>JAABUS010007359.1_pt1 | contig 12691 bp, 11 predicted proteins | sample 5560161 | NCBI WGS metagenome assembly JAABUS01 (sample SAMN10711885, study PRJNA513376) | rock metagenome | isolation source: Antarctica rocks | place: Antarctica: Victoria Land, Trio Nunatak nord | collected 2016-01-04 | reverse complement strand
CGGCGAGGCCGAGGTCGTCCGCGAGGCGAGGGCCGGGGGGATCGTCTGGGCCACGGTCAACACCCCGGCGATCTCGCGCCTGGCCGACACGATCGTCCTCTCGGTCCGCGACGCCGGGCCCTTCGTCCTGGCCGCCGAGCCGGCTTCGGCCGAGGTCCGGCTCGGCGAGAAGCTGGCGATCCGGGTCCGCGTCGACCGCGCCGCGGATTGGTCCGAGGATGTCCAGCTCTCCGGCTTCGACCTGCCGAGCGGGTCCACGATGCCGCTGATCACGGTCAAGAAAGGCGCGGTCGAGGGCAAGGTCGAGCTGATGGTCCCCGCCAACACGAAGCCGGGGCCGTACACGTTCACGATCAACGGCTCCGGCCAGGTCCCCCGCGAGTACGCGCTCCAGCGCGACCCGACCAAGCCTCGCGGCAACAACGCCCGCGCGGTCGGCACCTCGAACCCGATCACGATTACCGTCGGAGTGCGGTCGGTCGCGAAGCCATCCGGTGGTCCCCCTCGGCGTCCCCCGCGGTAGAATCCGGCATGGAAAATCCGCAGACGCTCGACGCACTCGTGGTCGCCCCCCACCCCGACGACGCCGAGCTCGGCGTGGGAGGGACGATCGTCCGCCTCATGGCGCAAGGGTGGAAGGTCGGCATCCTCGACCTGACCAGCGGCGAGCCGACCCCCCTGGGGACTCCCGAGCGTCGGGCGGAGGAGACCGCGGCGGCCAACACCGCGCTGGGGAACCCCTGGCGGAAGAACCTCGGCCTGCCGAATCGGAGCCTGGAACCGACCTTGCTCCACCGCCGCGCCCTGGCCGCCGTCTTCCGCGCGGTCCGGCCCCGGCTGATTTTCGCCCCTTACTGGGAAGATGCCCACCCCGACCACCTCGCCGCCACGAAGCTCGTCGAGGACGCCCGCTTCTGGAGCAAGCTCTCCAAGTCCGACATCCCCGGCACGCCCTTCCACCCGGCTCGGATTTTCTATTACTTCAGCGTCCACCTGCGGATCGTCGAACGCCCGAGCCTCCTGCTCGACATCTCCGACGGGCTCGACGCCAAGCTCAACGCCCTGCGGTGCTACCGCTCGCAGCTCGTCGAGAATCAGCCCCCTGGCGTCCCCGGCGTCATCGAATCGGTCTGCGACCGGACCCGCTTCTGGGGCCATACGGCAGGCGTCCGCCACGCCGAGCCGTTCGCCAGCCGCGAGCCCTTGGGGTTGACGAGCCTGGATCATTTCCTGCTATGACAAGAGCGGGATGGCCCGGACAATTCATTGAATTGTCCGGATGCCGGAGGCACAGGAGGGTCGTGGAGGCCAGTCAGCCCGGGATGCGCATCATGGTGCAGCCGCGACCCCGATCTCGAGCCGGGGCGCAAGTCGTTGTGGCAATGCCCCGGAAACCGATGGGCTCCGATGATTCAGGGATATGGGTCGGGCAGATGGCCGGGTCGTAGGGGGACGCCGCTTGTGCCTGAGGAACCCGGACAAGTCGCGGAGTTGTGCGAGCCACCCCGCGGCTAAGTTGCTAGGCCACGAGGTGAATTACAGGGAACAATTCTGGGCCTGAAATGAGATAAATATGACAGCGCATCGGTTTGGACCGCTTGATTTCTCAATCGAAACGGCTTAGGCTGCACACCTTCTTTCGTGACGCGTCCTATTGGTGGGTCCGCCTCCACCCCTTGAGAGTGAAAGGTCGTTTATCGTGCGACGATTCCTCGGCTCCTTCTCATTCTTGGCAATCGTCCTTTTCGCCTTCGCCGTGCCGTCTCGGGCCGACCTCATTCTGTGGGATACCTTGACGCCCAGCGGGGCCCTGGCGACTACCTCGCAGGGCAACGCCGCAATCCCTTCGGAGACGGCCGACGACTTCTTCTTTCTATCCTCCACCGCCCCTGCCTTCCGTCTCGATCGGATCACGATCAACGGACTGTTCTCCAACCCTTCGGCGGTCATCACCAACGTCCATGTGGAACTGTATCGGGTCTTTCCCCGCGATTCCAATACGACACGCACTCCGGTCGTCTCCCGCGTCAATGGCCCTTCGGACGACGATTTCGCCGCGTTCGACAGCACGCAGGGCAGCTTGTCTTTCACGACGCGCAACCTCGGCAGCTTTGCGGTCGCGCAGACGATCACTCCGGGTTCCGCAACCCAATTCGGCGCCGTCGGGCCCGGGCTGACGGGCAACCTCCGCGAGATTGACATCACGCTGACGAGCCCGATCGTGCTGTTCCCGGCGGCCAGCGCCATCCCGAACGACCCCAACCACTACTTTCTCGCTGTGACCGTCGACACGTCTCTTGGCGACTATTACTGGGTTGCCGGTCAGCGTCCGCCGGCAGTCTTCCCCGGTTCGGGAGATCTTCAGTCCTGGATCCGCACCACGCCGTTCGAGCCGGACTGGAAGCGGGTCGGGGAAGTCATCAACCCGGCCGCCCCGCTTGCTAGCACCTTCAATTCCAGCTTCCGTCTCCGAGGGGAGATAGCGGCGGTCCCAGAGCCTACATCGATGGTCCTGCTGGGCACCGGCCTGCTCGGCGTCTTTGGGTACGGCTTACGACGCCGCTCGGGGAACGCGGCCTGAGTTCCGCGATCGCGGCTGACCTGGACCACTCCCCAAGTTTTCCGGGTGGAAGCACAAGGGGTTCGGGGAGACCGGTTAGTACGATATACGCCTCAAGGCAGGGCAGCGGCCCCGATCTCGGGCCGGGGTCGCGAGGCGTTGACGTGATGACCCAAGAGCCGCTGGGCCATGAGGACACAAGGCGACGGCCCGAGAAGACGGTCAGGTCGTTGGATGACGCCTCCGGTTTGATGCCTGCGGCACCCGGACAACCTTGCGGTTGTCGGAGACACCCTGCGTAGAGCGGGTTTCCAACCCGTTCCTTCAAGATTCAGGAATCCTCAACGGTCCTCGAGCACGCGGACGCGACGCCCCTCGACACGGAGCCGGCCACGGGCAAAGCGCGCAATCGCCTCGGGCAAGGCCTGGCACTCGGCGTGGAAGACGCGGGAGGCGAGGGTCTCGGGCGTGTCGTCGTCCTCGACGGGCACGACCCGCTGGAGGATGATGGGGCCGGTGTCGTAGGTCTCGTCGGCGAAGTGGACGGTGCAGCCGGAGACCTTCACGCCGGAGTCGAGGGCGGCTTGATGGACGGCCAGGCCGTGGAACCCACGGCCGCAGAAGGCGGGGATGAGCGACGGGTGGATGTTGAGGACCCGGCCGGCGTAGTCCTCGGGGATGCGCACCAGCGCGAGGAACCCGGCGAGGATGACCAGGTCGGCACGCTCGCTCCGGATCGGGTCGAAGACCGAGGCGCTGAAGGCCGCCAGGTCGCCTTTGCCCCGGGTCGCGACGGCGAGGGGGAGCCCCGCGGCCTCGGCGCGGGGGATGGCGCCGATCCCCGGCTTGCTGGCGATCACCTGCACGATCGTCGCATCAAGACGCCCGGCCGCGATCAGGTCGATCAGGTTCTGGAGGGTCGTGCCCCCCCCGGAGACGCAGACGGCCAGGCGGATCGGCGGGTCGAGGATCGGCGGGTCGCGCGGGTGGTCGGGCATCGTCATCAGGCTCCCGTGGGGAGGGCGGCGACAACCCGGGCGCAGCGGTCGCACAAGGTAGGTTGTTCGGCATCCTGACCGACGGTCGGGCGGAGATTCCAGCACCGCTCGCACTTGGCGTAGTCCGACCGCTCGGCCACCACGCCGATCGCGCCGGGGACGACCTCCGCCGACGCGGGACCCTCCAGGCGAATCTCCGAGACGATGCACAGGGAGGTCAACAGGTCGAGGTCCCCTTCGGAGAGTGCGGTCGAACTCGACTCGGGGAGGGTGAGCCGGACTTTCGCCTCCTGACTGCTGCCGATGACCTTGGCGGCCCGCAGCTTCTCCAGGACGCGGAGCACCGCTTCGCGCACTTGCCGAAGGCGGTCCATCCGCGCGTCGCGCCCGAGGTCGTCCCAGGTCGGGTCGGGTTCGGGCCACTCGGCCAGGTGGACGCTCGCGGGCTTGTCGGGACCGTCGGGGATGAAGTCCCAGAGTTCCTCGGCGGTGTGCGGGATGATCGGCGCCAGCAGGCGGACCAGGGCGTCGTGCAGCCGGGCCAGGACGAACTGCCCTGCGCGGCGGTCGGGGCCGTCGGGGGCCTCGGCGTACAGGCGGTCCTTGAGCACGTCGAGGTAGAAGCTCGACAGGTCGACGGCGCAGAACTGGTAGATGCGTTGATAAACCCGATAGAACTCGAACCGCTCGTAGGCCCCCCGCACGTCCTCGATCAATCGGTTGAGCTGCCCCAGGACCCAGCGGTCGATCTCGTGCAAGGTCTCGGGGCGGACCGCGACGGGGTCGAGCCGGGCGTAGTCCTCGAGGTTGCCGAGCAGGTAGCGAAAGGTGTTGCGGATCTTCCGGTAGGACTCCGACATTTCCTTGATCCCGCGCTCGCTCATGCGGACGTCTTCGGCGTAGTCCATGCTGGCGACGTACAGCCGCAAGACGTCGGCGCCGTACTGCTCGGTCGCGTTGACGGCCGAGACGGCGTTCCCCCCGGACTTCGCCATCTTCTTGCCCTGCTCGTCCACGACGAACCCGTGCGTCAGCACGGTCTCGAACGGGGCGCGGCCGGTGGTCCCCACCGCCGTCAGGATGGACGACTGGAACCAGCCGCGGTGCTGGTCGGAGCCTTCCAGGTAGAGGTAGGCCGGGTATCCCAGGTCGAAGTCGCCCGCCAGGACCGAGCGATGGCTGGAGCCCGACTCGAACCAGACGTCGAGGATGTCGCCTTCCTTGCGAAAGTCGGTCCCGCCGCACTTCGGGCACGACGCTCCCGGGGGGAGCAACTCCTCGACCGGCTTCCGGTACCAGGCGTCGGCCCCCTCGACGCGGAAGAGGTCGCGGAAGTGTCGGGCGGTCTCCGCCGTGAGGAGTTGGGTCTCGCAGGCATTGCAGCCGAGGGCGGGGATCGGCACGCCCCACGACCGCTGCCGGCTGATGCACCAGTCGGGCCGGAGTGAGACCATGGCCTCGATCCGCGACCGACCCCACGAGGGGAACCAGCACACGTCGTCGGCGATCGCCTTGAGCGTCTTCGCGCGCAAGTCGGCGTGGTCGACGGCCACGAACCACTGCTCGGTGGCGCGGAAGATGACCGGCTTCTTGCACCGCCAGCAGTGCGGGTAGCTGTGGGCGAACGAGAACTCGTGATAGAGCAGGCCCGACTCCCGCAGGGTCGCGACGACGACGGGGTTGGCCGCGAGGACATTCTTGCCGACGAGGTCGGCGGGGGCCTCGCTCGTGTATCGGCCCGAGGCGTCGACCGGGCTCAAGGTGGGCAGGCCATATGCGCGGCCGGTCGCGTAGTCTTCGGTCCCGTGGCCCGGGGCGGTGTGCACCAGGCCCGTCCCGTCCTCGACGCTGACGTAGCCGGCCAGGACGATCGGGCTCTCGCGGTCGATGAAGGGATGGCGGTACCGCGTGCCCTCAAGGTCGGCCCCCCGCAGGCGGCCCACCTCGGCGAAGTCGGTGATCCCACGGAATGCCATGACCTTGGCGACAAGGTCGACCGCCAGGATCGTATGCACGGCCTGGCCCGAGCCTGGATCGGCGTAGCGGACCGCCGCGTACGGGATGTCGGAGTGGACGGCGATCGCGACGTTGGCCGGGAGTGTCCATGGGGTCGTCGTCCAGATCATCGCGTGCCAGGGGCCCGCCCCCCACGACTCGGGGAGGCCCGAGACGAGTGGGAAATTGACGTAGATGCTCGGCGACGTCTCGTCGTGGTATTCCAGCTCGGCCTCGGCCAGCGCGGTCCGATCGGTGAGGCACCAGTGGATCGGCTTGAGTTGGCGGAAGATCGACCCGCGCTCGAGCAGGTCGGCCAGGACGTCGAGGATGCCGGCTTCATAACGAGGGTCGAGCGTCAGGTACGGTTTGTCCCAGTCGCCCATGATCCCCAAGCGGCGGAACTGGTCGCGCTGGAGGTCGACCCATTTCAGCGCCTCGGCGTGGCAGAGGTCGCGGATCTCGGTGACGCCCATGCCGGCCGCCTTCGAGCCCAGGTCCTTGACGACCTTGTGCTCGATCGGGAGGCCGTGGCAGTCCCAGCCGGGGACATATGGGCTGTCATAGCCCCGCATCGTGAGCGAGCGAACGACAATGTCCTTGAGCACCTTGTTGAGCAGGTGCCCCATGTGGATCGCACCGTTGGCGTAGGGGGGGCCGTCGTGCAGGACCTTCCGCTCGCGGCCGGCGCGGGCCTGGCGGATCTTGCCGTAGAGGTCTCCGAGGCGCCAGCGTTCTTGCAAACGTGGCTCGCGGGCCGTGAGGTTCGCTTTCATCTCGAACCGGGTGGCCGGCAGGTTCAGCGTTTCCTTGTAGGGCTTGGCATTCGTCGACATCGTTGTGCGTCCATCCCAATCGTCGGCACGGCCGGAGGGGGCGAACCTCACCCTCCCGCCATGTCCTCAGTCTCGGTCAATGGGTCGAGTCCGGGGCGCTTTCCTGCTCGGAGGCTTATCCCCTCACCCGCCCTTCGGGCACCCTCTCTCGGGGTAGAGGGTAGATCATATCCCCGGGTGGCTCACGCCGCCGGCCCGTCGAGCGTCTCCAGGACCCGGCGGACCAGGACGCGGAGCTTGCCCTCGGCGGTGCGGGCGACGGCCAAGATGTCCTCAATCCGGGCCGGCTCGAGCGCATCGGGCAGGCACAGGTCGGTCACGATCGAGAAGCCGAGCACTTTCAATCCGGCGTGGACCGCCACAAGGACCTCGGGGACGGTCGACATCCCCACCACGTCGGCGCCGATGGCGCGGAGATAGCGATACTCGGCGCGGGTCTCCAGGTTCGGCCCGGGGACCGCCACGTAGACACCGCGATGCGCCACGATGTTCTCTTCCAGGGCCACCCGGAGGGCGCGTCGTTGCAGCTCCTGGTCGTAAGGCTCGATCAAGTCGGGGAATCTCGGCCCGAGCCGGTCGTCGTTGGGCCCGATCAGTGGGTTCGGCCCCATCAGGTTGATGTGGTCGTCGATGACGACCAGGTCTCCCTTGGCGAGGAGCGGATTGAGCCCCCCCGCCGCGTTGGAGACGATCACGAGGCGACACCCGAGCTCCTTCATGACGCGGATAGGAAATGTGACCTGCGCGGGGGTGTATCCTTCGTACAGGTGGAAGCGACCCTCCATCGCGACGACCGGCTGGCCCGCCAGCGAGCCGCAGACGAGCCTCCCCCGATGGCTCTCCACCGTCGAGTGCAGGAAGTGGGGAATCTCGGGGTAGGGGATCGCCGCCTCGGCGACGATCTCCTCGGCCAGGGCGCCCAGGCCGGTGCCGAGAATCAGCCCGACGCGAGCCGTTCCTTCCCAGTGGGCCCGGACGCTCCGCGTGGCTTCTTGGACGTCATCCCAGTTGTGGTAATCCATGGACACGACTTGCCGGGCGCCGGAGGATCAAGGGAGGGTGGAGGGGATGCCGAGGGATGATCGACGCGGACCCGAGGGGACGGATGCGACGACTATCCCCCGCAGAACCGGCGGAGGAGCCGGGCGAATCTCGGGTCGTGATGGAGGGACTTCAGGTCGGGGTCGCGTCGGGCGTGGTCGAGGTGACGATAGCCGAGCTCCAGGGCTCGCTGGAGTGCCGCGAAGGCCGGCTCGATCATCCCCAGGACGGCGTAGCTGCACGCCAGATTGTACCAGGGGATGGCGCGCTCGGGCAGGAGACGGACGAGCCGCCGGTCGACCAGGAGGGCCCGCGTGTAGAGTCCCTTGGCGGACAGGTTGTTGCCATGGACGCGGAGCGCATCGGCGTATAGTGGGTCACGCTCGAGGATGCGGCCGAGGAATTCGAGCTCGAAATCGAGCTGGCTCTGCTCCCGCAGCCGCCGCGTCGAAGTCTCCGGGGCCGGACCCTCGGTGGAGGGATCGTCCGGTCGCTCAGGGAGAGTGGCCATGAGAGCGCTCCCTTGTCGGCCAAGGGCCCGCCAAGACCCACGCGCTCCCTGAGCGCGCGGAAATGGGGGCATTGCAAACCCTCAGCATAGTCGGAACGGGGCCTGCCGGACAAGCAACCGTCGTCTGCATTTGACAAAGACCGTCAATCGGCGCCAGTCTGCCGGTCCCCTCGAAAACATCCGCGAGGCGGGAGTCGTCTCCGACCCGACCTGCGGGCGAGCGAGACACTCCCTCCGCGAGGACCTACGCCTGGGGCCCGTTCAAAGGTCTTCGATCTCTTCCTCCTCCTCTTCCAGGTCCTCGAGATCGTCATCGTCGTCATCGAGATCCTCCTCGTCATCGACCTCAATGTCATCGATCTCGTCATCAAGCTCGTCGTCGAGGTCATCGTCCTCGTCGTCGAAATCTTCGTCGAGGTCTTCCTCCTCGTCCTCGAGTTCGTCGTCGAGGTCATCGTCCTCGTCGGCATCGATACCCTCTTCAACCTCTTCCTCGTCGCCGGGGTGCCGGCCGACGGGCGGGGAGGCCTGGCTGTCTCTCCACGTCGAGGGGACGAGGGTCGGTTCCTCGAGAGTCGCGGTCATTTCCAGACGTTCCCACATTTGGTCGGTCCTCAGGCCAAGAGAGCTTGTGGTCAATGACCCTAAGTCAGTGCGACGCGGACGGAAAGGCCGCCCCAATATGATCGGCACGGGCCGAGGGGAGAGCCATCATCCTTAGTCAACGCCACGAACGATTGTCAAGCATGGAAACTGCGAGATTGGGTGAATCTCCTCCGTGACGGCCCGACCTCGGTTCAGGCGAGTCGCACGACCTGCCCGGTGGACGCCGAACGGGTGATTGCCTCCACGAGCCGGACCGTGTCGAGCGCCTGGTCGGCCGGACAGCATAAAGGGGCCCCGGCGAGGACGGCCGCCGCGAAATTCGCGTCGATGCCCTCGACCGCTTCGGGCGCGGGGGGTGCCCAGGAGATGGCATCGTCCGACTCCTCGCCGAGGGCACGGTCGGTGACGCGGAGGCGTCCGCGATCGCCGAAGTAGGTCATCTCGAACAGCTCGTCCGAAGAGACCCCCGAGAGGGCCACCGTCGCCAGCGCCCCGTCGGCGAGCCGGACCGCGGCGGCGGTCACCAGGTCGAGCCCCGAATCGAGGCGATCCTGGAAGGCCGCCACCTCGACGGCCGCCTGGCCGGTGCTCCAGAGCAAGGCGTCCAGGAGATGATCTCCGGCGTCGGTCAGGATGCCCCCACCGGCCATCTTCGGGTTGAACCGCCAGGAGCCCCCGTCCCCCCCCTGCGACGCGAGCCAGGGCCTCGCCAGGTTCGCCGTGACCAGGCGAATCGTCCCGATCGAGCCTGCGGCGAGCCGGCGCCTCGCCTCGACCAGGCTGGGGAGGAGTCGATACTGGTGCCCGACACCGACCTTCCGATCCCTCCCCTTGGCCAACCCCACGATGTCGGCCGCCTCCTGGACGTTGGTCGAGAGCGGCTTCTCCACGAACACGTGGCAACCGGCCTGGAGCGCATCCATCACGGGGCGATAATGCTCGCGATGCGGCGTGAAGACCGCCAATGCGTCGGGAGTGACCTCCCTGAGCAATTCGCGGTGGTCGGCGAACGCGGCGGCCGCGGTGCCCGACTCGTCGACCGGCACCAGCGCCGCCATGCCCTGTGCCGCGGCAAGGTCGGGGTCGGCGAGACCGACCACGCGCACGCCGTCGATCGCCCGGAGCTGATCCAGGTGGGCACGCGCGGCCAGCCCGCAACCGGCGATCCCGATCCGGAGCACTGTGGTTGCCATCCCAGGCCACTCCCCCGCCCCCGGCCGGACCGAGCTGCCCCGGCCCGGTCTCCTCGAAACCCGAGGCATTATCCCAGCAACCCGACCGGCCCGCGTCAAGGCATTAACCGAGCAGGTCAAGGCCCCATTTCTCGTTTCCCGAACCAATTGCGGAAGATCAGGGGACATCTCCCGAGGCTTCCGCCGTGCCCCGCCCCCCGTCCCTGGCCCTTGCGACTAATCTATCACGCCGCGAGGCAGGTCGCCGCGCTTTCGGACGAAAAACGCGCCCCCAGTTCCTTACCGCCCCCACCCTTTCCACCCGCTCGCGACTTCACCTCATGCGGCCCGATTCGTTCGTAATGAGGTTCGAGCCTCCCTATAGGCCATGGGATGACTCGTCTGGCCCTCGACACGCTTTCATGCCGCCTTGACGCGGACTCGCCGCGGGGGGTATCTTGAATCCTCAGCTTCTTGCTGGTGGGTGTGGCCTAGCGGTTAAGGCGCCAGATTGTGGATCTGGATATCGCGGGTTCAAATCCCGTCACCCACCCTGACCATAAGTTCCCACGAAAGTCGGACTTCGGGCTTGCCCGTCCAGACCCGAGAGTGCGGTTTTGGAAACTTGCAAACCGGTACATACCGGTTTTGCGGAGACCCCACCGTGCCGAAGCTCCGACGATTCATCACGTCTTACTCCCTCCACAAACGCTCCAGGTAGGCCGTCATCCGGCTCTCGCGCCAGGACATTTACCTCGGCCCGTTCGACTCGGCCGAGTCCCGGGAACGCTATGATCGGTTCGTGGCCGAATGGCTGGCCAACGGCCGACGCCCAACAAAGCACAAGGTCGAGGCCCCCGCCGTCGACAGCCTGGCGATCGATGAACTGATCCTCCGCTATCTGGAGTTCGCCCGGTTCCACTACCGGAGGAACGAGGCCCCGACGAAAGAGCTGTGCCATATCAAGGAAACCTTGCGCCTCCTCCATCGACTCTACGGGTCTACCCCGGCCGTGTCATTCGGGCCCGAGCGATTGAAGACCGTCCGGGAACGGATGATCTCCGACGACTGGTCCCGGGGCGTGGTCAACCAACGCGTCGGCCGGATGATTCGGGCGTTCAAATGGGCCGGTCGGAAGAGTTGGTACCAGGCCCCAACTGGCAGACCCTGAGGACCGCCTCGGGCCCGCAGCGTGGCCGGGACGCCGGCCCGTGAGACGGAGCCGGTCAAGCCCGTCCTGGAGGCGTTCATCGAGGCAATTCGACCCCACGTCGCCCCCAAGTCTGGGCGATGGCCGAGTTGCAACACCTGGCCTGGATGCGGCCGGGCGAAGTGATCAACACCCGGGCGGGCGATCTCGAGATATCGGGACGGGGAGAGGAAGCCCCCGGTGTATCCAGAGATAGGGGAACGATAGATCGAGATTGAGGCAATCACTGAGGAGAGAGTCATTCAATAGTCGTTGTGCGAACGCACCGGTCAAACTTTCAGGAAGTCCTCCTCGGCGAACGTGAGGAGGATGGCCATCGCTGAGGGCGACCGCCGCCTCACGCTAGGTGGTGTCTTAAGGTTGCTGAACGTGTTAAGTCCCTGGTATAAATGACGCTATTGGCTTGAGCCGACCCCTATCGTCGTCCGGATGAGGCGTCGCCATGACGGAGGACCTGTCCCGCTTCTGTTGCCTGAACGAGCGATGCCCCGATCACGGGCAGCGCGGGGTCGGCAACCTGACGGTCTGCGCCCGCTACGGCAAGGACAAGCAACGCCGGATGCTCTACTGCCACTCCTGCAAGGCGCGGTTCTCCGAGCGCAAGGGGACGCCCCTATTCGGCTCCCAACTGACCGAGGAGAAGGCCGTGTCGATCTTCGAGCACCTAGCCGATCGCAACGGCGTCCGGGCCACCGCTCGACTGGTGAAGGTGAACCGCAACACCGTAGTCCGCTACGCCCGGTTGGCCGGCGAGCATGCCCGGCAACTCCACGACGAGGTCGTGGCTTTTTCCCCCGAACACCCGTGAGGTCCAGTTCGACGAGAAGTGGTCGTTCGTCTTCAAGAAGCAAGGGCACTGCGACCCACTCGACCCGGCCGACGACCACCGCGGGGACTGGTGGGATCACGTGGCGCTGGACGCCGAGAGCCGGCTGGTGCTCGCCGTGGTCCCGGGGGCGCGGGATCCCGAGGGCGTCGAGGAGGTCGTCGGCGAGGTCAAGGACCGGACCGGGGGCCGGGTGCTCGACCTGGTGACCAGCGATGAGTACGCGGCGTACGAGACGGCGTTGTTGGATGCCTATGGGCAAAGGGTCGCGACCACGGCCACGGGCCGAGCGAGCCGCAAGATGATCGCCGAGAAGGTCTCGCCCCCGGGGCTGAACTACGCCACGGTCGAGAAGCGTCGGGAGAAGGGCCGTGTGGTCGAGATCGTGACCCGCGTGGTCTTCGGCACGATGGCGGCGGTGCAGGCGGCCCTGGCGAAGTCGAAGGTGAGCCGGTGGATCAACTCCTCGTTCCTGGAGCGTCAGAACGCCACCGACCGGCACCACAACGCCCGCAAGGTGCGCAAGACCTACACGTTCAGCAAGGATTGGCGTGTCCACGAGGCGATGACCTATTTCACGATGTACAGTTATAACTTCTGCTGGCCCGTCAGGACGCTCAGGGACCGCGACGAGGAAGGGCCCTGGCGACAAAGGACACCGGCGATGGCGGCGGGCTTGGCCGATCACGTCTGGATGATGCGCGAGTGGATCACGATGCCAAGCGTTCAACGACATTAAGACACCACCTCACGCTAGTCCTAAAATAAGCGTAATGTGAGCCCCATCCCGGATCATTTCCAGCCCGGTAGGGGCGCACGACATGGTCTGAGTTGACAGAGGTTCAGGCCACGTTCCGGTAGGGGCGATGGCTACTGGCCTGTGCCTCGCGTTCCAACCAGAATCGGCTCATCGTCTCGGTCTCGCCGAGGCTGTCC
>JAABUS010007358.1_pt1 | contig 12692 bp, 16 predicted proteins | sample 5560161 | NCBI WGS metagenome assembly JAABUS01 (sample SAMN10711885, study PRJNA513376) | rock metagenome | isolation source: Antarctica rocks | place: Antarctica: Victoria Land, Trio Nunatak nord | collected 2016-01-04 | reverse complement strand
CTGATTGAATACACGCTCGTGGCCAGGATTCACTCGGTCTATAATGTAGGTCAATATATGCAGAGAATCTTTGTCTATGCTGTCCAATATTGCGGGTTCTTCACGGCTCCATCGACCTTTCGCCTTCGCTCTCCTACCTATTTTGCTTATCAGCCAATGGAGGCTTTGGTCGCCATCTTGCAGCGACCCCCCTTGAGACAGAAGGCTGTTCACACATTTCCGAGACACGCATAATACGGAGCATTGTAGTAAAGCAGGCAACAGTCCTGGAAACTGTTCGCCTGATTTTGGATCACTGGAGGCGTACACGCCAAGTAGCTGGTCCAGGGCGACCGAGTCATCGCAGCGAATGGCCTGATAGAGAGCACTGGAAGAAAGCAATGGGGGGTCCAACTGAGTACAAAAGTTGTGCAAGAGTATTGACTTTGTGGTTGAGTCGGAGCGAGGTCGAAGAAGTCCGCGCCTGAAGTTGGCAATTAAACTGTTTAATTCTTGGAGACGTTTGAGACACCGTGCTTGCTTTGTCACCATCATTTGAGATCCATTTTGCAATTCCACTTCAGGACTTCCCTGACTACCCAGTTGAAATTTACGCAGCTTGGCAATGATCCGAGAGTTGACGACTCCATACCATTTCAACTCCTTCAGCGCATCGCGCAGCTCAGTGAATGCTTCTGTAAGATCTTCCAGCTCATGATTTGCTATTCTATTCAGCTGAATGTGTTCTGCAAGTCCCGGAGATGTGCCGTAATGATTGGAAAGCGCTGTCGCTCTTTGCCCGACGATGGCCAGCCTGAAGTCATAAAACTCTTCAATTCTGTTGAGATCATGCTCTAGGCGGGATATAAACTCTACTCCAATGTCAGGTCTTAGGTCACCGAGCTTCTGTCGCGTTGCAAACCTGTAAAATCTGCATCCTCGCCGTGCTCATGCGTGTGCATGGAAGCGAGCTTGTAGAGCTGCTTCAGACGATTGTAGTTAATGTAGAAGGGTGCCCAATGTGGCACTTGATTTTTGTGAAGATTCCCACCGAATTTCATCGTAAGAACCTATTGTTTAACGAACATACACATTACCTATTCTACAGTAAGTGGCATGCACTTGAGCTACAAGTGGAACATACCTCGAGCAATGTTCGGGAAACAGGCCACTGAAATACAACTATGGGCGCCAAGCGAGTAAAGCGGCTGGTGGTTTGGAGCGCTCTGTGATATGTAGCCAGGCGTGAAGTTTGTGAAGCCAGTGAGATCGTTATGTGAATGCCTTTTCGACCTCATTTCCATTGCTTGCTGAATCTGGTTAGCTTTTCTCTCAGCCACAGCTTTGGAATGAATGCGCCCAGGGGTGTCCTATGATAACTCCTTACGAGACTACATATCTCAAGACTCTTTTGCTGTGGTCGAGCTTGGTTAAAAGATCTCAAAAGCTTTAGGAAAAGGGTCAAATTCTGGGACAGTAGAATTTAGAGCAAGAGCAAGAAGGTCGAATCTCCGTATGGGATCAGTTTGTAGCGAAATTTGTCAACTTATCCTATGCACTTGTAAAGATGGGTTATCAATAAAATTTTTATGTAAGGCCCAAACCGTGAGCTGGGTCAGTAAATTACTCCTTCTTACTCTTTTCCGCCTCCTCAGGGGAGAGTGTATCGTTGGAGGAATCTGCTGCCGTCGAGACAACATGGAAAGAGAAGTCAACTTCACCAACCAAAGTTTTCACATTCCTACAACAAGTCAGTAAAGTTTCACAAGTTTAAGCAAAACGCTGCGTACTCGATAAGCTTGCTTAAATCATCACTGATCAACTTGCTTGCAACTCTGCAACACAGCAAGAGCGGCATATCCAGGCTCTGCAATGTGACCGATACTCAAGATATCGGCGTCCAGCGCCTCAAGCTGTTCCGTTACCTTGTACGGTTGTGGCGCCTTCAAGTATGGTGGAAGAGGGTGTCCATTTACTACGGAAGCGGAGAGGAGAGAAAGCATGGAAGTTGTTTCATGAGAGGTGACATTAACTGTTTTTAGAAGGCGGCTTAAGATGTGAACCCAGGATTCAGCCACAAACACGCCCGTCTGATCCCACATGTCCTTGCTAACGCCCTTATTCTACTTTTCCTCCAGGTACGTGATCCACTACTCCAGCCAGGGCGTGCTGAGCGAGATCCACAAGATTGATGGAGGCTGGAGCAGAAGACGCCAGTATTCGATTGCGATGTCGAGGGGGAGAGATTTCTGGCCTGGGGTGCGAGCGATGAGAAAGGTGTGTTTGTAAACGCGTTTGAAGTAGGTGGGATCGAAGGTGAGGAGGGTGCGAAGGCGAGAGATGATACTTTGCTGTTTGGGGATGGTGTCGGCGCTGAACAGAGCTTTGTCAGTGACGTCTTGATTGAAAGACGAGTCTTGAAAGAGCAAGAACGTACTGGTGTGCTCTTCACCCTTCGACGAAACCTTCTCCCGTGTATGCGCCTATGAAGGGCGCAGAGAGTTCGGTGAGAACAGCAAGAACAATGACTTCGTCCAACTTCACTCCGAGGTCGTTTGGGTATTTTATGGAGCCTTCGATTCCGATGGCGTCAGGCTCGTTTGCTGAATTATCTGCACGTATCCTCTCAGCTTTATGCCGCAACCCTAAGTAGAAGTCTCTAACCTACCTCTGTATTTATCGAATAGTTTGTTGAGTGATGATGACGATTCTGATCCACTTAGTGGTGCATTTGAGCCTTGAAAGAATCTAGAAGACCGTTCATTAGCGCGAGATCTTATTAGTCGCCGCTCTGTCACATACACAGAAAAAGATTTGCGTTGCGCCAAGACTTCTGCTTCGACCTCTGAGTTGACCTTGTGGTAGTATGAGGCCGCAAACACGCTCAAGTTGTTCGTAGCTGTAATGACAGCGCTGTATTGAGGAACAGAGTATCCGATGACCGCTGAATATCTCGTAATACTAGCTTTCTGCACATCATAACCTGTCTCTGCGCCGACCAAGAATCATTCTTTATGAAAGCGCTCTATGACATCTTTGGGAGAGATGCCACGTTCTGGCCATGGATGGATATCTCGTCCAGTGCGCTTCGCTTCCTTGTCACCCTTGGAAGAATTCCTGGCCAGAGCACTAGTAGACGTACGTTTTCGTGCATTTTCTCGGCCAGATGTTGAGCCACGTTTGAATCTCGAACTATCTGCCATTCCAGCCTCTATTCTGCGGTATACATCGGAAACTTTGGTCTGGTCAGTCTGCTCTTTGATCATTGACTTCAGCCGTAACTCTTCAGAATTGTCCCCAGAGTTATGAGCCGAATATCTTTCTCGGATCATAGCAGATCCGCCGTCCAATGTGATATGCGGTTCTATGCTCGGTATGACGTTGTCACCAGGACCTGTTATTTGATCATTTTGGCGGTCAGCAGAACCACAAGATGTATGCGATGTCCCTCAGCCTAGAGGTGATGGTGATGCTAGAATACCCTTTCTCTTTCCAGACAAGCCGGATAAGTCTGCAGCTTCCGATGTAGTCGAATTTAGGCGAGGGGTTGCTTTATGTCCTGCACCCGGTGCTTGGCCGCCAACGCTTGAGAACTCTTGGCGAAATCTGGCATCCTGGTAATTCAGTCGCAGTTGCTCTTCAAGGAGATGCCCTAAGCCTTCCGTAGCCATTTTACCTGGATCACCGCTGGACAAGGGGCCCCGCCACCTCGTTTGGCTGCATGTTGGCTTTTATAAGTTCAAGTGCATGAGCGGTAACTTGAAAGATTTGCGCTTGGTCCGGCGATTCAGCTCCACCTACACGCTGAAAAGTGTCTAGGGCGTTCCTGTCATTCGCCATCGCTAGAAGTTTGGCGACCAGAGCTCTTGGTGGCTTTGATACAACTGGTCGAGGCGGTGGGCTAGGAGGTCTTAGTAAAATTGGAGCACTAGCTGGTTTCGGTGCACATAGAGAACTAGATGAACTGGGTGGACTGGGTAGTCGTGCTAGCCTTGGAGTGCTCGGCGGCCTCAACTGGACTGGAGGGGATGGCAGATCTGGTGCGGATGACGAGCTTAATGGCCTTTCCGGGTTTGACTGTGCAGTTGGGTTTGCGGGGTTCAACCGCAATCTGACTTTGCTCAAAAGAGCCGGCGAGTACGTAATATCCTGAGGCTTCCCATTGGTATCTGAAGCAGGCGAAGATGCCGGCGTGCTACAATCTGATGACGAGGTTGACGGCGACTGCTCTCTGGAGGTTGGTTGCTTACCATTCGAAAATTGTGAAAAGGTTGGTCGTGTAGCCTTATTAGCTGCTCTATGCGAAGCCGAAGACCTTTTCCTCTTTCCGCAAGAGCACTGCAATTGACGACATTTGGAACAACGACGTCTAGACTCCTCAAGCACCTCTGGGGTGAAGTGATCATGAACGAACTTCTCATGATCTTCATCCTCGGAAGCGAAAAAATCAGGGATAGCGTCATGCTTTGGCAACTTCTCTCGACCTCGAATACTAGTGACCCCACTAGAAGCTTTACGTTTCGAGAGGGAAAAGTAAAATTGATACTTGACTTGATACGCTTTTTCGATTTCACTCTACTCTTTGTGTGAGAGTGGATCTGGTCGTTGATATGATCTGGAGCAAGCCCGATTCGAACAGCGATTTCTCGAGCTTTCTGTGTTGGCAAAGGCAAGCCGAACATCTCCGTTGTTGTTCCTTTTTCTGGAGAAGAGGATAAATCCTTATCGTCCCATACGTTTTCACTGGGCACAAATTCCCTCCAAATGCCGTACGTGGGCATCCGGCGCTTTGGGAGCTTTGGCTGGTTTACTTTCCGAGGAGCCAGGATAGGTCGAATTACATCTGCAATTAAAGTTTCAGAAAGCTCTGCCGGACAGGCAGATGTGGTTGTAAGTTCCTTGCTTTGCTGGATGGGTGACCCGCAAGACGTAGGTGGAGGCATCTTTAATCTGGGAGCACCATTTAGATGAACAGATTCATTGATGCTTTTTGCCATTTTGGTAGGTAGTGGAGAGTCCGAATGTTCTCCTAGGATATTGTCATGAGAATTATGTTGACTTTCCCAGGCGGAAATCTTATTAGTAGCCCCTTCAAAAGAGCCCACTCTGCCCATCGCCTGGTCATGACAATTGGCTGAGATACGGCTGTCTGGCTGGTCCTTTGTAAGCGCAAGCGGCCACATCTCAGCATCCAAAAGCCATTCTGATGAATCAAGATCTGAGTTAGGTCCCTTTCGCGAAGCAGGTGAAGTCAAAGGCGAGACTTGGAGGACGTGTGTCCTATCTGGGTCTTCTGCATTCGAGGATGAAAGAATAGCTTTAGAAGAGTTGCTTGATTGCGCAATATCAGGGCTGAAATCAAGAAGGTGGTGGTATGCTGCTGCCCGTGAGGGATCCAACCTGGAGAGAATGTGAGACTTCTGACTGCTCGTAAGTTGGTCTTCGCCAACCATGGCTAACAGCATAGCGAGAGAGTCTTCTGGTGTCAATTCGGCTCTGAGAACACTATCGCAGGTTTCCGCAAACTCGTAGCTGACGGGTTCTCAAGAATCGTCTCCGTTTTGGACGGTCCTAGCCTTGTGATCTATTATGATGTCTGCTCCCGCAACTTCTTCCCAAGTAGCCTCTGCAATTGAAGCCGCGCTTCTACTTTGACTCATCAATAGATTAAGTAGAATCATATCATCGACATGTAAGCCGTCCAGAACATCCCTAATCAGACATACCACATCAGACAGGGCGACTGCGCTAGAAGTATATAGCTCAACCGTGTTGGCGATTTCGCTGACTGCACGGTTTTCAATTCCTGTAAGGGTTTGGGCCGAATGCTGATCATCATCTAGGTCGGAAATCTGATGTTCAGGCACACCGAATTCTCTTAGACGCTCGATCACTTCGGAATTGCTTAGATTAGCCTGGCCCAACAATTTGCGATACCGATGTGGAGCTTCGACAAACTCGATAAGACCGTCTTGGATGAGGTCGTAGAGTGCCTAGAGGCATTCGCGCATCTTAGCTTCATCGAGCTTGAACCGCTGAGTATTCAGTCCCACTGCCTAGCATTGCCGGGTCGTGAGTCCTTGGACACCTGTGTCTTCTACATCTCTGTTTAGAAGACTGAGACCCATAGGCAATTCATCGCGATATCTGTTACTGACGTGAGGTTTCGCAAGTGGACCAAGTCCGTATAGTTGGCGCCTGAGTCGCCCCTCAGGTGCTCTCTCTATCCTCATCTCACTCAGAAAACTTAGCGTCGGATCGATACCAAATTCTTCCAGCGTCTTCTGAAGCTCACTCTCTGGCATGAGAGGTCGCTGCAAAGCGAATCTAAACATTGCTGGGAGTTCTTCTCCTCGAATCCCGTTGTATCTATCAATAGCATCATTGCACCACTGCGAGAAGAGAGGCACAATAATTTTGCGGTGATGCAAGGGTATTAAAGGTCTGGGGTGGTGTCCTCCTAGAATCGGCGTATCATGTTCGTCAACAACCGTAGGTATGCAATGATCAAAAGGCCTCGTGTCTTCCATGCTAAGCAGTAGCCTTGAATACTCCTCATCATCTGCAATATAGTCTCGTTGGCTTTTGATATCGCGGTTATGTTCCTTTCCACAGCTCGTCTGACCTCGAAGAGATAAGATTCCTTGATAGCCCTCACTAACTCGTCCTCATCCATAGTTGTTACTTCCAAGCTCTTAAGCCCCGTTCGCTCAGTACGGACTGGTGATATTTTGGAGGACCCAAGAATCCAGGACTCAAAGCCAGTAATTGTGTCCTTTGGAGACCGCACGTCAAGATTAGTAAATGAGACAACATGCTGAAAATAACGCGAAAAACATACTTGGAAAATTCATATACGTACGCGTTTATTGCTTGTTCAACGTTCCAACCGTGGTTTTTTAGTTGCTGTCAAACACGCAAAGTCAGCTCGATCGATCTTGCCTCCTCTCTCTAGATCATGAAAATGGACAGAAAGAGCCAGCTAGAACAAGCCAACATGCTCAGGTGCTTGTATTCCCTGTTGCTCTCGCATGCTCCCTCTCTGCTCCCGTACAAATTCTACGGACAAATTGTCAACGAAATTTGATGTGCTTATTTTGTTATCATCTGCGGTTAAAGAATCCAATTCGCATATTGAGGCCGCCTGTTACTGCCTTACGCTGTTCAAACATTTCAGATGGATACTCGTAAACGCTCTATGTCTTCGAAGACAGTTCCAGTCACAACCGTGGCTGTTGTCCTTCACTCACTGGGCATTGAAAGCTTGAACCGGTTATGTTGCTAAGATTTGCAGCGCCTGACTCTTCTGGTGCACGGGAGGCGATGCGAATATTCTTAAGAAACCACCAAAGAAGAGCACACGAGTAAAAGTATGTTAGTCTCTTGTCTTGCATTCTGCACTCCGTAACCTTTCAGAATTCTCATCTTCATGATGTAAGCAAAGCATTTGCATTAAAACGGGGTAGATGTTACCGGACTCTCATCGCGATCAGACTTTCTAACATTTCGAAATCACACAAAGGTCAACTCTGCGTGGTTCTCGGTCTCCATTGTGAGTCCAAATCCATTCTTGCCTTCACTTTCAATCCACTTCTTTTCTTCGCTCTGGCTATCTTCTTCCTCATTGCCCGGCTTCTCGTCATACCACTCATCATTTCTAAACTCCTTTCCCTTCAGATCTCTCTCCAAGTCCCCCCATCTCCACCAAAATGTTCCCAACCCACCCTCACTGGGCCCAATACCCCATTTCTCCCCTTTCTCTGGCTGCACCTCATCCCTGTACCCATTGTTCCTCTTCTTCCAAAACTGCAACTTTTCGACCGGTAATCTATGTTCTACTACAATCTCTTCTCCACTTGCCAAAGAAGGAATGGTAAGAAAATCCCAGTCTTCGCGCAAATTGCGAGCGAAGCCTCCGCGTTGGCCAACTCGATAGCCCAGTTCTGGCGGCCCGCCATATCGGTCAGCGTTGCTAGTGCTACGAAGGTAGGTGAGTGCTGAAGTGAACCAGACGGGCGAAGAAGAACTTTCAGGCGAAAGAGAACGCTCCAGAGGTGTGCGCCATGTTGAAAGAGTGACGGGGAGAGCAGGGTGAGCGCTGTGTTTCACAGAGGCGTGGATTTGGATGCAGATGTCTGGCACAGCGGCAGGATTTGCATCTTGATCCAGGAGTGATATAGTGGTGGGTGACGCAGTAGTCCGTAGATTCAGTGTGACCTTGATGTCCTCGGGGTTGTAACTATACGCAAACTGTGAGTATTCAGTTTGGGGGAATTGGGATATGAGCATGAACGAGCATTATGCGAAAGATGTCCTCATTCGAGGGCAAGGAAACGTGATTTCTGGCTTACCGTCGAACAAGTCCACCTCCTGGTAAGCCTCGTCCTGTCATTCTTGTCTTGCCTGCTTTTCACGTCTCTTCTTCTGAGGGGTCTTCTTTTCTATTCAGGTTCACGCTTTCTATTCTGAATTCAATCTGCAAAACCAACGTTCCTGTTTCTTGTTCAGAGTAAAATGGGAAAGGACCATCCCATGCGCTGTCGCAAATGTGGCGGATTTTCGATTTCAACTCCGTTAACTCCGGGTGGGAACACTGTTGAATGTGGGGGCACGAATAGTACTGGAATTGAGGCTATCCAAACTCTCCTAAAGATCTATGCTACCGCACGGATAGCAGGATTTGATACCACATATGATTATATAAGCGGCCAGCAGAACAAGAGCCTTGATCTGTTCGTCGATGGTAGAAGCGGTATTCCGTATAGATTTTCTATGGTGGGAAGCCTGCACAAGTACTACATAAGGTAAGCTATCACGGCTATTAGGTACCTAGTATTTACGGGGTTTCCGCGCACACTGGGTTTCCGCGCACTCTAACCTAGAAAGGTTAGTTTTAGATAGTATCGGGTTTAGCGTGCTAAACAGGGCACTAAGGTAAGATAATTAGTCATAGTTAGCGTGCGCGGAAACTGCGGAAACCACGAGTAAACTATATTGGGAAGCCAAGCCATGATCACGACTGCCCTGTCTACACCAGCCAGCTTGCTATTGGCTGATGCCCAACAAACACTGTTGACTCAGGGCAGAATACCACTGCAATTAGAACGCTTCATTAATTGCTATACAGGGTAGGAAGAATTTATAACTACTCGCAGAGGTTTCAAAGAACAGGGTGTACCAATGGGATCGCCAGAGGGAGAAGCTTGCTTGAACTACTGAGGCCTACGGAATCCTCCTCATGCTACTACGCTATACTGCTTCAGGAAAGAGCGACCGAAGCACTCCTGTCTACTATTTTCTGTTTAGTAAGCAGCCAGTGGCGGGTAGGCCTGGTAATCTTGTTTATCAGAGGTACTGCCCTATTAGAATTCGACAACATGGGATATTGGGTTGCAATGAAGATGAAACTCAGCTGACTGCAGTAGCTGATAGCCAAGCATGCAAGCCATGATATGGTTTCATGGGCACAAATCAAGCCACGGGTCCTCGGCGTCAATGTCCCTGTTACGGCGCTTACATCAACCGGCTCACGCATGGCCCTAGAGCGAGCGGTTAGTCTGGCATCATATGCCTATCTCTATGGATGTTCAAGTCCGTTGTTTTCAGCAGATTATATTGAACCACACATATCCGATGAGTCTAGTCATAATAGCATGTCACTTCAAATCTCTGTTTTTACACCTGTTTCCTGGGGATGCCGATTATGGCTTGTGATCATTTGCGGCTGTGGTGCATCAGGCAAGACTCAGCTACAGCTACGAGTCTAATACTACATCTAACATACACGCCGCTCGCCATCAGCGCAGACTCCGCATCCTGGTTTCAGCCGTATGCACATGGTGTCTCGTCTGCCATCAGATTGTCAGGGCAGTAAGGCTTGTTGCACTGCCAGCCTCTGCCATACATCACTGGTCTCCCAGATGACGTCTCAAAGCTATCTTCCCACCTTCTCCATTGCATAGCCGACTGATCATCCAACAGTACCCGTTTCGTGTCGGGCTTGGCAGGAAGGAGAAGGAGGTGGTGGTCGTGTTGCGGTGATGGATGGTGTCCTTGAACGGCACGACCATGAAATCCATAAATAGGAGGCTTTCCTCACCGTGAATGCCAGTTCCATACATACTACAATCAAGTCATTTCTGCAATTATACCTTTCTGCAGACGACCGGATTAACGTTCTTAAATCTGCTCGTCTTCAGCTCACACTATGCTTACCCAACTCTTGCCTGTCGGAGCATTTGCTCTCTTCTACCTCTTCCACTCTGCTGGGGCAGCGCCTGGCCTTACTCCAAGATCAGCATCGCCACTGACAAAGAGAGCCAACACGTTTGTTGGCTGTGACGGCGACAAACAAACCAAGGCGGGCCAGGCGGCCGCAGACATGGCAAATCTTGCGCTTCATGCGTACGACGAAGCTACTACAGACAAATATGGGTATGCTCCAATAAGTCTTCACGAAGAGGTATAGATTCGTCTGACAGGTACCTTTGCGTAGCTTCAACCATTACTTCAAAGACGACGAGCTTGGCACATTCAAGACGGCGATGAGCACAATCTCATCGAACAATGATCCTACAAACGCACCTTACAATTTCATCATCAATTGCACTCCAACAGAAGATGTATTAAAGAAATGTAATGATGGAAAGGGCTCGTGAGTGACCATCGTCCATTTTCTTGCCTTGCGGTCACCTTGCGTTTGCCTTTGAAAGAAAGACAAAATGTGAAACAAAGCATATCAAAAAAAACTCCGAAGTGCTTACTAGAACATGGCTTTGTAGCTATGCAATCACCGACGCAACGGTCCCCAAAAACGACAACGATTACAAATCCATTTGGCTTTGCCCTCTTTTCTTCACGGGAGATGACACGAAGAAGGACCTTCCAAACACGGAAGACGCGGAAAATTTGAAGAAATGGTGCGATCAGAAAGATTACACCTTTTTTGTGACCGGTGGTAAGTAATTCACCTAAAGAATTCCATGTCGTATCTGGCGATTGATATGTCGTCCAGGGTCCACTCTCCTGCACGAGATTACACATCTTGATGCCGTAGCAATGAAGTTCCTACCAGAGTAAGTTCTCTCCACAGTTAATCGCCGAAGTCATTACTCCAACCTAAATGCACTGTCCTCGTCGCAACCCCCTTTTCTTACCTGGATCCGCTAATCTGTCTCTCTCTCACAGCGACGCGAATGGAGTCGGCGAACATGGAACCGAAGACTATGCCCAAGGCTCTAGACCCATCTTCGACGCACGCCGCTTGAAGACACTTGTCGATAATGACCCGAAAAGAGATGATGTTCCGGCGCCCCACTTCAACGCTGAGAGTTATGCCGGCGCCGCCACTGAGCTTTGGGCGCAGAAATTCTGCCAGAAAGAATTTATCCCGCCAAAGAATGGGTATCAGACTTAAGCATGCGAAGAGATGTCGTCTTGAGAGAATGAGGCTGGGAAGGAAAGAAGTGAATTGACAAAAGAAGGATGAGATGTGGGCAGACGGTTCAAAGCGAACATGACGCATCTTTACCGTAGAAAGGAGCTTTGGGTTTAAAGTTAGAGTCACAGATTGAACAATAGTGTTCAGGTTTCCTTTGTAAAATAGAGTTGCGTAATCAAATGATCCTGTTGGCAATAGAAAGTGTGCACCGTCTCCAACATCGAAGACACAGTACTTTCGAATTCGCACGTCAAATACCTCTCTTTCTTAAGAAGGGTTTGACTTTCTTTCAAATCATTGAAAGTATGCAGCTTAATTAAAGTGTGACTTGCAGCAAGCCTGCTGCGTACTTACCCAGTAGTTACTTAGTTTCGAGCTATAATTAATACCAAACTCCGGCTTCAAGGGAGCAGACAGTCGCGAGTCCGGTCAGGTTGATGTACAACCCTCACCATATGTTCCCTGCGCCGGGTTACCGTCGGGATGCCGTCTCGATATGTCTGAAGACATAAACCTACCGTGAATATTCTGGAGATCAGTACCATGGTAATGAATGCCACCACATGCATACTCGTGTTGTGCATACCTCCGATGCACGCCACAGAGGCCTCTAGAATGGTCAAATACACATAGCGACTTTACCTTTCTCTACAAGGCGTTGAAGGCTGTGAAAGAAGACACAAGGACCTTTATGATCTTTTGTGCTATAACGATGCAGCTGCTATCTAAATAAATGCGGGGAAACCGCTTTACGTCACCGTAGAATATCATGGAATCTTAGTCACCTGATCAGTCATGTTGGAAATAGGGGAGATGGTAATCTCCGCCTTCATAGGGCTGATAGGGCTGGGGCCCGCTAGTTGACCTTTCACCTCCTACGGAATAGATAGTATTAGGGCTGCCGTCGGGTCGGGTCGGGTCGGGTCTGAGGGGTCTAACCCGACCCGGTTCGGTTTAGGATCGGGTTCGGCGAGATGCAACAGCCTTCCTCCCTACATGCTTATTCTTACAACAGAATCCCCCAAGAGTGCTGTGTAGAGCTACAAGTACACTGCCGGAGATGACACCAAAAATTCCGAAGCCCCCAGGAGCGCGATATTCGATGATGCGAATGTTTTGAACACTAAGCTGTGGGTCTCAAACAACAGGAAGAATTGAAGACAGGGTGAAATCAAACAAGGCAGTCTGAAACAAAAACATATGTAACACCAGATAGCTATATGCACCCGAGATCCAAGCCAGTCCGAAACGAACCATACCCAAATATTGTACA
>JAABUS010007355.1_pt1 | contig 12705 bp, 12 predicted proteins | sample 5560161 | NCBI WGS metagenome assembly JAABUS01 (sample SAMN10711885, study PRJNA513376) | rock metagenome | isolation source: Antarctica rocks | place: Antarctica: Victoria Land, Trio Nunatak nord | collected 2016-01-04 | reverse complement strand
GCAGATCCACAGGTTGATGTTGTGTCCCGACAATTCCTTGGTACGGGATCACTAGACCTCGAACTAAGAAAGAGGCACCTCGGCCTTTGAATCGGCATGAGGCAAAGACGCCGCAGGTGAGCCACGGCTTTGATCATCGTTACGTAGGTAGGTACCTCGGTAAGGTACCAGTAGTGAGTAAAGTAGTAGTAGTAGTAGTAGTAGTAGTAGTAGTACGGAATAGTAGTAGTAGTAGTAGTAGTAGTACGGAATAGTAGTAGTAGTAGTAGTAGTAGTAGTAGTAGTAGTAGTAGTAGTAGTAGTAGTAGTAGTAGTAGTAGTAGTAGCAGTAAGGTAGTAGGTACTACGTAAGTGCTTTAGTGTGCCTAAATACCTAGGGGTAGGTAAGTGCCCTGGGCATTTACACCGAACGCACTGCATTCTTTACCTCCCAAACGGTACGAGTATAAGGTACCTAAGGTACCTACATAGAATATCAATCAACACAGTACCGGCTCTCAGTGAACACAGTGAACCCGTTCGACATCAAAGTAGGTAAAGTAGGTTCACCATGTATGTACCTTACCTGATACGAGGCAGTCAGCAATCGTTCCCACAATCCTCTACCGTGCATAATGGAATGTGCCTATCTCAGCATATCTCATCATGCATGATGAAAGCGTGCGCCCATGGGAAACAACGTGCGGGTAGCGCAGCAGCGTGGAATGCAGCGCTTGATCGGGCTCTTTATTGGAGGTGAGAAGTACCACGATCAAAAGATCAAAAGGCCAATGCTGCAAACAGCTGATGGAAACGGTGAGCCTTGGCAAATATCAATCAATCAATCAATCAGCCCCACCACACTTGGCGGCAATAAGAACAATCATGTTCGAATGCCAGTCGCCTTCTCCAGCATCCAATTACTGCTTGGGGACAAGGCCCGGCTTCTGAGCCGACGCTTTTCTCCGACCGAACACCTGAGTCATCTCGATCAGCAGATGATGAACGTGCTTGAAAGTCCCGTGGGTTTCCAACCATGCAATCAGTCTTTCTGTACCTTCGTAGCCGACACGTAGACGTGGTCCATATCTACTCGTAATTTCAAGGTAGTTCATTTGGATACTTACTGAAGTATCTTCAGGCTTGGGGACTGAAACTACTGAGCTTGCTTAGGCCCGCCGCCGCCCCCTAAGGTAAGGTAGAGCGATCCCTGCTCCCTGCTCCCTTAGGATGCCTCACTTGCACCGTTAGTTTCCTCTGATGCGGGAGGGTCCCAAATGCTCGGGCTCGTGCTTACCAGCTCACTGGGTCAGGAGCTGATCAGCGTCTGAAAAGAGTACTAGTACATTCGGTGTGCAATCCTGACCCGCCCCCAGAGTTGCATAGCAAGTGTGCATTCATGCTCGACTAGTGGCCATCTCTTCCCTCGCAGACTCTTCTGGATCGCCGCTGGTGTATGTACAAGGTACACTGCATACACGTCGAGACTAGAGAGAGCAAGGTAAGGTAGCTTGGTTGTGGATCGTCGGTGCAACGATCATTGTGTCACTGGAAAAGGCTTGCTTCGTGCCCGATCACGTCTCACAGAGATGACGGCGGCGTACTCTCCATGACCCAGATCGACACCCTCTGCATCATCAGTCGCGGGACAAATGGGTGGATGCATACCCGGTCCAGTAGTGGAGGATGTGGAGGCCGTAGAGGGATGTGGTGCGACCGCGAGAACTGGGTCGTGGTCTCGGTTGGCATATGCTGTGTTGCTGCAACACACCTCGTCGACTTCCGTCTTCAACGGTGGAACGTGAGAGAGTGTGGATGGGGAGGAAGATTATCTCCGCGACAACGGCGCACGATCGGTGGATGCGATCAGTGCCGATGGGGGGGGACATCCATAGTCTCGCTAAGGTAGGTACGGGAGGGGGATGGGTGGACCGTGTGCTTGTAAGTTGTAGCGGAGACGAAGAAGCGCATGGACGATGATGTTTCACTTAGAATGCCATCTTGATTAATTCCACATCAAGTCTATTGTTCTAACAATAGACGGCGAGGGCAGTGCAACGAACAAGAGAGATGGCCAGCCCCAGTAGTCCGCTGATCGCATACACAGTAGGAGAGAAAGGAGGGGGCCCTTATCGAACGGCTACAATACACGGTACCCGGCACAACTGACAACGTTTTCCCGACAAGCTTTGGGCCCTCAACGCAGTCACGATAATCAACAACAACAATCACGATAATCATATGAAGACGGCTGATCTGCTGGCTAGCTCGTCTCCCTTGCCAGAAGACATATGGATCAACCGCCTGCTGCTGACCAGTGACAATGCCACCTTGGTCGCAACGTCCTCGGACAACGTGCTGCGGACGTTCGACCCAACAACACTGCAGCTAGCCGCCAGGATTGACAATCTGCACGATGGTGTCACCTGTCTAAAGCCGTTGCACGCTGATCCAGCGTGTTTTCTTACTGCAGGCAGAGACGCAATGGTCCGGTGCTGGGATTCGAGGACGGGGAAGGCGGCATTGGAGCTGGGGAATGGTACCTATCCTAAGGATGAGTTTCCAATAGATAGAACAGACGGGGCTCAACCTCCACAGGGACCAAAACACCATACATTGCTCTCGATGCTCGAGGCAGCAATATAGCCGTAGGGACAGAATTAGAAAATGCTCAAGCTGCCGTTCTGATTTGGTAGGCACTGGCATATCACTTGAAACCACCCCAATTCACTTTGAGTGCTGATGACTGACGTAGGGATTCTAGATCTACGAGCTCACCGATCCTACAATACGTCGAAAGCCACAGCGATGACGTTACAGAAGTCCGCCTCTCCATCTTGTCCCAAAGTCTCCTGCCGTCAACAATCCACCATGTCCCATCGGCAGGCATCTGACAGATACCCCAGATAAGCTTTCACCCAAACATACCCACATGCCTGCTTTCGGGCAGTACCGACGGCCTAGTGAACATCTACGATACCTCCATGACCGATGAAGACGATACCCTCGTCCAGGTGATGAACCATGACTCCTCAATAAGCCATGCCGGGTTTCTCACAACCACGGATGTATTCGCCTTGAGCCACGATGAGCATTTCTCTGTCTACAAACTGGACACAGATCCAGAAAGTGATGCATCCGAGGAGCCCCCAAAAGTGTTTGGTGACCTGAGGCCTCGATTAAACTGTGACTATGTCGTCGATGTAACCACATCCATTGGTTTCAGCCAGGGCGAAGCCATTATTGGTGCGGGCTCGAATCGGTATGCGGATTTACAACGATTCTTCTTTCATTGTGTCCTAACGAGTACAGAACGGCCGGCAGCCAACATCTTGACCTCTATCCTCTCCACTCCGAATTAGAGTGGTCCTTCCAAGAGGAGAACAACACCCGACTGCCTGGCGCTCACGGGGAAGACGTGATTCGAGCCATGTGCTTTAACGGCGCGGTAAACAGCCATGCTTCAAGTCCTTTGCTCTACGGGTTTTACTAACCAATACAGACTGGTAACATCTATACAGGCGGAGAGGACGGCCTTGTAATGGTATGGCGGATTTCTGATAATGTGCCTAAAGCTCCGAGGCAAGAAGAGGACGAAGTGAAACCGTCAAAGAGGCGGAAAAAGACAGAAGGAAGCCGATTCAAGCCTTACTAAGTCTAGACTGGAAAATGAACTCGAATAGAAAGCATTATCGATTTGCAACGTTCCACCGTCCCCTCAGAGTCCCTCTAGAGCTTTATAACGGGCTACCCGAAGGGAAAAGGAGAGGCGAAAGTCAGTAAACAACAACGACAACCGATAGCCTCTGCGACGGGCACCATTCCAGTTCATCCGATTCACCCAAATCCTCATATCCTACTTAGCTCTCACCGTTTCTCACAGTCTCGTGCCCCTTCTGAATCCCTCAACACCCACTTCCCATATACCCAAGTCCTCGCTCCATTCCACAGTCCAGCCAACCCTCAAACCCACACTCCCAACCCCAAGCGAATTCCACAAACCCCCGTAATCCCCTAGACACATACCGTACACCTTCATCAATTCCTATAAAACTTCCAGCACAAAATTCCCCCAGCCCTCAACCGTCTTTCAACTATGTAACTCACCACCTAATCAATCACTTACAATACCATCAAGAGAAGACGACCCCCGCCGAGGGGGGGCGAACACATACAAGTGTTTACTTAGGGTTCAACCTATGTAGTTCTTTATTAATCACAAACCAACATTAAGCATCTCATCTCATCTCATCTCATCTCATCTCATTCCAACCAACCAGCCAGCCAACCAACCAACCAACCAGTCAGCCCAAAGCATTTTATCCCAGCTTTGGAAAAAGCTATCTATATATCTCATCTCGAAAATTCCAATTTTAAAACAATCTTACCTACCTACAGTACCTACTTCTTCCTATTCATAAACCCCCAACTCCACCCCAACCCCAAACCCAACTCCAACTCCAACTCCAACTTCAACTTCAACTCCAACTCCAACTCTTCTGCTCCCTCTCTCTCTAACCACCCCCCAACAACCCACCAACCCCTCCCATTCACCCACCGACTCATCCACCCACCAACCCATCCACCCATTCAAACCCGCCATTCAAAAGAAAAGACGAAGAAAAGCCCACACTAACCTAAACCAAACCAAACCAAACTTCCAAAAAAAACAAAAAAAAACAGAATCGCCAATACTGTACACACCAAAGGAAATCCCATACACCGCCGTGCCCATCTCCACCATCCCCACTAACCCCCATCCAAGCCCAACACAACCCCCCTCGCCCTCCCTTCTACTACTTCTTCTTCTTCTTCCCCCCAACCTCCAACCTCCAATCAAACCCGCTCTCTCCGCTTCCAGTCCTTTGTTTTTACCCCCTGTCAACTGGACTTTCGTTTCCTCGAAAACACGCACGGAGCGCAGAGCGCCGCGAAGCGAAGCGAAGCGAAGCGCAATGGGTGTGTGTGTGTGTGTATCGTGGTTTTTGATCGATCGATCGAGATGAAGGGGCGAAGGAAGGGGTAGGAGTGGAAAGCGGGGGGTTGGGGAAAATTGGTGCTTGCTACTGACGATTTTATTTTTCTTTTGGCGGATTTTGGGGGGGGAAATCTCAGTATCACATTCAAGCTAGAGCACTCGTACTTGTTTTGTCTGGTTCGTTCATCAATTCATGCTAGTTCTACAAGGCTACCTACCTAGCCGAGCCACGCAACTACCGACCAAGTTGTTACCTAGTCATGGATCAATCTGCTCCGTCATAACCCCTTCCTTCTGCCTTCCATCAAATAATCGGAGAGAATACTGGTGGTAATCTTGAGCACGCCTGCTATGCCCTGGAAAGAAAAAGTAAAACAAGCCTGGAACAATCTAAGAGGCTGATAAGAAAGAGCTGGTGTCGTAGTTGGATTTGGTATCCGTGTGGACGAAAAGCGGCTGAGAGCGCAGGTCCCGAGAATTGGAATAAAATCGGCAGAAGGGGGATCAATCGTAGCAATCTCAGTCGCCCTACCACTCAAACTCGCCCTGCGCCTTGTGAAAGACATATCTGCCATCATCGTCAGTCATGCATAACCAAACACTATCTCGATGCAACACTTACTCCCGGCCTCCCGTCGTCAAAACCCCGTCCTTCAGCGTGCACTTCCACTTACTCTTGACGCGCTGAACCTTGTCATAAGTACACAGCATAATCTGGCCCTCCTTACCCTCCTCACCCTCTACTTCGACGGTATTGTCGTCGTCAGGGTCATCCAGGTCGGAGTTGATTGCGTCTTCGTCGCCGTCGTCAAGATCTGGGTCGTCTTTGATGCCTGCTTTGTCGTCGTCATCCTCGTCGTCTAGGCCGTCGTATTGAGGGATCTTGGAGGTGGGCGCTAATTGAGCGGCGGCTAGAGATTGGTTTGAACCGCTTGGGGTGCTTTGGGCGGCCCTGCGCTTCCTGGCCAGTGGCTGCTTTGCCTGCTCAGACAGCGGCATCATCACGCCACCACCCTCCATCGATTGGCTCATCTGCTCTAAACGCTGCCTCATAGTCAAATCCGCATCATAGGTCCCGCTAGGGTTTTCCAGAGCATCAGCCCGACGTTGAGCTATCATTGAACTCCAGTCGTCAGCGCCATCAGTCTGTGCATGGCCAGCGTTGGATCGTTGCTGCTGCGCTTGTTGTAAGCTTTGATACTGTTGCTGTGCCTGTGCGGTATACTCCCTCCTCTGCTTCTCAGACAGTTGAGGAAGCTGGATGTTCTGTGGGTTCCGATGGGGCTGCTGACTCGGAATCCCCATACCTGCCTGTGCATGGAGTTGATTAATCTGCAGATTGGCACCGGCACCGAACTTTTCTTGCAGATTCTGTGCAGCACGTTGCTGGGCGACAGCATTCCCGTAATTACCATTAAGAACATTGTTTTGAGGGATTCCCGAAGTGTCGTAAGAGCCTGGTTCGGTCTTGATACGTACGCTACCACCACTATTACTCGGCAACGGCATTGCAGATGGAGGGGGTCCACTTGACGGTATCTGTTGCGGTCGAGGAACGTTGGAAGGTACAGGGGTAGGATTGGCGACCATCGGTTGAGGTATTGGCGGTGGTTCCCATGGAAAAGAAGCGACGTGCATCGCAGTGAGCTTGGTTTGCCATGTCTGCAGAATAACATAGCATGACCGTCATCAGCACAGTCTCTACTATAAACAACAGTTTCTCTCAAAAGTAATGGGAGGATTCTAGCAGAAAAAGGCTTGGCTCGGTTGGATTTGCAGTTAGCGGAAATGCGCAAGCGCGTGCGGAAATTGAAACCGAAGGGCAAGGTGCGTATAAATGAGTCAAAGGGTCGGTAATCCCCCCAAAATCAAAGAACTCCCACATTCCCCCGCTTTCGCCCACCCAAATCCGAAAGATTGCGCCCGGCCCTCGCAACACAAAGACAATGCTCTATGATGCACAGATGCGATAATTGATCATTTCTGACATCGAATCAAGCAGCTGTGTCTCTATTGACGAAAGAGGAATGTGCGAAAACTTGATCAACACCGATGCAGTCAAAAAAGAAGAAAAAAAGAGACCAACCGTTTTCATATCGTTCAGTGTCTGCTGGTTGATCCCATCCTCCTCGAAGGTTACCTGACAGTTGTCGATCACATCGTCCATGATCTTGGAGTACACGGAACCCTACAATTAGTTGTTCTCTTCAGCGTCTGTGTTACATGATAGTGCATAGGGCTTGAACAGTCTGGCAAGAGCAGACTGACCACAAGCTGGTTCGACATCCTGCCGACAGCAAGCTACCAATCCCAGTCTGGACCTGGTTGGCCAGTTGGAGCAAAGGACTGTATGTGTTGGTTCGAAGTGTTTGGGATGATACGGATTCGTTGTGAGGTGTCGATGTTCCGACTAGGCCCAGTCTCTTTCCTCCCACCTTTATGTCCAGGCCCGATGTTCCAGCTAAGTCTCACTTTGTTGCTTTCTCTTTGATCTAATTATCGTGTCTGTGTGTCATACTATGCGTGGTGAGTTGTTGTGGTTCGTTAATCTCTTAGATGTTGATGTTGTAAAATGGAAGTTCAGTCTGCTAGGAAATAATTGAAAGAGCTCCCTCGCTTACTAATGCGCTTAAGCTTCACTTGTCTCACCCAAAGCACATTTCAGTTAGGATCGATCAAATTGAGATTGTAATTTGTATCGAATGACTTCCCCACCGAAATTGATCTGCCAAGTTCTAATAGCGAGATCTGTTCATCTTCAAAACCGCGAAATCCTATGCGAAACCTCAAACACCAGTCGCTAAGTACAATCTAAAAGAATACGCAACTACGGATCCAATGGGTTGAGACACGAGAGCCCCAATCCCTATCTTATCGTCATTTGCTTCACCATATCCCCTCCTTTGCCAGTCACACCTCCTTCCCTTGAAATTGCTGAACTTGAACCGGGCTTCTTCTCGAAAAGCTTCCAGAACTTGAGACTCTCATCCGCAGCTAATAGTCTGGTCAGCGAAAATTGATGAAAAATGAACATGGTAGCTTACCTGCTGTAGCTAGCATCTGGCCATCTGGGCTTAGACAGCTGTGGAGTACTCTCGTCTCATGTGCCGGAATCTCAACGTTGCGCACCAAGGTCGGATAGCTCCAGATACTAAGAGAGTTATCTGGGAACCCGCTTGAACTGACTATCTCGCGGTAGTGGTTGCTCCATCGTAGACTTGTCACTTGAGATCCGGTATCGATGCTGTTGGTTCGAGCTCCTGTTGTGGTATTCCAGAAATGGATATGTCTGTCATATGAACCTCCTCCAGTAGCAAGGAGGTTTGGCTGCCATGGGCACCAGCTCAAGGCCTTGACAGCAGCACGATGGTTGGTCTTTTGGAATTTGGGAGCACCCAAGGATCGGGCATCCCAAATAGAGACCAAGTTGTCGTTACCACCAGTGGCAAGCTGAGCACCATCCGACCTCCACTCAAGTCCACAGACCTCAGATGTGTGAGACACTAGCTCGGCGACTTTGTGCTGAGCAACGCGGACATCGTGGTTGTAAACCAAGCCACTTCGAGCGCCAGAAGAGAGAAGGTGTTTGTTCCAGCCCATTACTCCAACGCGGGTATCATGACCGTGCATGCTACGGAGCTTGCTCCCTTCTTCAACATCCCAGATTTGGATCTCCCCAGTGCCAAGACCGACACCGACGTAGGCACCGTCTCCACTCCATTTGACACTGCTGACGTAGGTATCCGGTGATGTTTCTAGCAGACAGCTGACAGTGCCAGACTCTGCAGACCAGACGTAAACATTGCGCTCCAAGCCTATTGCGACCTGGTTACCTGAGCTCCAGTCAAGAAGGTTAAGGTAATAGTCATCAACAAGGCCGGGAGCATCAAGTACACGCTCTGGAGCAGTTAGGACTCTTCGTCGAAATTGTGCTGCCGCGGCATTTGTAGGCTTGAGGGGACGATTGTACTGTGATCTCAAATCGATTGGTTTGGAAGACTCGGGTGGTGCTGGCTTGAATGCGAGAATACGGGTATTCAGTGAGACACCACAAGCGGACGCCAAAGACGATTCATACGCAAGAGTTTCTGGAGCGGGCTTCACGTATGATGTGGATTCCTCGTTGTCGCCCAGATTAAGTCTTTCAAGAGCAGCGGTAGCATCATCATCAGAGCTGTGGCCCCCAAGATTGAAAGCACTTGCCGCATTCGCAAGGACTGTTGAACCTTCGCCACTAGTCTTTGGTCGTTGGCTGTCCGGATCGAGTTTGCCTGAGCCAGCTATGGCTAGGCCTTCGCTTGCAGTCCGATTCGGGATAAAGCGATCTCCTGCATCGATTCGGACTGTGGTCTTGCCTGATCTTGAACGTAGAGGACCTCTCTTCCGACTACAGCTCTTTGAGGGTGTTTGCCCAACGACAGGCCCAGTACCAGTAAGATTCCAATCCGACACGCCAAGTTCGAGATGTCTGGGCGAGTTCTTAGCCTTGGCAATGTTGGATTTTGGAGAGTCGCGGTAGGTCGATTTTGAGGTCGACCTAGCGAAGTACTGTGACAGATTGCCGCCATATGTGGATTGTGACGTTACATGGATACTGTCTGATACGTGTCTCGGAGGAGTGAAGGGGGAGGAGCTGTTCGAGGCGTTGGTGGCGAGGCTCGCAGTTCGTGTGCGCGGCGACGGCGTCAAGGGCATACGGCCACCGGCGGTTCGCGTAGAGAAGATACCATGATGGCTCTTGAGGGGAGTTGATATCGAGGCAGTTGCCATTGTATGATATGTTTTGATCGAAAGGACAATTTAATGTATCGATCAATGTCCTGTGGAAGAAGACCGGTGGTCTTCAGGTTAGTAATAGTCGATTAACCAACGAGCCTGTCGAGGGTGGTATGTTCCGGTGTCGAATGAGCTCCCAAGAGTCTCAACTGAATGGATCCTGGGTAAATAGTTGTTAGTAGTTGATGTTGTACCGGAGCAAATGCTGTTAATCGAGGTCCCTTCGCAGAGAGAGATGTTCTAACAATCGGTGGGTCGATCAATTCAGACTTGATAACAGGTTTGAACGATCTAATGGATTGAAGACAGTAATCTTGCGTAAGGTAATAATGTTTTGCAATAAATGCAGAGGAGATAGAGAAGAGGAGGTATGCGGATAGAAGTAATGTAGAGAGAGGAAGGAACAGAGACTCTGGACCCGAAGTTTATGTACCAGTCAACAGACCGATGCGCTAAGCAGTTGCTGAGCAACGAAGCTTAGTAATAGGGATCTACCAATCACCGGGAAGTCGGGACAATCTCCGAAGTCTGACGGTAGTTATCAAATTCCAATGTCACTGTGAGACCACTCGACACTTCAAGCATCTCAGAGCCGCCGCACGAGAGAGGGAGAGAAATTTGCACAGGCCCTTATTCACTCATCTCTCGCTCAAAGTCAACTGACCCACGAATGGTGCCGCGACATGTGAAGAACTATGGATCAACACCAAAGTGGAACCACCCCCGGTTCTGGGTATCAGCAACCGCAGTCAAGCACAAGTGCATGGAGTGGCTTCTCAAATCATAACAGAACGCCAGCATCAGCTTCTTCTTCAAACAATACCTATCTTATGCCTAGCAGCCCCTCCAAGACCTCTCGCACCGCCAATGAGAGCTATAGGCCAAAAATCATGAGAACTTGTGGTCAACGGCCTGCTTGCTTGGTCAATGCCTCAGTCACATATTGTGGAAACAACCAAATATACGCCTTTGGTGGTTTCGACCAATATACTGATGAAGGTACAGTGCTCTCAGCTATATCTCTTTCGCGAACATAATTAGCCTCAGATCAATGCTGACCTTGCTTTCGTGTAGTGTACAACCATGTTCTTAGACTTGATCTTGGATCGTTACAATGGAGCTTGGTCGATAACTATGGCGACATACCTGGTGTGCGGATGGGTATTTAAGGCAGTCCATCTTCATGGTTAGTGGCTTACTTCATCCTAGGTCATACGGCATGTTTATGGCAAGGATCGAAGCTTCTGATATATGGCGGAGAGAACGAGCATCGGGAATACCTCTCCGACGTAGTAATATTTGATCTAAAAACTGCACATTGGACACAACCAGATATTCGAGGTACAATACCAAAAGGAAGAGCTCGACATGCAGCTGCTGTCTATGATGACAAGCTGTACGTCGTTGGAGGCTTGTCAGGTACCGAAACCTACACGCTAGACGAGATATGCTATCTAGATCTCAAAACATGGACTTGGTCTCGATCATGGAGTTTTGTTGCGCGATTTGATCATTCAACCTGGGTTTGGGGAGGCCGTATCTGGGTGTTCGGAGGGCTCGGGCCGGACATGGAGCGGACAGGAGAGATGTGGTGGCTGGATCTCAAGAGTAGTCCCGCTTTCAAGGCGGTACCGGCGCAAGGCTCATCAGATTCTCCGACGACAGACCGTACACCAAATCCACCGTCACAGTTCGCTCAATACAACCAGCCTCAACACATAGCCACTGGGTCTACTGGCTATACTGCAAACTCCAGCAGTGTCCAGGTCCGAGCTGCTTCGATGGTTACAAAGCCTGTTGCCCCAGGTGCAATTTCATCTATGAGGTTCGTCTCAGGACCAAATGTCCCATCACAAGCATTGGGAACGCATTTCCACGTCTACTCCTCGGGCGCTCTGCTCGACTTTGTCACCCCTGCAGGTACCATTCGCCCATCCGAATGTAACCTCTCAGCCCTAGAACTCGATGCCCTACAATGGCAAAAGCTAGCCGAAGGGCCCGAAATCTTCGATCCCACCTATCGCTGGCACTACTGTGCTGTAAACGAAGACGGCACCAAAGCCTGGCTCTTAGGGTGCGCGAACGAATCCCCAGGGAATGCAGCCTTTGAAGAATACCTCAGCGACGTCCTCCCCCTCGACCTCCGAAGATTTGGCCTACCAGGCAACGATCTCTCCTCTGAACCCAGCATGGGAAAAGGCAAAATTCCGGCCTCAGACACACACCCGACCTCCAACCTCAGCAGTCTTGGTGCGGACCTTGCTTCAATGTTCGATCGTCCCACAGAATCCGGGAGCGGTGCTGATTTTATCATCACTGGCGAGAAAGACGACGTCCAAGCTGACGATATTGATATGTCCTCCTACACAACTATAGACCCCTTGTTGGCCGAAAACACCCCACAGTTCCTATCCTCCACCGTCCATACCTCTCCACCGATCCACGTCCATAAACTGATCCTCCAAGCCCGTTGGCCCCACTTCACCCGTGTCTACGCCTCCCAAATGGCCGAGTTCCAAACCAAGAAAATGCACATCCCCGAACCCTATCCTGTCGTCCGCGCCTTCCTCTATTATCTCTATACAGACAGCATCGCCAAACACCCCTCGTACTGCGCCGACCTCGGCGACGTCGCTGGCCTGCTTGTCATGGCAAATGTCTACGACATGCCCCGCCTACGCCTACTATGCATCCACCGCCTCAGCAGGGAAATGGACGTCGAGTCCGCCGCCGTCGTCTGGGAGCGCGCTGGCACGGCCGGGGAGCAGTGGCTCAGGCGACGTGCGGCAAACTACTGTCTCACGCACTGGGGCCGCGTTGTGCGTTCCGAGGCGTTTCGGCGCTTGAGCAGGCAGAGCATGATGGAGCTGTGCGAGGTTATTGACGTGGAAGGGCGCGTTGTGGGTGGGGAGGAACTGGAGATGGTCGGGGGTTTGGGGGGCGGCAAGTTTGGGGTTGGGGGCGTGGGGAGG
>JAABUS010007354.1_pt1 | contig 12705 bp, 7 predicted proteins | sample 5560161 | NCBI WGS metagenome assembly JAABUS01 (sample SAMN10711885, study PRJNA513376) | rock metagenome | isolation source: Antarctica rocks | place: Antarctica: Victoria Land, Trio Nunatak nord | collected 2016-01-04 | reverse complement strand
AAGGCGTGGGTGAGGATGGTGGAGATGGTGGGGTGGGTGGTTTCGGGGGGAGGGGAGGAGGTGGGGAGGGCGGTGAAGGCGGGGGGGGAGAAACGGCGGAAGTAGCCTCCTACTGTTTGCTGCCAGGATTTGACGAGGGCGGTTTGGAGGTCTGACGGAGATTTGCCGTGGCCTGGCTTTGCGCGGTTGCTTGACCCAGTCTCGTCTTGTGGCATATCCTTTGATCGCGCTGAAGATGCGGCTTCATTTGCAGTCTCCGCCTTGGTGTCTGGCTTCGTCGTCTTCCCACTCTTCCCACTCACGGTCGACTCTAAATTATACTGAATCGCAGCATCTTCGATGTACTCATGCAAATGCTCTCTTAAGAAGGTACTGCAGTCTGTCCCCCCGTGACCGTCAAACACCCCAAAATAGAAGACCTGCGGATCGCCACTGGCTCCCTCCGCAGATGTACCCTCTCCATCGCTAGAGTTCGGGTCTTGCCTTTTTCTCTGGCTCTCTCTATATGCTTGCAGCGGGCTGCTAGCAGGCGCTCTCGTCAGGTTCACGGGTACCCGCTTCGCGAAAGCCGGAAGCTCGATCACTCCGCTTTGATAGGCGTCTTCATTGTACGGCCTCGTTCCACGCGCAAGTGACGCTCCAAAGTGATGCTTCGCGCTCTTCAATGGTATGCGAACGACAGTAGTATCTCTAGCAACTCCATGAAGAGGGGCTGCCAGCGGCCCTTTCTCGGAGGTATGCGGTTTCGAGGCGGCACGAGGAAGTTGGTGCGAAGGACCTGCGGAACGAGAATCTGGGTGGAGAGAGGAGGATGGTAGATGGGTCACGAAGTAGTCATGGAAGGCGCGGCGAGGGTTTGATTTGTCGATGAGATGTTGGTAAAGAATGTGGCGGACATTAGTTGAAGTCGAGCTGCGCATATTCTGTCCATCACTCTGGCGGTGGACATGTGTAACTTAATACTTGCTGAGTGTGAGGATTGAGCATTGAAGCAGTCTCTATTCTATATGGACGATGATGCTAGATATTAATCAAAGCGTTCTTGGAGGTGTTCGTCATACAGAAATGGATTAGATAAGATTCCATCTAGATCTTGCCGCTTATTTTCCTCAGCCAGGGTATCGAGGGCATAGTACTTAACCAATTATTTCATATAATTGAGGAGTAGAGCAGTAAGGCACCTCATATGACATTATAGGCCAGAGAAGCAGACTGCCCAACGCAAAGACCAGACTGATATTGTTTCGAACCCTAAGCTCCATCGAGCTTACTGCAGAGCCTCAAATTGCCAGAAATAACACGTCAACGCCATGCATTAAGATCCAGCCAGATAGTGAAATACAAGAATGAGAACAAATGGCAATACCCTCTGTGTACGACAACGGTAGAATTCACCCCTTCTTCTTAGGCAGACCCTGTGCTCGCCTCGTCCTGATGTCACCCTCCGCTAGCCACTTGCTTGCCTTCACCAATTGAAGGACGTTGAGGAACTGCTTTAGAGCCATGACCGGCGCAGATATACCAGCGATTATCCACGGGCCTTTGCTGTCCATCTTGTTCGCTCGCGCAAGTTCCATGGCCCAGGCGCTACCGGGTGTAGCAAATATGGTTGATGAAGGATGAGTCGGACTACCCGGTTGAGGAGACGCTCCAGGCGTACCAGCAGCGGGAAGGAGAGATGGCGAAAGGATTGGTGAAGAAAACGAAAGGAGGTATAGAGCGATGAAGAACACCTCATTTAGCGCACAAATTACAAACAGAACAACCTGTGACCTCTGTTAGCGATGTCGTACTCAGTAGAATGGCAGCTTACCCTATTATTGTAATAGAGGTGCAGTAGCCGGCTCCTACTTTGGTCGACCTTTTTGTGGCTTTGGTCGGATCCGCCCATGCTTAAAGTGGCATACATGTGCATGTAGTGACTCGCAAGATCCAAGCTGATTAGACCCTGGAACAGGAGGGTCCATCTTGGGAACGCAGAGCTTAAGAAGACAAGCAAGCACGCCGTGGTGCAGCGGTCTGTGACCATGTCCAGTACGGCTCCGAATCTAGTAGACTGTTGAAAGTGCCGCGCTGCAACCCCGTCCAGCGCATCTAGTAGACATGATACACTGTAGAGCAGAGAGCATGTTCTTGGATGGAGAGGCATGTAGTAGAGGGACGCTATGGCCAGGAAGATACGTGAGTAGCCTATCGGAATTTGTCAGCAGTGGTTGAGCTCGAGGTTCCCACCATACTTCCTTACCGATGATATTCGGTATGAAAAGAAATATGTTTTCCCGTTTCTCACTTCCTCTCGAGATGTTTCCTCTCGGGCTGGCATGACCATTCGCAGTCGCACTGGCGTTCTCTTTGACAGTCTGCACCGCCTGCTTTCTTGTTCTGACTCCATTCATTATGCAGCTATAGATCCTAGCGGAAAGGACGGAGACTGGGGCGCAGCGAAGGGCTTCTGTCCCAATCGGAGAGGAATAGAGACCGCAATGGATTCGACAGATACTGTTGTAGCAGATTCGGACTTTGTTCCCGGCTGGTGGTTAGCGGTGATTTGGTGCCGAATTGATTCTAGCAGATTGAGCTGGTTTGCGGCAGCCCTGGATGGTGAGTTGTATAATGCAGAGGCTGTGTGGGCAAGCCCAAGCGCTTGACTCGAGGATAGATATACGAGCAAATCCGTAAGCAATCAGGCAGCTTCGAATGCGATAGGCAGAAATGAAGATTGGGTATTCGAGTTCACGCAACTTCCGGGGGAAGGCCAGTAATTCGATGTTGATATCAGTCTCAATCGATCGTATGGTTCCTCTAATACACAGCAAAATGATATTGTGCGCAATGGTACCTCTGGGTTGATGATTGGGAAGTAATTGCGCATCAGAGCGTCATCTTATCTGCGGGCATCTCCGGGTGTCGCCAAGACCGTCGTCTCTGAGCATAATACACTTCTATCAGCCTGGCAGGTAATATACATGGAGGCAAGACTACTTAAGGACTTATCGAGGTCTTTGGAAGGACAGGATATCGATGAACTGTACAATTTCCCTCTCACAACCTCCTTTGCACAGACGGAGGCCAGCTAGAACATCTGTCACGTGCTTTCGTGTTACTGCGCGTCAAAGGCATGTGACGTCATCTCGCAGTCGTGGTCATGAATAACGCATTGAACCTTTTCACGTTTCAATATCAATTCCCCAAGCCGACACCCTTCTGCCTAGCTTCCCAGATAGCAATAAGGCACTTCCCCACCCCGTCAGCGTCTCCCAGTAATCCCAGGTGCCCCCTGTCAACCCTCACCTTGCCCCCATCACAGATTCTATATCCCTCCGGAGCCATCGCCGCCCGCGCCAGACACACCCCGTCTCCTGACGCGAACTGCAGATCATCATACGCATCCGCATGGCGGATTGCGTCTTTACACGCAACTCTTGCTCTGGAAACTGTTGGGACGCAAGTGCTGTAGAGGACCGAAATCGGGGGGTAGACGTTGTGGGCGGTGTGAGCGGCATTATGTGCAAGTTCACGCTTGAACTTTTTGACGGATGTGAGAGTGCGGTCGAGGTAAGCCAGAGCGAGAGGTCGAGGTATGGTGCATTGAATGGAGGGATTGTTGGTGGTTTGAGACGATAGCGAGGCTGTTGTGGGCTCAGTTGTTGCAGGCTGGGAAGGCCGTTTGAGCGACGTGGGGAGCGAGGGAAGTGTATTGTAGACAGTGGAGAAAAGACCTTTCTTCTGTTCCGTTGCGGTAAAAGGTGGTAGACTGGGTGCGATGCAAGGGGATAGTGCATAGGTGTTCCAAGTTTCTGGACGGAAGAAGTCGATGAGATACTCCTGTTTGGTGTCTTTGTTGATAAAACAGTGCCCTTTCTCTGGTAGAAGGAGAAAGCTTGTCCGAAAAGTAAAGTTGACTTGTGCGGTCAAAACTTTGGAGCTGAGGAGGACATCGTCGCCGTTGCGGAGGGGCCCAAGGATATTGATGCAATGCTGAGGGACTCCGGCGTAAACGATGCCAGCAAAGAGGGTTGGACGTTGATTCACAGCATGCCGGGTTACCAGACCACCCATTGAGTGAGCGATGACTGTTGCTCCACGCTCCTGTTGAGCAACGCCCTTAGCATTGCATGGGAGCGTTTCTAGAAACTCGATGAGCCTGCGACTCAGGAGATGAGGGCTCAGTCGCCAGTCATAACCGTAATCGTGTACCCGTAGTTTACCATCCCGGGCGTTGGCGCAGGATCGAAGCCGCTTTAAGAGCCGTCTGCCCATATCTATGGGACCAACGTGCGAGAGCAATCCCGAAGCTATGATTTTCTTGTGCATCATTTCCTCGTCCTCTTGAGTGAGGCCAACTTCGAGATCTACCTTGCGGATATTCAGGCCGACTTTGATAGGTACCCATAGCTGCTGGTGGGGTGATTTGGCAGAGCGTAGAATTGAGCCACGATAGCCGCCCATGATCACTAGATCACCTGTCAATTGCTCAAAAGCTTGGTCAAGACTCGAATGCATCGGTCTTGGAGATTTTCTGACCCCTGGCTCCTCGATTTCTGATTGTTGAGCCTGCTGATGCTGATACTGAGTCATAGATAGGCTGGCAACACCGAGTTTGAGATCACCATCAGTAACGCTTCTACCGTTCACGGTAATGTATCTAGGGTCACTCCTAGCTCTCGGTCTGAAAAACTCGGGGCGGAGACTGGTGAGGTTGATGTTTGGCAGGGCGGGCATGCTAGGCAATTTGATATTAGAGTCTTGAAAACTATCCTTGATTGCTTGCATCCTGCTATTGACCTGCTGCTGTACATGTTCCCATCGAGTATCGTCACCAAGCGATGATCCAGTTGAAGTTACGCGCCGTAGAAGCAATGACTGGTCCGAAGCCGCCCTTCTCAATGGTCGCCCGTCATGGGAATAAGTGACCTTCTGGTAGGTCGGTGAACTTGTGTTCCGCTTGTCAGCTGATGAGATCGAGGTAGTTTCGGTTGTCGGCAAGGAATCAGCGTGCGATGCTGAGCCATTGTCCCCAGGACTAGTACTACCATGCAGCCCAGTGAGAAGCCCGTTAGATTTTGTAGCGTCAGGAAGTTTGGTAAAGCTGCCGCAGCCTGCACCACTCCATGGTGTCTTCGACGATAACACAGTGTTTGGCCGCTTCTGCTTCACAGTAGCCTTCTGCATCTGCACGTCCTCCCGCCCTCCGAACACAGACGACATGGTAGGCAAGCCGAAGTCCTTGAAGCTGGGTGTCTTGGGCAAGGTTGGGAGATTTAGACTCGACACAAAGCGCTTGACATTCAGATCTGCAAGAATACCGGTTGGTCCTGGCGTTGACCATTTGGAGACAGAGCGTTTGTGATTTGAGGTTTTCAAATCCTCGAAGATCCGAGGTCTGGCCACCCATGGTGACGGTAGGAGCTGCGGAGATTCATCTGAGTGTCTTCTTGGAGGGGAAGTGCTTCCTTTGCCTTCATTCTCTTGTGACGCGGTCTGAGCTTCGTTCTCTGCGCCCATTCCTTCCTCTTGCGAGTAGCTATTTGTAGCCCCGTCGAATAGTCCACCGCCATCCACATCGTCCATTACCGCAGCCATCTCAGCAGCTGATATCTTGGGCGACATGAGCCTTGTGTGAACATGGCCCATGCTAATTCTAATGGCTGATTGAGCATCTTCTACATGTAGGCCCGTCTCCTCTCGGGGCCCTTCTTGTCCAAAGTCCCCGATAACGACGGTAGTTGAAGCTTGCAAGCTGGCCTCGTCCGGAACGACCAGTTGCAACGGTCGATCTGTCTCAATGGTTTGGGACGTCATTGCGGTCGGTTCTCCGGGTCTGACGAGCTGGGTAAGGTTCGTGTGGCACGACGTTTAGGTTGGTCGGATCTTTCTGACAAGCTATAAAAAACACTATGAGCGGACTGAAATGCCATGGTCATGACTGAACACCGATGCCCATGTTTCGAAGGATGATATGGACCTCAACCAGTGAGTGGAATCTTGAGAGGACCATTGATGGTGTAAAGCATCTCACCCGTCGTACAGCCCTAATCTTGGAGGTTTCCTGATTTCCATTCGGGCGACCTAGACATGGAAGATTACAAATACAAACAGTGAAATCCGGGCCAGCCGGTCTCATACGGGAAGGATTTCGTAAAAGGTCCCACGTGAAAGTCGTTGCCAAGTCCGCCAGATTACGACGTCACAAGCCGAGTCAAAACTTTCGAGGTTGATATCGAACTTTACTGGTGCACAATGATGGGCAATGGGAAACAAATGATCAATCTTGGAAGGTGAAGCTTGATCAACCCAACAGCTTGGAAGGTTGATCACAACAATTACGTGGCTCGTGGTTGAGCTTTTACATAACATTAGATTAGAAAGCCGGCGCACCCTCAATGAGCCATATTGCTGAACGCTAGACCGACAAAATATTGCTGCTGTTGCAGGGTATATCTGAACCATGATGATCGAACAAATCGCTTGAAGTCACACCTCCACTCAGCACCGTCAAGACTCCGTCATTGTCTCATTACCCGCAAGCGACAACACCTACTTGATGGGCTCAGCAGTATGCCTCTCCAAAAGCTAACGAAACCGATGGCTTTTGTGAGCTAGGGGCGAGTTGGGCGCTGGGAAAGCAGCCCTTGCTGGTTCGCGTACACGACCGCCTCTGACGTTGGGCGTCTGCCCAGTACAAAAGACGCAGAGGTAAACCTTTGGAATCTTGTGTGGATTGAGACCGACGCAACTAACATGAAGCCACTTCCGGCATGATTCACTGCGAAAATTAGCGAACATCTTCGCGGCTGCGTGTTAACGATAATTACCAGAGAATCATGAGCTCCCCATCCGCGTCAGGACTGTGGCAGACACAGCGAGTAGCATTACCACTGATCACGCTATCCCGTGCACTGCTTGGGGTGGCAAGATCCGGGTCGGTGATTGTCGTCGGCGAGATGTTGTGAAACATGTCTTGAGTCGGAGTCAGAGCCTGATGCGTAGCGTAGGCATTATCCGGATGCCTATTACGGTTCTCCAAGGTGTCTCGTCCCGACTGCGGACGGCTGAGCTGCTCGCTAGCTCGTCTCTGTGCACGATTTTTAACAACCTTCTTAAGCTCTGATTGTGCATCGCCTCGCTCATTGCCAAGGTCCACGACGGTTTCGCCCTCACTTTCCGTTCCCTTGGACTCGCTTAGAGGCCCGTAGATGAAAGATGTGGTTAACGCTGGATCTATCACGTTGGATTGTTTTGAGGCGTAAGAAGGTTTCTGGGAGTGATGTTTCGAGCTCGAAGCGAATCCAGCAAGCCTTGGTGCCGAAGCCTTGTTTAAAGGATATGCAAAGGATGAAGGTTGGCTAGTGGCGATATGGGCGTCACCGTCGTTGGAAGACAAGCTTTCTGTATCGCCAGAATCACTGTCCAAGTCCATCTGAGATTCCGAATTTGCTTCTGCAATGATTTGCGTCTGTGTCTCTGCTCTGCCGTCCGGTCCAATACTTAGAGTGACGGTGCGCTTTGGATGTTGTCGAGAGGAGCTACGGCGCCGAAGATTCTTGCTCTTCCGAACAGAAGTCGATCTGTGTCTGACGACACTGCTAGGCTCTGGCTCTTCGAATGCGACCCGATTCCCATCCGCATGTCCACCGAATGCCTTGACGGAAATGCCAGCCTTTGCACTCCCACGCGAGCGGTCTTCTTCTTCCCCTCGTAGAGTCTCAAGGGCAGCCTTGACAGCTGGAGATTCAGTCGGTGGTCCACGTCTTCTTTTAGGCTTCCTTGTTTCGCTACTTTCGTGTTCTCTCCGAGCATCCCTGATTTGATGGGCATACGGTTGGAGATTATCGTTGAGCATGGCTTGATGAGGGATGTCCACGTTAAGAGGCTCAGGGGCTCGACTGGGTGAGCTGAATAACAAGCTAGGATCGACGGCTGTGTTTGGTGGCTTTGAACATGAGCTATGAGTGATTAGACCAGTATTGGAAAGATAATTTGTATCGTGGGCGGCTGGTGCAGTCGCCGATATTGTCATTCCCAAGACATTTTCAACCTCAAATGAAGTCGACACAATCTGTGACATATTCCTTAGATCATGGGTCGACACAAAAGAATCCAGCTGCTTTGAGACATCCAATCCAAAAGAGTCTGCAAAAGTATCCGTGGTCCCGAAATCGATGTTCATTGCATTTGATTCTTGATGGGGATCCCAAAACAGTTTCTGCTGGGGATAAACAGGAGCGGTGGCTGGGCCGGCCATGGGGAACGAGCCGAAGACCTCAGGCGAAAACTGAAGGGTCGAGAATTGTGGCGGGGATGTCTCTCCGGGAGACATCGAGACTGCAGCATTGCTGGGTTTTGGAAATATTCGCGTCGTCTTCCGTCCTCCGTTCGCAGCAGATTCCTTGACAAGTTTGGCAACTTGAGCCTGTTGTGCCTTTCTTTTGGAAGCCGAGGAGCTGGTCGGAGGCGGTGTCTGCATCGAGCTTGCTGACCGCATGCTTGACCCTTGCTCCTTGCTCGGTTCAATCTCTCGTGGCGTACTAGCGTTCTCTGTCAAAACAGGCTGTTTCTCGGGCGCTGGAGGGATTGGGGATGAGCTAAGCTGTCGAGAAGGCTTCACAGGAGGCAGAGAAAGATTAGGGTTTGGGGAAAGGTGATGAACATGTGTAGCGATTTCGGATTCCACGTCATACTCAGGAAACAGTCTCTTGACACCTCGTGCGATTGTTGGGCTTGTCTCAGTGGGTGTAGCGAATGAGGACAGATCCGGGGTTTTGAAAAATCCGGGACTGGCAGCATACGGATCTGCGGGACTAAATCGAGGATCGTAGAAGCTTGACTCTTGTCTCGGGGTGCCAAAAGGGTCCTTACCGAACGTAGCGGATTTGGGTGTAATACTCGGCGTAGGTGGCCCGCTTGGGTAGCTGAAGCTGTAGCGTAGGGAGCATCAGCAAGGGGCCCCGAGTCTACAAGCCTCACCTCACGCAGACGTGTACTTCCAAAGCATGGACATGGTGGTGGACATGATAGAGCTTCATAGGTCGGAAGAGGGGCTAAGCCCTCTGCAGGATTCAATGGTGGACGCATACCTATAGAACGGTTGCTCAAAACTCATAGCAGTCCTTGTGCCGTGCTATATTGAAGTATGGTCTTATTCCGTTCACAGCAGCAACGACCGGACTTCTGCAGCGACTGATGCTCCCTCTAATCTTGTACGACGGAAGGCCAGAAGAGTGTACCGTTTCGATCTTGGTGCAAGGTCTCTCGAGGGTCTAGTGCGATGTAAAAGTAGGATCGAGGGGGCGGAGTAGATCGGTTGGGGGAAAGGCCAAAGAAGGGGTGAATAGACGACTTCGGATGAAAGGGCTGATCTCTGAAGGTTTGGTAAGGCAGAGCAGGGTCGGTCGCTATGTGCGAAGGCAGCTGGACAATTGTAGATTTTCTGAAAGCTGTGTCCGGGTTAGTGAACGATCATGAACCGCAGTGTAGGATTACTTTGACAGTAGAGCACTGGAGAACACACTTAGGTGCAATGCCTTTTTGGAGCACGGTTGAGCAAAGCAACTGAGTCAGGGTGTGTCTCCGTTGTTAGCAAGCGGAGAGGGGGAGCAATGGTGGTTAAGGCAAAGCTGAACGTAGCATTCCAGGTTCGTTGGCCAGGGCGGGACAAGATGGCAGGAAATTGGATGGTCGGAGTTCCAGACTTCTAGTTGCAAAGCTCTAAAGATCAGGCACTAATGAGCTCATGATGGAATCGAAGAGGAAGCAATCCTCGTTCCTGGCCCACAAAGGCCGGGTCTAATGCAGGACAGAGGGGAGATGGGTGGTGAGTCAAGCTGCGGGCCCTATTAAGGCGGATTCGCATGCCGTTGCTTTTGGTGGCTCTCCCAATCCATCGGCACTAAAGGGCTGCCAAGCGAAGCTCCGAGGGTCATCCAGGTTCAAATTGATCCTGGCAGTGACCAAAGGACATTGTACTTCTAGATGCAAGCATGACAGGTGGGAACTTCAACTGTCTCAGACTGATACATACATTTCATGAGTTTGATTGAGCTGTAGGATCCACACATGAGATTGCATGTCTACACGTGACTCACTCCCCTTTTCGTTGTAATGACACAGGCGAGACCACCGTGTTCCAGCTACGAGGTATTATTATATGAACGGCAAAGGAACTTGCTGCCCAGATACAGATGGTTGATAGGTCTGGTGATGCCTCATCTCCCTGTGAAGTAATGCTCGATACTTTATTGTTTTATGCGTCTTGGCAAAGGAAGTACTTATGCCCCTCTGGATTCGCCGATCATCCCGTTCCCTCTCATCCCTGTTTGCCCCTCATTGTTGTGGCGCTGGTCAGCTCCGACGAAGACTTCGATCCAAAGCTGTAGTGACCAATTTCGAAGGACTGCTCGATCCCTTCAGAGAACCTTATGATACCCCCAAATGCCATGATGGCAGTCGGGCCAATCATATCGCCATTTCAATGAATCCCAAGCCTTATTAGATCGTTACCGCCAGCTTGGTTTGTGGCAGATGCTAAATTAGGATACCAAGGCGCTTGCAGACTGCCGGCAGTCGGGCAGATTGATCGACATCTGTACAAGATACATGTAAGACCTCCTATTGTGCTTTAGATTCCAAACTTCGACCGTCCAGAGAGCCTCCTCCCATCAAGCCAAGTTTCGATCTCAGGAAAGAATGGCCTTGATCTCTTATCCGAAGACACGACAGTGCCTTAGAAGGACTTCATAGAGTACCTGGATAGATCAGTCAAGAGGGACCATTGAACGTGTAAAGAAGAGCAGCACTACTCTAACTGAATCCAAACGCTACCCTTGCAACACTATTGAACTTTGGCTGATATCACAGTGGATGTTCCTAGAGAACGATTGTGAATTGTGCAAATAGTGAAACCAACTGATTTGTCTCCGAGGTTGATTCTGGACCACGATGACTTACTACAACATTCATGAGGCCCAGGAGTCATGGGATTCATAACACTGGTCCTACAATATGTCGTTCTGGTCAATGTGAGTGTCGTTGCTTGATGAGGTCTCAAAATAATTTATAGAAGCATTTGCTATCGAGATCTTCACTTGCACGGATTTCAAGGACCCGGTTCCAAAGATAATATCTCGAAGCTCCTTTGTTTTATCGACGATCCATCTTCTCTGTTTCCAATCATGTCCGGCACATCTCCAACACCGGCCATTGCCATGGATCAAGCTCATACAGTACCCAAGCAAATTGATTACTCCTCATTCCCGCCAGAGATCCGCAACAAGATCAAAGACTTCGCGCTTCGGCCAGGCCACATCCACCCGCCGTATACACGAAGCGGTGTCCAAATACTCGCAACCAACCGCCAGCATTACAAGATCGGCAACGTCACGTATTACTCAGACAACATCTTCCACATGCCTCACGGGGACAGCCATAAGGATATCCTTCAAAAGTACCGGCCCCAACACCGGAACTTGTCCGACACGTCAGCACGACATGCAGCGTCCTCGATCCTAACAAAGAGACAGCTACTCCATTACCTACCTGCAAATGCTGCTCGATATACGCGGAACACGACCAGGTGCCTAGCATGACACGCGAGCTGAGACACATCTGGGACAACAGGTTCCAGGCAATCTCACGCATCTTCCCCAACCGCGAAGAGATCCGCGTCAAGTTCCCGCATTTCAAGCCCTCGCCAGAAGCTCCTCCGCGCAAGGGCCTGGCGGCACGCTTCGGAGACCCACTGCTGGCCTGCCCATGAGTGGGCGTGTGAGCTCGAGAGCTCGACCTTGTTGATCAGGTGTTGAGAACGCGAGACCTGTCTGGTCCGGGCTGACGGATCCGTGGATGCGATTCCTGGCTGCTTGACAAAGCGCCGGGCGCCCTTCTCGATGCTGTTTTGGATACGGACGAAGCGGCGAAGGCGGCCTTGTGCGTTTTGCAGGGGCATTTTCAAGGTAAACATAAAGGGCAGAGCTTGTGGGCTTGGCTCATGGAGCAGACGGAGGAATCCAGGACTGACATTCGAAGGAGGTGATCATAGGTTTGTGATTCTTTCCCGGCCTAAGATTGCAGAGAAAGGCCACTGCTGGCTAGAGAGGGAGCCAAGCCACTTGAGATATAAGTCTGCGAAGGGCGATCAGTACACTATCGATCTCATTCAGTTATTTCGATACGCGTTGTAATTGTTGCGTTAGAGGAAAACATGTTCCATCTCTCTGTCTATTACCAGCAACAAATCTCCCTGGGGCGATATTGCGTGCACCCCCCTTTTTGCCATTTCCACCCTCCTCCACCCTCCTCAAGCATGCCTTCTCATAGACTCCCAAATCCTATAGCAACGAAACCTCAACCAAACGATAAGAAATTTCGTTCTATCCCTAGAATGTTCATTAAACAATATCTGAGAATGCCCCATAAACAGGGTCACTGATATCGTTCCTGTCAGCTGGTGTTCAGCTCTGTCCATCACCCCTCTGACATGGGGCAATCACACAAACAAGAACGTTTCCGCAACAACAGCTGGCACCGCACATCCCTAGCAAAAACCAGTAGACAGACGAGTTGGGGTTGGTGGGATACAGGAAGGCTCCGGCATTACGTTGTAGATGCAGTGTGGGAGTGTGGAGTAGATGTTTGGGTGGTGTGGTGGGTGTGGTGGGTGTGGTGTGTTGTGGATGGATGGTGAATGAGGGGGGAATGAGGAGGGCT
>JAABUS010007353.1_pt1 | contig 12706 bp, 9 predicted proteins | sample 5560161 | NCBI WGS metagenome assembly JAABUS01 (sample SAMN10711885, study PRJNA513376) | rock metagenome | isolation source: Antarctica rocks | place: Antarctica: Victoria Land, Trio Nunatak nord | collected 2016-01-04 | reverse complement strand
CAACGGCGTCATCGAGTCCAACCCCCGCTTCGGGCCGTTGGCCTTCAAGGCGCTGGCCGACTTCGAGGCCGACACGCCCGTCCCGGCAAAGATCATTATCCAGGACAGCGAGTACACGCCGGAGAACGCGAAAGACCAGCTGAAGAACGCCTTCTAAAGGGTTTCTGAGCTGACGTGAGAAACTCCGCCGCGGGCGGCCCGGATTGGGCCGACTGCGGCGGAGCGACGCATACCAGCACAGCCTTAGTCCGACTGCAGGAGGAGCACCGTCCGTGGCGCAGCAGGAAGCACAGCCGGTCGCCGCCTTGGAGGCGATCGGGGTGAGCAAGGGGTTTCCGGGTGTACAGGCCCTTTCTGACGTCACGTTCACGCTGCGCCGCGGTGAGGTCCATGCCTTGGTCGGCGAGAACGGTGCCGGCAAGTCGACCTTGATCAAGATGTTGACCGGGGTCTACCCGCTCGACTCGGGTGAGCTGCGAAAGGACGGCGAGCCGGTCACCTTCGCCGACCCGAGGGAAGCCCAGCAAGCGGGGATCAGCACCATCTACCAGGAGCTCGACCTGGTCCCGTTGCAGAGTGCCGCCCGCAACCTCTACCTGGGACGCGAACCCCGCACCCGGTTCGGGCTCGTCGACTTCGCCAAGATGAGCCGCGACGCCACGGCGCTGCTGCGCGACTTCCATATCGACGCGGACGTCGACCGGCCGCTTAACACCCTGGGCCTGGGTACCCAGCAGATGGTCTCGGTCGCCCGAACGATCGCGCTGGACGCAACGGTCGTCATCATGGACGAGCCGACCTCCTCGCTGGAGTCACGAGAGGTCGAGACGCTGTTCAACATCATCGATCGGCTCAAGGCGGAGGGGGTGGCCATCGTCTACGTCAGCCACCGGCTCGACGAGTTGTACCGCGTCTGTGACACGGTGACCGTCCTTCGCGACGGTGTGCGGGTGCACCACGGCCCGATGGCGGACCTGCCCCGGGTCGAGCTCGTCGCGACCATGCTCGGGCGCGCGCTGGCCCAGCACGAGCGCCGTCACCACGGCGCTCAGGACCACCGCGTCTTCGCGGGTGAGCCGGTCCTGGAGATGCGCGACGTCAGCGCCCAGAACCGCCTGCACCAGATCTCGCTGCAGGTCTACCCAGGCCAGGTCGTCGGGCTGGGCGGTCTGCTGGGCGCAGGCCGCAGCGAGACAGGTATGGCCGTGTTAGGCGCCCAGCGCATCGACTCCGGGCAGGTGCTCATCTCCGGGCGGTCGCTGCGGCGGCACACGCCGGCCGGGGCCATCGACGCCGGCGTCGCTCTACTTCCGGAGGACCGCAAGCTCGAGGGCATCCTGCCCAACCTCTCGATCCGGGACAACATCGCGATCGCGGCTCTACCCCGCCTGTCCCGCTTCGGACTGGTCTCGGACCGCCGAATCGACGAGATCGTTGCCCGGTTCATGAAGCGGCTGCACGTGCGAGCGACCGGGCCGCAGCAGAAGGTCGGCACGTTATCCGGCGGCAACCAACAAAAGGTCATGCTCGCTCGATGGCTGTGCCTTAACCCGAAACTGCTGATCCTGGACGAGCCCACCCGCGGAATCGACGTCGGAGCGAAGTTCGAAGTGCGCACGACCATCGAGGAGCTCGCCGACGACGGACTGGCCGTGCTGCTCATCTCGTCGGAGACGGAGGAACTCGTCGACGGTTCCGACTCGATCGTCGTCCTCAAGGACGGGCGGGTCGTCGCCGTCCTGAACGGCGACCAGATCACCGAGGACGACCTGGTCGACGCCATCGCCAGTATTCCGTCCGAACCGGCCGAACCGGCCGAGCCGGCCGAGCCGAACAAACCGGCTTCGCCGAGCGAGCCTCATCAGAAAGCCAGCGGGGAGGGCGCGTGAACGAGCCCGCGACGACGGCCGGCCTGCGGGACCGCATCGGGCGCGTCGACCGTGACCGCGTGCTGCGCTGGACCCGCGACAACGGGGTCTACGTCGCCCTCGTTCTGATCATCCTCTACAACCTGGCGTTCACTCCTCTCTTCGTCACCTGGGACAACCTCAGCGTCCAGCTCGTCCTCGCGACCAAGGTCATCGTCGTCTCGCTCGGCATGGCCATGGTCATCGGCACCGGCGGCATCGACCTGTCGGTCGGCGCGGTGATGGCACTGTCCGGCGCGTTACTCGTGCAGTTCAGTGCCGTCCCGGAGGTCGTCGCCATCCTCGTGGCGCTGCTCGCCGGCGCTCTGGTCGGGCTCCTCAACGGCTCACTCGTGAGTATTGTCGGGGTGCAGCCGATCGTGGCGACCCTGGCGTTCCTGTTCGCCGGACGCAGCATCGCGCAGCTGCTCCTGACTGGGATGAACCCCTCGATCCGGAATGAGACCCTCATCCTCCAGATCTCCTCCGGGAGCATCCTCGGAGTGAGCGGGCTGATCGTCGCGGCGCTCGTGGCCGCCGTCATCGTGCTTGCCGTGATGCGGCGGACCACCTTCGGCCGTCGGGTCCTCGCCGTCGGCGACAACCACCGGGCCTCGTTCCTGTCCGGCGTCCCGGTCAACCGCACCTTGATCGGCGTCTACATCCTCTCCGGCGTGCTCGCCGCCTGGGCCGGGGTGATGGACACGGCCTCGATCACCTCGGCGAACGCCCTGTCGAGCGGCCTCAACTACGAGCTGTTCGCCATCACGGCGGTCGTCGTCGGCGGGACCCCGCTGACCGGCGGGCGGGTGCGAGTGATCGGGACCGTCGCCGCCGCGGTCCTGATGCAGCTGCTAAAGAGCACCCTGGTCTTCCACTCGGCCACCGACGCGATCGCCCAGATTGTCACGGCGGTCGTCATCGTCGCCGCGGTCTACATCCAACGAGCGAGGGCGCGAGCATGACGGTCCAGGACCAGAACGGCGGCGGCGCCGGCGTCCCCACCGGCGCAGGCGGGGACTTCAGTGCCTTACCGCCGCCGCCGCCGACGGCACTGGCCCGGGTCGGCGCCCTGTTGCAGCGCGGCGGGGTGGCGGCCTTCATCGCTCTAGCGGTCCTCATCGTGGTCGGATCCGCCATCTGGCCGAGCTTCCACACCGCGACCAATCTGAGCAACACGCTGCTCGGCAACTCCTACATCGGCATCGTGGCGATCGGGATGACGCTGGTCATCATCACCGGCGGCATCGACCTGTCGGTGGGCTCGGTGTTCGCGCTGGGCGGCGTCGTCGGGGTCTACGTCACCAACCAGGCCGGACCTGTGCTGGGGGTCGCGGCGACGCTCGTCGTCTGCGGCGGCATCGGGTTGATCAACGGGACACTAATCGGCATCGCTCGAATGGCACCCTTCATCGTCACCCTGGCGACCCTGTTCGGGGTGCGAGGTCTGGTCTACCAGCTGACCAACGCCGGCGCCACGACATACTCAGTCGACGGTGACACGTTCTTCGCTCACCTCGGCACCGGCACCTGGCTGACCCTCGGCATACCCGTGTTCATCACGGTCGCGCTGTACGTCGTATTCCATGTCGTCCTCGAGCGGACCCCGTACGGGCTGGCCACCTTCTGCATCGGTGGCGGCGAGGACGCGGTAGTCCTCATGGGTCTGAAGGTGCGTCGCACCAAGGTGCTGCTCTATGTCGTCTCCGGGGCCCTAGCGGGTGTCGCCGGCATGCTGCAGGCCGCCCAGCTGGTCTCGGCGAGCCCCATCATCGCCACCGGTTATGAGCTACAGGCGATCGCCGCCGTCGTGATCGGTGGCACCTTGCTCACCGGGGGGTCCGGCTCCCTGATCGGGACCGCTGCCGGCGTGCTGCTGCTGGGCACCATCAATGCCTTCATTGTCGAGCTGCAGTTGGACTCCACCTGGAACAACGTCGTCAGCGGGGGTTTCCTCATCCTGGTCGTCGTACTCCAGCGCGTGCTGAACTACCGTCGTTCCGCCTAAGGGCCTGCGCTAACCTCCCACTCGATGAATGCGCCCTCGCCGACCGAGTCGGCTGAACCCACCTCCAACACTCCAAACAACCAGCGGATGCCGCCCCCGATCCGGCACAGGTTTGGGAGCGCCCCTCCACCGCGACGAGGCAGTCGCGCCTACCACCTGGGTGGAAGCCGACCACATCATGACCCTCCTGACCGCGCAGCACAGCGGGCCAGGGATGTCGGCCAAGGGGTTCGCGCACTAGGTCGCGGTTCGCCGCTCGACTCGGGCCGTTCATAGTGGTCAAGGTGCAGTGCAGCTGAAGGAGTTGGTCGCGGCGACCGGGACCTCGCTGCTGGGGCTGCACGGAATCGGACCCTCCGGCGCGGCCCGGCTGCTGGTGGAGGTCGGGGACCTCCCGGTTCCCCGACCGCGACCACTTCGCCTCCTGGACCGGGACCGCCCCCATCGACGCGTCCTCCGGTGAACAGGTGCGCCACCGCCTCTCCCGCGGAGGGAACCGTCAGATCAACCGCGTCCTGCACATCATGGCCACCGTCCAGCTACGCACCGCCACCGAGGGACGCGGCTACTTCGACCGGAAAAAAGCCGCCGGGAAGACCTCAATGGAAGCGATGCGCTGCCTCAAACGGCGACTGTCCGACATCGTGTACCGGACCATGCTCGGCGACTACACCGCCAGCAAGATCGCAAGCACGGAAACAGGCATGGGGACGGGCCCGGGAGGGCACCGGGGCAACGACTCTGACTCCAGCGCGACCGGCTCCAAGCCCCACACCGGCCCTTCGGACAAGCCACGTCCCGGACCCGCCAGGACCAAGCCTACGACCCCACTCTCGAAGGCCTCTTGACACAGAAGGGAGCCATGACCGGGCGTTTCCTAACGCTCTCGAACCGGACCGTTCAGTCTGGTTGCAAGGTCACCCCAGTTTGCGGCGACACGCTCGGGAGGCCCGGGCCTAGGCCAGCGGTCGTGATCGGCCTGCCTGGGCGGCGGCGAGGTCCTCGGGCACGGCCGGCTCCGGCCAGCCCGCCGCCACCTTGAGGGTCAGCTTGGGGGTGTCCCCGGGGGCCGAACCCGGCGGCCCTGCTGAAGGGGGCGGTCGACGCGGACCCAGTGGCGCCCATCCGGCTCTACCACGGACTCGAACGGGTGGCCGTCGTCCGTCGCTTCACGGCCACCTGCCCAAGGGACGGCAGCTGCTCGCTCGCCGACTCCGGCAACCGCACGAGGCTGGTGTCGTCGATGGTGGGATCTCGGCCCCGCATCGCGCGGGGGAGAGCCGTAGTCGGGGCGCGCCGGGATGTAGTCCGCGAACCGCGCCACTACCTTCGGTTCCGTGCCTTCTGGGTGGGTTGAAGCCCGGGGGATCCGAGATATCGCCTCAGGGGCCGCCTCGGCGAGGGCGGCTCGCGAGCGAATCCTCGAGCCGGCCCGCCGCGTGCTTGGCATTGGCCGGGAGGGCATCCTCCCGGCTAGGGGTCTTCTCGGGGTTCGTGAGCCGCGCTCAGTGCCTGCTCGAGGCGGCGACCCATGGGGGGGCTGTGAGCTTACGGTGGCCGGCGTCGGGCACGTCGACGCGATGGAGCGGCCCGGGGCTGTTGGCGACCCGGTCCCGGGAGCGTGACCGCGCCACATGACCAAAGGTTGACCCCGTGTGCCGGTCATCTACTTATGCGACTGGCGAGGCCCCGTCGGCGCGGGGTAGTTCTGTCGCGTCCGCGAAGAGCCCCTTTTGATGACCTGGCCCGAGGACGCCTGGTCGAGCCCGATGATGGTGCCGTCCCTGGGGCGAGCGTCGGAGCGGAGCGGGGGCTTGCCTTTGAGCGGACTTGAGCGGCGCGCCAGAGCTTCACCGGTGGTTAAACTTCAGGCTGCCTTCTGCCGGTTTGTCGTCGGTTCACCGCTGGTGCCGGCTATAGCGGTGCTGGGGGCGCCCGGTCGTGCCGTAGGAGAGTTGCAGGTCGATGAGTTGGTTTTTGACTAGCTCGGCAAGGTGGCGCTGCGCAGTGGGGCGGCTGGCGCCGAGGAGTTCGGCGACTTCGGCGGAGCCTAATGGTGCCGGTGCGGACAGGACGATTTCGAGGACTTTGGCCGTTGTCGGTTCGAGGCGACGACCTGCTGTGACTTCTCGGGTGGGAGCGCCCCGCAGGCGGTAGAGGGCGTCGACGTCCTGCTGGTCGCCTTCGGGCGCCTGGCTGAGTCGCCCCACCCAGTTGGAGTAGGCCTGCAGCTGCTCGCGGAGGGCGGCAAGGGTGAAGGGCTTGACCAGGTAGTAGAAGGCTCCGAGCTGCATGGCAGTGCGGATGGACTCGATGTCGCGGGCGGCGGTCAGCAGGAGGAAGTCGGGGATTCGTTCGGTCGTCGCCGATATCCGGCGCACCAGCTCCAAGCCGGTGCAGTCGGGCAGGTACATGTCCAGGAGTAGCAGGTCTGGTGCTGTCGAGTTGATGAGCTCGACAGCCGCGGCGCCGGTGTGGGCTTCGCCGACGACCAGGTAACCATCGGTGGTGGCCACACACCGGGCGTGGGTGTGGGCCACCCGGTAGTCGTCGTCAACGATCAGGACGCGGATCATCAGACTCCTTCGCGTACCCGGAGGGGCATAACAACCTCGAACCGTGCTCCGTCCGAGGAGGTGGCGGTGATCGTGCCACCAAACCGGGTCACCAGGCGGCGGACCAGGGCGAGTCCCACGCCGCGGCGCATCCCCGATCGTGGCTGCTTGGTGGAGAACCCGTCGACGAACATCTCGGCGAGGCGGCCGGGTGTGATGCCGGGTCCGGTGTCGGTGACGGTTAGTCGAAGGATCTGGTCAGTGTCGGTGACGGTGACGGTGACCACTCCTCGCGGGTGTCGGCCGATGGTCGTGGGGTCGTCGGTGATGGCGTCGACGGCGTTGTCGATGAGGTTGCCCACGACGGTGACGATCGGCATTTGGTCCGCCTCGACCTGCGCCAGCCGGCTGGTGGGATCGACCCTGACCACGACATCGCGTTCCGCGGCGACGGTCATCTTGGCGATCATCAACGCGGCCACGATCGGCGAGCCGATCCGGGACCGGACGTCCTCGCTGGCTAGTGTGGTGTGGCTCTGCAGTTGGCGGCTGTAGCTGGTGGCCTCCTCGACCTCGCCTAGCTCGAGCAGTGCGGACAGTACGTGCAGCCGGTTGACGAACTCATGTTCCTGGGCTCGCAACGCCGTCGTGAGCGACTCGACGGCGTCCAGCTGCCGCAGCAGCGCCTCAAGCTCGCTGCGGTCGCGGATGGTCACGACCCAGCCGACGTGGCGCACGCCTACGATGACCGGCATCCGGTTGAGGACCAGCAGGTGCTCGTCGGTCACGACGACCAGATCGGGCCCGTCGACGGCACCGGTCACGATGTCGCGCAGCCGCCCTCGGGCCAGGACGGCCTCCACGGGTTGACCTAGCTGCGCGGTGGGGATAGCGAGGAGGCGACGCGCCTCCTGGTTGAGGACGTTGATCTGGCCGGTGGTGTTGACGGCGAGCACGCCCTCGCGGATTCCGTGCAACATGGCCTCACGCTCTTGAACGAGGGCGACGATCTCCACCGGTTCCAGATCGAATGTGGCGTGCTTGATTGCCCGAGCCAGGAAGAGGGAGGCTACGATCCCGAGCCCGAGGGCCAGCAGGGTGTATAGGGCGACGGAGCCCAGCTGCTGGGTGAGACGGCTGCCCACCTCGGCCTCAAGGATTCCGACCGAGATCTCGCCCACGGGATGGCCGGCGGCGTCGATGATGGGGGCCCGCGCGTTGGCTGACCGGCCGAGGCTGCCCTGATCGATGCCGGTCCGCACGACTCCGTCAAGGGCGACGACGGGTTCCTCGATACGCTGACCGATCAGTGCCGGGTTGGGGTGGGAGTACCGCTGCCCGGACCGGTCGATGATGACGACGTAGGACGCTGCGGAGTCGGCTCGGATGCGTTCGCCCAGGCCGGGCAACAGGTGCTGGGGATCACCGGCTTCGACCGCGCTGGCGACACCGGGGGCGTTGCCCAGGGTGACGGCGATGCTCCGTGCCTGCTCGATCGCCTGGTCGTCGTTCGCCTTGCTCGCCAGCGTGGAGTAGAGGGCGAGTCCGACGAGCATGGTCCCGGTCACGATCCCGAGCACGGCGACCAGGATCCGAGCGGCTACTGACCTGCCAAAGCTCGACATACCACTCCTTGACGCGGTAGCCGGGCGACGCGGCGGAGGCGCCGCGCCCTGGTGGCCGCACTCCAGCATGACTGAGCAGAACGCACACAACCACCAATAACGCGACTATCGGTGGCAACGATTAGAAGCCTTCCACCCCGCTGCCGTCCCTACCTATGGTGACGGAACTCATCGTCCAGGAGAGGGGTTCGGGCCATGGCGGCCATCGAGCTACGCAACGTCACCAAGAAATTCGCCACCGCAGACGGTGGCACGTACACCGCATTGAAGGACCTGTCGTTGACGGTCGAGGAGGGCCAGTTCTGTGCTGTCGTGGGTCCGACGGGGTGCGGGAAGTCGACGACCCTGACGCTCGTCTCGGGGCTGGAACTCGCCTCGGCCGGCGAGGCGGTCGTGCACGGGCAGCCGGTGCGCGGGGTCGACACCAGCACCGGATTCGTCTTCCAGCAGGACGCAGTCTTCCCCTGGAAGTCGGTCCTGGACAACGTCGCCGCGGGCCCGCTGTTCCGCGGCACCACGCGCTCGGAGGCCAACGGGTTGGCTCGGGACTGGCTACGCCGGGTCGGACTGTCCGGCTTCGAAGACCGGTACCCGCACCAGCTGTCCGGCGGGATGCGCAAGCGCGTGGCGCTGGCTCAGACGCTGATCAACCAGCCCCGGATCCTGCTGATGGACGAGCCGTTCAGCGCGCTGGACGTGCAGACCCGCGCGATCATGTCGACCGAGCTGCTCCAGTTGTGGGACCAGACCAAGCCGGCCGTCATCTTCGTCACCCACGACCTGGAAGAGGCGATCGCCCTGGCCGACAAGGTCGTGGTGATCACGGCCGGGCCGGGCACGGTCAAGGCGGAGTTCGACATCCACCTTCCGCGGCCACGCGTCGTGCAGGAGATCCGCTTCGACCAGACCTTCACCCGTTTATACGGGCAGATCTGGGAGGCGCTGCGTGATGAGGTCGACGAAGCGTACGCCCGCACCACGACCCCGACCAAGGTGGCGTCATGAGCGACACGCCCCTGCGTCCTGACGCAACTATCGCCGCCTCGGCCCTGGCGGATTCCGCCGAGACGCTGACGAGGCCGGCCGACGCGGCCGACCGGCCGCCCTCGCGTCGACGTCGCCGAAATGTCCGGCGTCGAGTGACTCTGGCCGCAGCGCGAGTGGCCATCGTCGCTGTCATGTTGGTGGGCTGGCAGTTAGCGGTCAACGCCAAGGCCGTCGACCCGTTCTTCTGGGGGGCACCGCGCGGCGTGTGGGACACGCTGGTCACCTGGGTCGCCGTCGGCACCCCGCAGGGCACCTTGGCGGAGCAGATATTCGTGACCCTGCAGGAAGCGGTCCTCGGCTTCATCATCGGCGTGGTCCTCGGCGTGGTGTTCGGCATCGCGCTGGGCCGGGTACGCGTCCTCGCCGAGCTGTTCGCGCCATTCCTTAAGGTCGCCAACTCGATCCCGCGCATCGTCCTCGGTGCGATCTTCACGGTCGCCTTCGGTTTCGGCATCCAGTCCAAGATCATTCTCGCGGTCGTGCTGGTGTTCTTCGGAGTCTTCTTCAACGCCTTCCAGGGCACCCGCGAGGTGGATCGCAACCTCCTCGCGAACGCCCGACTCCTCGGCGCGTCACCGTGGCGTGTGACCCGCGAAGTGGTCCTGCCGTCGGCGTTCACGTGGATCCTGGCCAGTCTGCACATCAGTTTCGGCTTCGCCCTGATCGGCGCGATCGTCGGCGAGCTGCTCGGGGCGAACAAGGGACTCGGGTTGCTCATCCGCTCGTCGCAGAACAACTTTGACATGAACGGTGTCCTGGCCGGGATGGTGCTGGTCGCGATCATCGCCCTGGTCGCCGAAGCCCTCATCACCGTTCTGGAGAACCGCCTGTTGAGTTGGCGTCCCCCGCAGTACCACGGCGGTGCCGCGGTCGAGTAGCGCCGCGCCCACCCGCCGCGGCGGCACCCAGCCGCCGCAGAAGCCAGTCAGGGCGGTGTGCCCGCCCGATCACACCTCAGACAGTCCCCCCGCCCGCTCCGGGCACCAACCGAAGGAGATCTTCCGTGAAGTACAAGTACCTGGCGCCCGTGGCGGGCGCACTCATGGTCACCACCGCGTTGACCGGATGCGCCAACAACGCCTCCGGCACGTCAGGGGCCGCATCGGCGCCCGCCGCCAACGCCGCGGACGTGACCATCATGGTCGGCGGTCTGAGCAAGCAGATCTACGTGCCGTTCATGCTCGCCAAGCAGCTCGGCTACTACGACAAGATCGGCGTCAACGTCAACCTCATCGACGAGCCCGCGGGTGGGGACGCGACCCAGAACATGCTCGCCGGTCAGGTGCAGGGAGTCGGAGGCTTCTACGACCACAACATCGCCCTGCAGGCCCAGGGCAAGTTCACCGAGTCCGTGGTGTCGATGCTGCAGATCCCCGGCGAGGTCGAGTTGTGCCGAAGCGACCTCAAGGGGACGGTCAACAGTCCCGCCGACTTCAAGGGCAAGTCTCTCGGCATCACCGACACCGGCTCCTCGACCGACTTCCTGACCCAGTACCTGACCAAGAAGAACGGTGTCGACCCCGCTCAGACGACCCGACGCGGGGTGGGGGCCGGGCAGACCTTCATCGCGGCCATGAAGCAGAAGGCCATCGACTGCGGCATGACCACCGAACCGACCGTATCCCAGGCACTCTCGGACGGGACCGCCTTCATCCTGCTGGACATGCGCACCGCCGAAGGTTCCAAGGCCGCGCTCGGCGGCACGTACCCGGCAACATCGCTGTACATGCCGACCGACTGGGTCAACAGCAACAAGCCCACCGTGCAGAAGCTGGTCAACGCCTACGTGGCCACGCTCACCTGGATCCAGCAGCACAGCGCGGCCGAGATCGCCGACAAGATGCCAGCCGACTACTACAAGGGCGTCGGCAAGGACGCCTACGTCGCGGCGCTGAACAGCGAGAAGGGCATCTTCAACCCGACCGGCATCATGCCCGCCGACGGGCCGCCCACCTGCCTCGCGGTACAGACCGCCTTCAACGACAAGGTTCAAGGCCAGCAGATCGATCTCGCCAAGACCTACACGGACGAGTTCGTCAAGGCGGCCACCCCGGTCTCCTGACCGCCGCCCGCCAAGCAACGGGTAGGCCGCGCAGTCGAGCTCGCGCGGCCTACCCCAGGGTTAGGCAGCCGGCCGAGGGTAGCCCGGTTGCGGAGTTGGCAGGCCGGACCAGGCAGCCCTCCGGCGGCCCTGCCTGGTCCGGTCTGGCCCTACGTGACCGGTGTCACCGGTCACGGCCACCCAGTCGCCAACCGCGACCCAGTTGAGGAGCACAATGAGCGCGAACGTGAAGTGGTTCTCCATGTTGGGGATGGCGGACCTGCAGGAGGTCGGGGGCAAGAACTCGTCGTTGGGGGAGATGGTCAGCAACCTGGCGTCGGCGGGGGTGCGGGTGCCGGACGGGTTCGCGACGACGGCGGAGGCGTTCCGTGACTTCGTCTCGCCGTCCGGGCTGGCGGCGCGGATCAGCGCACTGATGGCCGGCCTGGACACCGACGACGTGGACGCCCTGGCGCGGGTCGGGAAGCAGGTGCGGCAGGCGATTCTCGAGCAGCCGCTGCCGCCGGCGCTGGAGGAGGAGGTGCGCGAGGCCTACGCGACGCTGTCCCAGGGCGACCCGGAGGCGAGCGTCGCGGTGCGGTCGTCGGCGACGGCGGAGGACCTGCCCGACGCGTCGTTCGCGGGGCAGCAGGAGACGTTCCTCAACATCCGCGGGATCGAGGCGGTGTTTGAGGCTATCCACGAGGTGTTTGCCTCGCTCTATAACGACCGGGCGATCGCCTACCGCGTGCACCACGGCTTCGAACACGCTGACGTGGCGTTGTCGGCGGGGGTGCAGCGGATGGTGCGCTCAGATCTGGGCGCCTCGGGGGTGATGTTCACGATGGACACCGAGTCCGGGTTCACCGACGCGGTGTTCATCACCTCCTCCTACGGTCTGGGCGAGGCGGTCGTGCAGGGCGCGGTGAACCCGGACGAGTTCTACGTGTTCAAACCCGGTTTGCTCGAAGGTCGCCCGGCGATCCTCAAGCGCGGCATCGGCGACAAGGCCACGAAGATGGTGTTCACCGACGACCCGGCCGTGGGCCGAACGACCGTTTTCGTCGACGTCGACCCGGCCGACCGCGCCCGTTTCTCGCTGACCGACGCGGAGGTCGAGGAGCTGGCCCGGCTGGCGGTGTCGATTGAGCAGCATTACGGCCGGCCGATGGACATCGAGTGGGGCAAGGACGGGCTGGACGGGAAGCTGTACATCCTGCAGGCCCGGCCCGAGACCGTCCAGTCGCGCCGGTCGGTGACCAGTGTGCAGCGGTACCGGTTGGCCGGCAGGCCGGCCGAGCCCACGGTGCTGGTCGAGGGGCGGGCGATCGGGCAGAAGGCCGGGGCCGGCGCGGTGCGGGTGCTGAGGTCCGCGGACCGCATGCGTGAGTTCGTCGCCGGTGAGGTGCTGGTGGCGGACATGACCGACCCGGACTGGGAGCCGATCATGAAGCGGGCCAGCGCAATCGTCACCAACCGGGGCGGCCGGACCTGCCACGCCGCGATCATCGCCCGCGAGCTCG
>JAABUS010007350.1_pt1 | contig 12709 bp, 10 predicted proteins | sample 5560161 | NCBI WGS metagenome assembly JAABUS01 (sample SAMN10711885, study PRJNA513376) | rock metagenome | isolation source: Antarctica rocks | place: Antarctica: Victoria Land, Trio Nunatak nord | collected 2016-01-04 | reverse complement strand
TAGCGGTCAATAAGACTTTTTTTCGTTGGGATTTGGAAATCCCATTCTTTGAGCCAAGTATAGATAGCTTTGCTAAAACCGCTGTTTTTTAAATTTCAGGCTCTTTGGTTTTTACTACCAAATTTTAAGTTGATAAAAGAAGCATTAAGGTTAGGTGCTTCTTTTATCAACCTTTTTTGTGTGTGGTAATGTTTAATTAAAATCGGAATTGGAAATCCCAAGGTCAAAGGTCGGGATTGCAAATCCCGACCAGAATATTAGAAATAGGGTAGTTGTATCTTCGGTTATTGTTGATTTCCTTTTGTCTGGGCATAAAGCTTTTCCATAACTTAAAAGTTTTATTATTTGCTGAGGTTTTTTTGATTCGTTTACCAAGTAATTTTTTTCGGATAAAGTTTTAATTCTTGGTTGTATGGTTAGTTGTCACTGGTAGTGAGATCGCAAATCCAGTCCTTAGAGCTTTTAAGTAAAATACTCACCTTATTTGTTCAGAAGGACGGATTTTTCGTCATAAAAACGAAAACATGCAATAATTGCATCAAAAAGGCCATTTATATTATTAGTATCAGTCTCGCAAAGCGTGAATTCGCAATCACCTATCGTTATCGGGACGGATATCGGCATCACCGTATCGAATTTCGTTTCTGTTATCGAATGTTTTCTTTTTTTGACGCAGTACGCTTAGAAAAACCGGTGTTATCCCGACGTAAGATGCAATATGTTTTTGGGCGATGCGCAGCTCTAATTTAGGGTACTGTTTTTGAAATTGATGATACCGTTCTTCGGCTGTTTTTGAAAGATTAGCAGTAATGCGCTGTTGGTACAGATTGAAACCATTTTGGGTTAGGATGCGGAAAAACCGCTCAAACTTAGGCACTTTCAAAAAAAGTTCTTCCAGCGCATTATAATCCAGGTAAAAAACGTCCGTGTCTTCCAGTGCATCTATTTCGTAAAATGCGGGCCTCTTACCAAAAAAACTGGAAATATCAACAGCCCACCAGTTCTCGGGACAAAATAAAATATTATGCTCAGTGCCGTCGGCATTTTTATTAAAGATACGCAGGCAGCCTTTGTTGATAAAGTATAATGACCTACATATCTTACCAGCCGTTAGTAACGCCGTATTTTTCTTTACTGACTTATGTTGTAGTACCGAGCAAACGTATTCATTTTCAGCCTGATCTAATGAAACATGCAGGGCAAAATTAGCCATTATCAGGTTATGCATAACCGTTTTTCAGGTAAAGATAACGTGTTTGAACGGATTATGCCAGGTTGATTTTAACCATCGCCATGAGCCGCCAATCTTCGAGGGCAGCAAGGCGGTGGTGAGCGGCGTGAATAAGGTAATCTTCACTTTCTACTACCAGACAGAAAGCCGCAAAATCAGGGTAGGCTACCAGCGCGATATCATCCCATTGCTCTATGTCCGGCGCAACCAAACCGGCAAGCACGTTGCCTACCCAAAAAGGCGCAATTCCGATTACCTTGAGGTTCGATGCTACTTGATTAAATGCAGGCGCATACTGCTGAAAGTAAACGTCGCGGCCGGAGGAGGGACTACTTTGATCATGCTGCTCACCATAGTCAGCCTGATCTTTATAACGGAGCAGATTGAGCATCATCACTGGTACATTTGCGGGTATTTTTTCTTTTGCAAGCCGGAGGTTTTCCAGATTGATCTCAATTGTTTTCATAGATTATTCGGATATTTTGTTAATTATTTATGCCAGTGTGCCCGGAAATCCGACTATGCGGGTAATCAGATGTGCCTCATTATATTCAAAGTAATCCATCCCCTCCTGGTCTTCCTGTTCCGGCTGAACAAGTGTCCATCTGAACCGTCCGCTCTGATTGTGGTATTCAGGCTGAGCAGGAAGGCCAAAAGTCCTTATCGGCAGTTGTCCATACGACCGCGTGATCAGATCGGTAATGCCGTCAATGCCTTTTACCAGCGGGTTTTGTGCATCAACATAAGTCGCGTCATCGGCCCAGCAGCGTTCAATTTTTGCTTTAATGTTTTCCGGCTCTTTTTCATTCCATGCTTGTGTGTACAGCATGATGGCCTCTTTAATCGTTTGTGGATTATTCATCTTGTTAGTGTTTGTATTTACCCTTAATTCTAAGTGTAAAGGAACAAGATATCGTTAGCAATAAAATTAATGTAGTTTAATAAATAAAAACAAGAACACTTTCCCAAGTGCACGTTTGACACAAACTTTTTCGAATGGATGTAACAAAAGTGCGCTTGCGTCAATAGTTAACATAAGCGTTAGAGGCAATATTTAAAGTCTTTTGGTCAATGATCTATATTTCCACTAAGGGTCCAGCTCTGCTGGTCAGGATTTGCAAATCCTATTCTTTGAGCCAGGTATAGGTAGTTTTTACCAAAACCGCTGTTTTTTTAAATTTCAGGCTCTTTGGTTTTTACTACCGAATTTTAGGTTGATAAAAGAAGCATTAAGGTTAGGTGCTTCTTTTACCCACTAATTTTTTGAGGTTAAGTGTTTAAATAATGGTTGCATTATGCTGTTGTTTTATTTTGCAGCCTGTTTTGTGCTTCTTCAATGGATTTTTGAAGCTTTGCCTTTAACCATTCTATTGGCGGCAACTCTGTAAAATAAGTGGCTACATGGATACCTGATTTGTCTAATTCCAGCAATTCTACCATTTCATTGCTTTTTTCTGCACACAACAAAATCCCCAAAGGCGTATTTTCTCCTTCTTGTTTTTCGTGTTTGTTTAACCAGCGCAAATACAATTCTAATTGGCTTTTATATTCGTGTTTAAACTTGCCCAGCTTTAATTCTATAGCTATTAAACGTTTTAACTTGCGATGGTAAAAAAGCAGGTCAATATAAAAATCATCGTTGTCAATTGTAATTCGTTTTTGCCTTGCTAAAAAAGCAAAGTCATTTCCAAATTCCAAAATAAAACTTTGCAGTTGGGCAAGTATCGCTGTTTCTAAATCTTTTTCGGCATAAGTATTTGTTAAGCCTAAAAAATCAAGCATGTAAGGGTCTTTCAAAAATAAGTCAACACTCATTTCTTTGCTTTCCCTTAGTTGCTTTAAATCGTTGTAAATTGTTTCTTCAGGTTTTTTGCTAATGGCGGTACGTTCAAAAAGCATACTATCTATTCTTCCGGATAGTTGCCTTACACTCCAGTTTTCACTGCTGCACATGGTTATGTAGAACTCTCGTTTAACAGGATCTTTTTGTTTTAAAATTTCTACTATGTGGCTCCAGCTTAATCTTTTTGCCAATGTCTGTAAAATTTCTTCGTCAGGAAAAAATTTGTAAAACTCTACCATTCTGTTAAGGTTAGAACGGCTGTAGCCTCTGCCATACTCTCCTGATAACTCTAATGATAAACCTTCAACAATACCTTTTCCATAATCAGCCCTTTCTAATTTGATGATTTCTGTTTGTAGCGTTTTGCCGATATTCCAATACAACAATATGATAGTTTGGTTTACAGCTTTGGCTACATGGGTATTAGCCGAATTTATAAGTTGGGTTATTTGCCGAAAAAGGGGATTGTTGTTTGCTAAACTTTTCATTTACAGTATTTTGTAATTGGTGCGACAGTGTCGCACCAATTTAGCTTTCTGTTTATTTAAGATTGGTGCGACACTGTCGCACAAGTTTCGGGAATATTAATCAAAGAGATTAAATAATAAATCCAGGCCAGTTAAATTGTGGCAAAACCCCTGATGCTTCTTTTATCGACTAATTTTGAAGGGAAAGTTTTTGATTATGATTTGTTTCCTTTTTGAATAAGGTAGTTTGATAGATCGTAGATCCAAAGCTCAGAGGACTGGATTACAAATCCAGACCAGTAGTTGTTATAAGCTCCTTTGACAATAGTACAGTTTTAATCCAGAAAATTAAGGTGATGATTTGTATTGCAATTTAATGCTGATAAAAGAAGCATGACATAAAAAATTTGGCACTATTCCAATTTCCACCCAAGCAAAGGTCTGAACGGACGCGTGGAGCAATCTGGCCGTTCTTGATCTTTTGGTTCTTTTGTATCAAGACAAAAGAACGTGAATCCAGGATCAAAGCCCTAAACTCAAATAATAAGATTGTAAACTTCGACCAACTGAAGTATTTTAGTTTTATTACCTTTATGATGGAGAATATCTACATAACTATTTGGAATGGACTTAGTAAAACACCTAAGATTCCAAAATCACTTATCAATTTCTTTATATATTTTTTAGAAAGAAAACATTATAAAGCAAATAAAAAAATAATATCAAATTTAAATCATCTAATTACAAATGTAGATAATACTTTGAGAAATGAATTTTACTATAGACAGAGATTTCCATTATTTATAGAAAGTTGGCAACATTTTAATATATCAATGAAAGACATATTAATTTGTCACAATCAAATTTTGAAGTGTAAGAATAAAGATGATAAAAATCTTCTTAATAGAACATTAGCTTTATTTCTATATGAGTTCTTAGAAGACTTTCAAAAGTTGCTAAATAAAAAATATCGAAGAGAACTTGAAACTGTTCCTAATAATGATTCGATATTAAATAAATTTGATGAATTGAAAAGAACTTATAAAGTAACTAATGAAAATTATAAAAATAATATTCAAGATATCAGGCATCAAACAATTGCACATAAACAAAAAGAAAGTAGTAAAGACCTTTTAAATTCTATAAACCACTTAGACGAGTTAGACATTAAAACAGCTTATTGTTTTATAGGGATTATGTACGGATGTTATGAACAATTTAGAATAAATCTTTTAAATCATATTATTAAAAACAAAGATGAAATTGCAACAATTCCATATCCCAATGGAAGAATTGATTAGCTGAAAATAATTGGGGATAATTCGCTGGCCAAAACTTGCATTCGTATCCTGTAAGCTAATAATTTCCAATCCTTCTTCCCTTCGATCCCCTAAAACTAAAAAATCCCGCTCAAACAAGCAGGATTTCCAAATTAAAAACTATAACTATTCTTATTGCATCTTATACACCAAAACCTTAAAAGTTCCCGGAACAGCATTTCTTGTACCTTTTACCATATCCGCAACACTTAAATAAATTTTATGTGTTTTGGTATCCAAAGCAAGCGTTTTAGCGCGGACTTGTGTTTGCAAGGTTTGCACTACAGCATAATCATCAGCGGTTTTTTGTTTGATGATGGTGGTGGTTCCGTCGCCGTTGGAAACAAAGATCAGTTTAGTTGCGGGATCATAAGCTACGGCATCAACGCCAGCACCGATTGGAACAGTAGTAATTACTTTCCCTGAGGTTTCATCCACCACACTTAAACCTTTGTTTTCGCGGCAAACGGTAAAAAGCCTTTTGTTTTTGGCATCAAACGCTATACCGGTAGGGCCGCCGCAAGGGTTTAAAGGATAGTTTTTCAGCACTTTCATAGCTTTTGCATCAATCACGTTCATGCTGTTTTTATCCTCTAAATTATTGTAAATCTTGCCATGTCCGTCTGAAACAGCAAATTCCGGTCCGCCGCCCAGCGCAACTGTTCCAACTTGTTTCATGGTATTCGGATTGATCACAGCCGCATCATTGCTTTCGCCGTTAAAAGTAAAAACGCGGTCAGAAAAAGAATCATACATAATCGCATCCGGGCCTTTAACTGTTAAAGGGATTGTTGTTAGGATTTTCAGGGTTTTTAAATCGAAAACAACGGCTGCATTGGCTTTGCCATCACTGATAAAACCTTTGTTTAAATGATTAACGATCGCGATTCCATGAACGCCTTTCATATCGCTGATGGTGCCGATACTTTTTTCGGTAGCCAGATCAATTACGTTCACGGCAGTTCCGTGCGAAACATACAAGCGGTTGTTCGCTTGATCAATAGCGAGATAATCATAACCGCCATTGCCTGGCAAAGGAATAGTTTTATCGGCCACATAAGTTTGTGCCTGTAAAAAGGCTGGGGTACTGCACAGCAGCAATGCGATCAAAAATTTCAGGGTTTGTTTCATGCTTCTTTTATCGGTTAAAAGTTTGTGTCGTTTAAATTTTGTATCAATTAGGATTAGCAACAGTTGGCTGGTTTATGGGATGGGTGGTATCATTGCGGTAAAAAATACGGATCAGGGTGGGCAACACGATCAGCAGCAGGGGCAATGCAACGATAAAGCCCCCAATTACCGCAATAGCCAAAGGTTGGTGCAGTTGTGCGCCGGCCCCAATACCCAATGCCAGCGGCATTAAGGCAATAATGGCGCCTAAGGCAGTCATAAGCTTGGGGCGTAAACGGGTGGATATGGCATAAACAACAGCCTCTTCAACTGATTTTTCATGCAAGGTTTCCTTAAACTGCCAAAAGGTGAAAATCGAATTTTCGCCGATGATGCCTACAATCATGATCAGGCCGGTATAACTGCCGACATTTAAAGGTGTGTTGGTAAGGAACAGCGCAAGGTAACTGCCCGAAATGCCCAGCACGGAAACAACAAGGATAATGAGCGATACTTTAAAATCACGGAACAGGAATAAGATCACCACAAAAACCAGGAAACTGCTGACTACCAATATCGTCAGTAATTCTTTAAATGATTGCTGCTGCTCAGAATAGGATCCTCCATATACAATATGATATCCGCTCGGAAGGTTCACCTCTTTTTTAATGCTGTTTTGTATATCCGTCATTACACTGCCCAAATCGCGGTTTTCCAAACGAGCCGAAACCACGCCCATGGATTGCAGGTTTTCCCGTTCCTGCTCGGCATCGCCCGGCAAGATGTTTACATCGGCAACATTTTGAATAGGGATAAGGCTGCCGTTTGGTAAAAATATTTTTGTTTGCTTAATATCAGATAAGCTCCGTTGCCTGTTGCGCGGCAGAACCATCCGGATATTGGAAATTTGTACATTTTCCAGCAGGTTTCCCACTACCACCCCCTCCAGGCCGGTTTGTAATTGTGTCTGAAGGTCAGCAGGGGTTAAGCCGTATTGCGCCAGTTTAGTGGAGTTAGGCTGAATATCAACGGAGGGGCCGGCGATGACGATGCCATTAAAAACATCAGCTGTTCCCTTAACATTGCCAATAGATTTGGAAACTTGTTGCGACAAGGTTTGAAGTGTTGCCCGGTCATCGCCAAAAATCTTGATCTCAATTGGTTTTACCGAATTCATCAAATCGCCTAACATATCGGTAATTACCTGGCCGAAATCTATCGTTAAGGCCGGTTGGGAAGCTTGGATTTTTTGTCTCAGTTCATTGATTACCTCATCTGTTGTCCGGTTTCTCTTTTTCTTTAGCTGGATAAGGTAATCTCCGCGGTTAGGTTCGGTAATAAAAAAGCCCATTTGTGTACCCGTACGGCGCGAATAAGCCTGTACTTCCGGAACTTTAACGATGATCTTTTCTGCTTCCTGCAATATCCGGTCAGTTTCTTCGAGGGATGTGCCAGGAGGCGTATTATAATCCAGCACAATGCTCCCCTCGTCCATTTCAGGCAAAAAACCGGTTTGTAAATGAGGCAGTACAAGAACGATCGAAGCAACTAATACAGCCATAAAAACAAGGCTGATCCATGCTTTTGAAATGAAAAAGCTTACCCATCTTTGATTTTTAACCTGATGCTCTTTTGCTTTAACGGTGTTTACCTTTGCATTACGTGTCAGCAACAGATAAATAACGGGAAGGCCGATCCAGGTTACAAAAAAAGAACAGACCAGGGTGATGATCATGGTATTGGTCATGATGGAGAAATAGGCCCCTGCCACGCCTGTCATCAATATAAAAGGTATAAAAATAACAATGGTACTTAACGAAGAACCGATCATGGCCGGAAACAAATAGCTAATAGCGTGCTGTAGCAGTTCGGTAGTAGGTTCGCCCGGATGTTCTTCATGTGTGCGGTGGATCTGTTCTACCACCACAATCGCATCATCAATGATCAACCCGATTGAAGCTGCTATAGCGCCAAGCGTCATGATATTAAAAGTATATCCTAAAGCATATAGCACAACAAGCGTAAGCATTAATGTTATCGGAACAGTAATGAGGATCGTGGCACTTGCTTTTATTGACCTTAGAAAAATCATGGCAACAATAATGGCCAGTGCCAAGCCGATCCAGATACTGTCTGTTACACTTTTTACGCTGGTATCTACAAAGTCTGCCTGTACATAATAAGGCTTTACCACCACATCTTTAGGCAGGATCTGCTTCAAGAGCTCCACCTGTTTAGTCATTTTATCAGACAAATCAATCAGGTTGGCATTAGGCTGTTTGATTACTGCAACCAAAACTCCCTGGCGTCCGTTTGCGTTGACTTTGGTATATTGAATGGCTGGGCTGATGTTTACGTCTGCAATGTCTTTTACCTGTACCACCCTTTTCCCATTGTTCCTGATGATCAGGTCTTCTACATCGCTTTTATTTTTTGGGGTAGCATCGGTAACTGTTAGATAGAGATATTTATAATCGGAGAGGTATCCTTCCGAGCGGATAAACCCGGTATTGTTTAAAGCGGCAGAAACCTGTTGGGGAGTGATAGACATAGCGGTCATCATTTCTGGCTTTAAAACCAGCCAGTATTCCTTTGTTTTCCCCCCGACTATCCTAATTTCGGAAACCCCGTCTACCTGAGAAAGGAAGGGCTTTATGGTATAAGTAGCAAGGATATTAAGCTCGATGGGCGACCGGTTGTTGCTCTCCAAAGTATATCCGCTTACCGGCAAGATGGAGGGGTTCATCTTTTCAACTGTAACGATTACTCCCGGAGGTAAATTAGCTTGTATTTCTGCTATTTGAGATTCAACTTGTTGTTTGCTAAGGTCAATATTAGCATTCCAGTTCATGAAGGCCGAAATTTCGGCGCTGCCACGACTGGTAATACTTCGGATTGTTTGCAGGTCAGGCACTCTTTTTATGGCATTTTCCATGGGCCTGGTTACCGTCACCATCATCCTGTTAACCGGTTGAAGCCCGGCATCGGCAATCACTTTTATCTTAGGAAAAGTAATTTCAGGAAAAAGCGAAATATGGATGTTTTGGTAGGCGGATATGCCTAAACCAAAGATAAGCAATAGAATAACCGCAATGGGGTTTTTATAAGTTACAAAAAAGCTTTTCATGTTAGTGCCTGTTTAAATTTAGTTTGCGGGTTTTGCATGCTTCTTTTATCCCATTAAAACCTATAAACTTCTTATGCTTTTCAAAGAAATCTGATGTACCGCACTGATTTTTACAGGCTAAAAGAAGCATTATCATTTTTTCAGACATACATTTGAACAGGCCCTTAATGCCCGGTAACTTTTACTTTCGCCGTATCTGCCAATCCATAATTTCCGGTAGTCAATATCTTGTCATGTGCTGCTATATTTCCTGAAATGACCTGAACAGATTCAGCCGATTCAATGCCTTTTTTAACGGGTACTTTTATGGCGGTCGAATCATTGATCAGTTTCATCACCCAAAACTGGTCCTGCGTTTCATTGGTTAAAATGCCTGTCTTAGGAAGCAGCAAACTGTTGGAAATTGAATTTTTTAAGATGTTTACTTTAACGATGAGGTTTTCTGGTATTTGCTTTACGCTATTTGCCCTGATGATCACTCTTTGGGTTTGAGACAAAGAATCAACAACAGGCATGAAAGAAGCAATGGTCCCCGGTAACTTCCCACCATCCGGAAGCAGCATGTTTACTAATTTGCCCACTTGCACATATTGCCGAAGCTCGAAAGGTAGGTTCAGCACAAAAACAAAACTGTTGTTATTGCTGATAATTGCTAATGGTTCGCCGTCAAGCAGGTAATCCCCTTTTTGATGATTTAATGAGGTGACAAAACCAGCCTGATTGGCTACGACACTGATAATGCCCGAAAAATTAAGGCTGGGATCGAGTGAACTGATTGATTTTCCAATAGTTCTTGCTTCCTTGGTTTGTATGGTAAACAATTTTTGGCCTGGAAAAACATGCTGGCCAAGCCTTACATTTACGCTCTGTAAATATCCGATTGAACTGGCTTTAATATAATTTTTTTGCAAAAAGGCAGAAGTAGCGTTAAGCACTATCGAATCTGAAATAGTTTGCTGCTTTACTTCGGTTACCGAAACAGGTGTTACCGGGTCGGGCGTTGCTGCGGTATCCGAAGGCGCATTATTGCTTTTGCAGCCTTGTAGCCCAATGGTTGCAAAAAAGATTATACATAAAGTTTTAACCCTGATTTTTAACATACTTAACCCTATTTCTTCCAGTAATTTAATTGATTGATCAGTTGTAAACCGTTAATTTGGTTTAAAGTAAGTTGGTTGCGTCCGGCCAGATAATTGTTGATGGCAAGCACCAGATCGGAAACGCGCAAATCACCGGTTTGCATCAGCTCAAAATCTACCTTGACCAAACGCTCAGAATACTTTAACTGCTCGGTTATTTGTTTTACCAAACTTTCGTTACCACTGATCTGTTGCTGTAACTGTGCAATTTGCTGGTGATACTGCCTAGTAAAAAAAGCAAGATAATTTTTACGTGTTTCTTCTCGCAGGTTTAGCATTTTATATTGTAATTTACGCTGCCCGCCATTGTAAATGGGCAAGGTAAACGTAAAACCAACACTGGTACCAAAGTTGTTCAGAAGAGGCGGCACAAAACTGGTATTGTAACCGCCATCTGCAAAAATATTGGCCCTGAGCCGGTAACTAAAATCAATTAAACGCCTGCTGTTTACCAGCCGGACACTATCCAAAGTGTATTGCCTGAAGAAAATACTGTTGCTGATTGAAAGAGGCTGATAATTTACCTGGATTTGCGGATTTTGCAATTTTACTGTTGTGGTATCTTCTATCCCTGCTAAATAATTAAGCGTGGCAAAATCATTTTGGAACTGTATGCGCGACTGGGACAATTGCAGGTTTTGCTGTTGCAAGGTAACCAGAAAAGTAAGGTAATCAGTTTGGCGGTAAACATTTTGCTGTGTCAGTTTTTTCAGTATATTTTCTTCTTTGGTTAGCAACTGGTTTACCTGCTCGTTAAACTCCACTTGCTGCAAGCTTCCATAAGCAGTGATATACTGGCCAATAACCATGCGGTTTAAATCCTGCTCAGAAATTTTCCGAGTGTTGTTAATTGAATCGCCTTGCAAGCCAAGCGATCTAAGCTGAGCCTTAATATAACGCTTACCATCTAAAGATTTGTTTACACTAACAACGCTGTTAAAAGACTGGACGTTGGTGATTGCGCCGGAGTAGCCATAGCCATAAATAACCGGGGCAAAGAGGCCTGAACTATTTAATGCAACCTGTGGTTTGTAAGCAGCTTTTATACGCAAGCTGTCCAATTGGGTAGAGGCAACCTGGTTTTGGTAATCTTTTAAAAGCGGGCTGTTCCTTGCTGCCTGTCCCTGGTAATATTCCAGCGTATTGTTCTGTCCGAAAGCTGATAAACAGCCTATCAGGGAAAAGATCAACAAAAAGGATATCTGTATTTTAGGGAATATCATTCCTGTAAAGACCAATTAAAATGGTGCACCATGGTAAAACCCGGATAACCCTGTATGTAGGCCGGCATGGCAACTGTTTTAAAATTGTAGTTTTTAAACAAACGCCGGGCAACATAAGGATAAACCGTATAAGCTATTTTGGTAGAGATAATGCCCACCCCCGCACCTGCAATCACATCGCCTAAATAATGTTTGTTGTTGTACAACCTTAAAATACCGGTTGTAGCGGCAACGGCATAACCGCCAACACCAATCCAGGGCGAAACATCTTTGTATTCCTGATATAAAAATTCGGCAGCGGTAAAGGCAGAAGCGGTATGCCCGGAAGGAAAAGATTGGTAATCGCCGCCATCGGGCCGCAGCTCGTGGACTGCCCTTTTTGTGACCAGGGTCCCTACCCCCATAATTCCGTTGGCAATGATGGCAATCCCGGTACGGTCCCGGAAGTTGTTCTTGCCATGGATGCCGGCCAGGTTTAAACCGTAAACCGCAGCAGTGGGCACCATCCACAAATAATCATCCGCATGCGTAGAAAAATTAGGGTTGTTGGTAACAATACTGTTTTGGATAGAATGATTGAGGTTTTTAAGCGGAGGAACAAACAGTGCCAAACTTCCATAGGTGATCAAGGCAGTTGGGATGATATAAGGCTTAAACCCTTTAGATATGAATTGTGTTGATGTTTTTTTAGTGGTAAAAGAAGTATCGCGCAGCCTTGCTGATGAATCTTGTTGGGCAATGGCAGCAAAGTTTGTAAAACTTAAAAGTAAGATCAGGGTGTAATTTTTTAGGATGGACATGTGCTTCTTTTATCGGTGTAAAATTGTTAAATCAGGTTAATCTTTTTTTGTTGATAAAAGTACCTGTTTTTATCAAAATTAAATCCTGGGCTAAAGTAATGGCTGATTTTGTAGGAATTCTGGAAGACAAAGATTTAAAACACAATAACAAGGAATCACCTTTTCCCAGCCACTTCCCGATACAAATCCACCAACTCCTGCCTGATTTTTTCTTGGTCAAACTGCTTGATCAATTCCGCAGAAATAGCCAAACCTTGCGTGTAAAATTGTGGATCATGCAATAGTTTCTGAGTCAGTTCGATAAAAGCTGTAGTGGTTTTTGCTTTGAGATAAGGATGGTCATACAATAATGAATATTCCCGGATATCACGAAAAACAACTGGCATGCCGCAAGCCGCAGCTTCCAAAGGAGCTAACGGACAGTTTTCCTGATAAGAAGTAAACAGCAGC
>JAABUS010007349.1_pt1 | contig 12715 bp, 9 predicted proteins | sample 5560161 | NCBI WGS metagenome assembly JAABUS01 (sample SAMN10711885, study PRJNA513376) | rock metagenome | isolation source: Antarctica rocks | place: Antarctica: Victoria Land, Trio Nunatak nord | collected 2016-01-04 | reverse complement strand
GAGTTCAACGTGTGCTGGGCCATCGACAGTGCAGATGCCGACTCGCTGGTCATGTACATCGAGTCGCTGTTTGCCTATGGCGAGGATCCGGTCTGGTTCTCTCTCGACGACTAACCTCGTCGACCCAACTCGCCAACTCCAAGCGCCGCTGGCTCCGATCCTGTCAGCGGCGCTCTCCTATACTTGGCGCCATGACGACCGCACGCCGAGACTCGGCCATCGAGAACGCGCCGCTTCCCGAGGCGAAGGTCGCAGCCATCCGCGACGGGCTGCTCGGCTGGTTCGCCGCCAATGCCCGCGACCTGCCCTGGCGGCGTACCCGCGACCCCTACGCCATCCTCGTCTCCGAGGTCATGCTCCAGCAGACCCAGGTCGACCGGGTGATCCCCTACTACGAGCGCTGGCTGGGACAGTTCCCCGACGTGACGGCGCTGGCCGACGCGCCGACCGCCGACGTCATCACCGCGTGGGCGGGGCTTGGCTACAACCGGCGCGCCGTCAACCTCCAGCGGACCGCCCGGTTCGTCGTCGAGGAGCGCGGCGGCGTCTTCCCGAGCGAGGTCGCCGACCTGTTGACGCTGCCGGGGATCGGTCCGTACACGTCCGGCGCGATCGCGGCCTTCGCCTTCGAGCAGGACGCCGCGTTCATCGACACGAACATGCGCCGCGTCCTGCACCGGGTCGCCTTCGGGCCGGACGTCCCTGACCAGCTCCGGCAGGACCGCGAGGTGATCCCCGTCGCCTGGCAGCTGGTACCGCCGGGCCGCGGCTGGGAGTGGAACCAGGCCCTGATCGAGTTCGGCGCCCTCCAGTGCACCGCCCGCAAGCCGGCCTGCCTGATCTGCCCGCTGCGGCCCGAGTGCGCTTCCTACCCCACGATCCTCGGCGCCCTCGCCAGCGTCCCCAGAGGCAGCCGGAAGAAGCCGGAGGCGCCGTTCGAGGGCTCCAACCGCTTCTACCGTGGCCGGGTCATCGACGCGCTGCGGACCGCGTCGTCGGCCGGGCTGTCGCTCTCCGAACTTGGCGCGGCCGTCAAGCATGACTCTACTGAGCCCGACCTGCCCTGGATCGCCGGTGTCGTCGCCGGACTCGCTCGCGATGGCTTGGCGCGAACCGAGCGGATAGTCGCCGAGGATGGCGTGGGGTACGACGCGGCAGCGACGGATGAGTCCCCCACGGCTACCGATAACCTCGCTTCCGTCCGGGTTCGTCTTCCCTGACGTCACACGACTGCCAATCGTGAGGAGCGGTCTGCGATGACTCCGGAACGGGAACAGCAACGCCTGGACGACACTTCACGAGCGCCCTTGATGATCGGCGTACTGTTGGCGGCGGAACTGGCCGGGCTGACCGTCGAGCAGATCGCCGATCCGCCCGTCAGTTTCCGTCTGGCCGCGTCCGCCCAGCGAACCCTCAACCCGTTCACCGCGTCGTATGCCCATGATGAAGCCTGGCTGCTCTCGCAGGCGGACCGCGTTCGGCAACTGGCCGAGACGGTGATCAGCCACCCGGCCAGGGCATGGTGGTGGGCGGCGATGGACCCGACCCGACAGGTCTGGTCGCGGATGGGGCCGCATGCGAGCGAACCGGCGCCCGGCGCGGTCGTTCGACCAGGCGGGTCAGCGGAGACTCAGCGCCGGATCTCGCGCTGGGAGGATTACGCCCACCGCTCGGCCCACGCAATGCGGACCTCAACCGTCGAAGTGGGCGGCGAGACGTCCATGGCGGTCGCGACCCACATGCTGGCTGGCGACATTCCCGGTCCGAGGGAGGAGATCGGGCGATTCCGGATGCCTGTCCGTCGTGGCGCTCGCGTCTTCGAGATTCACGGCCCCGCCGACTGGCACCGGTTGGCGACGACCTCCGGGCGGGTCGCTGATCTCTCGAGGATGGGCCTTCAGCACGTCCCGTCCCGGACGGTGCCGAAGTGGTCGAGGGTGTTGAAGGACTGGGACGGCGTCCACCTCTCGCTCGGCGGCTTGCTGCTCTCGACCGAGGTCAGCTACGAGACGGACCGCGGCCTGACCCGGTTCTGGTCATGGGAGAGCGAGCAGACGCAGTGGACGAGCTGGGTCTTCGACGAACCTGAGGCGCTGCTAAACGCCTTCACCCGATCCGATGAACAACGAACCGACGACGGGGGTTACGTCATCGAGATGCCAAGGGATCCCGCCTTCGGGATGTGTCCCGGAGAGTTAGCGTTGTTCCGCCCCAGCAAGCCCATCGAGGTACGGGGCGACCAGCAACGCCAGCCGGTCCCAGTGATCGCCGCCGGCGCCAGGCGGTGGGTCTGAGCCCGGACTCCTTTGCCACAGCCGCGGAACCCAAAACCCCTGCCTGTCGTCAGCCCAGTCGCCGGGCAATTTTTCGACCAGCCAGCCGGGAGTTGCTTCGGCTATAAAGGTCGCGACGTCTCGACCGGCCTCGGCGATGGCAACCACTTCCCGCCAGCCGATCCGACGGTGATCCCCCGTCAGTCCATCGGCGACCTTCAGCAGCGCCATGGCTCGCTGGCGGTTCGTCGCATCGGGACCGGCGAAGCGACGCGTCAGGGCCGGTTGCCAGCGATCACCGAGGCCGGGCACGAGCAGCCCCCCGTCGCTGGCGATCGTCCGGGCACCACCCAAAGCAAGCGAGACCGAGACGGCCTTGGCGATAGCGATCCCGACGAGCGGCTCGATCCCGATGATCTCGACCGGGTCCGGCTCGGTCGGCTCGATCGTTTCCGGCAGCGGCTCAGGAGCGTGTCGATGGCCGACCAGCGATGCGAGCATCGCGAGTTTCGCTGCGTTCGTCGTAACGGCGACGAGCGGAACCCGATCTCCCTCGTCAATGCTGTATTCCGCCCGCTCGCCCTCCACCACCTTCGACCTCCAATCGTCGCCTTCCGACGCCACCATCGGTCCGTTAACATCCAGCTCATCGAAACGGTTGCGTTTCGCTAGATCGTCGACTATCTTGTGAGAACGAAACGGTTTCGTTTCGTCGGCGGCTCAGGTCGCTGAGGACGCGCCTTCGGGTCGTCGCCCGGACGGTCACTACCGTCACGGTGCGCGCGACCGGCGTCACCTGCTGTTCTGGCCTGATTGGCCCATGTCTCTGGAGAACGTCCCATGGCCCAGTCCCCTGCCCTGAGTCCTGGTGAGGCGATGGCGCCGGCCCTTCCGGCCCTCGCCGCGCAGCACGTCCATCGCTGGCTGATCCTCGCGGTCGTCAGCGTCTCGCAGCTGATGGTCGTCCTCGACGCGACCGTCGTGAACATCGCCCTGCCGTCGGCGCAGGCCGCCCTCGGCTTCTCCAACGATCAGCGTCAATGGGTCGTGACCGCCTACGCCCTCGCCTTCGGCAGCCTCCTGTTGCTAGGCGGACGACTCGGCGACGTCCTAGGCCGGAAGACGATCTTCCTCGTCGGTCTGGGCGGGTTTGCCATCGCCTCGGCGATCGGCGGCGCAGCGCCGAACTTCGAGGTACTGGTCTTCGCCCGCGCTCTGCAGGGTCTCTTCGCCGCACTCCTCGCTCCGGCCGCCCTGTCGATCCTGACGACGACCTTCACCGATCCCTCCGAGCGCGGCCGGGCCTTCGGAATCTTCGGCGCCATCGCCGGGGCCGGCGGCGGCCTCGGGCTTCTGCTCGGCGGCGTCCTGACCGAGTACCTCGACTGGCGCTGGACGCTCTATGTCAACCTGATCTTCGCCGCAATCGCGATCGCCGGCGCCGTGGTCTACCTGCGCAATCACCGCCCGGACCACAAGGTCCAGCTCGACATCGTTGGAACGGTCCTCGTTTCGGCAGGCCTCTTCGGGATCGTCTACGGCTTCTCCAACGCGTCGAGCCAGTCATGGGGCGACGTGATGACGTGGGGCTTCCTAGCCGCCGGCGCTGTCCTGATCGCTGCCTTCGCCTGGTGGCAGACCCGCGCCGCCCAGCCGCTGCTGCCGCTCCGGATCATCCTCGACCGCAACCGGGGCGGCTCGCTCCTGGCCCTGCTGATCTCCGGGGCCGGCATGTTCGGTGTCTTCCTCTTCCTGACCTACTACACCCAGCGGAGCCTCGGCTACTCGCCGATCCAGACCGGCCTCGCCTTCCTGCCCATGATCGGCGGGATCATGGTCACGGCGACGACGGCGACCAGCGTCCTCCTGCCCCGTCTCGGCGCCCGCCCCCTCATCCCGCTCGGCATGGTGCTCGCGGCGTCCGCGCTGGCCTTCCTGACCCGGCTCGATCTCTCCAGCAGCTACGCCAGCGACATCCTGCCGGGCCTGATAGTGATGGGTCTCGGGTTGGGTCTCATCTTCGCCCCGGCGATGAGCGTCGGGACGCTCGGTGTCGACCCGGACGACGCCGGAGCCGGATCGGCCGCCCTCAACACCGTTCAGCAGGTCGGAGGCTCGATCGGCACCGCCCTGCTCAGCACCCTCGCGGCGTCCGCGGCCACCAGCTACCTCGTCGACCGGGTGGCAAGCCCCGAGGCGCTGGCCCAGTCCGCGATCGAGAGCTACTCCACGGCCTACTGGTGGTCGGCCAGCTTCTTCGTGGTCGGAGCGATCTTGACCGCCCTTCTCTTGCGCTCCGGGAAGCCGGACTTCGATCAGGGGTCGACCTCCACCGTCCACATGTAGGGCGGATCGGCCTCGACCGGCATGGTTGGCCCGGCCCTGGAGGAACTTCCTCCAGGGCCGGGTCCAACGCATGGAATGACCATGACGACCGATCTGAAGCGAGTTCGGTTAATATGTCACACTGTGAGGGAGCCACGAGGTCGGCTCCAGGTGCAGTCCAAACGAAGCGCGACGCCGCGCCAGGGAAGTGAAACATGTCTGCAGTGACTGGTCTCCCGGAGATCCGTCGAACCCGCCTAACCCCCACCCGAGAAGCCGAGCTCTTCGGCAAGATCCTCGACCTGCTGGTCGAGGAGGGTTACGACAACCTGACGATGGATACCATCGCCGCCCGCACCCACTCGAGCAAGGCCACGCTCTACCGGCAGTGGCAGAGCAAGCCGAAGCTCATCGCGGCTACCCTCCGTCACGCCAAGCAGATCGACCAGCTTGACCTGTCTTCGATCGACACCGGTTCGCTGGCGGGCGACCTCCGAAAACTGGCCCGGCGCGTCGGCTCCGCCGGCCACGGCCAGACCGGCATCTTCTGGTCGCTGGCCGACTCGATCCGGCGCAACCCGGAACTCAAGCTTGCCCTGCGCGACGCGCTGATCGAACCCGCCAGACGCGAGCTCTGCGAGATCCTCCAACGGGCGATCGACCGGGGCGAGATAGCGGCCGACGTCCCAGGCTTCGACTTCGTCCACTGCACGATGATGGGCGCGGTGCTCTCCCACTCCGTTACCGAGGAGGGCGAAGCCGATGCCGACTACATGGTCCGGTACGTCGATGCGGTTCTGCTCCCGGCCCTCGGGCTGAAAGCTCCCGCGCCGGACACGGTCGCCGATGCAGAGACCGGCACCATCGCGGCCAGCTGATCGGCTCCTCGCCTCCGATATGGTCGAAGACAGCCGCGACTCCCGCGTAGCCGGTCACCGCCTCCGCGGCACCACGAATCACCGCGACCAGGCCCCGATGCCAAAGCCAACGGTGACGTCCTCGACGGTGAGGAAGTCCGATCCGTAGAGTTTGCTCATCTGCGGCCCATAGCTCAGTGCCGTTCCCAGAACATCCCGCGGCAACCCGTCGGCCACCACCTCTCCTCCTCCGAGCATCACGACCCGTGTCCCCACCGCCGCCGCCAGCTCGACGTCGTGCGTGGCCAGGACGATCGCGATTCCGTCCCCGGCCACATCTCGCAGCAGCCGACCCAGATCCGCCTTCCGTGATCCGTCCATCCCCCGCGTCGGCTCATCGAGCAAGACGATCCGCGGGCCCCCGGCCAGCACGGCGCCGATCGCGACGCGCTGCCGCTGCCCGCCGCTCAGGCTGCGTGGGTGCCGGTCGGCCAGCCCGGCGAGCCCGAGGCGTTCGAGCAGGTCATCGATGTCCGGCAGCGGACGGGACGACCGGCCGTGAGCCGCCCGCCGCGATGCGAGCAGTTCGTCACGAACCCCCTCGGTGAAGAGGATGGCACCCGGGTCCTGCGGCAGGTATCCGACCGACCCGTCGCCAACGTCTCCTGAACGACCGTTCACCCCGTCATGGGCGATGGTTCCGGCGGTTGGCGATTGCAGACCGGCGAGCGCCCGGAGGAGCGTCGTCTTGCCGGAGGCGTTCCGGCCCATCAGCGCGACGACCTCACCGCGGTGAATGGCGAGATCGACGCCGTGCAGGACATCGACCGTCCCGCCCGGAACCGCGTGGCCGAGCCGCAGCCTGCTCACCGAGAGGACTGGCGGGACGCCGTGGCCCCGTGTCGATGTCACACCGGCCACCGGCCTCCGGCCGTCCCGCCTCATGGCCCGGCGACCCTCCCGGACGGTGATCGGGAGCGGGTCCCAGCCCAGCTCCCGGCCGAGATGGGCGACCGGCGGCAGGAAATCGGCGGGCACCTCCGATGACGCCAGCACATCGCGCGGCGTGCCGTGCAGCCAACTGCCGTCCGGACGGGCGAACCGGATCTCGTCAGCCTCGGCGGCGACGCGCTCCAGTCGGTGCTCGGCCAGCACGACCGTCAGCCCGAGATCGTGGTTGAGCCGGACCAGCCCGCCGATCAGCTCCTCGGCCGACCACGGGTCTAACTGACTGGTCGGCTCGTCCAGCACCAGCAGATCCGGCCGGAGTGCCAGCGCCGCCGCGATCGCCAGCCGCTGCCGCTCGCCGCCGGACAGGGTCGCGATCTCGCGGTTCCGCAGATGGGCGATCCCGACCAGATCGAGCGATTCCTCGACCCGGACCCGCATCGCCTGATGCGGCATCCCGAACTGCTCCGGGCCGAAGGCGATCTCGTCCTCGACCCGCGTCGTGACGAGCTGCGACTCCGGGTCCTGGAAGACGAAGCCGACCGTGGTCGCCAGGTCCCGTGGGCCGTGCCGCCGGGTGTCGCGTCCGTCGACCAGCACCCGTCCGCCGAACCGGCCCCCGCTGTAGTGCGGGATGAGGCCATTGAGGGTACGGAGCAGCGTGCTCTTGCCTGAGCCGGACGCGCCGGCGATCACCGTGAAGCTGCCTCGGTCAACCTGCCATCCGACCTCCCAAAGCGCCCAGTCATTCGCACCGGGGTATCGGAACGAGACATTGGTCAACTCCGCGATCGGCGTCCTCTGGTCACCCATGGGACGCCGAACGAACGGGATGCTGGCACCCGCCAGATGGGGCACTCAGCATCGATCGTTCGAGGCGGCGGTCACCATATCGTACGGGCGTGGGCTTGTCCCGCCCGGCCGCCGCGGCCTGCGCCGTCCGGCAAGAACGGCCCCGCCACCGCCGTGTCGCTTCGAACCCGGTCGTCTCTGAACACTTGGGACTACTGCGCGGTGCGGAAGGGGCAAGCCCCTCCACTACGGTCGCCTTCGACTGGTTATGCCAACGACGCGGCACATGTCCCGATCGAACGACCGGCGGCCACGAGGCCCACGGGATCGGGCGCACCGCGATTGGATGTCGCCTTCGCTGCGTCCTCGCCGGGTTCGACTCGACCCGACCCGAGACCTTCCGAACCGGAACGAGCGGCGCGGCGACCGCTGGCGTCAGCAGAAGGCCGAGCGCCAGGATCAGGACGATGTTGACGCTCGGAATCGCGATGTCCGGGTACGGGCTGTACCGCAGGGCATCCGAATCGGTGACAAGCGTCCATCCCGTCACAGTCAAACTCAACAGGGCGGCCAGGAGCACCGTCGTGTCGCGCCTCCGCCAGACCCGGCGGCGATACCGGGACCGTGGATCCGTGCCGCGACCGGAGAGCGAGATCAGAAACATCACGACACCCGTGACGATGACCACTGCCCCCCAGCGCGGCGAGCCATCGATCAGGAGATAGCTGCCCACGATTGTCGCGGTGAGTCCGACGGGGGCGGGGAAGGATCGGAATCCGAGGTGCCGTCGCACTTTCCCGAAGCGGGCAGCCGACCCGCCGAACCCGCGCGACTCCAGTGCCTCGGCCATCGTCGTCGCCCGCTCCAGGCTCGTCGCCAGCAGTGGGACGAGGATCGGGACCAGCGTCCGGGCCGAGGCCAGCCGGATCCCGCGGACCCGCTGGGCATCCCGAATGTCGCGCAGTGTCGAGACGGTCTGCGGCACGAACGCCCACGCGACGCTGCCGGCCACCGCCAGGGGCAGGAAGCGGGCGGGAACCGAGCGGAGCAGCTCCGGCCAGTCGGCCAGCAGACCGGCCGTCGTCCCGGCCAGGATGATGATCACGATCGCGACCGCGGTGAGCAGCCCGTAGACGAGTGCGTTGGCGGTCACGACATCACCGAACGGCCACCAGCCCGGCATATCGAGCAGGACCTGATCGCCGAACGGCGCAGTCAGGACGTTGAACAGGATGCTGATAAGCGAAGCGATCACCGCGAACCGGAGGATGAAGGACCAGCCCGTGTCGCGAGCCAGGGCCGGCGCCCAGGCCGCCCGGACGACGACGACGACGATCATCAGGGCGAGCAGCGGGAACGGGTTCCGGGCGGCCAGCGTCGGGACGAGCACCGCCGTCAGCCAGACTAGCCAGACCCGCGGGTCGAGATGCCGCGTCGCATCGACCGGCAGCGGCGATGCCCGGACGGCGGTAGTTTCGACCGGAACTGGCGTGGAACCCAATCGACTCGGAGCACGAACGCCGCTTCGTCGGAGGAGGGACGGTCGGATGGTCATCCGTCGGCCTGTCGGGCGACGTCCCACAGTGAGCCGTCCGGTCACGACTGGCGCCGGTCGATCGAGGACGGTCACGTCGCCACCATCTGGCGACGACGCACCAGCAGCGTTCCACCGCCCATCAGGAGGAGGAGGACGAGCGCCCCGCCGCCACAAGCCAGCGCCAGAACACTGGCCCCATCTTCGGTCTTCGTGATTCCCGACCGCATCCCGGCGACCGGCGCATCACCCTGCCCAAGTTCCCTCAATGCGACCGGATCGAGCCCGGCCGCGGCCGCGACTCCACTGAGATCGAGCGCCGGCAGGGCGGGTTGCCCGGCGGCCCAGGCCCAGGCCAGGACATCGCCGTCTTCGACCCGTGAGCCGCTCGCGCCGAGTGGCGCCGCCTGCCAGGACTCGTCGGCTCCCTGATCGAGGTACAGCCAGAACGGGGATGTCCGGGTCGCCTGACAGACGGTCCGACGGCACTCCGAGACCTCGCAGCCCTCCCGCTCGATCTGGCAGACGCCTTCGCCAAGGCCACCGAACGGGACCGACAGGTACGCGATCCCGCTCCGGTCGAGCAGGTCGATCCCGGAGATCGATTCCTCAGGGAAGGCGACGACGGCATAGGTCATCGCCCCGTCGCCGTGCCGCACGACCAGCCCCGCCCGGTGCATCGGGACGGCGCTCGCCACATCTCCCTGCGCCGCACCGGCCGGGAGGACCGGCAGCAGCGCGATCAGGAGCGTGGCGAGCAGCAGAGTCAGCTGTGAGCGAGCCAGCGACACGGCAGGTTCTCCAGGGCGTGGACGGGAACGGATGAGCGACGTGGACCGTTCGGTGTCAGTCCTTGCCAGTGAGAAAGCGCCCGGTCCCTGCGCACGACGATTCGCCCGCGGGCGACGTCCGATGAGTAGGCAAGGAACGAGACCCCACACGTAAGTTAGGGCTGACCGACGAGCCCTCAGGCTGCGATCGGGTACGCAAGACCGGCGATGGCCGGCAGGGCCTGGACCGTGGCTAAGAGGTTGTCCTCCGGCTGGTCGTCGGTGTACCGGAACTGGCCGTCGTCGTTCTGGAAGGCGGCCAGCGCATCGGCATCGGCGACGAACGACGCGTCGTCCGCCGGCGTCAGCGTCGCGATCAGCGCCTGAAGGACCAGTGCGCTGGAGTTGGCGTCCGGAACGACGGTCGTCCCGTCGAGCGACGGCGAGAAGGCATACCCACCGTCCGCGGCGCGAGCCGTCTCAAGGTAATCCAGCCCGGTCCCGATCGCCGGGTCCTCGACATCGCCGGCAGCGACCAGCGCCTGGATGGCGAGCGAGGTGGTGTTGGTGTCGCCGTCGCCCGGGGCGGCGTCCGGCGAGAACGACCAGCTGCCGTCAGCGACCTGCTGCGCGACCAGGAGCTGCGTGAACTCGTCGATCCGCTCGCTGTCGACCGCGACGGCTGCCAGCACGACCAGCGACAGATAGAACGCTCCGCCCTCGACCAGTTGGGTCGTCTCGGCAGTGTCCTCGATCGGCGCCCAGAGATCGGCGCCACCGAAGTCGGTGGAGTCGTCCCCGGCGGCCTCGATGGCCAGCACCAGCTTGGCCCGCTGACCGTCGCCGGTCTCGGCGTAGGCCGCGCCGGTCTCCTGCAGATAGCCGACGGCCGCGTCGATCGCATCGCCGGAGTCGACGCCGGCCTGCTCGGCGGCGGCCAGCGCCTGGACCGCGTCGGTCGTCACGCCGGGGTCGCTCTCGCCGGACAAGCCGATGAAGCCACCATCCACGGCCTGGACGGCGAGCAGGGCCGAGACGGTCGCGCCAATGTCAGCGTCACCGAGCCCGAAGACACCAGCCGCGGGAGTCCCACTGGCCGGGGTGCCGTTCACCGGCGTCGCATCTGGAGTCGCGTCCTGTGCGGCTGCCGGGCCGACCAGCCCCGCGAGCAAGCCGAGGACCAGCGCCAGCGCGCCGAACGGCCGGTACCATGACCTGAGCCGGGTTCGATCGGTCGAAGACCGTGCCGTGATGTCCATCTCAATGCTCCCGCGACGCATCGTCCTGCGCGAGTCCCGACCGGCAGACAGACCCGCCGTCCAGTCAGCCAGTCGCCTCGTGGCGCTGGCCGGAAAAACGACGACCGCCCGCTCCCTCACGGGACGGGCGGATGAGCCTGCCGGCGCTCCATGTCGGAAGACACGGCGGTCCGGGCGGCGCACGCTCGCCCCCATCACGCGAGGGGCTTCGGGCAGGATCGGGCTGGGTAATCTGGCTCCGGCGGAACGAATCATCGTTCCCAACCGTCACAGTTGCGGGACAGCGCCGGACTCGCACCGGCTTCCCCCATCTGCACCCGACCGTCGCTGGTCCACTGGCCCAGGCGCGTCGGATACCCCGATCGTCTTCGGTTGTCGGTCGTGTCGCGGCTTCCCTCGATCTGAGCGAAGCCATCCGGAATCATGCGGCCCGGCCCGACACCCTGTCAAATCGGGTGGCTCAGCCGCAACAATGTGCTCCGTATTGATATCCGATCAGTATCTTGGTCTGGACGCGAACCGGTACACTCCGCGCGTACGTTCAGGCGACTATCCAGCTAAATCAGGAGTTTTCCCGGCATGAGTCATGATCATCGCGCCCCGGCCGTCGGTCGTTGGTTCGCGGGATTGCTGGTCGTTCTGATGACCTTGATGTCGTCGGCAATCGTTACCGGCGCGTCTCCAGCGGTCGGTATCGCGGCCGGTGTTGCCACGCCGAGCGGTGCTCCGCGCACGCCCGGCCCGGTGGGCACTCCCGCCGCGACGCCGATCACCGGGACACCGGCCTCTCCCGGAACGCCCGCTTCGGGGACGTCGGCGTCGGCCACGCCCGCTGCCACACCATCAGCCGATCTGGCATGCAACGGCCCGTGCCTCGTCCGGTTCGCGTCCTCGCCAGCCCTCGACGCGGCGCTATCGACAACCGGGTTGCGACCGAGCTACGCGATGGAGAGCGCGGCGTGGGTGGGGGGGACACCAACCGACCTCGGCCGGCTCGTCGCCGCCGGTGTCGAGCCAGTCTTCGTGCTGGACGAGACGCCGTCGCTCATGCTCTACGCCGTCACCCAGGCGGCGGACGACGCGGACACGGGTCCGATCGACGCGTTCGGCACCACCATCGACCGGGAGGGCATAACGAGCATCGTCGCCGTCCCGTCGGTCCCTGCGGTCGTCGTAGATCTGACCGGGGCCGGTTTCCGGGTCGAGAAGCTGACGCCATACGTTCCGGCCGGAACCCCGCTCCTGACAGCCGACACGATCGCATCGCTGCCAGACGTGACCGACCTGACCGAGACGTTCCCGGACCTGTCCGCCGCCAACATCGAGCAGACCATCAACGATCTGGCCAGCACCGGGGTCAAGCCCGGCGAGGTCGGCAGCCGATTCTTCTCGCTACCTGGCAACGCGATCGCGGCCGAGTACCTCTACCTGCGCTATGCCGCTTACGGCCTGACCGTCTGGTTCGAGGACTACATCGCCAGCAACGGGATGCTCTCGATCAATGTCGTCGCCGAGATCCCCGGCACGGAACCGGGCGCGATCTACGCCGCCTTCGCTCATTACGACAGCATCTCTGACGACGTCCCGGACAACGACACGGCGCCCGGCGCGCTCGACAACGGGACAGGACAGGCGATCATGCTCGAGAACGCCCGGCTGCTCTCGGGGTATCGGCTCCACGCTTCGATGCGGTTCGTCGCGCTCGATGGGGAGGAGGTCGGACTCCAGGGATCGACCGCTTTCGGTGCTCGTCATGCGGAACTCGGCACCCCGATCGTCGGCGGGATGAACATCGATTCCGCCGGCTCGGCCTACGGCGACCGCGTACTCTATGTCAATGCCAGCGAAACGTCCACCTTCGTCCAGGACATCCTGCTGGAGCAGTACGACACCTTCGGCTTTCAGCTCAACGTCCAGCCCCGGCAGAACCCGGCCATCGTGGCCGACGAGACGGTCC
>JAABUS010007348.1_pt1 | contig 12717 bp, 14 predicted proteins | sample 5560161 | NCBI WGS metagenome assembly JAABUS01 (sample SAMN10711885, study PRJNA513376) | rock metagenome | isolation source: Antarctica rocks | place: Antarctica: Victoria Land, Trio Nunatak nord | collected 2016-01-04 | reverse complement strand
GATGAATCAGGACGATGCCCGAGGCCTGCGCGTCGCGCACGTTGCGGAGGCGGACCTCCTCACCGTACAGGGAGTAGCTGCCCCCGAAGTCCGGCTGCTCTCCCGCGATGATGGACATGAGCGTGGACTTCCCGGCGCCGTTCTCACCGACTAGGGCGTGGACCTCGCCCTGTCGGAGCCGGAAGTCGACGCCGTGCAGCACCTCGACGGGCCCATAGGACTTGCGGATCTCGGTGAGGACGAGGACGTCGCGCCCGGCGGAGTCGCTCGGGGCGTCGGGCTCGAACACGGTCGTGGCCGGCGTCACGCTCACACCACCAGAACGGGCCGGACCCAGGACCCCGTGGCCCCGGTGATCTTCAGGGGCAGGCACACGAACGCGCCCTCGCTGACACCGGCCGCCGCGACCTCGTCGAGGAGGGCGTTCTCCACGAGGTGGACGCCGCGTTCCACGAGCATGGCTCGGTGCGTGGTCCTGGCCTCGTCGGTGAACGGGAGCGGCTCGGTCCCCGTCGTGTCCGTCGCCAGGATCGCCATGCCCTGGTCGTAGAGCCAGATCGCGGCGTCGACCCCGACTCCGGGCTGACCGGCCTGGAAGCGAGTGGGATCGGTCGCGAACTCCCGGATCTTCCCCGTGCGTACCAGGACGGCGTCACCCTCGCGCACCTGGACGCCCGCGGCGTCGCACGCGTCCTGCAGATCGGCGACGGTGATCTCGTAGCCATCCGCGAGCGCGGGCTGACCCGCGCGTCCGGCGACGTCCAGCACGACGCCCCGGGTGACGATGGGCGGGACGGTCTCGATGCCGTGCGCGTTGAAACCGCGGTCGTCACGCGCGTCGCTGGCCAGCTCCCCGCCGAAGATGCGCCCGTCCGCCTGCACGTGGATCAGCGCATCGATGTGGGTTCCGATGTGCAACGGGCCCGTGATCGTCTCCGCCGCGAAGCGGTACGGGCTGTCGCCCCCGCTGCCCTCGGGCGTTACGCGCCATGTGAACGAGAAGGGAGTGAATGCCCCGGGGTTGCCCTGAGGAATGCCTTCGTTGAGCTCGAGGGCGAGGTCGTAGACGCGGCCCGTGCGGGCGAGCTGCAGGGCGGCGAGCACGGTTGGGCCCGAGATCCGCGCGACGGCCGGTACCGCGGTCAGGCTCCGGTGGGTGGCATCGGGGCTCAAGCGGTGACCCCGTTCAAGCCGGGGATGGCCCAGCGCTCGCGCGCGTCGGCTCGCACTCGCGTCGAGGCGCCCGGCTCGGGCGGCAACCGCACCGTGCCACGCTCGACGATGCACGGGTACTCGTAGACCTCAAGCGTCCAGGGGATGTACTCGATCATCGCGGGCGTGGGCGCGAGCGTCGACGCCACGAGGTGCTGGTGGACCTGCATCATGTCGCCGGCGTGCGGGACGACCCACAGGCCATGCGCTCCCGCCTCGGCGGCGACCTGCAACCACTCGGTGACGCCGGCGACGCGGGTCACGTCGACCTGGACCACGCGGACCGCTCCGGCGCGGATAAACTGCGAGAACGCGTGGTGCGAGTAGACCGACTCGCCGAGGGCGATGGGGATCCGCGAGGCCTCCTGCAGCCGCCGGTGGCCATCGACGTCGTCGGGATGGAGCGGCTCCTCCAGCCAGCCCACCTCGAGCTCCTCGAGATGCGGCAGGATCCGCAGCGCGCCTGAGAGGTCCCAGCCCTGGTTGGCGTCGACCATGAGCTCGACGTGCGTGGGCAGCGCCTCGCGAACCGCCTGCAGCCGTGCCACGTCCTCGCGCCAGTCGGACTTGCCGAGCTTCATCTTGACCCGGTCCCATCCCTGCCCGACCTGGTCCTGCATCTCCTCGATGAGCTCGTCGACCGTGCGATTGAGCCAGCCACCATCGGTGTTGTACGAGCGCAGGTCGGCGTGATGGCCGCCGAGCAGTCGCCACAACGGCAGGCCGGAGCGCTGTGCCGCCAGATCCCACAGCGCGACATCGACCATGGACTGCGCCATGTGGACGACCCCGCCGCGAGCGACCCAGTGCACATCGGACCAGTAGAGCCGCTGCCAAATGCCGCGAATATCGAACGGTGAGCGGCCCAGCAGCTGCGGAGCAAAGTAGCGGTCGATCGTCGCGCACATGAGGTCCTCACCCGCGTGGACGCCCGAGGACCCCGTGCCGACGAGCCCGTCGCTCGTGTGCAGCTCGACCACGGGCACGGTCCACGTCGGCCGCGTCCAGGTAGCGTCGGCCATCGGCCGTGCCAGCGGGACGCTGAGCGCGTACGTCTCGATGCGCTCGATCGTGATGCCGCCGTCGTCCTCCGGCGTCGGCTCAGTCTCGTACGCGCTCGAGTCGGTGCGCATTCAGATCCCCTTCCCGGCGGTCGCCGGATCGGACGCCCCGGCGAGCGCGGCGGCGAGGTGCGGCTCGTGAGGCGGAAGGATCACGGCGTCCAGCCCGGCGACCCAGCGAAGCGTCGTGTAGGCCTGGGCCACGTCGACGACCGAGCCGGGGGGATGGCACTGCTGGAGGTTGCGGTACGTCCATACCGTGTCGCTGGGAAAGACCACGGTGCCGATGGCGGTCTCGGCGAGGTAGGCGGAGCAGTCCGCTGTGTGGCCGCCGACGTAGCGGATCGAGAGCCCTGGGAGCGGGGTGGGCCCGTCGACGACGAGCTCGAGGCGGCCGGCGCCGGGTTCCCCGAGGAAGTCGATGGCCTCGGCCGGGAACGTGGGGTCCGGGACCATCTCCGGGAGCCGCTCGGCGAGCGCTCGATGGCGGCGGTAACCCTCCGCGGACATGAGGAATCGAGCGCGCGGGAACATGGGCGCGTTCGCCACGTGATCGATGTGCAGGTGGGTGAGCGCGACGACGTCGATGTCCTCCGGCGAGAGCTGGCGCTCCGCCAACAGGGACCGTACGGTGGTTCCGGGGGCGGCCGGCCGTAGCAGCCCGCGCTCCCCCAGGCCGGCGAGCAACATCGCGTTGAACGGGGCGTGGTTGTCGATTCCGCAGTCGATCAGGACGTTGCGCTCCCCGTCTCGGAGGAGGAAGGCGTGGAAGTGGAAGGTCGCCCACGCGTCGAATCCGGCTTGGAAGCGCACCTGCGCCTCGGGAACCTCGCCGGTCGCGTAGTGCAGGATGTCGATGGTCCAGGTCATCGCTGGTCCTCGTCGAGCGGCGCAGCCATGGTGGTCATCAGGCTCAACCCGCCGCCGCGCACGTCGACCCGCGTGTGCTGAACCACGAGCGGGACATCGCTGGTGACGAGCAGCGCGTACGGCGTGTCGAACGGCACCTCGGCGCCGGCGAGCTCCTCGGGCCTGTCCAGTCGGAAGTGCCGCGTGCGCTGCGGGCCGCACTCCAGGCCGCCGATGCGGACGGCGTCGCGATCCTCGAAGAGGACGCTGAGCTCGATGCTGGCCGCCGTCTCGCCGAGGTTCATGAGGCAGATGGCCTCGTGGCCGTCGATGCCGTGCGCGGTGCCGCTCGGCATCCATCCGTCCGGAACGGCCCAGCGGCGGGCCGGGATCACGACGGCACCAGCTCGGACGGGATCCGCGAGCCGCTGTGGCCCAGGCGCACCGACAGGCGGCGCGCTCCCGCGCAAACGATCTCACGCAGGTCGTCCTGACGCCCGGCGCCGAACCGGGGCATCGGGACGGAGATACTCATGGCCCCGACGTTGCGGTCCGCCCCGTCCCACACCGGGGCGGCGACGCAGCCCACCTCGGGATTAGACTCGCGGACCTCGCGCGCCCACAGCCGCCGGGCGGTCTCGGCGAGCTCGTCGTCGAGGGTCGCCAGGTCGGTGATGGAGTGATCGGTGAGCGCGACGAACGGGCCGTCGCCCAGGCGTGCGCGCAATTCCTCGCGGTCGAGGAGGGCCAGCATCATCTTGCCGAGCGCCGTGCACTGGGCGGGCACGCGCCGGCCGACCGCCGACACCAGCCGCACCATCTGCTGGGAGTCGGCCTTGGCGAGGTAGAGGACCTGGTTGCCGTCGAGGCGGCCGACCTGCACCGTCTCATTCGCCTCGAGCATGACCTCGTGGGAGACCTCCTGCGCCTCGCGCACCAGGTCGACGGAGGTTATGTACGCGTTGCCCAGCGCGAAGGCGGCGACGCCGAGCACGAGCCGTCCCTCAGGCCGCTGCTCGAGCATCTCGAACTCGACCAGCGTGTGGACCAGTTCGTAGGCGGCGCTTCGAGGGATCCCGAGCTCGCGCGCCACTTCGGAGATCTTCCGCGGTTCCGGGGAACGGGCGACGACGCTCAGGATCTGAAGGCCGCGGCTGAGAGATGGAACGATTCTCATCGTCTCAGTGTCCGACATTTCGGACACATGTTCTGCATGAGAAAACCGTAGGCACTCCCCGGAGCGCTGTCAAGCGGCAAGCCTCGACCGCCATCACGCCTCCACACGCGCGAGCGAGGCGAGCGCTCGCAGTGCCGCGCCCTGGCCCCACGGCGAGGGGCGCGTCGGTGGACGGCGGTAGGCCTCGGCGGTCCACGCGGCGTGCGTGTCGGCGCTCACCCCCCGGTACGTTCCCGTCTCGTCGATCCGGTCGAGCACCGCCCGTGCGGCCGCGTCGACGACCACGCGGTCGACGGGGATTCCGGTCGCCTGCTCGTGCAGTGCGGCGGTGAGGAACAAGGCCGCTGTGGAGGTCTCCGTCTCGGCTTCGGGGTCGTCGAGGACCGTGGGCCAGTGCCCGTCCTGGCGCTGTGAGCCGCCGAGATCGGCGAGCAGGCGCTCTGCCTCCACGAGCACGGGGCGGCGATCCTTCGCTTCGAGCTCAGCCGCGAGGTCGAGCAGCCCGAGCAGCGCCCAGCCGATGCCCCGCGTCCAGGCGATGCCGTTGCTGCGCAGCAGGCCGGTGTCGTAGCAGTGGGCGACCCCGCGGGGGAGTCGCAGCAGCTGCGTGGTGGCCATGGCCACGGCGAGCGCGCCCGCCTCCGCGTCCGAGCGCTCGGCATCCGGGCAGGCGGCCAGGGCAGCGGGCAGGTGGTAGAGCGAGTCCACCCACACGACGTGCCGCCACTCGGGCACATGTGGCCGCAGGAGCGGGACGCCCTCGAGGGTTCGCGGCAGACGGGCGGCGGCCCGCGCTGCGCGTTCCACGGCCTCGTCGCTCACGCGCCCCCGGCGTCCCAGAGCGAAGATCGCCCGGCCCGGAGCCAGGCCGTCGTCCCATGTGGCCGGCGCGTGCGCCGCCCACGCATCGATCTGGGCGGTGAGGTCTCGCAGATCGAGACCCGCGCAGGCCTCGGCGTCGAGCAGCCCGTCGACGGCGATCGCGTCCCCCCAGTACCACTGCCCGAACCGCCAGTGCGACGTCCTCGCTGCGACCGCCGGCAGCTCGTCTCGCGCCCGCGCCGCCAGTTCGGACGTCACTGGAGCGCCCCCCGGATCTCGTCGGTGTGCTCGCCGACCCGCGGGGGCGCGAGACGGTCGGCCCCGTCCATGCCGCTCATCGATGCGGCGAGCCCGACGGCCTGAGCCGTCGTGCCGTCGGGCATGCTGATCGGTTCCACGTAGCGGTTCGCGGTCACCTGAGGATGGCTGAGCGCCTCCTCGAGCGTGAGCACCGGCGCCGCCCATACGTCGGCATCCGCCAGGCGTTCCGTCCACGTGTCGGTCGACTGGTGCCGGATCCGCTCCGTCAGCCACGCGTTGATCTCCTCGCGCTGATCGAAGTACTCGTCGTCGGAGAGCGCCAGCCACGTCGCCGGCGCGCCGAACACCTCGACGAGCTGGCGACGCGGCGTCATCGCGATCGCGATCGAGCCGTCCGCGGTCGGATACACCCCGTAGGGCGCCTCCGCCCACGGGGTGGCGATCCCGCTCGAGCTGCGCTCGAAGCGCAGGTCGGTGTTCATCTCTACGAATGCCTCCTGGCACTGCATCAGGAGCGCGGTGCCGAGGAGGCTCACGTCGACGTTGCGCCCCCGGCCTGTGGCTCGCGCGTCGAGCAGCGCAGCGCAGACGGAGAAGGCCAGCACGAAACCCGTCGCGGCATCGCACACCGGAGTCGCGAGTGGCGTGGGCGGTCCGCCGGCGAGGCCGGAATTGGCCGCGAGACCGCTCAATGACTGGACGAGCAGATCCTGGCCCGGGCGCCGGGCGAGCGGACCGTCCGGACCGTAGCCGGAGCCCTGGGCGTAGACAATCGCGGCGTTGAGCTCGCGCACCTGCTCGAAGCCGAGGCCGAGCCGTTCCATCACGCCGGGCCGGTAGTTGTGGACGAGGGCGTCGCTACGCGCGATCAGGCGGCGGACGTCCGCGAGATCGCCGGGATCCTTGAGGTCCGCGGCGAAGGACAGCTTGTTGCGGTTCATCGCCAGGAAGTACGGCGACTCGCCCGCGTGGCGCCGGCCGCGAGGCAGGAACGACCGCTCCCATTCGCCCACCCCCGGCCGCTCGACCTTGATCACGAGCGCCCCCAAGTCGCCCATCAGCTGCGTCGCCAGCGGCCCCATCATCATCTGCGAGAAGTCCACGACGGTGACGTCTCGCAGAGGACCGCTGCCTCGGAACTGGTCGAGGAAGCCGGTCATCGCTGCACGTCCTCTCGGTCGACCGCGAGCAGGTGCTGGCACGCGAAGACCACGGCGCCGTCCTGGTTGGTGCCGGTGTACGCCTTGACGACGAGTCCCAGCTCCGGGCGACGGTGTTCACGGAGCTCGACGACCTCGGCGGTCGCTCCGACGGTGTCGCCGGCGCGCACCGCGCGGGGGAAGCGCACCCGCTCGTAGCCATAGGAGATCGCGCGCAGGTTGTACTCCACGGTGAGGCCCGTCACCACCGCGAACGTGAGCATGCCGTGGGCGATGCGGCCGCCGTAGCGCTCCGCGGCGAAGACTTCGTCGACATGGGCCGGATGGAAGTCCCAGGTCAGCCCCGCGAACTGCGAGATGTCGGCCTGATCGATCGTCTTGCGCGGCCCCTCCACGCGCTCGCCGACGGCGTAGTCGTCGAAGAACCGCTCGCAATAGCTCCAGCCAGGCACGAAGACCTCTCCTCACCGCAGTGTCTGAAATACCGGACACTTGCACGACACGTCGGACAGGAGCATACTTGCTCGACCACCAAGGAGGAGGACCAAGAGTTGAGGACCGCAGTCGTGACCGGCGCTGCTTCGGGCATCGGAGCCGCCACCGTGGAACGGTTCCGGGCTGAGGGCCGCTCCGTCGTCGGCGTCGATATCCAGGACGCGCCCGCCGGCCTCGATGGTGACGGCCTTGCCTGGGTCAGCGGCGACGTCGCACGGCCCGAGACATGGGAGGACGTCATCGTGTGCGCGCAGACGGCATTCTCGGAACTCCCGTGCGCGCTGGTCCTCAACGCTGCGCGGCACGTGGTCGGCACCATCCTCGACACCTCCCCCGCGGACTGGCAGTCCGTCTTCGACGTCAACGTGATGGGTGCGTACCACGGGATGCGCGCATGCCTGCCGGGGATGCGCGAGCGCGGGGAGGGCGCGATCGTCACCGTGGCTAGCGTCGACGCCTTCATGGTCGAGCAGTCGTTCGTCGCCTACTGCGCCTCCAAGGGCGCGCTGCTGCAGATGACTCGCGCGGTCGCCCTCGACCACGCGCGCGACGGCATCCGCGCGAACTGCGTCTGCCCGGGGGTGACCAACACGCCGTTCTTCCGCCGGCACCTCGACGCCGCCGACAATCCCGAGGCCTGGCTGAGCGAGCGCATCGCCCGGCAACCGCTCGGCCGACTGCTGGAACCCGAGGACGTCGCGTCGGTGGTGGCCTTCCTCGTCTCGGATGAGGCCGCCGGAGTCGTCGGCGCGATGACCGTCGTCGACGGGGGGCTGTCCACCGGCTTCGACTTCCGGCCGGCGTAGGCACACGGCGTTCCCCACACCGACGGATGTCCCGGACGGCGACCACACCGTGCCGTTCGGCCGGGCAGCCATCCGCCGACCGGGCAGCGACGTGACGCTCGTCTCTTACTCCCGTAGAGTCCGTACGGCGCTTGAGGCGGCGGACGCGCTCGCCGACAAGGGCGTCGAGTGCGAAGTAATCGACCTGCGGACCCTCGTCCCCTCGACTGGAACACCGTCCTCGTGACGGTCACCCGAGCGCGAGCCGGCGCTGCGCCGAGGCGACCACGTCGAGCAGCGCCCGGGTGATCTGCTCCTCCCGCTCGTGATAGCGGGCCGTGGGAACGGAGACGGAGTAGCCCGCGACCAGGAAGTCCCCGTCGAGGACCGGCGCCGCCACGCACGAGACACCCGCGTTGTACTCTTCGTCCTCGCGCGCGAACCCCCGTTCGCGGATGTCATCCAGATCGGCGCCGAGCGCTCCAGCGTCCGTAATCGTCCGCGAGGTGAGGGAACGCAGCGGGTTCGACCGGAGGTAGCGGTCGCGCGCGTCCTTGGTCATGTACGCGAGCATCAGCTTGCCGCCGGCACGCGCGTGCGCGTCGGTGTAGTCGCCCGTCGGCACGGACACCCTCACGGGCTCGTGGCCCTCGAGCGAGGCGAGGATGTGGATGCGGTCGTCGCGCATCGCGATGAGGTAGCTGGTCTCGCCGGTCGTGTCCGTGAGCTGCTGGAGCGGCTCGAGCAGGTACGTGGGCGCTGCGAGGTCCCGCTGATAGGCGGTCGCCAGCACGGCGATGCGGGGACCGAGAACGTAGCGCTTGCCCTCCTCCCTGCCGAGGAGGCCCGCGTCCACGAGCGATCCGAGGAGATGGTGGGCGGTGGGTACCGCAAGCCCCGCCGCGCCGGCGAGTGCCGTCACGGTGGCCGGCACCTTGCCCTCGGCGACCATCATGAGCAGGTGTGACGCCCGCCCCACGGACTGCACCCGGTCGGGGCGCCGCCCGTTCTTCGTCGGGGTCTCGGCTTCCACCGCAGGGACTGTAGGCCAAGGCTGCTCGCACCTCATGGAAGGCTTGACGGTCCCGATCCGCGTTGGGTAGGGTGGGCCCGAAAGGCGATTTCGCATCGCGCAATCTGGAATCGCCGCGGTCGTCTCCAAGAGGCGAAGAGGAAGCAGATGCCCGAGTTCGTCGTCGACGCGCACCATCACCTATGGGATCTGGAGCACGGGGAGTACCCCTGGCAGACCCCGGAGGTACCGGAGCTCTACCGCACCTTCGGCACCGACGACCTGTTCAGGGCGACCAGGGCCGCCGGGGTCGACGCCACCGTCCTGGTGCAGGCGGCCGACACGCTCGCAGACACGGACGACATGCTCCGCTGGGCCGCTCAGGCCCCCTTGATCCGCGGCATCGTGGGCTGGGTGCCGCTCGAGGATCCTGCGGCCGCCGAGCGGGCGCTCGACCGGCTCGCCACCGTCCCGCTCGTCAAGGGCGTACGCCACCTCATCAACTACGAGCCGGACGAGGACTGGCTCGTCCGCGACGGCGTCCAGCGGAGCCTCGCGCTCGCCGACGAGCGCGACCTGGCCTTCGACGTCGTCGCCGTGACGGCGCGGCACCTCCAACACGCCATCACCACGGCCTCCGCCCACCCGTCCCTGCGGCTCGTGATCGACCACCTGGGCAAGCCGGACATCCGCAGCCGACGGTGGGAGCCATGGGCGGGACTGGTCGCGACCTGCGCACAGGCACCGAACGTCTTCGCCAAGGTCTCAGGCCTCGACACGGCGGCGAACCCCAGGGCCTGGTCGGCGGCGGACCTGCGGCCGTACGTCGAGCATGCGCTCGCGTGCTTCAGCCCCGAGCGGTGCATGTTCGGCAGCGACTGGCCGGTCAGCACGCTGGGAGGTGCCTACGAGCGCATCCTCGCCGAGACGCGGACCGCGCTCGACGGTGCGAGCTCGGACGCGGTCGCCTGGGTGCTCGGCCGCACCGCCGACGCGTTCTACCGTCTGGACCTCGGGTGAACGGCACGAGGAGGTCGCTCACGGGCGCCCCGGCGGTCCGGCAGGCGTCGTCGCCGCTCCCAGACCTCGACGAGCGGATCCTGCGCGGCGCGGCCGTGCTGGTCACGGGGGCGGGCCACGGGATCGGGCGCGAGATCGCACGGCGCCTGGCGCGGGCCGGCGCCCGGGTCGCCGCTGCGGACATCGCGCCGGGTGCGGCGGCCGCGTGCGTCGGCGAGCTCGAAGGGCCGCCCGGTCTGGCCGTCGAGGTCGACGTCGCCGATCCTGAACCCGTGCGCCGCGCGATCGACGCGGCGGCCCGCGCGTTCGGGGGGCTGGACGTGCTGGTCAACAGCGCCGGTCTCGTGCACGTCGACCGGCTCACGGAGCTCGACATCGAAACGTGGCGCCGGGTCTTCCGCGTCAACGTGGAGGGCACGTTCCTCACAACGCAGGCCGCCATCGCGACGATGCGCCGCCAGCCCGTCGACGACCGGCTCCGGCGCCGGGGGCTCGTGGTGAGCCTGAGCTCCAGGGCCGCGACGTCCGGACGGCCGTACCTCGCCGCCTACGGCGCCAGCAAGGCCGCCGTCAACCACCTGGCGAAGTCGTGTGCGATGGCCTTTGAGGAGGACGAGATCGCGGCCGTCGTGGTCTATCCCGGGGATGTCCGGGAGGGCATGTGGGGCGAGCTCGGCAAACGCCTGGCCGAGGTCGCGGGAACGACGGTCGAGGAGGTCGAGGACGAACGCACCTTCCAGCCGGCGGAGGAGCTCGCCGAGGTGGTGTGCCGTGCGATCGCCGTGCCCGGGATGGAGCTCAACGGGGCGCTGGTCCTCGACTCCGGGGAACGGACGTCGCTGTGACCGTCGCCAGCATCGAGGCGCTCGAGTCGTGGGTCGCCGGCAGCCTCCACGTCGTCCGCGTCAGCGACGATGCCGGGCGCGTCGGCATCGGCCAGTCCGCATGCTGGGCGTACCCGGCAGCCGTCGACGCCGTGGTCGACGCGCTGCGCCCGCATCTGCTCGGGGCCGATCCCGCCGACATCGAGCGCGTGTGGCACCTCGCCTACCGCACGGGACCGTTCCGGGGCTCGGTGCTCAGCGGCGCGGTGAGCGCCATCGACATCGCCCTCTGGGATCTGCGCGGCCGTTCCCTCGGCGTTCCCGTGCACCAGCTTCTCGGTGGGCGCTACCGCCGGCGCGTGCGGCTGCACCTGCTGATCCTCGGCTGGAAGGACCACGACGAGCTCGCGACTCGCGTAGCGGACGCGGTCGCAGAGGGCTACACCGCCGTCAAGTTCGACCCGCTGCCCGCGGGCTACCAGGACCTCTCGCTCCCCGCCCTCTGCGAGGCGGTCGCGACCTCGGCGGCCGTCGCGCGCGCCAACGCGGGCGACGGGGTGGACCTGATCGTCGAGCTGCACCGCGCGCTCACCCCGCTGCAGGCACACCCGGTGATCGGCCGCCTAGCCGAGTCGCGACCGCTGTTTGTCGAGGATCCCCTGCAGATCGATTCGATCGTCGAGCAGGCGGAGCTGGCTCGCGCGGTGCCGGTCCCGCTCGGGCAAGGCGAGCGACTCCACAACGCCTGGGAGGTCCGAGACCTGCTCCAGCTGGGCGGACCGCAGTACGTCCGCACCGACGTGGGGCTCGCCGGCGGCATCACGCAGGCCCGCAAGATCGCGGCCGTCGCGGAGGCGCTGGGGTCATGGGTGTGCTGGCACACCTACAGCGGCCCGGTCGTCTCCGCCGCCGCGGCCCATCTCGGCCTCGTGCTCCCCAACGTGGTGACCCAGGAGTGGTACCCGCCGCTGGACGACCCGGGTGCCGTGGACGGCGTCACGACAGGCGTGCGGCGCGACGGGGGCTGGCTGACCGTGGGAGACGAGCCCGGTCTCGGCGTGGCCCTCGACCCCGAGCGCCTGACGCCCGTGAACGCCGTCGGCCGTCCGCTCGGCCACTGGACCTTCCGCGCGGACGGCTCGAACGCCGACGCGGTGTAGGCAACGGCGTCGACTCGCCGGAAAGGAAGGAAGGACATGGAGCGGATCTGCTTCGTCTTCGAGGTCAAGGAAGGGGCGGAGGAACGCTACGACCGCGCGCACGCTTCGATCTGGCCCGACATGCCCGCGCTCCTCTCGGGGGCCGGGATCAGCGACTACTCGATCTTCCGAGACGGGACGCGCCTCTACGCCTTCCTGAAGGCGGAACCGAGCTGGGACGCCGCTCAGGCAGTGCTCCGCTCGTCCGAGGTGCAGCAGCGGTGGAACGCCGAGATGGCCTCGCTCATCGCCTGGCAGCTCGACGGGGAGGGCCGTTTCCACGAGGCGGTCGAGGTCTTTCGCTTCGACGGGCGCGACTGACGCATGCGGCCTCCGATGACGACGCTCGACTGCGAGCTGCTCGGTGACCTGTTCGGCACCGCGGAGGCTCGCGAGCTGCTGAGTTCCACCGCCACGGCTCAGGGCTGGCTCGACGCCGAACGCGCCCTGGCCCAGGCGGAGGCGGACGTCGGCGTCATCCCGCGCAAGGCGGCGGAGCGCATCGCCCAGGAGTGCGACGCCTCGAGCTACGACCTGGCCACGCTGGGCGCGGCGATCACCCAGACGAAGCATCCGCTGGTCCCGCTGGTGCGTGCGCTGGCCGAGCGATGCGGCGAGTGGGGCGCCTGGGTGCACTGGGGTGCGACGACCCAGGACATCATGGACACGGGGCTCGTGCTGCAGATCCGCCGCGCACTGATGCCCATCGAGCGTGACGCGCAGCGCGCGCGCGTGGCGGCGAGCGAGCTCGCTCTTCGCCACCAGTCCGTGCCCATGGCCGGCCGGACGCACGGCCAGCACGCCGTGCCGATCACCTTCGGCCTCAAGGCGGCGTCGTGG
>JAABUS010007346.1_pt1 | contig 12719 bp, 11 predicted proteins | sample 5560161 | NCBI WGS metagenome assembly JAABUS01 (sample SAMN10711885, study PRJNA513376) | rock metagenome | isolation source: Antarctica rocks | place: Antarctica: Victoria Land, Trio Nunatak nord | collected 2016-01-04 | reverse complement strand
GGGGGACATGAGTCCCGCGCGCAACACGACGAGAGGAGACTCGGATGAAGGTACTCGGAGTGGGCTTTGGCCGGAGCGGGACGATGTCCCTGAAGGCGGCGCTGGAGGAGCTCGGCGCGGGCCCCTGCCTGCACATGATCGACCTGATTCGCAACAACGAGCTGATCGCGCCGTGGCACGACGCCGCGATCAAGGGCGACGTGGACTTCGACCGCATGTTCGCGGGCTTCGAATCGACCATCGACTGGCCGGGCTGCAGCTACTGGCGGGAGCTGATCGAGCACTATCCCGACACCCCGGTGCTGCTCAACTATCGCGAGTTCGACGGCTGGTACAAGAGCGTGAAGAACACGATCGTCGCGGTCCGCGAGGCTTCGCAGAAGGACGAGCTCAAGCCCGACGCCAACCGTCCGGCGCCCCCGCCCGAGCTCTGGCAGGTGATCGGCACGCTGATCTACGAGCGCGACTTCCAGGGCAAGTTCGAGGACGAGGAGTGGATGCGCGACATGTACTACGCGCGGATCGAGGAGATCAAGGCGACGGTGCCGGCCGAGCGCCTGACGCTCTTCAAGCTCGAGGACCAGCCCGGCTGGGAGCCGATCGCCGGAATGCTGGGCGTCGAGGCCCCGCAGACCGAGTTCCCCCACCTGCACGACACCGACGAGTTCCGGGCCGAGTTCGGCCTGCCGGCGCTGGCCTGACGGCATAGGTGCGGCTGCGCTCCTCCCGAGAGGATCGGCCTGGGCTTCTCCCCCAGGCTAGAGGCTGGCGCCACGAAGTAGAGACTCCTGCAAGGCGCGGGATATGATGCCGCCGCCTTGCAGGAGCGCGCGCCCGGACACCGCCGACGATTGACCGTGCTCGCCCTCGGGGCGGGCCTTCTCGCGCTGATGGCTGCGGCGCCCGCCGCGTGGGCCGGCGCCTTCACGCCCGAGCACGGCGGATCGCCCAACGCGGACGAGATCGACCGCCTGTACCGGATCGTCCTCTACATCGCCATCCCGATCTTCCTGGTTGTGGAGGGCGTCCTGATCTGGTCCCTGGTCAAGTTCCGCGAGCGCAGGGGCGGTCCGGCGCCGGCCCAGATCCGCGGCAACACCCCGCTCGAGCTGGGCTGGACGATCGGCGCCGCGGTGATGCTCGTGTTGATCGCGGGGATCACCTTCATCTACCTCGGCGACATCAAGGACCCGCCCGCGTCGGGCCCCGACGGGCTGGCGACCGGGGTTGCCGTGGCCTCGCTCGAGCAGCCCGAGCCCCCCAGCGGCACCGGCAAGCCGCTGGAGATCGCGGTCAACGGCCAGCAGTACCTGTGGCGCTATGACTATCCCGGCGACCAGATCTACAGCTATTACGAAATGGTCGTGCCCACCGACACCACCGTCTCGCTCAAGATCACCGCCTCCGACGTGATCCACTCCTGGTGGATTCCCAAGCTGGGCGGCAAGGCCGACGGCGTTCCCGGCCACACCAACGAGACCTGGTTCAAGATCTCCGAGCCCGGCGTCTACAGGGGCCAGTGCGCCGAGCTGTGCGGTGAAGGCCACGCGGACATGCGGGCCCAGGTGCGCGCCGTGAGTCCCGAGGAGTACACCGCCTTCGTCGAGCAGCGCGCGCAGGAGATCAAGGACGCCCAGAAGGGCCTCGCCGAGCAGCGCCAAGAGCAGGAAGCCCAGGAGCAGGAGGAGCAGTAGTGGCCACGACGCCCGAGCACGCCGCCAGGATCAGCCGGCTCCAGCAGGCCCGTCCCGAGGTGGTCATGCACGGACTGCGCGAGGAGCAGGGCGGCTGGCTCGCGTGGCTGACGACGACCGATCACAAGAAGATCGGGATCATGTACCTGTTCGCCACCTTCCTCTTCTTCATCCTCGGTGGCGTCGAGGCCCTGCTGATCCGAGCGCAGCTGGCGGTGCCGGACGGCACGCTGATCACGCCGGAGACCTACAACGGCCTGGTGTCGATGCACGGCACCACGATGATCTTCCTGTTCATCGTTCCCGTCTGGGCCGGCTTCGCCAACTACCTGGTGCCGCTGATGATCGGCGCGCGCGACATGGCCTTCCCGCGGCTGAACGCGCTCTCCTTCTGGCTGCTGGCGTTCGGCGGCATCGCCTTCTACGGCAGCCTCTTCTTCGAGCCGCCCGGAGCGGGCTGGACCTCCTACGCCCCGCTGTCGGACGACGCCTACCTGCCCAGCGGCGGCGTGGACGCGTGGATATTCCTGATTCACCTCACCGGCCTGTCCTCGCTGGTCGGCGCGATCAACTTCATCGCCACCATCCACAACATGCGTGCGCCGGGCATGGGCTGGGGCCGGATGCCGCTGTTCGTGTGGAGCATGCTCACCTACAGCTACCTGCTGGTCGCGGCGCTGCCGGCCATCGCCGCGGCAGTGACAATGCTGCTCACCGACCGCCACTTCGGCACCGACTTCTTCGACCCGACCGGCGGCGGCGACCCGATCCTGTGGCAGCACCTGTTCTGGTTCTTCGGCCATCCCGAGGTTTACATCATGATCCTGCCGGCGTTCGGGATCATCTCCGAGATCCTGCCGGTGTTCGCGCGCAAGCCGATCTTCGGCTACAAGGCGATCGCCGCAGCCACCATGTCGATCGCCTTCCTCAGCTTGGTGGTGTGGGCGCACCACATGTTCACCACCCCGACCAAGACCGTGGTGCTCGTGTTCTTCATGATGAGCTCGTTCCTGATCGCGGTGCCCACCGGCATCAAGATCTTCAACTGGATCGCGACGCTATGGCGCGGCTCGATCGTGATGAAGACACCGCTCTACTTCGCCGCCGCCTTCCCGGGGCTGTTCGTGATCGGGGGTATCTCCGGCGTGATACTCGCGGTGTTCCCGGTCGACTGGCAGCTGCAAGACACCTACTTCATAGTCGCCCACATCCACTACGTGCTCTTCGGCGGGAGCGTGTTCGGGGTCTTCGCCGGGCTGTACTACTGGTTCCCAAAGCTGTCGGGCCGGATGATGTCGGAGGGCCTGGGCAAGCTGTCCTTCTGGGTGATGTTCGTGGGCTTCAACCTCACTTTCCTGGTGCAGCACTCCGCGGGTCTGTCGGGCATGCCACGGCGGATCTACGACTACCCGGAGAGCGCCGGCTGGTGGGGATTCAACCTGGCCTCCACGATCGGCTCGTTCCTGCTCGGCATCGGCGTGATGATCACGGTGGTCAACGTGATCGTCTCCATCAAGAAGGGCCAGAAGGCCGGCAACGATCCGTGGAAGGGCAACACGCTGGAGTGGTTCACCCAGTCGCCTCCGCCGGAGAACAACTTCGACGTGATCCCGAGGGTCCGCTCGGTTGAGCCGATGAAGGACATCCGGCGCGAGGTGATGAAGTCCGGCGAGCACGCCGGGACCGTCGCGCAGCCGGTGGCTCCGGGCACATGACACCTCCCTCGGCCGCCTACCGCCGGCTTGCTTTGGCCACGGTCGGGGCCACCTTCGCACTGATCATCGTCGGCGGCATAGTCCGGGTCTCGGAGTCCGGTCTGGGCTGCGGCCCCGCCGGCTCCGGGCTCAACGGCTGGCCCTTCTGCAACGGCGACGTGGTGCCGGGGCTCGACCTCAACTCGGTGATCGAGTACTCGCACCGGACCCTCGCCGGGGTCGTCGGCCTGATGATGATCTCGCTGGCGGTGCTGGCCTTCCGGCGCTACCGCGCCCATGCCGGACTCGTGCGGGCCACCGCTGCCTCGGTGGGTCTGGTGATCGCCCAGGGGCTGCTCGGTGCGGCCACGGTGGAGAAGGACCTCGACGAGGGCCTCGTGGCCGCTCATCTCGGCCTGGCGATGGCGCTGCTCGCGCTGCTGCTCTACGTGGTGCGCGCTTCGACTGGAGAACGGTCCCCGGCTCCTACCCCACTACCGGGCACAGGCGGTCCCCAGGAGACCGGGGCTGGGCTTCGGCCCCTCGCTCTTGTTTCGAGTGGACTTGTCCTCTGCACCATCGTCGCCGGTGGGTACATGGCCGGCACTCAGAACTACGGGCGCGCGGACTATCAGCTGGGGGACGGGGCTCATCATGCGTGCGGCAAGGAGTTTCCCTCATGCAACGGCGACTTCCTTCCGTTCGGCCAGGCGCGGCTGGTCGACATCCACCTCACCCACCGGGTGTTCATGTACCTGGCCACGATCTGTGTGATCGCGCTGATCGTGATGGTGCTGCGCCGGCGTCCGAGCGCCGAGGCGGTACGCGCCGCACATGCCGCCGGGGGCCTGCTGCTCTGCCAGATCCTGGTCGGGGCGCTGAACGTGTGGCTGGACGAGTACGAGGCCCTGATCCTGCTGCACCTGGCTCTCGGCACGCTGCTGTGGAGCTCCGTGGTGAGCGTGGCGCTCGCGCTCTATCCCGCCCCGGCCGCCGCGCCCGCGGGCTCGCCGGCGGGCAGGGCTGTGGCCGCGTAGTGTCCGGGCGGGCGGCGGCCGCCGCGGCGGTCAGCCCCACCTCGGGGGTGCGCCAGATCGCCTCCGACTATCTCGAGCTGACCAAGCCGAAGGTCCAGTCGCTGCTCATCTTCACGACGGTCACCACGATGTACGTGGCCGGCGACCCGCCGCTCGAGCTGGTCGCGCTCACCTGCCTGGGCGGGTACCTGTCGGCGGGTGGCGCCGGGGCGGTCAACCACTTCTACGATCGCGACATCGACGCCGGCATGGCGCGCACCGCCAACCGGCCGGTGCCATCGGGACGGGTTTCTCCCACCGCCGCGCTCACCTACGGCCTAGTGCTCGCCGCGCTCTCCCTGCTGGTCCTGTCGGTCGGCGTCAACCCGCTGGCCGCCGCGCTCTCCTTCTCGGGCTTCCTCGGCTACGTGCTCGTGTACACCGTCTGGCTCAAGCGCACGACTCCCCAGAACATCGTGATCGGCGGCGCCGCCGGCGCGGTGCCGCCGCTGGTGGGCTGGGCCGCGACCACCGGGTCGCTCAGCTGGACCTCGCTGTACCTGTTCGCGATCGTCTTCTACTGGACTCCGCCGCACTTCTGGGCGCTGTCGCTGTTGATGAAGGACGAGTACGCCAAGGCCGGCGTCCCGATGATGCCCGTCGTGCGCGGCGAGCGCGAGACCCGCAAGCAGATCCTGCTCTACTCGCTGCTGCTCTACGCGGTCACCCAGCTTCCCTTCTGCGCGGGCGGCTTCGGCGGCATCTACCTCGCCTCCTCTGTCGCGCTGGGAGCGGTCTTCATCTTCGGCGCCGTGCGCCTGTACCGCCGCGCCGACCGTCGCTCGGCCCTCTGGCTGTACCTGTACTCGCTCGCCTACCTCGCCCTGCTGTTCGCGGCGATGGTGGCGGACACAATGTGAGCCTCACGACCCCGGCTCGGAGCGCGCCATCAGCCCCCCGCCGAGCCCCACGAACAGCTGCACGGCCGGCCCGATCAGGAGCGCGAACGCGAGCGTTCCGATGCCGACGGTTCCGCCAAGAGCCGCGCCGGCGACGGTGACGGTGACCTCGAGGCCCGTCCTGACCAGCCGCAGCGATCGTCCCGTCCGCCTGTGGAGGCCGGTCATCAAGCCATCGCGCGGGCCGGGCCCGAGGCGGCTCGTGAGATAGAGCCCGCTGCCTGCCCCCACGAGCGCGATGCCCCCGGGGACGAGCGCCAGCCGCAGCGACAGCGCGGCGGGCCCGTCGATGAGCCCAAGCGTCACTCCGAGCGCGACGCCGACGACGATCGCGTTCAGGATCGTCCCCAGCCCGGGGCGCTGGCGCAGCGGAATCCACAGGAGGAGCACTACCAACGAGATGGCGACCGTCACCTCGCCGATGCCAACCCCACTCTGCTCGGAAACGCCCTCGGCCAGCACCGTCCATGGCGAGTTGCCGAGCGTGGCCAGCACCAGGCACGCCTCGCCCACCCCGAAGATCCACAGGCCGGCCAGCAGCCGGGCGAGGGTGGGTGCATCGGTGCGCCAGAGGGAGGCGTCGGGGCGCAGCGGCCCCCTTGGAGGCCCCCCGGACTCGCCGGAGCTCACGCCTCTACCGGGAACGCGGGCCCTTGGCCAGAGAAGCGATCATGCTTCCTCAGCCGCGTTTGCGAACCTGCTTGAGCTGACGCTCGAAATCGCTTCCCGCCGTCTGCTGATCGGCCCGGATCACGTGCATCACGGCGTTGATCTGGGCCAGGTGCGTGAAGGCCTGGGGGAAGTTGCCGAGGTGGCGGCCCGAGCGGGGGTCGATCTCCTCGGCGTAGAGCTGAAGCGCGCTCGCGTAGGAGAGCAGCTTCTCGCAGAGCTCGCGCGCGCGTGTCAGCTCGCCGATCTCCACCAGCGCCGATACCAGCCAGAACGAGCAGATGGTGAAGGTGCCCTCCACACCCTCCATCCCGTCGTCGGTGTGGTCGGTGCGGTAGCGCAGCACGAGGCCGTCCTGGGTCAGCTCGTCGGCGATGGCGAGCACCGTCTTCCTGATCCGCTCGTCCTCGGGTCCCATGAACCGCACCAGGGGCATCAACAGCACCGAGGCGTCGAGCGCCTCGGTGTCGTAGTGCTGGGTGAAGACACCACGGTCGTCGAGGGCGTTGGCGCAGATGTCGGCCTTGATCTCGTCGGCGGCGGCCTGCCATTTCTCGGCGCGCTCGTCGTCCTCGCGGATCTCGGCCAGGCGGGCGCCGCGATCGAGCGCCACCCAGCACATGATCTTGGAGGAGGTGAAGTGCTTCGGCTCGCCGCGGATCTCCCAGATCCCGCGGTCGGGCTCGCGCCAGTGCGCGAGAGCGTCCTCGACCTGCTTGACCATGATCGGCCAGATCCGCTCGGGCAGGTGGTCGCGCGACTTGGTGTGGAGGTAGACCGAATCGAGTACCGCCCCCCACACGTCGTGCTGCTCCTGGTTGTACGCGCCGTTGCCCACCCGCACGGGCCTGGCGCCCTCGTAGCCCGAAAGATGGTCGAGGTGCTCCTCGTCGAGCCTGGCCCGGCCGTCGATCCCGTACATGATCTGCAGCCGGCCCTCCTCGGCCTCGGCCACGTCCATCACGAAGTAGAAGAAGTCGTTGGCCTCCCAGTCGAAGCCGAGCGTGTAGAGGCCCCACAGCATGAAGGTGGCGTCGCGTATCCAGGTGTAGCGGTAGTCCCAGTTGCGCTCGCCCCCTGGAGTCTCGGGCAGCGACGTGGTGGCCGCTGCCACCAAGGCGCCGGTGGGCGCATAGGAGAGACCCTTGAGGGTGAGCGCGCTGCGCTGCAGAAATGTCCGCCATGGATGGTCGGGGAAGTCACCGTGGTCGAGCCAGTGCTGCCAATGGTGGGCAGTCCAGACCAGCCGCTCGTAGGCCTCGTCGTAGCTCTGCGGCGAGCGGTGCTCGGACCACGATAGGGCGGCGAACAGGGTGTCGCCCTCGTGCATCAGCGTGCGCCCGGTGGCGCGCGGGCCCTCGATGCCGAGGTTCATGTCGGTGGTCAGCTTCAGCGCCACGTCGCACCCCTCGCCTCGGGCGAGGGCGTCGTGATATCCGGGACCCGCGTACTCCCACTCCGCGAACTTTCGCCCGTAGTCGAACACCGGCTCGCAATCGAGGTTGAGCTGCACATCGCCGTTCACGCAGCGCACGAGGCGCAGCAGCACGTGATCGGCGTCGTAGTCGGTGGGCGAGCGCCGGTGGGTGGTGGAGCGCTCGGTCTCGTGGTGCCATGGACCTATCAGCAGCAGGTCGCGAACGATCACCCAGCCACCGCGCGTGCCCCAGCTGGTCTCGAGCACCATCGTGCCCGGCAGGTAGCGGCGCGCCGCTGGCACCTCCACGTCCGCCGGCCCCACCCGGAAGCTGCCGGCGTCGCGGTCGAGCAGGGCGCCGAACACGCTCGGCGAGTCCATCCGCGGCAGGCACATCCATTCGACGTTGCCGCTGGGGGCCACGAGCGCCGTGGTCTCACAGTCCGACAGGAAGCCGTAGTCGGCGATCGGAGGAAACGGACTGGCCCCGACCGCGCCGTCAAGCTTGTAGTCCCTCAACCCCCGGCTCCCAGAAGCGAGGCGGCGGAGGCGTCGAGCAGTACCCGCAGCGAGCCCGGCTGGGGGCGGACGAGGCTGGCGGGCGCGCTCGGGTCCGGCGCGTCGCCGAAGGCGCGGGCCACGGCCTCGGCCTTGTCCTCGCCGGCGATCAGGAAAAGCACTTCGTGGGCCGCATTCAAGACGGGGAGAGTAAGGGTCACGCGGGATACGAGCGGCGCCATGCCCGGGGTGTCGACTCCCACCGCCAACCGCTCGCGCTCCCCGAGCGCCTCATCTCCCGGGAACAGCGACGCGATATGGGCGTCGGGACCGAGCCCCAGCAGGAGCAGGTCCATTCGCGGCGGCCCGCCGGGACCGAAGGAGCTGCTCAGCTCTGCCTCGTACTCCGCGGCGGCGGCGTCGGGGCCCAGTTCCCCCTTGATCCGGTGCACGTCGGGCAGGGCGCCGGGGATCCTGTCGAGGAGGCTCTCGCGCGCCATCAGGTAGTTGGAGTGCTCGTGCTCGGGTCCGACCGCGCGGTCGTCGCCGAACCACAGCTGGGTGCGCGACCAGTCGAGCGGCTCCCGCGCCACGCGCTCGTGCGCGGCGCGGGGCGTGGAGCCCCCCGACAGGGCGATGTGACCGCCGTCGCGAACGGTCGCGGCGATCCGCTCCGCGGCGGCGCCCGCCACGTCGTCCACCACGGTGATCTCGCGCTTGGTCACCCGGCGACCATGGACCTGACGGCGGCGAGCGCCGGTCCATAGCTCTTGTCGCGAAGGAGAGCCTGGCGGATGCCCTCGCCGAGGATGCCCGCCTCCCCGCGGGACGCGCCCATCACGGTCCACCGCCACTCGCGCCCCTTGCGGTCGGTACGGCACGCGCTCAGCCCGCCGGGGCCGCGGTCGAGCGAGACGCTCATGCCCGATGCGGTCTCGACCGTGAGCCCCGCAAAGCCGGGGGTGCTCATGGTCGCGTCGGGCTCCAAGCGCATCCTCACCTCCTGGCGGTGGGCGCGAGCCGTGCCCTGCAGCGCGCTCTGATGGCTCGCCATGGGCCCGGGCCGCCAGCCCAGCCGCCCGGCCATCCAGCCGAGGAACAGCAGCCCCGCGATCACGGAGTTGGGGCTGTGACGCACCGTGACCGCGCTGATCTTGCTCAGATCGCCGCGACGCTCGGGGGGATCGAAGGTCGCGGCCACGCGCTCGCGCCAAGGCATCGAGCGCAGCCAGGCCAGGTCGACGATGTAGGCGCGCTCGGCCAGCTGGTCGGCCCGGCGCACGGCCTGGGCGGGGTCGGGCTCGTTGACGGAGTCCACGAGCACCACCTGCGCCAGGCCCAGCAGGGCATCGACCGCCTCGGGATGGCCGTGGGGCGACCACACGAGCGTCGCCAGGTCGGTGACCACCAGCGGATCGACGATCGAGGCCAGGTGCTCGAGATGGCGCGGGCCGATGTCGAGCACGATCTCCTCCTGGCCCACCACGATCGCCCTTGAGCCGCACTCGGAGTGCGGGGCAGAGACCGTGGCCCGGGCGTCGATCGCCTTGCGGCCCGCCTCCACGGCGCAGAGGATCGTCCGCGAGGCGTGGTGGCGGCCCACCCTCTCCAGGCGATTCTGAATCTCTCCCCTCCACTCGCGGTCGGCGATCACCACCAGGTTGAGCACCCGCGCCGGCACGAAGCAGTCGCGCTGGGCGTGGCTCGCGCGAAGCAGCTCGCGCAGCGCCTCCGCGATCGCGCTCGGGGTCGTCGCCTGCTCGCTCCAGACCTCGCCTTCGAGCGCGGACGCCGTCACCTGGCCAGCACCTAGATCGCCCGCCAGCGGTGGCCGGGCGCAAGCAGATTCTCCGCCTCCTGGGGCCCCTGGGTACCCGCCTCGTACTGCGCTACCGGGCCCTTGTCGGCACCCCAGGCCTCGAGGATGGGATCCACGATCGTCCACTGCGCCTCGACCTCGTCGTCGCGGGTGAACAGCGTTGCGTCGCCCCGCATCGCGTCCATGATCAGGCGCTCGTAGGCCTCGGGAGACTGCGACATGAAGGCCGTGCCGTAGAGGAACTCCATGTTGACCGGGCGGATGCGCATTCGCGTGCCGGGAATCTTGGCCCCCAGCGAGATCGACGCGCCCTCGTTGGGCTGCACGGTGAGCACGATCTGGTTTGGCTGCACGCCCACCGAACCCTCCTGCCGGAAGGCCAGATGGGGAACGGGCTTGAGGAAGATCGCTATCTCGGTGACCTTGCGGGCCAGCCGCTTGCCGGTGCGCAGGTAGATCGGCACGCCCGCCCAGCGCCAGTTGTCGACCTCGAGGCGCAGGGCGGCGTAGGTCTCGGTGGTGGAGTCCGCGGGCACGTCGTCCTCCCCGAGGTAGCCCCTCACATCCTCGCCGCCGGCCACCCCCGCGGCGTACTGCGCCCGGACCGCCATGTCGGAGACCTCCTCCGGCTCGGGCGGGTGGATCGAGTGCAGGACCTTCACCTTCTCGTCGCGAACCTCGTCGGCCGAAAATGACACCGGAGGCTCCATGCAGAGCAGGGTGAGCAGCTGCAGCATGTGGTTCTGGACCAGGTCGCGCAGCGCGCCCGAGCTGTCGTAGTAGCCGGCCCGGGAGCCGATGCCTATGTCCTCCGAAGCGGTGATCTGCACGTAGTCGATGTAGTTGCGGTTCCAGATCGGCTCGAACAGCCCGTTGGCGAAACGGAAGGCCAGGACGTTCTGGACCGTCTCCTTGCCCAGGTAGTGGTCGATCCGGTAGACCTGCTCCTCGTCGAGCACGTCGAGCACCGCGGCGTTCAGCTCCCTGGCCTCTCGGAGGTTGGTGCCGATCGGCTTCTCGATCACCACGCGCACCTCAGAGCTCTCGTGGTGGTCGAGGCCGTGCTCGCCCAGCTGCTTGACGATCTCCGCGAAGAACGCCGGCGACGTGGAGAGGTAGTAGACGCGGTTGAACTCGATGCCCGCCTGCTCGTCGCACTCCTCGATGGCCGCAGCGAGCTGCTCGTAGAGGCCGGGATCGTCGAAGGTGCCCGCTACGTAGCGCACCCCGTCCAGCAGGGCATCGAGCACCTGCTCGTCGGTCTCGCGGCGCGAGTACTGCTGGATCGACTCCTTGGCCAGCTTGCGATACTCCTCGTCGGGCATGTCGCTGCGCGACGCTCCAATCAGGTTGATGCGCTCCGGAAGTGCTCCCTCGTGGGCCAGGTTGTAGAGCGCCGGCAGCAACTTGCGCTTCGCGAGATCGCCAGTGGCGCCGAAGATCGTGAGCGTGGTGGGGCGGATCGGCGCACGTTCGAGGTCGGAGGCCAGCGGGTTGTCCTGCTCGGGCTCTGCGGCCCTCGGCACCGTCGCCATCAGGCCGACTCCGCTTCCTCGGCGCGGGTCTTCATGGTGTGTCCACCGAACTGGTTGCGCAGCGCCGACAGCACACGGCCCGTGAAGTCGCCGTTGCCGCGGGTGTAGAAGCGTGCGTACAGCGCCGCTGTGATCACCGGCGTGGGCACGTCCTTCTCCATGGCGTCCTCGATCGTCCACCGGCCCTCGCCCGAGTCCGCCGTATGGGCGGTCAGGTGCTCGAGCTCGTTGCCCTCCTTCTCGAAGGCGATCGCGGCCAACTCGCACAGCCACGAGCGCACCACCGAGCCCTGCATCCACAGATGGGCGATCTTCGCGTTGTCGAGCTCGAACTCGCTCTTGTCGAACAGGTCGAAGCCCTCGGCGTAGGCCTGCATCAGCCCGTACTCGACGCCGTTGTGCACCATCTTCACGTAGTGCCCCGCGCCCGAGGGGCCCATGTGCGCCCAGCCCGGACCGTGCTCATCGGTGTGCGGCGGGGCGAGCACGTCGAGGATCGGGGAGATCCGCTGCACCGCCTCGTCGGGGCCGCCGACCATCATGCAGTAGCCCACGTCGATGCCCCACACGCCGCCGCTGGTGCCCACGTCGACGTAGTTGATGCCCTGCTCGGACAGCCTCTCGGCGCGGATCTTGTCGTCGACCCACTTCGAGTTGCCCCCGTCGATGATCGTGTCGCCCTCGTCCAGCAGCTCGGCGAGCTTGTCGACGGTCTCCTCGGTGGGATCGCCGGCCGGCACCATGATCCACACGGCGCGCGGAGCCTCGAGCTTGCCCACCAGCTCCTCGAGCCCGCCCGCTCCCGTGGCCCCGTGGCCCTCCGCGGCGGTGACCGCCTCTTCGGAGAAGTCGAAGGCGACCACCTCGTGGTCCGAATCGCGGTGGATGCGATGGACCATGTTCCCGCCCATCTTCCCGAGGCCTACGAAGCCCAGCTGCATGCGCTCTCCTCTCATGGGGCTCGGCCCCGCCGTGTGGAGCCATTGTTCCCCGGTGGGCGCGGCTTATGCAAACGATCGACGGAAATTCACCGGGCGTTCTCTAGATTGACATCGATGACGCGGCGCGCGCTGGCCGACCCCAGCCTGGTCGAGAAGTACATCCGGGGGCAGGTCCTGCCCCGGTTCATGCGGCGCGTGCGGGAGATCGAGGACGAGACTCGCCGCCACCGCATGCGCCTGGCGCAGGCCTACGCTGATCTGCGGGAGTCCTGCCCGGACGACGCGACGGCGTTCGCCGAGCGCTGGGCCGCCACGGCCCGCGCGTGGCGCTTCGACGAGGTCAACGAGCTGATCCGCCAGCACAACGAGTACTACCCGGTCGAGCGCCGGCTGCCGATCAACCCGCGCACGGGTGACTACCTCACCGTCGGGGGGCGCCCCTACCGGCGCGAGCCGCTCGCGCCGGAGTGGATCCTC
>JAABUS010007345.1_pt1 | contig 12720 bp, 17 predicted proteins | sample 5560161 | NCBI WGS metagenome assembly JAABUS01 (sample SAMN10711885, study PRJNA513376) | rock metagenome | isolation source: Antarctica rocks | place: Antarctica: Victoria Land, Trio Nunatak nord | collected 2016-01-04 | reverse complement strand
ACCATCTTGACATGGCTGCAATATGTTGGGCAATCTGCTAGGCGTCGTGATCATTGATGCAATCCATGCATGTATGGCATCCATCATGTGTGTGCATGTGCCTGCATGCATGACATGATGTTTGCACTCGTCCCAGCTTACAGTGCTGCTGGAGCTTGTTGGTCATGTTTGTGGCAAGCACACAAGAGAAAAGGCATTGTGCCTGTATGGCGCAGGGGAAGTCCATTGCAGACCTTGCAAGCGCAGGCTTGACCTACTCATTGCATGCCTGCACACACTTGGCAAAGAATTTGGTGTGGTAACTGCAGGAGAAGTCTGTGGAGCTGTTGCTGAAGTGGGGAGCCAGACTCCAGCATCGAAGATTATGATGGCATGCATTCAGTCAACGTGGAGCAAATGCACTCTTGAATTCTGGCTCCTGCATCAGCACAAGGTGTGATCAGCTGCTTAATTCAGAATTTGCTGGTTTCTGCTGATTGTCAGGGCTTTGCCGGCCTAAAGCAACATTGCATCACCACAGCAAGTGGTGCTGCTGCACATTTGCATTTTGCTGGCGGCGCAAGCACCTTGTGCGAGGTCAACATGCTTTACCGGCCTTGCTTTTGTCCTTTTTTTACCAGCCTGCATCTCTACTTGACAACATTTGCCATGCTGTTTGATACGGTGAGGTTGTAAGCCAAGAGACATGTACAATAAGTGTGTCACTTGTGGTCCATTTGTGTGTAAGCATGTCAGTCTGTATCTCTGCATGTCCTGTGAGCCGTGCAAGTTCTCCTTGCTGAGGCTGAGGAGCAGTACAGCCACACGTGTGCTAACTGCGGCGCCTTGGACGTGTGCTAACTGCCGCGCCACGCTGCAACAAGTGGTGCTTTGCCATGTACTGCTCAACAGAGTGTCAGAAGACCCACTGGTGTGCCCACAATTGCATCATCAAGCTTTTTGCACCATTGCCGGCCTGATGTTGAGCTGATGATGTATTGGTGTACGCTTTCTTGCCTAGCCATTCTCAGGAAGCGCTTCAAGATGCACTTTTCTCTTAAGGTGATGTGGTATCATTGGAACTGCTTCGCTGCCTGGCGACTGCTCAAGGCTTTAGTAGCAGAAAAACTTGCAGAATCAGTCTCAAGTCTGCCTAGTTTGCTGTCTGCTACAGCTTTGAGACCTGCAGTTGTTACATGCGGTTCATGACACCTACGCGGCATGTTGTAATTGTGCTACTGTACACACATGACTAGTATATCAACTGCTTGCAACTTGTGAACATGGTAACTAACATGGCGTGCTTGAATGAGGGAAGGGCATGCTATGCAGGATCACATGCAACACTAGCACAAACTCTGACCAAAGCCTGCTTGTCATGTTGCAGGAAGAGTTATCAAGGCTAGCATAAAGAAGCATGCAATGAGCAAGCAAAGCAGCATTTGCATGTGGACATCAGCCTTGAGAATATTTTTAATGATCTGCCAGCCTCCGGCAGCAAGGGACATCTGTAGACACCAATGAGGCCAGCAAGTATGCTGCTGACAGGCGTCATGGGGTGTTCAAAGGCTTGCCTGGGCCCTCCACTCCACAGAATCAGACCAGGATTGAAGTCAACCACAGCAGGCTCTTTGTTGTCAACATCCAGGCAAGTCTACCCATTCTTGAGGGCAACCTGCCCACAAGGGGCATTCAGCTGACGCTCAGGATAGTGTAGCAAACTTAGCATAGGGATTGTGTTAGCAAACATAGCACAGGGGTTCTTTTAGCAAACACTGCTGTTACATATGGCTTCTGTTTGCTGCTACGTGAAGCAAAGAAGCGCCTTCTGCAATGGTCTCTTGTTCTTTGCAACTGGCATCTTGGCTCTGTAAGAACATCACACACGTAAATGACCTGGCTGCAAGGTGCATTGCATGACGGTCATATGCATGATTGCTTGAGAGTCGTTGGTCTGTTTTGTTTTCAAGGTTGAACAGTACAGCATGATGTCCGGTGGTGTGCAGGTGGATAAGCTCCCAGGACTCCCTCTGTGACATCAGGGATGCATTTGATCTCACACCAGAAGTCTGCCCCCAACCTTTTTCTGCACCTTCTTGACCGTCAGAATGTGTGCAACACATGCAAGCAAAAGCACTTGTCTGCTGATAGGCTCATGCTTGCAGCATGCCGTCAGGGTTTGGACATACCTGGCTCTACATGGCTCAGACAGGCATAAGAAACAACGCATGAGTGTGTCAGGCAGCCAAATAGATCCAAAGCAGAAACTGTCGTGCTGTAATTAGATGCTGTGATTGACAAAGCGACTGTTTGTCGGGCTGCTTCTGCTTTGGTGGTGTTGCATATGCAACATAGAGCCATGCTGTCTGACAAACGTACATCCATTCCACCAAGGTCCTGCCAAGTCCAGGCTACAAATGTGGTCCCCCCAAAGTGTCTTCATCATTTTCACTTGTGAAACACATCTTGTGGGCGTTTGAGAACCAAGGTTCAGGAGCTGATTCCTGGTGTCACACACCATGATGATTTGAAGCAATGTCTGCACGCCATAGAGCCATTGGACAAGAAAGCCTTTCCCAGTCAATTGGGCTGCTGTTGGCATGGTTACTTGTCCCAACTCTATCTTGATTCTGAATCAACAGGAGTATGAATTAAGCATGAAGTCCACAACCCTTCGATTGGTACTGGCAATGCTGCAGGAGCTTGACAGGCAGTACCGGCCCTCAAAAACTGGGCCCATGTTTGGCTGCAATGAGAACAAAAACCTCTGCTGTTGGATCTTGCACCAACAGAACGATAGTGAGAAGATAGCTGACTCGACAGAAGAGGAAGGGGTGGCGGGGAGCAGCAAGACCTACTTCAAAGCCTTTGTAGACCAGACTACCAAGCAGCTTGTGGTTTTGCCTACAATGCTTCCAATGCAACTTTGGTGACAGAAAGGGCTAGGCGCATTGCAGCTCATAAAGTTCCTGTACATGATGGCAAGGCAGGATGTGCACCAGGTCTTCAAGCAATTTATAGATGTAACCATGGTGTTGCTCACGTGACCACGCTGTCTGGTGCCTGCTGGCCAGGCAACAAGTGTAATGAGAGCAGCTGTATGCTGATGTTAACAGCAATACAATGTCACTAGGGCCGATGCATTACACTACTCAAGCGCACCATTCATGCATGTTGACTTCCATTGCCTCTCAGCTATGCAATGTGTACACCCAGATAGGGTGCAAGCCACTGGTGCAAAGCTGCTACGCTTTGTACTGTTGCTTCCCTTGATGACCCTCATGATCATGAGCAGCAGGTTGTGTACTGCAGCTGCTGAGTTGTTTCACATGTGCGCAGTGTCATACGTCAAATGCATTTCCAAACCTTTCTGCTGGCATGTTTATTGGAGTTGCTGATCCTGATTGAGCACAATCCTTGAGACACAAGATTCAGGCCTGCATCCACATGCATGTTCACGTACATTTATTCAGCGCACCGCCTGCAGAAATTTAGGCTTATGTGACATGTGGCTGAACATGACTGCCAACCTGTATCCGCATGTGCAGAAAAATACATTCGTTGTCGCTGGTACATGTACATCAACGTATGTTCCTGCACATGCGGATGCATGGCTGGCATTCATGTTTAGCATGACATGACATTGCACTTGACTGCGCATTACCTCGTGCACTTTCGACCTCTGACCATGTGCTTGAGCGAATGCTTACAAAGCTCAAATTTTGATTCTCACTGTACGTTTGAAACACCTTTCAGCGTTGAAGAGCAATGCAGGACCATGTGACAGTACACCCATTGCAACACGTTTCCTGTTTCCTGTTTTTGTACAATTAATTTGCCTTAGGCCTAGGAACCTCCAGCACATTGCTGGCATTGCCCAGCCTGGACTTGCCCCTGTTGCCAGAACGCCCAGCATTGCTCCTAGAGCCCTCAGGCTGCTTCAACTTGTTGCGCAACAAATTTCCCTTTGACTTCTTTGTTGCCCTTTTCACCTCCTCCCAGCCATCTTCCGTTACCCCTCCATCACCACCCTCACCCCCATCTGCAGTGCTTGATGCATCTGCAAGGCTTGCAGCATCCTCCATGCCAGATGCACCTTCACTGTGCACCTCCAGGCCCTGCTCAGCATCAGTGGAGCTGGAAGCCCCTGCAGTCAGGTGGCCCCAGCCTGCTCCAATGTGGGGGGACCCCAGCGCTGACCCCAAAGACTGAGGGGACATGACTTTATCGTCCTCCTGTCCTTCATGAGTTGCAGTCGTGTCCACTTCTGGCAGTGACAGTGCACCCTGCAACACACAAGTCTATCTTGCACCGCGTCTCTTGCATGTGCCCAGTGATTTTCTACGCCTGGCAGTTGCACATGATCGCATGCAAATCAGGGCTGTCTCAAGGTGGCTCATAGCAAGTACTTGTGACTGTAAGCTTGGTGACACCAAGCACCAAGCTGTTCTACGTGGAAAATTGGTCAAGCACTGCAGGTTTAGAACACTGACAGACAAAGTGTAGGAAGCTGCATGAGTTGTACAGGCTGCACGGCATGGCATGCTGTTTTACACAAAGACTCAAGATTGCGCAAGCACCACACCATTACGTAGCCAATGGCATTGCAAATGCTGAGGACTCACATGACTGTCATCAGCCTGCTCCACAGAAGCTGGCTCTAGTCCGGCACTCACCAGCTGAGTCTTCAGTACCTCCACGTGATTGGCCAGATAGCAACTCTGACCAGCCTCTTCCTGCAATCAATTTTCAGCTTCACATCAACTTGCAAGCCTTCAGACGCTATGATATGAAACTCGTAATAATGAGCTTGATGCAGGCTTTTGTTCCTTGAAGCGGTGTGAATAGCATGATGATGACAGCCAAGATCTTGAACACCTTCCCACCTGGTGCATCTGACTAGAATACGATGAGTAAAGATTGATGACAGCTACAGCTAGGACCCTCAACTTGCTATAATGAAGACCATAGTGAAGACATAATGTCTGCTGCAGAAGCATTGCAGCTCATGCTCAATACTGACATCAAACACACAGACAGCGCGCACACACACACCGTTACTCTGTGTTACAATGAAGCTGATCTGTGTTACAATGGAGGTGACGCACTGCATGGTGAAGGCAACCAACCTCACGTTGGATGAGCGCATTCTCCAGCCGCTCATCCAGGCCCTGCACCCGCTCCTCCAAGTCTGACTTCTGCTTGTGCAGTTCAGACTTGCGGCTGCTGCTGGCCTCTTTTTTCTTCGTAACAGCCTGCATGTCACAAAAGTGTAAATGGATGAGGTGATCATACGCTAACAAAGGCAGCATGCTTATGCAAGTTCTGTTGATTGATGTGCTGAGATGTTGTCGTATGTAATATTGCATTGCTAAGCAGGTTGCTGGTCTCATGCACTGGCGCTGTTGCTGATTTAGACCTAACTCTCTTGAGCAGGCAACATGTTGCATTCTCACTCAGAAGTGTACCTTCAGCTTCTTGTTGGATGCAGCCAACTTCTTGTTGGTCTCCACCAGGTTGTCCTCCGCCAACTGCTGAGCTGCAACCGCTGCCTGCACCATCCAGCAACACAGTCAGTCAAGCACAAGGGAATCAGCATGAGGTCAACTTCAGTTGCTGCCTGCACAAACAGATAGCATGACAGCTCAAGCCTGAAAGCGATGCGATGTCAGATGCCAGGCAACCAAGGCAGTTATACCAGCAAAGACACAGGACTGTGTGGCACGCGATGTGATGTGTTATCACCTGAAGCTCCTGGTTGAGCCTTTCAGCCCTGGCATGGGCCTTCTCCTTCTCCAGGGCCTTGCAGGCAACCTGAGCATTGCACACAAACACACCCTTTATTGCAGTTGCCTGCTGGAAGTCACATTGCAGGACCTCATCCACTTCTGCCAACAGAAGGCACTGAGAAAATGCACTTATCAGGCTGCAAAATGCAACAAGCTGGGCCTATTGACATGTTGCTGACATTCTGCTGAATAACATGAAAGTCTTCTGTACAAAATGTCTCTTGTCTCACACTTTCTCACAGTCATTTGCAAGTCTGCAAGACTGCCCTATCAGACAAAGGCATGAGAGCTGACCTGGGTGTTCTGCAGCTTCAGCCTAGTGTTGCCCAGCTCAGCTGCCTGACTGGCTAGCTGACTGGACTGGTGTTCCAGCTGGCGCCGCAGCTCTGCTACATCCCCCTGCAGGCTCTCCACCTGGCCACCCAGGCGCTCTGCAGTCGCTGCAGCAGACTGCTCAACCCCAGCAGCACTCTGCAGAATCACGCACAACTGCATGCTTCAGCAAAGGAGGTGTTGTTGGGCACAGATCACCCAATGACAAGTCAGCCTGCATGACGCCTGATCAAATCACGCTGCCGCATTCATGTACATCGTGCAAGGATGTGAGAGAGTCTGCAGGTTGAGGTTCAGGCTCTCACCTGCAGCTGAGTCTGCAGCGCTGGCAGCTGCTGCTGGATGTCTGCCAAGTTGGTAGACAGGCTGAGCTTCTGGCTCTGCAGGTGGTGGACCTGGCCCTCAGCAGTCTCAGCCCTCTGAAGGAGCTGCCGGCCCTCCTCCTGCACACATGCCACCCATCACCATCAACAATGTGCAGTCATCCACTGGTCTGTCACAGAGCAGCTCATGATTGTAGCCAGAGCAAGACGCTGCACTTTGCAAAGCCAGCACATCATGTGCTGCGTGAGCACAGCACCAACCAAAAATCAGTTGGGAGCTGGACATGAGCACCACCACGCTGCCTGTCATGTAAGAGTGGAAGCAGAAACGCATACAGACGCAATGCCAACCACAGAAGGCAAACTCGAATATCAATGTGAACACAGTGCTAGGAACCACGGTACCTGTGTGGTGGCAAGGCTGATCTGGGCCTCCACCATCAGCTTGCGCTCAGAGCTCAGCTGCTGCTGTAGCCCACCAATCTCCGTGCGCAGTCTTGCTGCAGCCTCCTCCTGTGTCAACATTTTGAACTGTTATGCAGCACAAGATATGTTTCCATGTAACTCCTGTTGCATACATATAAGCTGAGAGGTAATCCCAAGCTGCAGCCAATGCTGACAGTGTGTACAATGGGACGCTGCAGATACACAATGCAGGCTGCAGCACCATCCCAACCACATATGTGCACACTGGAAACAAGCATGTTCAGTTGCTAGAGACAGTTGTCAGCCTTGTATACATGTGTATGCAGCCTAATTTGTACCTGTGCAGGGCTGGGGGCATCTTGAGCCCGCGCTACCTGGTCCTGCAGGCGGCCAACCTGCTCCTGCAGGTCACCGACTGCCTGCTGCTTCTCTGCTGCCTGTGCAGCCAACTCCACCTGCAGTGTGAGCTGACTTCCTCAAAGAACAACATAAAACAAGCCAAGTTGCAAAGGCCATTCTCCATCATCAAGTATTTATGCAAAACAAGTTAAGTGATGCTTCTGCGGTACATTCATGATAAAAACCACAAGGCATATGTCAACATGGACAGCTCATCCCTGCATTGCCAATGACCAAGTGCTGCCAGGATGCAAGCTAGGGCCACCCCTTTTTAGCTTCTTTGCGAAGATGACAATGCATAAGATGCTATGTACACAGAGGCTGACGCTCTAGCCTTATGCATCGCGGCTTCATATGTAAGCCTGAGGAAGTGAGGCACACCTGAGCCTGTCTGTTGGCATCATTCGCCTCAACCAGCAGCCTCTCCTTTCCCTGCAGCTGCTGCTGCAACTGCTGCACCTGCTGCTGCAAGTGTGCAGCATCACGGGCGTCCCTGCCCATCCGTTCCACCTGGGCCTGCACAGCATTGCAACCATTGGGCTCTCCACCTGCCAGAACACAGTAGCTTGTGCTGCCACATCTTGGCTGGGCTATCAAGAAAAGTGAAAAAGCAGTGATGGCTTTTGCAGTAACAGATCATACATAGTAGCATGCATGTCATTGTGCTGATTGCCATCAATCAATGCAGAGAGTTGAATGACGCATCTGAACCACATGGGTTGGCATAGATGGCTGGAAGAGGGACTGCCCCCATGGCCACAGCTGGTGGAGCGGGGGGTTGGGGGGGGGGGGGGAGAAGGGGCGGGGGTATAGGGGAGTCATATCTGGGGTGAATGAGGTAAACACAAGAGTGGAGAAAGGACAACTTATGGGAAAGAAGCTACACATCTTATCTGCAAATCATGCTCAGGGAAAGATGTGCTTACCTTGACAGAGGTCAGCTCGGCCGTTTGAGCCTCCAAGCTTGCCCGCAGCTCCTGCTGCTCCACCTGCAGCTGGTGGTTCTCTTCACCCATGGCGGTATTGGCGCACTTCAGCTCACGATTGTGCTGCACCACTGCCTCCATGTCCTTGTGGGCCCCTGCCAGCTCCTTGCTGACTGCGCTGCGGGCTTGCTGCTCAGCAGCCAACTGCCCCTGCAGCTGCCCTGCAACACAGAACAGCAGGAACTTTTTTACATAATGCAAGTACAGACACCTGGCCATAGTGTCATGGTGATGCGCACGGGCGACCCCCGGAACGGCCACCCTGGAAGACATGAGGCAAGCGCAGATTTGCTGCAGCAGCTAGCAAGAAGATGAAGGTGACGAGGATGCTGACAAGAGGTTGCTGTGCTGTGCTGCAAGGAATGTGAGGATCAGGGGTGTGCAGGGGCTTGAATCTTCATACAACAAAGCATTGCAGATGCCTTAGCAACAAATGCTTGTGCTGATGCAGTCCCGCCAGCTCAGACGCCCATCACTTGAATGTTTGAACTGGTGTGTTGGCACTTTGACCAGCAGGCACTGCAAACTTCACAATCCAAAGTTTTATGTCAGCTCACCTTCTGCAGCTGTGCGGCCCTCCAAGGCATCATGCAGCTGCTGCTGTAGGCCCTGTACCACTGAGTTGTGAGACAGCTGAGCCTGCTCCAGGATGTTCTTTGACTCAGCTTGTGAAGTTGCCAACTGCTGCTTCACATGGTTCCTTTCTTTCTCTGCCCGCTCCTGCCATGCAAACTCAACAAGTCAATCATGCATGCAGGAGGTTGTTGTACACATCATACATCATCATACAAGGTGTAGAGCGAAACTGTTAGAAATGTTAGGAATGTTGTAATGAATCCAGAAAGATGCACTGTGGTGGTACGTATATGTATGATGACAAGAGTCACAGAGTCAGCAAGGAAAAGGAATAACATGTTTTGATAGACTGCAGTAGTCACTGTGTTTGTCTAGGTGAGCATTCTCAATGGGCTCATCTCTTCCTTGACAATATACTGCTGAATTTACTGCTGATAGGCTGGGTGCAGACAGACCATCAGAGAAACTGGAGCTACAGAACATCTTTCCAGGTTGTTGTCTCACTAAATTGGGCATTAGAGACTTACGAAACGCAAATTCTCCGGAACCAGGTCTGTCAGGGTCTGTTGGCAGGAAGCAGGATCTAGAAGGTCAAGGTGTTGGTAGAATGCCTTGCTGGCTTTGGCTATCCAGTCAGATAACAGTGAACACCATACAACACCACAAGACACCATGTGCTGACCCTGTGCAGCGATTCAGATATGCAGTGCAATCTGGCATTCAAAGCTCACATCCAGGCAAAAGTATGTGACACCTTGGCAGCAGTTTGTGCCTGAAGAGCAACGTCGTGATCCCTGACTAACGAGTCCTCCCAGGCTTGGCGGTCCTGCTGAATGTCCTTGTCAGCACAGTCAGCGCGCCTGACAGCCTCGTCTCTGGCGGCCTGCAGTGGACAACACCATGTTTCATGCTGTGCCTCGGCACCAAAGCCAAGCAGCAAAGCGCCTTGAACTCTCTAGCGTCCAGCCCATATATGTTTGTGACCAACAGCCAGGTTGAGACTGGCAGCAGGATCCAGAGTGAGGAGCCCATTCAGTAACATGTCACTTGTGTAGCAAGCGAACTGATCTGTGCTAATGGCAAGATTTTGCTTTGGTACACAACTTTTCCTGAGTGAAAACCTTCACACCAAAGTCGGTCCATAGTGGGACTACAGCTCACTTATACAAGGGAGAAAGGTTAGCTGCCGCTCCACTGCATTTCTGGGAGAGGATTGTGTTGATAGTTATCCAAAATTGGTCCCCACAGCATTGAGCAGGTTGCTGTAGATGACAAGTGTTGGGTTCCAGTTGACAGGAGTCAGTAGCTTCTCATTGACATTAGTCAGAAGGAAGGAGAGGTCAGAACAGTGAAAAGGTACAAATGTGGCAGCCCCCAAGGAATGTGTGGGCAAATGATTGAGCAGAACATGCACCACAGCGTGCACCACAATCAAGAGGCACAGAGTCTCACCTCAGCCAGGTTCTTTGCAGTTTGCAAAGCTCTCACTGCTTGCTGATGCAAAGCAGCAGTAGCATCACGGCTATCGCACAACTCCTTGATAGCCCTCTGGTAGTTTTGACCCTCTTGAGTCAGCTGCGCATTGCCGCTCTCTGCAGCTACCGCTCGCTGCAGTGCACTTGCTTCAGAGACCTGCATTGGCCAAAACAGGGTGTCACTCAGACAAACTGCCATGCAATTGAGACCTGGCATGCATGATCTCCTGAAGAGTGCATGCAGCTAAGTAGTAAGACCCTGATCAACCCTGCAGCAAAGCACATGCAAGAGATTGATGTGCAGGTTGGCATGCATCTGGGTTGTTTGCTGGCCCGTAACACTGTGAGTGCGATGTGGTTGAGTGTCAGCCTTTTAGACACATCTGGCATGGACTGTGTGCTTGAATGTGGGTCTGCATCAATGTCTTGGCATGATTCCTTTGCGGTCTGCAATGCTGAGGCTCAGGCTCGATACAATGAATGCATCAACAGCATCTACCAGAGACACCATACATGCCACTTTCAAAAGGGTATGGTGTAGAAAGCTGCTCACCTGAAGACTCTGAACACCCGCCTCCAGATGCTGTAGATGCTGCTGGTGCTGGACCAGCTGCTGGTTCAGCAGTTGTATCTCCGACGCCTGCACCTCAGCCTGAGACCGGGCAGCCTGCGACAGGAAAGACGTCTTGAGCACTGAGCTATCGGCCAAAACATTCAGGTGCAACAAGAAGGTCATACTGACAGGCGAGAACAGATACGACAACAGCCAGCGAGCTTAGTGCTTTGCACGTGACAAAAAGAAGGCAATGGGCACACAGGTCCAGCTCCGCAGAAGAGCTTACGTCTCTTGAGCGTTTGCGTAGATGCTTTACACCGCCGCCTACGACGGCGGCAGCAAAGCCAAGGGTGCCCCCGGATCTGACGTCTATCTTGGGAATATTAATACCCATCAACACAACGGTGATGTCTGATAATAAGCTTAAACTTTCCCAATTCTCCTCTTGATAACCGCTCGCCTGCACACGACAGTGTTGATGATTTGGTCGTACTTTTGCTCGCAACGTACAATATCGAGGTCGGGTGAAAGACAGCAAGCTCACTTAAAAAATCACATAATTGAGACGCGGCATCTACACAAGGAAGCAAAGAGGCCCACCTAGACATCGGATGTGTGGACGGTAGTAGGCAAAGCACCTGCGCAGTACTCAAGCTGACCGTCTCTGCTCAGGCAGTACCTTGCGTGCGCCATCGCCATAAAATTCTGCTGTTGACCTATCGAGGGTCGATTTTACTCTGCAAAAGCCCTATAGCCCTGCGCCCGAGAAACCCCAGCCCAGAAGCTTGTCCGATGTGCTGTCTCAAGGACAGTGATGTCCCCTACTGGAGGTTCAGCGATCCCCGTTCAGGGGTGTTCGAGGGGAGTGGTGGGGGAGTTGCGGTGGTACTTTCAGAGGAACTGTGGAGGAACGTAGGGGACCCAGGCCTGGGAAATTGGCAGGACTAGGCAGACACAAGGGGAGTTCTTGGGCAAGAGTGGTGGACAGGTAGTGGAGCTCTGCATGATGAGGCATCAAAGACAGCTTCACGGCTTGGACATTGGTTTCCCAGCAGCAATGTACAGTAATCATCTTGCTCACAGAGTTTGGGCTGCATCTCACATTGTGTGGTGGTGGGATGTCAGTTATAGATGAAAGCGATTTAGTCTAGCAGAGCATGTGACAAGGCTTGCTGTTGCCTTGTCCATGTGGGAAGTATGCCATCTTGTTGTCTGGTTGTTCAGTTGTGCTGTGTTGCATGCATATAATGCATGAGAAGTCTGATTATTAATAATAATAATTAAAACGCTTTCCAGCTCATGATGAGCTAGGTACGTGCAGGACAAGTCTTGTCTCTCCAGAGCAGCCTGTCTTGTGCATCCCTATAAGGCCTATTAATACGACAGTTTTGACAATCACGTAATGCAACATCATTGAAACTAGACCTAGGGCGGCCAGGTGGGCGAAGGCCCTTGACTTCACCAAACAAAAGCTTCTTAGGCAATCTATCGTTAGGCATCCTGAAAACATGACCTAGCCACCTGAGTCTTTTGCCTTGCAGCTGAGACTCCACCAATAGGGTGTTGCACCTATTCAGTATGACAACATTTGGCACATGATCGCGCAAGGTTATGCCACAGATGCGTCGCAAGCAGTTCATCTGAAAAACAGCCAAAGGGCTAATGTGCTGTTTCACAGCAGCCCATGCTTTTCCAGAGTACAGCAGAACTGACATGACGATGCATTGAAAGAATTGCATTTTAACAGACAAGGTCAAAGCCCTAGAGGACCAGATGTTGGCCCGTCTGAGTTGCTGGAAGGCACTATTTGCAGCAGCTACTCGATGTGTGATCTCAGCGTCTAAGGTGCAATCGGAGGTGAAAACACTGCCCAAGTAC
>JAABUS010007344.1_pt1 | contig 12720 bp, 11 predicted proteins | sample 5560161 | NCBI WGS metagenome assembly JAABUS01 (sample SAMN10711885, study PRJNA513376) | rock metagenome | isolation source: Antarctica rocks | place: Antarctica: Victoria Land, Trio Nunatak nord | collected 2016-01-04 | reverse complement strand
GCCTTGCCGCCGGGCTCGTCACCCGCTCGCTCGGCGACCTCACGAGCTCGCTGGAAGCCGACACCAGCGGCCTGCGGGGTGAGGTCAGGCTCGAGGTCGAGTAGCCGCCGCTCAGGCGGCGGCCATCGCTTAGCCCGCGCCCGGCGTGGACCGCGACGAGATGCCCGGCGTTGAACGGTCGGCTGACTCGCGCAGCTTCGCGACCAACTCGGGCGAAGCCTTCGAGGTAGATCCCGAATCGAACGGCGGTTGTGGGTCGTACTCGATCTGTAGCTGGATCCTCTTGGCCGTCTCGTCGCCAGCGATCTGAGCGGCCAGCCACAGCGCCATGTCGAGCCCCGACGAGACTCCGGCCGCGGTGACGATCTTTCCTTGCGCGACGACCCGGTCCTCGACCGGTTCCGCTCCGAAGCGGGCGAGGGTGTCGAGCTCGAGCCAATGTGTCGTGGCTCGCAGACCCTCGAGGATGCCGGCGGCGCCGAGGAGCAGCGCGCCCGTGCAGACGGAGGTGGTCCAAGTGGACGACTCGTGCGCCCGTCGCAGCCAAGCGACTAGGCGCTCGTCGTCGAGCAGCTCGCGCGTTCCCGGCCCGCCCGGCACGACCACGACATCGGGGCGCGGGAGCTCCTCGAATACGGCGGTCGCCTCAAGCGCAAGCATGCCGTCGTTCGTCCTGACGAGTCCCGGCTCGTGCGCGAGCCAGGTCACGCTCGCGTCCGGCAGTCGCGAGAGCACCTCGTAGGGGCCGATCGCGTCCAACGCCGTGAAGCGGTTGAACATGGGGATGGCTATTTCCATGGCGCGGCTCGCTCTCGGTCAGGCGGCAAAGCGCATGCGGTAGGCGGCGGGGCTGACGCCCAGCCGCCGGGCGAACGCGCGCCGCATGGTCTCGGGCGTCCCGAACCCGCAGCGGCGGGCGATCGCCTCGACGGGCTCGGGGGTAGTCTCGAGCGCGAGGCGGGCCCGCTCTACCCGGAGCGCCTCGACGTAGGCCGCGGGCGTCATTCCAGTTTCGGCCTTGAAGGCGCGGGCGAAGTTGCGCTCGCTCATGTACGCGCGCTGAGCCAGGGCGGCTACGGACAGGTCGGCCTCGAGGTGGTCGACCATCCATGCCTGCAGCTCGCGTAGCGGCTCTCGCTCGGCGGCCTGCGCGGCGAGCTGGGCGGAGAACTGCGCCTGGCCCCCGGGCCGCTTGACAAACAGGACGAGTTGTCGCGCGATCTCGAGCGCAAGCCGCGGTCCATGATCTTCCTCGACGAGCGCGAGCGCGAGGTCCATGCCGGCGGTGACGCCGGCAGAGGTCCAGAGATTGCCGTCGTTGACGAAGATCGGGTCGTCGAGAACCTCGATCGCGGGATACGCCCGGCGCAGAGCGGCGCACCAGGCCCAGTGCGTAGTGGCCCGGCGCCCATCGAGCAGACCGGTGCGCGCGAGCAGGAAGGCGCCCGTGCAGACCGATGTCACCCGGCGGCTATGTTGCGCGGCTCGAGCGATGAACGGCACGAGATCCTCGTCTGCGATCGCCGCGCGCGTCCCGTGCCCGCCCGGGACGAGCAAGGTATCGATCGGACCCCGGACGGACGCGAGCTTGGCCGCTGGAAGGATTGCGTAGCCGCTGAGCGTCGCAATCGGTTCGAGGTCTTGTGCGGCCACGTCGATTCTGTACGCCGCCGCGCCCAGGGAGTTGGCGGCCGCGAAAACCTGGGCGGGGCCCGTCACATCAAGTGGCTGGACGTCGGGAAAGGCGAGGATGACGACGCGGCGAGTCTTCACGGTGCTCATGGTCGCTCCTTTCAGCGCTGGCAGCAAGGACATTTACCAGACATATCCTGCCAGACCCTCTGGTGCCCTCGAGCTGAATAGAACGGCAGGATCCGTAGGGAATCTGGCCCCATGACGCGCGCGGTTGGCGGCAGCCTTGCCAGTGTGCAGAGTTCAGCAAGAGGTCGGCAGATGGGTCCCGGCGACGTAATTGCCCCGCGCGCGCTCACCACAGTCGAAGGCGGTTCGATCAACGTCCCAGACCGTGAGCAACTCGTACACCTCCAACTCCGGCGCTTCGTTGGTTGCCCAATTTGCAGCCTGCACCTGCAGTCCATGGTCAGTCGCAGCGACGAGATCACCGGCGCTGGGATTCATCCGATCCTGGTTTTCCACTCGACCGCGGAGGAATTCCAACGGCATGCCACGAGAGGGCTTCCCTTCGATGTCGTCGCGGATCCCGATCGGCGGCTATACGGCGAGTTCGGGGTCGAGCCATCGGCTCGCGCCCTGCTCGATCCGCGAGTCTGGCTGCCGACGATGCGCGCGCTCTCTAGGACCGTCTGGGCCACTTTGCGCAAGAAGCAGGAGGTGCCTCCCACTCGCCCGCATGGCGGGCGGCTGGGATTGCCGGCCGATCTTCTGATCGCGCCCGACGGGCGCGTGATCGCCAGCAAGTACGGCAGCCACGCCTACGATCAGTGGTCGGTCGACGAACTGCTTGCTCTTGTCCGACCCGGTGCGGCGACCACGCGGGTCAGCCGCTCGAAGTCTGCGGCCAGCCGAGATCGATCGCCGACGACGTAAGACTCACGCACCACGGACGTGTGAGACCTGTTGATCTGCTCGGGCCGCGGCGACCGGCCCGGCGGAGACCCAAGCTCGCGTGCCTGCCGGTCCGCAAGGCCTGATCGCCGCTCGAGGGCCTTGCCGCCGGGCTCGTCACCCGCTCGCTCGGCGACCTCACGAGCTCGCTGGAAGCCGACACCAGCGGCCTGCGGGGTGAGGTCAGGCTCGAGGTCGAGTAGCCGCCGCTCAGGCGGCGGCCATCCGCCCCATCAGCTCGAGCGCGCCGCGCTTGCTGAGCGGCTCGTTGAGGTTGCCGCACTTGGGCGACTGCACGCACGACGGGCAGCCCGACCGGCACGGGCACTCGCCGATCAGGCGGCTGGCGTCGCCGACCAGGGTCTCGAACGCGTGAAAGCCGGTGCGGGTGATGCCCACGCCGCCGGGGTGGCCGTCGTAGATGAAGATCGTCGGCCGGCCGGTCTGGTGGTGGGCGGCCGTCGACAGCCCGCCGATGTCCCAGCGGTCGCACATGGCTATCAGCGGCAGCACCGCGATCTGCGCGTGCTCGGCGGCGTGCAGTGAGCCCTGCAGCTTGTCGAGCGGGAAGCCGGAGTCGATCGGCCCGTCGGGGAACACGTACCAGAGCGCCTGGGTGCGGAAGTACTGCTCCGGAAGGTCGACCGGCAGCAGGTCGAGCACCTCGTGGTCGGCGATCCGCTTGCGCTGGAAGGCCACCACCTCCTCGCTGACCGCGACGGCCCCGAAGAACAGCTGCACGCCCATCGCCGTGCGGCTCTCCCGGATCTCCTCGATGTAGGTGTCGGTCTCCTTCTTGGGCTGCGTGTACCAGTCGCCGGAGAAGGGGCGGACCACCGCACGGCGCGTGTCCAGCTCGAGCGCCTCGACCTCGTAGCTCAGGCCACCGTGCAGGTACACGGCCCCGGTGTGGACCGTCGAGTGCGCCCGTGCGGCCTCGACAGTGCCGATCACCTCCCCGGGCCGGGCGTCCACCACGGCAAACGAGTCGAGCCCCGCCGAGCGCAGCGAGATGGCCCCTGCCGGGTAGCCGTCGCCACGCGGCAGGTAGCGCCCGCCGCGCTCGCGCAGACCGCCGCGCTGCACCAGGCGCTCGGCGTAGGCCTGCCAGCGCGGGCCGAGGGCGTCCCCGTCGCCGGGAGCGCCGAGCGGCAGCTCGTACGCCGCCGCCGTCAGGTGCGGCAGGTGGATCTCCTCGGATTCGTGGTCGAGGATCGCCGATTCGACCGCACGGTCGAGGAACTCCTCGGGGTGGCGGCAGAAGAACTGGTCGAGGGCGTCGTCGCCTGCGACGTACAGAGCGAGCCCGGTGCCCCGGCGCCCGGCGCGCCCCCACATCTGGCGCAGGCTCGCAACCGTGCCGGGGAAGGTCACGCAGATGGCGGCGTCGAGCTCGCCGATGTCGATGCCGAGCTCGAGGGCGTCGGTGGCCACGACGGCGAGCAACTCGCCCTCGACCAGCCGGCGCTCGATGTCCCGCCGCTGGGCGGGCGTGTAGCCGGCGCGGTAGGGAGCTATGCGCTCGGCCAGATCGTCGTGGCCCGCGTCCTCGAGCCGCAGCCGCGTGAAGCGCTGGATCAGCTCGACACCGCGACGCGACCTCAGGAAGCAGATCGTGCGCACCCCCTCGGCCACGAGCTTGGCGAGCAGGGTGGCCGCCTCGCTGAGGGCCGACACGCGCAGGCCCAGCGCCTCATCGGTGAGCGGCGGGTTCCACATGGCCACCTGCCGCTCGGCATGAGGAGCGCCGTCGTGGTCGACGAGCTCCACGTCGAGGCCCGTCAAGCGCTCGGCGAGCTCGACCGGGTTGGCGATCGTCGCGCTCGTGAGGATGAAGCGCGGCTCGGTGCCATAGGCGTTCGCGAGCCGGCGCAGCCGGCGCAGCACGTTGCCCACGTGGGAGCCGAACACGCCGCGGTACACGTGCGCCTCGTCGACCACCACGCAGGCCAGGTTGGCCAGCACGTCGCCCCATCCCTTGTGGTTGGGCAGGACGCCCACGTGCAGCATGTCGGGGTTGGTGAGGATGAGGTTGGAGCGGTTGCGGATCGCACGGCGCTCCTCCCGCGGCGTGTCGCCGTCGTAGATGGCGGGGCGCAGGAACGGCGCCCTCAGCGTGTGCAGTGCCCGCGCCTGGTCCTGGGCGAGTGCCTTGGTCGGGTAGAGGTAGAGGGCACGCGCCCGCCCGTCGCGCGCCAGGGTGTCGAGCACCGGCAGGTTGAAGGCAAGCGACTTGCCGCTGGCCGTGCCCGTGGTGATGATCGTGTGGCCGCGCCGCACGGCCTCCAGGGTCGAAGCCTGGTGCGAGTAGAGCGCGTCGACGCCGGTGCGGTGTAGTGCGTCGACCAGCGCGGGGTGGAGGTCGTCTGGCAGCGGGCACATCTCGGCGGGCCGGGCCCCGTAGCGCGACTCGGCCACGAGCTGCTCGCCCCGGCCGTCCTCGAGCACCGCCCGCCACGGCGCCTCTGTTCTGGTGACCGCCAAGCTCCTTGCCATAGTAGGCGCCGCCCGATGGCCCTCCGCTGCGTGTACACCGACCTCGACGGAACGCTGCTCGGTCGCGGCGCCTCGCTGTTCCGCGATGCCGACGGCGCCTTCACCATGCTGCCCGCGCGCGCGCTCGAGGCGTGCCACCGCGCGGGCGTCGAGGTGGTGATCAAGTCGGGACGGCGCAAGGCCCAGGTGGTGGAGGACGCGCGGCTGATGGGCCAGACCTCCTACATCTACGAGATCGGCGCCGCCCTCGTGATCGACGGCGAGGAGACCTGGCTCACCGGCGCCATCCAGCCTCGCGACGGGCACTCCATCTTCGATCACATCCGGGACACCGGCGCTCCCGAGCTCCTGCTCGAGCACTACAGCGGCCGGCTCGAGTACCACGCGCCCTGGCACGTGAACCGCGAGGTCTCGCACCTCATGCGCGGCGCGGTGGACGCGCTCGAGGCCGACCGGCTGCTGGAGCAGCGCGGCCACGGCGATCTGCGGCTGGTGGACAACGGAACGATCTCACCGCGGGAGACCGGCCTGCGGTTGAGCGGCCCACCGCACTGCTACCACCTGATCCCGCGCGCGGCGTCAAAGGCCCGTGCCGTGTCGGCGCACCAGCGCGCCCGCGGCTACGCGCCCGAGGAATGCATCGGCGTCGGCGACTCACGCGAGGACCTCGGCGTGGCCGCCTCCGTCGGGCGCTTCTTCCTGGTGGCCAACGGCCTGACCCGGGATCCCGACATCCGGGACGAGGTGGCCCGGCTTCCCAACGTGGAGGTCACCGAGGGGCGCAACGGCGAGGGCTTCTATGAGGCGGTGGTGCGCTCGCTGGCCGAGGGGCGGTAGCCGGTCCCGCGTTTCGGGTAGGCGGTCAGGAGACCGCGACTCGCAACAGGGGGTAGGCCAGCAAGTGATTCAGCACGACATCGTCCCGGGCGTTCACCGTATCGAGGACTCCTTCGTCAACTGGTACCTGATCGAGGAGGGCGGGAAGCTGACCGCGGTCGACGCCGGGCTGCCCTCGTCGTGGGAGTCGCTCTACGAGGCGGTCACCCGGGCCGGGCGCACGCTCTCGGACCTCGAGGCCGTCGTGCTCACCCATGCCCACTTCGACCACGTGGGCTTCGCCGAGCGCGCGCGCTCCGAGCTCGGCGTGCCGGTATGGGTGCACGAAAAGGACGCCGACCTCACGAGGCATCCCTGGCGCTACGACAAGGAGCGCTCGCCGGCCTTCTACCTGGTGCGGCCGCCGGCCATCCGACTCTTTGCCTCGATGGCTCGCTCCGGTGCGCTCTGGGCCAAGCGGATCAGCTCGGTGAGGACCTTCGGCAACGACGGTACGCTCGACGTGCCCGGCACGCCGAAGATCCTCTTCACACCCGGCCACACCTACGGCCACGTGTCCTTCCACCTGCCCGACCTCGATGCGGTGATCGCGGGCGACGCACTGGTCACGCTTAACCCGTACACCGCGGGCGAGGGGCCGCAGATCGTCGCCCGGGCCGCGAACGCCAACTCGCAGCAGGCGCTCGCCTCCCTCGACCGCTTGGCGGAGACCGGCGCGGGCACTCTGCTTCCGGGCCACGGCCCACCCTGGACGCGGGGCGCGGGGGAGGCCGTGCGCCTCGCCCGCGAGGCCGGGGTGTCCTAGACGCCGGGGCTCGCGCGCGCGGATGCCTGCGCCGCGGACGCCCGACCCGCCCCGTCGCGGCTACACGGCCGCCGGCTCGACGGACCCGAGGAACTCCAGCACCGCCGCGTTGAACTGCTCGGCGTGCTCGAGGTTCGCTCCGTGGGCGGCACGCTCGAGCACCGTCAGCCTGCTGCCGGGAATCAGCTCGGCGAGCTCCTTCGACTTCCAAACAGGGAGCAGGATGTCGTACTCCGCGCCGATCACGTGCACAGGCATCGCGAGCGAGCCAACCCGGTCGCGGCTCTCGTGGGCGGTGCTCGCGGTGAGCTGCCGCACGAAGGCCTCGGGAGCCTGCGGGTGCGGGTTGGCCAGCATCATTTGACGTAGGAAGTTGAACCCTTCGAGGTTCTCGTAGTAGTCCTCGGTCAGGCAGAGCTGGAGGAGCGTGTCGATGTGGTCCTCGCGGGACATGCGCTCGACCTGGGCGCCCCAGAGGCGCGCCTTCTCGAGGGCGTAGCGTCCGCTGCCGGCCCAGGTGGCGCACAGGCTGAGCGTGCGCACCCGCTCGGGGGCAGCCAGCGCCAGCTCCTGGGAGATGGCGCCGCCCATCGAGTACCCGACAAGGTGGAACGAGTCGAGCCCGAGATCGTCGGCGAGGGCGAGCGTGTCGGCGGCCATGTCGGTCACGCCGTAGGGGGCCTCGGCGTAGGACGACTGGCCGACATCGCGGTTGTCGAAGACGATCGTCTGGTACTTCGCCGACCACTCGGGAATCTGAAGCGCCCAGGCCAGGTGGTCGGCCCCGAGGCCCATCACGCACAGCAGAGGCTCGCCCTCTCCGTGGATCTCGTAGTAGAGGCGTTGGCCGTTGGCTTCGTTGAAGGGCACGTCGATCTCCTCGAGTTCGTGGGTCGCCGAGGCTACCGGGCGGCAGCCGGGGTCGGTGGCGGTGTGCCCGTCGAAGAACGCTGTCAGATACGGCCAACAACTTGCCCCACAGGCAAGAAACTGGCCTGGCAGCAAACTTCCTGGCCGTAGCTCGTAGCGGCCGCTGAGCGCATCTCCGCTCCGGCGGCGTGTCTCCCGGTGTGCGCGTGGCTCAGAGCGCCGCCAGCGCTCGCCCGGCGGCTTCCAGCTCCTCGGAGGTGCCGGCCTCGGTCACGCTGCCGATATCGAGGACTCGGCGTTGGAAGGGATCGAGCCGGTCGCGCCCGACCGCCGCGTGACAGGCGACTCCGGCCTGACGGCAGCGCGTGGCCACCTCGCCCACCGCCTTTCCGCCGAGCGTCTGGTCGTCCAGGCAGCCCTCTCCGGTCACGACGAAGCGAGACGCGCGCATGTGGGCGTCGAACCCGACGGCGTCGAGCACGAAGGCGGCGCCCGGCACCAAGCGCGCGCCGCGGTGCGCCCACAGGCCACCCGAGAGCCCGCCGCCGCATCCGGTCATCGGCACACCCGTGGGATCGCGGGGCGCTGCGCTTGCGAGCTCTGCCAAGCGCCCCTCGAGGCGCCGGACGGTGCGGGCATCGGCGCCCTTCTGCGGCCCGAACACGGCGGCCGCGCGCTCCCACGAAGTGCGAACGTCGCAGAGAACGGTAAGCGCCGGGTCGGCTCGCGCCTCGTCGAGTGCGCGCAGCGCGCCGGTGCCGCCATCGGTCGTGGCGCTGCCGCCGACGGCCACCAGGACGGTCGTCGCGCCGTCCGCCACGGCCGCTGCGATCAGCTCACCCGTCCCGCGCGTGGAGGCCGACCACGCGTCGCGCTCGTCTTCGGCCACGCGCCAGAGGCCGCTGGCCTGCGCGGCCTCCACCACGGCCGTGTGGCCGTCGGCGAGCAGCCCCCAGGAGGCGGTGATCGAACGGCCGAATGGATCGCTCACCTCGGCCTCTCGCAGCTCGCCGCCGCAGGCGCGGACGAGCACGTCCATCGTGCCTTCGCCACCGTCGGCGATGGGCAGCTCCACTGCCTCGCGACCGCCCGACCGCAGGCCGCGCGCAAGCGCGGACGCCACCGTGGTGGCCTCGATGGTTCCCTTGAAGCTGTCGGGCGCCACCAGGGCCGGCGCCGTCTGCCAGCGGTTCAACCCCGCGGTCACCGAGCCGCGACGGCCGCCGCAAAGGCTCGCTCGGCCTCCGTGCCGTGCACCGCGAACACCACCCGCTCGAGCGTTCCCTGGTGCCGGCGCACCTCGCCGACCATGAGCGCCGCAGCCTCGTCGACCGGGAAGCCGCCAACCCCCGTGCCGAATGCCACCAGCGCGAGCGAGCGGCAGCCGAGCCGATCCGCCGCTGCAAGAGTCGCCTCGGTCGCACAGCGGATGATGTCCGCCGAGGTCGGGCCGCCGAGCTCCATGGTCGCGGCGTGGATCACCCAGCGGGCCGGCATCTCGCCCGCGGTTGTCTCGACCGCCTCGCCAAGGCCGATCGGCGCGCGCTCGTCCGACTCCCGCTGCACCGCGGGACCGCCCGCCCGGCTGATGGCCGCTGCCACGCCGCCCCCGTGCCTCAGCTCGGTGTTGGCGGCGTTGGCAATGGCATCCACCTCGAGAGTCGTGACGTCGGCCCCCATTACCTCCAGCTTCAACACGTCCTTATTCTCCTCGATGCCCATGGCCCGCGGCGACCACACCATTCTCGAGCTGGACGGCCGCGAGGTCCGCTTCTCCAATCCCGCCAAGGTCTTCTTCCCCGAGCACGGGTACACCAAGCTCGACCTGTGCGAGTACTACCTCGCCGTGGCCGACGCCTGCCTTGCCCACCTGCGCGACCGCCCAACCACCATGAAGCGCTTCACCGGCGGGGCCGGCGGCGAGTTCTTCTTCCAGAAGCGCGTTCCGCCGACGGCGCCGGAGTGGCTGCAGCAGATGACGCTGTCGTTTCCGAGCGGCCGCAGCGCGAACTTCCTCGTCTGCCAGGACCGTGCCCACATGGCCTGGGCGCTGAACCTCGGGGTGATCGACTGGAACCCGTGGCCGGTGCGGCGGCCCGACGGCGACCACCCCGACGAGCTGCGCGTGGACCTCGACCCGACGCCCGAGGCGAGCTTCGATGACGTCCGGAAGGTCGCGCTGGTGGCCCGCGACGTGCTGGCCGAGCACGAGGCGACCGGCTTCCCCAAGACCTCCGGCTCGCGCGGGATGCACATCCTCGTGCGAATCGAGCAGCGTTGGGAGTTCCCGGAGGTACGCCGCGCCGCGCTGGCGCTCGCGCGGGAGATCGAGCGCCGGGTGCCGAAGCTCGCGACCACCGCGTGGTGGAAGGAGCAGCGCCACGGCGTGTTCGTCGACTACAACCAGAATGCGCGCGACCGCACCGTGGCCTCGGCGTACTCGGTGCGGCCCGTGCCCGACGCGCTGGTGTGCTGCCCTGTGACCTGGGAGGAGGTGCCGGACGTGGAGCTGTCCGACTTCCGGCTCGACACCGTGCCCGAGCGCGTGCGCACTGTGGGTGACCCGAGCGCCGACCTCGATTCCCACCCCCACTCGCTCGAGCCCCTGCTCGAGTTGGCGGACCGGGACGAGCGCGAGGGCTTGAGCGACGCCCCATGGCCGCCCCACTTCAAGAAGCAGCAGGGCGAGCCGAAGCGGGTGCAGCCCTCGCGGGCGAAGGACGACTCCCCGGCTAAGGAGAGCTGATGCGCGCCGTGGTGCAGGCCCGCGACTGCGGGCCCGTCAGACGGAAGACCCGGCCGGTTGTGATCGAGGCCACGTAGATCCGTCCGCAGGCGTCTTCGCCGAAGGTCGAGGGGTTCTCGACGGTGAGGCGCGTCGCGGAGTCCTCGGCCGTCGGCAGGGCGAGCGCGGCCGAGCGGATGACCCCGGCACAGAAGTCCGTGTGCACGTAGCGGCCGAACAGCGAGCCGAGCGAACGGTCGCGTACGACATAGCCGCCGGTGATCGAGCAGTTGCCGTCGGAGTGAAGGCGCTCGATGACGGGAGGCACGTGCCCCGGGGCGTCGCAGGGGTTGAGCGGCTGCCGGCCCTCGAAGCAGCTCCAGCCGAAGTTGGCGCCGCTTCCAGCGCCGCGACGGGCGAAGTCGACTTCCTCGACCGCTCCCGCTCCGACGTCGCCCACCGTGAGATCGCCCGTCGAGCGGTCGAAGGAGAAGCGGAAGGGGTTGCGCAGCCCGTAGGCGTAGATCTCCGGCCGGGCGCCCGTACGATCGACGAAGGGATTGCTGACCGGGGTCCGGTAGCGCGCCCGGGTTGCAGGGCCCGAGGGTCGGCGCGGATCGATGCGCAGGACCTTTCCGAGCAGGGTGTCGAGGCGCTGTGCTCGTCCGAACGGGTCGCCCTGGCCGCCGCCGTCGCCGATCGACGCGTAGAGAAGACCCTCGGGTCCGAAGTGCAGCTGGCCACCGTTGTGGTTGCCGAACTGCGAGTGCTCCTGGAAGAGCACCCGGCGGCGAGAGCCGCGGACGGCGCGGTTGGCGTTGCGGCTCGAGCGCCGAAACTCGTCGACACGGACGTCGCCGTCCTTGTCGGTGTAGTAGACGTAGAAGCGCCGGCTGCGGGCGTAGTCGGGCGCGAACTCCAGCGACAGCAGTCCGCGCTCGCCGCCGGCCTGCACGAGATCGGTGATGTCGAGGAAGGGAAGGCGGAGCAGCCTGCCGTCGCGTACCAGGCGAACCTTCCCCTGCTGCTCGACGACGAACAGCCGGCGTGGGTCCTGCGGCGGCGACTTGATCTCGGTCGGCGCTACGACGGTGGCGACCGGGCTGAGCTTGACGTCGTCGCCCGGCGCCGCGGCGGCCGGAGCGGCAAGAACCGCGATCGACAGCAGGGCGAGGAGGACGGCGCGGCGGCGGATCATCACTGGCACGGTAATCGGCGGGGAGCGAGAAAGTTGCGGTCGATTCGGGCATCGCTGGACACTTGGCGCGGCGGGCCTCGGCGCCCCTGGGTGGCGCCCGCCGCTCGCTGGGCGCCGCTGCCCGGGGTTGGCAGTTGGCAGTTGGCCTCGGGTCCTACCGCGCTGCTACTGCCGGCCTTTGCGTTGCCCGCTTTGCTGCCGTCGGAGGCCGCTTCTCCGGTGATCGACCACCCGCCGTCTTCTCCATCCTCGTGAGGCCCCAGGCGAGCAGGGCCATCAGGCTCAGGGTGATCGCCAGCACCACGCCATAGCCGGCTACGGAGAGCCACGGGGCCGCCGTCTTGGCCTCGCGCTGGAGGATCAGCTTGTCGTCCACAAACGGGCGGGTGAAGCTGCTCTCGGCGGGGACCTCCTTGGCGGGTATCGCCTTGTCCTCGGGCAGGAAGACCGGCACCGCCTGCAGGGAGTCGCCGCCGTGCAGGCGTATCAGCGCCTTCCACTCGCCGTGAACCGGGATGGGCTTGGTGGTGCGCCACGTGCCGTCGGCTGCCCGCTCCAGGCGGTCGACGACGAAGCCGCCGCCCTGCCATGCCGTCGCGGTGAGCCATTCCTTGTCGGACGCCGCGCTCGGCGGGTCGACGGCCACGGTGGCGTTCACCATCCGCTCGGACCCGCCGCCCGCCTCCTCGAGCGTCACGCGTGCCGTGATGCCCGGGTCGGGAGTCTGTATGAGCCCGTAGCCGACCACCCCGGCCACCACCAGCGCGGCGAGCGCGGGTACCGCAGCGCGGAGCCGCGGCGCCGGGCGTTGCTCGCCCTCGGCGCGCAGGGCTCGCCCGATGAAGCCTCCGATCACGCCGGCCGCCACCGCCATCACGAACCCCAGGAGTGCCGCCTCGGGAAGCAGCGCCGTCGGCCAGGGAATGGGCATCCACACGTGCGACCAGCCCCATTCCGCGGCCAGCCCCACGCTTCCGATCAGCGCACCCGCCGCAGCGCCGAACGCGAGCGGCCGGTCGGTGGTCATCCGCAGGGCCAACAGCTCGACGAGGACCGCCTCGACGATGTAGAGCGGGAGGTGTGGCGTGGTCTCGCCCAGCACCGGGCCCACGACGAGAGCCACGAGGCCGCGAATCGCGATGAACATCGCCACCGCTATGAGCGCCCCGCCGCGGCCGGCCCACACCCGGGCGACCACGAGCG
>JAABUS010007343.1_pt1 | contig 12724 bp, 16 predicted proteins | sample 5560161 | NCBI WGS metagenome assembly JAABUS01 (sample SAMN10711885, study PRJNA513376) | rock metagenome | isolation source: Antarctica rocks | place: Antarctica: Victoria Land, Trio Nunatak nord | collected 2016-01-04 | reverse complement strand
AGCACGTCCAGGAACCACCTGGCTGCTGGCAAAAGGCTTCATGGGTTGCCTGTGCCTGTTGGCAAACAATGACTGTGAAGCTGACTGTGCAGACAATATGATGCCAGTGCACACCTGGCTGGCCAGAAGCCCTTGTTTAATGCAATAGTACAGCTTGTGTGTCCTAGCCTTATGGAGGCAGTGAGTGACAAACTCACAGCTGGGTTGGTTGGCTTCCTGTCAAGCTGTGAACAAGTGGAATTGGGGTTACTGTCATGTTATCACCTAAATGTTGCTGTGCCATAGGACAGGTGAAATGGCAGACAAGCATTCAATCATGCTCATGAAGCAGTGTCATTGGCGTGCAGAACACAGACAAGCCAGGAGTCAGGCAGCTGCCCCTGCTCTTTTTAACAACTGTGTGAGCCTCACCTGTGCATGACTCTCAGCAGTCTGCTGGCAACATGAAGGCTCATGAAAGCGACCAGATTACGTCTGTGTGACCGCTTCTCATTGGCTGCCGCCACTGTGCTTGCCCCAGCATTGACACTCTGAGCCTCTGTCTGTGCAGATGTGCTGCTCTCTGCATGCTGACTGGGCTGAAGCAAGGCCTCTGTCTGTGCAGATGTGCCTCTCTCTGCATGCTGACTGGGCTGAAGCAAGGCCTCTGTCTGTGCAGATGTGCCGCTCTCTGCATGCTGACTGGGCTGAAGCAAGGCCTCTGTCTGTGCAGATGTGCCGCTCTCTGCATGCTGACTGGGCTGAAGCAAGGCCTCTGTCTGTGCAGATGTGCTGCTCTCTGCATGCTGACTGGGCTGAAGCAAGGCCTCTGTCTGTGCAGATGTGCTGCTCTCTGCATGCTGACTGGGCTGAAGCAAGGCCTCTTCCACGTCTGCAGATGGCTGCTTCTCTAGCAAGAAGCCACAGGCAGCTGTTGGGTTGTTGGCCCCAGCTGCCATGCCTGCTGAGTGTGAAGCAGCACCAAGCTCTCTTAAGCTGGCGCTCTCGGCTGTTGACACATCCTCAGGCTGTACCACTGCAGTGATGCTTGCTTGTTTGCATTGCTGTAGATCTGCAGTGCCTGCCAAGGTACCTCCACGCGCATCCACTGAGATTTGAGCCACGCTAGAAGGTGCGCCACTGCTAGCACAGTCAGCACTGCTACAGTCAGCTGCTGAGTCAGCCGCTGAGTCAGCTGCTGAGTCCAGTGCTGGGACAGACAACAAGGTGGCTGCTGACACAGGCATGATGATAAAGGCAGACTCAGGAGCTGAGTCAACTGCTGGAGCAGTTGAGTTGCCTGAGCTGCTCAGATGGGGGTTAGATTCTGTCTGGCCAGCTGTGTATGCCACCTCAAGCACTCTACACCTGAGATCAGCGTGAAGTTCTGCTGTTATGGCATCAGGGATGGCCACTCTAGCCTGCGAAGCCCACACAAGATTGCGCTTAGCTGCTGAGAGTGTTCAATGTATGGTTCCTTATTGCCCTATCAGCTGTCAGCGTGGTGCTTACATGTATGAAGCAATGTGCACAAGCATGTATTTGGCAGTCTTGACCACACAGAAGGTTCTGAAATGCCAAATACAACACTCAGGCGTCATGCTTGACCTGGGTCGCCAAGAGGATGCCAACTAGACACCTATATTGTGGTTTGCTGGCGACACAGCTCAAAGCAGAAAAGTTGTCTTGCCCTGCCTGGATTCCTGTTGGCCCTTACAACAGTGACACATCTCATTCCAACACACCAAAACACATCACTTGCTGTGCACAAAAGATGTACGAGAGCTTGAAACAGCAGAAAAGGGCACCTGATGAGCGTGGTCACAGGCTCTCAGGTGCTGCTCATGCTCCTCTTCACGCTGCAGGCCAGCCTGACAAGCTGCATTGCTGCCCTCTTGCTGGCCTTCTTCACCACACACCTTGGCAAGACTGTCACATGACAAAGGGGCCCTGTTGTGTGCCACATAGCCAGGGACCTTATGCAGGCTACGGTCAGTGGTGTTGCCATTCAGCAGGCGCTGCACCACCTCTGTGGCACCTAGCTCAGCCAACATGCAGAACCTCTCCAGCATGCCTGTACCACCATGTAATACAGGCTAACCAGATGTACCAAGGAAATGCTTTGCTGCAGGTGCACAGAAAGGGAACCAACCGTGCACTGCAGTAGTAGCAGTGGCAGTTCTGCAGTAGTCACAGCAGTAACAGCAGTAGTAGTAACAGCAGTAGTAGTAGCAGAATCAGTCATAACAGGAGTGGTAGTAGCAGTAGCAGTGCAAGCCTTGCAGTAGCGTTAGACCAGGTGGAAGCATGGAGGACAGCTGCTTGCAGAAGGTAAACAATGATTTGACGCTGGTTAAAAAGGAAATGGGATGAGTGATGGCATGCCGAGACAGGAGGCAAAGGGTAATCATGACAAGGCAGAGGGGTGAATTGTCAACCACAGGCTGGTTGAGTGAAGCATGGGGGTTTGCCTGTGGAGATGCAGATGCAGATGGGGGTGGAGGGGTCCAGGGGGGCGACCAAGGGATATGGTGTCACCACCACCCTCTGCCCCATGCCTGACTGCACCACCACTGACTGCACCATGCCTGGTGCCTGCCTGATAGGCCACTGCAACGTCCTGTGCTGCTGCACAGCACACAAGAGTCAGAAACCAGCATGTAGAGGTGTCACCCTTACCAGAAGAGCTAACACTCTTGCCTGCTGACAGCGTTTGTTTGCATTCAGTACTTGATGTTGTGGGCTGTGCAGCTGGTTGTGACACACATCAGACAGACATTCTGATTGAAAGCACAGGTGAATGTGATGCGCAACATGTTCTTGGTTATTTTCTTGGTTATCAACCAAGCTAATGAGCAATCGGCTCAAACAAGAGCCTGGTACTCTATTGCTGGAAGTTTGATGACAAGTATGCTCCTCTGATCATGCTGCAGAAAGCTGAAACACCTCATACAGGGTCCTGCCATCAGCCTGAGCAAATGACAACATGCACAGATACACAAGCAAGGAGAGAAACTCTCCTGGCGGTAGCGAGTCAACACGCTGTAGGTACAACACACACAGGTGCAGCGATGAGATTGCTCACCATGGGCACCATCATGTAAGGAGGGCAGGTCAGGTGGAAAGCACTGGTGGTGGGCCGTGTGGGAACCAGGCCACCAGGAGGGTGGGTCAGGTGGAAAGCACTGGTGGTGGCACGTGAAGGGGCCAGGCAACCAGGAGGGTGGGTCAGGTACAAGGCACTGGTGGTGGCCCGTGAAGGGGTCAGGCAACCAGGAGGGCAGGTCAGGTAGAAGGCACTGGTGGTGGGGCATGGGGGCCCCAGGCAACCAGGGCTCAGCCGCAGCATCTCCAAGGCGTGCCACACCTGCTGCATGTTGCTCTCATGCAACAGCACCCCATCCTACAGAGCAAGGACCCAAGGTAAGAGCTGGCTCGGCAGCTTGCATATCCCAAGACCAAGATGAGACAGATCACACACTATACAAAGCACCATCCTGAACAGCACAAGCAGTAGTGAGTAAAACAAGACATGATAGCATGTACCTTGAGACCAGTTGCTGGGTGAGAGTGAGCTAGAACAGCAAGACGCTCAGCGTCTGTTGATCCAGTGGAGAGGTTCTGCTGACGGTCTTCACTGTCAACTTCAGGTGAGGTGTAGGAAGAGAGTTGGCCAGCTGCAATGTCCCTACAATCCTGGCTCAACAGGGTCACCGCAGAGAGTACGTTCTGCTGTAGCGTCTGCCTTGCAGCAGAGGTTCCCTACATGACACACAATAGCACTTCGGCATTTGCTCACAACATGCAAATCAATGACATGCTGTTTATGGTACTGACATCTCGGATTCATTGTACCTTGCCAAAGCTGGTTATGTATCTGTAAGTGTGTGTCTACGTCACTATCTACTACTACTAGTCAAAGTATACTAGACGGAGCATGGTCAAGCACATAAAAGTCTGGTCAGCTGCTGCTTGTGATCATGGTCCAAGGTATCATGAGTAAAAAACTGTAATACCATCAGCCAGGCAGATGATTAGCGAGGCATAGGTGACACTCAGAAGCCTGCAGGGTTTGCAGACAGAGTTTTACCTGGCTTGGTGCATGATAGGGCACTATGTCAAGCACCGCCTCTGTTCCTGTCGCCCTAAGGCTGCTTGCGCCAGTCTGACCAGCCAGCTCAGTCTGCGCAGCATTGTGCATGCATCAGCGCACAACGTGCATGGTTGAAGAGTATTGCAGTACAGCACAGCAGCTGACCAGCAGTGCATTACGCAGCTACATAATGTTGTAAATGCTTTCGTCACAAAGACAGTGAACATGCATCTCACACGTGCACGCCATCAACTTGCATTTGTATACCATATCTGCAAAGCAACTTGCATGCATGCTGAGGTGTACTGCAGAATACCTGGAGTTGCATGCAGCGTGTAAGCTGCTCAAGCTTGGTCTCCAAAGCTGTCAACCTCTGTGCACAGCCAGATCTTGCAGCAGCAGCCTCAGCCTGCAAGTCACATGAGGTAAAGCATACATCATCACTCAATTCACCACTCATTCAACCAATCAATCAATCAATCAATGCAAGAAGCAAGCAATCAATCAAGCAATGGACTAAATCATCTCATCGTGTGCTGAAATGGTGCTCATCATATCCTCAGCATGTCAGCAACAGGCGCTCACCCATTGCCTGCGGGTAAAGCTATCATGGGCAGCATGTCGCCAGGCAGCAAAGGCAGTCCTGAGCCTATGCCTGTCAGCTGCTTGGAGAAAGACCTCAACCTTGGCAGCCCTGACAGCCAGCTGGTGATGGCAACATTGTCTCCAGCATTCAAATCTGATGCGTAGTAGTCTGCGCTGGATGCTATGCTGCGCTGCAGGTGACTGGGGTACAAACTCCTGAAAGTCCTGCAAACTTGGCCTGAATTGTGTTATAGCCTGCAGGACACATGTACCTGCTCAGCACATCGTGCTTGCAAATCCACAGGGTTGGCTTACAAACAACTATAGCAGATTAGCAGTAGAGATCAGCCAATAAGCTCAAACAACAGTTGCCTATGCAGTTTCTGTGCATACTGAAACACACTGGTCCCCACCTCCATCAATGAGACCAGCTGACACTTTGACTGTGCAGTGTTGGATTGGCACAATACCTTGAAAGCATTTCTCACCTGTCTGTTTGGTCTGGCGTCGGTGAGGCCCAGAGGAGAGCTTGCAAAGTCTGGTGCTGTCTGAGCAACGATTCTGTTGGGCCGGCTAGGGAGTCGATCTGTTCGAAGAGCAGGGTTCAGCAGGGACAAGGCATTTGCCTCAGCCCATCTTGCGCAATGGCCATTGTTTGCCGTGTTGCGTACGTTGCGCGAGCGCGCACTCGTCCAGCAGTGGACCATCTCTGCAGGTCGCCTATGCTGGTAAGGCTGAACCTCGTACGGCCAGCCTGATAGGCACCATGTAAAAGGAGTCTGCAATGCAGTTAGCCTTCAGAGAAGCACGCACCGCCAGACAGGTAAGTGCGTCGCGTTTATCAAACGTACGTTGGCCCGACAATAACATGGAATCTAGCTGATGAATCTAAATTCGATCTCTGCATTGCCATACAACCTTTGCCTGCACCTGACCTGCATGCACATACCTTCTTCCTGCCTGTTGCATTGTGCATCATGCTGAATGCAGCAAGAGTTCCTGCTTGAAGCCATGTTGCAATGGGACTAGCGCTGTGCTAATTACACACTAGTGTACTTAGTTTACTTTCTTGTAGCTACTGTAGCTACTGTAACAGTAATCAACGTCAAATTCAAGTCAGGGCTTTGTAGGAAACAAAATAAGTCATTTATGTTTACCTTGCCTCACAGCATGACGCTGCTGAAAGCAGGCAAAATATGCTGTATACAAGGGGAAAAAGCAAAAGCCCTGATGCCCGTACATAGGGTGTTCAAGGGGAAAACTCAAATTTTAGATTCTGAAAACCCCCCAAAAACACTGTCATGGTAAAGCTAAAGGCTTGGTATATTGATTGGATTCTTCTTCTACTTGCTACGTGCAATTCTTTTGCACAGTCTGAGAGAAGCAGATCGCTGCCTTCAAAACCAAAAACGGTGAAGCACAGCAAAAGCATGCTAAGTAAGTCACGTAAATTTAACGAGTTGTAGTATAACGAAAGTAAATACATGTTGTTTACAACATGGGACCCCGGTGAGTAGCACAGTCTTAAAAGGGACCCTGTGATGTATGTGTAACACCTCGTGATTGCAGCCAGTTGAGTCAGCACTGTGCGACCTTACAAACCAGGCAGAATCAAAGCAGATCCATCTAGCCAGGCTTCTAGTGACCATCTGAGTCTGTCCAGTGACTAAATCAGGTAATGACTGATCTAGTGGGACTGGTGGGACAGGCAGTTTGTGCAGCCTGACAATGAGTCATCACTTCAGAATTGCATAACGCTCTCGTGGCATGACCAATTGCTATTCAAGCACTAGGTACTGCGATGCGCTGTGTTGTCAGGCTGCGGCAATTGCGCAGCTGTTTTGCAGCTCTTTTCTCACGCAAATACAGCTAGGTACGCCCACCTTGCCGACCCAGTTGGAGAGGCTAGTAAAGCCATCAGACTTGAAGCATCCAGCTTAAAGCAAAGGACACTGTGTCAATCAGACTGTGCATCAGGGCGTGCCTGGTATGGCATCTGCATCTTCTTCAGCATCTTGAGTTGAAGCATTGGCCAAGTACCTGAGCAGACAAATAGCGAACCCCTGTGAGCACATGTTTGCATCAAGACAGTTTTGTCAAATGCATGAAGCTAAGTCAGACAGTGCTGGTCCCTGATTCACATGAGCATGAGCATGTCCTGTTGCGCAACATGTCACTGTGCGCTACTATGACAAAACCATGGCTACATACTCTGGGATAGACAACATATGGTTGACCCCAAGCAAGATGTCAGCATACCTGTTAGAAACAAGCGCATCAGCATCTTGCAGCATGTCCTCTGAGTCCTCTAGCATCTGATCTCCTGGGTCTGTGGGAGGCTGTTGAAGGCTCACCTCACCATCATCATACATTCCAGATCCACGACTGTTTTTGACAGAAGGCGCCCCACCACTCCTATACCAGGCAATCTCACAAATGTCACCATCACAACAGTTTAGATGTTTTGTTCGAAATATCAAATCTTCACAATGCAAAAGCACAGTACAAGGCGACAAGATCCGGCTTGGGGGGCAGCTTTCTGCAATATTCTTTGTAAGCACTTGTGCTTTCGTATTGTAAAGGTATCATGTTGAGAAAGTTGTCCATGAGCAAAAAAGAACATAGCCTCTGGTGTAAACCTACTTCGGGCAATGCTGTAATGCCTGATCAGTAACAGTACACGCAGCTGCAAGCTCTAGAGGTGCTCAAACTCTTATACACCGCCAGAAGGTGTGACTGTGCCATTCAACACACACCAGCGTGCGCTGCTGCTACATCACACTAGATAGATACCCTAGCTGAGCAGATGGTACCCACAGCAACTGAGTGGGTTGAGCTGCTGGAGCAGTGAATATTGAGTGGGCTAGCCTGGAGGCAATGGATGGGTGTAGAGAGGGCTAACCTGTTGGAGCGGTGGGTGTAGAGGCTGGGGTCGTCATCAGGCATTGCCTGCCTGCCTGATGGCCCTGCCTCACTGCCTGAAATAGACACATCTGCTATGTCCTGCCATTGGTGCTGCCCTGAAGGCTGACCTACACTGCTTACCTGACCCAAACCTGCTGCTTGGCCTTGTGGCCTGAACCTCCTGCTCAAGCGCCCACCTGCATTTGTGAAGACAAGTCTTGCCGAGATAGCTACAGTTTGGAGCTCCTGCTATTAAGTTGGGTGTTTGCAGCCTGACACTGCTGGTATGCAGGCAGCTGTATGCAGCCCTTTGCTTGATATGCTTTGAGCCAGTGCTCTGGCAGGATGCCAGCCGTGTGTCTTCAAGACCTATCTGGTAGATAGAGGTACATTGACACCAACATGTGGCCATGATGACGATTGCAGTGGCATCAAAGGAACGGTTTTAGAAGCATTTGTGTCACAAAACGCTATCGACGCCCGATAGCTGCAAGCTTCTGAACCTGCCAAGCAGGGGAGGGGTTGAAAGTGTCACCGCTGGTGGGCCCTTTATTGGAGGCGTCGGTACCGGTATCACTTGCTGGTCTGGCAGGCACAACAGGAGTTTCATCAGGGGCAGCTTGCTGGCCTGCAGGGCGCCCACCCCTGGCAGCCCCTTGCATGAATCTGCTAGGGCGAGTGGTTGCTGCTGCGACGGTGTTCAAGGGGTTCTGAGCAGGGCGGCCAGAATTCGAAGCAGGGGTTTGTCTTGCTCCTGTGGCAGGGGTGCGCATGTTGCCATGCAGAGCTGTGCCTGGAGTGCGACCACCTGCAACATAACCACTTTAGACCTAAACCACTGCTGACCCATTGCTGTACCAGTCAATAGTGCATGCTGCCTGGCTTGAGCATTCTGGCAGTGTGGCTAGGCAGTGATCAGGCGGCAGTCCTTATCAGAATGAGACGCAGTTGCTCAAAAGCTGTGCCAGATAAACAAAGTATTGTGATGAAGCTGCACAGGAGCAGGACCCATGACCCTGTATTGCGTTGCAGCACCAAATGTCAGCCCAATGCTTACAGCACAGCTATAGGAAAGCTAAGTATTACAGAGCATGATTCTGTTCTACATCACAGCCCTGATTGGTGCCTACCTCTTGCCCCATAAGGAGTGTCTCCTGGCACAACACTGTTTGGGGCTGCACCCAATCGGCCTCCAGCAGGGCCTGGCTGGGGCTGTTGGCTGAGTGGCTCAGCCTGCTGTGACTCCATCAAGGTTGCCAGCACCAGCTCTGCGTCACACTCTATCTCCTGCATCACACTGCACCTCAAGCCTTGCTTGCCTCTTTTGCGCAGTTGAGACGGGAAAATGATCTGCATTCATCTGCTTATCAAACAGGATGGGTTGATACACACATATCAGCAGCTGTGAAATCCGCAGGGCAACCGTATAGCTGGCAAATTTGATGCAATCAGGTGCAGACTAACTGATCAGCTCACCTGATTGCCTCTGAAGTGGGGTTCAACCACTAACGGAGCACCAGGTTGGTCAAATCTGATGGCCACGCTGGCTCCAAGGCTCTCGCACATCGACAGCATATGCTTGAAATCCTTCAGGTTGAACGTCACATCTGACACTGTATCTGACGAGTGCTGATACTGCAAGAACACCTCTCTGGTATCCAGGGACAGCTGTGTGTACAAGGCCTTGTCTGCATGCGCTGCATCACACACAAACATCCATTAGTCATCGCAGCACACAAGATGGCAGATCACCCTGTCTCTCATGCTCCAACTGCAAGTGTAGCAGTGTCCATCAAAAGCTTTGCACCGCCTGCAGTCCAGTGTCAGGCATGCCAAGGCAGCTTACCAGGCTCGTGCACACAATGCACAGTGTAATCTGGCCTGTCAGTGCTACATACATTGAAGCATACCTTTCGCAGGGTCGTTGAAGCTGCGCATCTGCACAGTCTTGGAGGCTTGACCAGGGTCTGCCTCACAGTCAGGGGTGGCAATGATGGTGATCTCTCCCACTGTGGTGTGGAAGCTGGACAGCAGCCTGCACCCCCATCATCTGTATGGTAAACTGTTGTTTGTGGATGCAGATTTGGATGCTGGCAGTGAAGTCAGTGCATGCATTACTGATGTCATGATAACTCCATCAGCACATCTTACATGTTGCTGCACCATGGTCCAAGTTTGTGCAACGAGGAAATCCTACAGCATGACAGAGATGCAATTTCTGCAGAGTTGATGCTACCAAGCACACACATGTGTGGTTGTGAGATGTGCTAGGCAGAGGCTAGGTGTGTACATTGTGACAGTAGGAGCACCTGCTGAGCTCAGCAGCCTCAGCCAGGAGGTAGATGGGGAACATGTCTTTGTCTACAGTCGCCTGCAGAATCTCAGCCTCTAAGCATGGCACAGTGTACCGCTTCTCAAGGCCTGCAGACCATATACATGTAGATGCATGGTTGCTCAACAGCACAGACATGGCAAATGTGCTGTTGGGAGTGCGTGGGTTTGCCAGCAGTTGCGTAGACTGGAAAGCAGGAAGGCTCAGCTGGAAAGCAAGTGCTGCCTGGTACAGTGCCTGTCTATTGTGGGAAGCTGGGGAGTTGGGCTCACCATTGTCTGCGTGGACAACCAGAAGCAAAGTGTTTGCATCTGACTCCAGGTGGAGTGTCAATCGAGAGATCCTCTGAGTGCGGAAGACAGTAAGAACATGCTGCACGGACATGAAAGATGATGACATCATAGTGTACACAGTAGAGTGTATCACAATGTATCTTCAGCCGATGACAGCCAATTGTCACGGTCAGATGCAGTATATTTGCTACAATGAAGATTACATGCAAGCAAGCAGGCACCAGGAGGCGGTCACCACAAATCAGTGTCACTCATGGAAATGTGCCTATATCTTTGGCTAAGTTGGCGCAAGTGTCTGAATGTGATCTACCTTCATCAGGACGCCAGCTTGAACAATGTTTCTTTCGAACACATTGTACTCATCAAAGAAGTTGCTTTGAAAAGACACTGATGCATATGCCGACTTGCTGCTGTTTATGCTCCGCAATACAACCTGTTGGGTCAGACACAAGTCAGTTGAGTCAAACACAGTTCAGTTCTGTATCATGAGTCACATGCAAAGCCTTATTGTGTTACTGACTCTTTCTGGAAAGCCCTCAATGAGAAGCTCAGATCCTGCATTGAGTCACAACATCATGCACGACAGTCTTCAGTGCTCAGTTGGTTTGACCTAGTTGAACATGATCATACCTATCCTGCCTAAGCACTGCAAAGCAATCTTGAGGTATTTGATCTGTTGCCCAGTCAAAGTAGCCTTCAAACTCATGGCCAGAGAATCTGTGCTCCTTGCAGCCAGCGCTCGTCAAGTGGCCGAGCGTCACATCCCGTTCATCCTGATCACAGACCTTAAGCAACTCACTGGCTACACAGCACGCCAGTCAAGTAAATGCTCTTTGCAAATCTCACGATACCGCAGCCTGATCAGCGCAGAGCGGCCTGGCTTCAATTGTAATGGTCTGTCGCTACATGGTCGTGCTGTGCTATGAGTTGACCAAGCTGTTGACTGAGTTGACAGGTTCGCAGGCAGCTGTTCCGCAAGCGTTGTGATATACGTCGAGCGAGCAGCGTTTGTGAGTACGCCTTGAACGCGCAACAGCATCAGGAATTGTGCCCTGAAGTTGCGTCGACGGTTGCAGCGACAACTTCATAGCTGCACGTGCATGCTACACGCGTTTCCTGGTGACCGGCCTGCCCTGACTGATTGGCCTCAATGTGCAGAATGTAGCAACGCTACAACTCTCATCATCAACAGCAGCTGCCGCCGCCCGTGCTGTAACAACAAAAACAGCCACTGCGTATCCTTGCATGCAACTTGTTGCACCGGCACTGCTCCTGCCGGCTCTGACGCTTCTGTTGGCGACAGTGAGTTCGCAACAGGTACTACAGCAATCAAATATCATGGCAATTTGCAGACCCAAAGCCTTCCACTATGTCAGAAAGCTCCTCTTGTGAAATTATACTGTTGTATGCAGGCAAATTCCAGCTTGCCTCTGCGCTTTTGGTTGGATGAGTACGCATTCACTCCAGGAGAAACGACACTGCTCAAGGAGGAGATAGAAGTGTGTGTCATAGCGGCATGTCAATGCCAACTGTGACATATGAGTTATGCCGATTGCACACCTGACTTCTTTGCCACTGCAGGCAGCAGGACCTGGCAAAGCAATTGTCTCAGGGGAAACCAAGCGCTTGCGCTTTGCTGTAAAAGGCTATGATGCTCTCAGATCATGGGATGTGTACTGGACAGGCAGGCAGGTCAGTTGCTCTCAACACCACCCTTCCTGCTTGTCAGATAGTACTAGCATGCCATCATGCAATTTCTGGTTTTTGACATTGCATGCACTGTGTTCCACATTGCCATTGTCTTTTGAGCCTGCAGCACAGTTGTCTAGTTGCAGCGATCAGTGAGTAATCATACAAGACCACTCTACATCAGCATGCTTACAAGCAAAAGAATGCCAACAGATGCATGGTTCACTCAGCAATGTCAGCAATGCTTCCTAGCTAGGCGTGAGGCAAGCAGTATGCACACATAGCATGCACTCCTCTGCCAACGCTTTTGCCAGAAGAAAATCAGCAACTTTGCAACAGTCCTGTACACCACAACATTGCTTCTTGCAGCAATGTGAAAGAGCTTTGACACAAGCCAAGCCGGGTCAGAGGGTCAACTGTGTCCCTGGCATCCAAAGCTTAACAAGGAAAGGCAGGCTCATAGCTACCTTGACTCAACATTATGGGGAAGGTGCATTTGAGCTGACGCCTCGCTCCTGGCTGCTGCCTGAGCAATACTGGCACTGGCGTCTTTGGGCTGAGTCCCAGGTACACTTCTGCTCTTACACCTTGCAAACAAACCACCCATGTGTCCTGACGACAGCTGCTATCAGGGCATACCCTTCTGCTCTTACCTCTTGCAAACAAACCCCCTATGTCTCCTGACGCCCGCTGCTGTCAGGGCATGCACTATTGGCGCTTGTAGAGGGATGTGAGAGCCCAAATGGCAGCTTCTGATGATGGCCTGAATCAGATCTTGCTGGTTGTCTGTTCACATGTTTGATTCACAACAGCACCTCATGGCAAAGACTGTTCTGGACGATGCCTTCC
>JAABUS010007341.1_pt1 | contig 12727 bp, 8 predicted proteins | sample 5560161 | NCBI WGS metagenome assembly JAABUS01 (sample SAMN10711885, study PRJNA513376) | rock metagenome | isolation source: Antarctica rocks | place: Antarctica: Victoria Land, Trio Nunatak nord | collected 2016-01-04 | reverse complement strand
GACCGTCCCGATCCACGCGACGCCGAGCGCGATGAGAAAACCGCCGACGATCGGGCGATGCGGAGATTCGGCGGTCGGCTCGCTCCAAACCTCTTCCGGCATCGCGACATCGGAGGTCGGCTCGCCTACTTCGTTTTCAACGGCATCGGGCTCGACCCCGGTTTCGAAATGTTCGCCGAGCCAGGCCACTCCGGCATCGTCAAAATCGTTCGGGAGAGCCGCCGGATCGGGTCGGGCGTCGGGCTGCGCATGGGCCGGAAGGTTCATTGCGTTCGTTTACCAGCTTTGCGAACGTGCGCCAGCTTCGGCGGCCGACATGCGGCCGTCGCAATCCCGTCTTAACGTGTCCCCGCTATCGTTCACCGCATGGCATTCGATCCCGGCACGCTTTCCACCGCACTCGCAGTCGCCGCGGGGGAAGACGGCGCACTCATCGCCGAGCTTCGTTCCGCGTTTCTCGAAAGCGCGGAACGGCATGTCGACCTGCTACGGCGTTCGCGTTGCGATGCCAACTGGCTGCTTGCCGCCGGACGCCTCAAGGGGCTTGCCGCAAGCTTCGGCATGGAAGGACTGGTCGACATGGCGCTAGAAGCGGAGACGGGAGCACCGGGCGATCCCGTCGTCCTGCGCAAGATCACCGGGGGCATCGCCGAACTCCGGGGCTAGCTTATCGTGCGCCCAACGCGTCCGGCGGGGCTGGCCACGCGCGGCCCGCTCGCCTATCCCGCGCCTCTTCGGCGGGGCACGCACACGGGAAACGGCATGGCGCTCGGGGCGCTGATTTCGGCTTATCAGGATTCGTCGGGCGACGGGGGTGGAACCGGAACCGGCCTGCGTGCGACGCTGCCGCTCGCCGGGCGGACGCTCGTCGAGTATCAGGCGCGTCTCGCCCGGGCCGCGGGGGCGCAGCCCATCGTCATCCTCGTCGAACGCATGCCTCCCGCGTTGCTCGCCGCGGTCGACAGGCTGACCACGGAAGGGATCGCGGTCCAGCTCGCGCGCGGGGTCGACGAGGCCGCGGGTTATTTCGCGCCGGGCGACGCGGTGCTGTTCATCGCGGGCGGATTGTTCGCGGACGCGGCGAGCGTCGAGCGCATGGCCAGCGCCACCGGCCCAACGATCATGACGATGGCCGACAATATCGGGCTCGACGCGTTCGAACGCATCGACGCATCGAGCCGCTGGGCCGGGCTTGCCACCGCGAGCGGCGCACAGATCGCCTCCACGGCGGCGATGCTGGGCGACTGGGACCTGCAATCGACGCTGCTGCGCCGCATGGTACAGGATGGCGCGCGTCAGATGGTCACGGGTGCGCCTGGGAACGCAACGCCGGGCGACGGGGGCACGCCCATGCTGCTGATGGCGACGGGCAACCGCGATCTCGACGATGCCGAACGCCGCATCGTCGCGGGCGCGCGCGGCATGCGCGGCGACTGGGTCGAACGCTACGTGACCCCGATGCTCGAGGAATTCGCGGTCGAGCGGCTGATGGCAACCGGCGTCCGTCCGCAATGGCTGGTCGCGGGTGCGCTTGCGCTGACGACGCTTGCTGCGTTCTTCTTTGTGAAGGGCTGGGCCGGGGCGGCGGTGATCGCGTTGCTGCTGTCCGTCCCGCTGGATGGAATCGGCGAGCGGCTCGCGGCGTTGCGCATGCAGCCGCTCGTGCGCGGCGACAGGTTGCGGCGCGGTCTGCCGCTGGTCGCGGGCGCGGCTTACGCGTTCTGCGCGATGTGGCTGGCGGATCATCCCGGCGGATCGGCCGCCATTACAACCGCAGCGGCGGGCCTGACCTTCTTCTTCGCTTCGGCACGGGAACGCCCGCCCGGACCGCCGCTTTCGCTCTGGCTCGCTTCGCGAAAAGGTGCGATCCTGCTCGCGCTCCCGTTCGCCGCAAGCGGCCGGTGGAGCGCGGGTCTGGCCGTGATCGCCCTGTATGCGGCGGGTTCGTTCCTGTGGCTGCAGCACCGGGTCCACGTCCGCACGGCGCCGCACGATTAGCGGCGATTTAACCGTGACTGCGCTACATCGGTCGGCGATGATCTCGGAGTGGCCGATCACAGCCGACGCGCGGCCTCCCGTCCGGCCGGTCTCCGCCACGGCGACGCACCCGTTCGCCCGCAACGCCGCGGATGCGCGACGGCTCGACGAGGCGACGACCGACCTGTTCCTCGATCCCGCACGCCGCCTTAGCGACCGTGTCCGCGCGCTCGCCTGGACGATGCGCGACGATCTGGTGCATTCCGTGGAACGCGACATGCGCCTGTTCCTGGAGCCGCGCGTCGGCAACGACGAAGCGCTTGCGGCCTCCTTGTCGTCCGCGTCCGTCGCGATCGCGCTGCCGCTGCTCGCCGACGGCGACGTGTTGCGGCATCAGCCGTTCGCCGCCGTCCTGCTCCGCCGCGCGCGCGAAGCGGTGATCGGCGACCGCATCGGCCAGCGCGACGCCGGTCAACCCGACGCCGACGCCACCATGCCCTTGCTTGCGCATACGGATGCGAGCGTGGCGCAAGCCGCGATGGCGCTTGTGGTGGCGGGCAGCCGCCGACGCGACAGGTTCGGCGAACCCGTACTCCTGTTCGACGATCTCCCCGCGGAGCTTGCCGCATGGCTTGCGTGGCGCGTGGCGGCCGCGTTGCGCCATTATCTTTGGACGATCGGCGACATGGACGGGCCGGACGCCGACACGCTGCTGACCGGAGCGGTCGCGGCCGTGCTCGGGGGCCACGACGAAGGCCGCGGGTTGAATGCTGTCGCCGCAAGGCTTGCGGCACGCCTGGATGCGGCGGGTCTTGCCGGAGGAGCAATGCTCAAGGCGCTTGCCGGCGCAGGAGACATGCCCGCCTTCACTGCGGTGCTCGCGGCCGCCGCGCATCTCCCCGATCCCGAAGTCTGGGCGATCGTCGTGGATCCGGCCGCGGGGCGGCTCGCGACGCTGCTGGGCGCCGCGGGTGTCGAACGCGCGCACGCCGCCGCCGTCCTGCTCACGCTGAACGAACACGAGGCGGGGGACGCGCTGGATATCTTCGACTCGCTGGACATCGAAGCAGCTCGCCGCGCCATCGCGCCGCTTGCACGCGATCCCGAATATCGCGCGGCCATCGCCGCGGTCGACGCCGCGCGCGCCTTCGCGGGAAACGGTTTTTGAGCGACGGCGAGATCGTACGCGGCCGCGTCGACGCGAACGGCCTTCTCGCAGCCGCGGACCCGTTGCTGGACGCGATCAACGCGCGCGCCGGCGGGCGCATCGGCGCGCCGATCGCGGTTCCGGCGATCGCCGCGATCGTGCGTCTGGCACGCCGCCTTCGCGTCGTCGTCTCGCGCGCTGCCGTCGCGGCGGACGGAACGGAGGACGTCGATTTATGGGTGCGGGCGGAGCCGGACGGACGCGATGTCGCGCTCACCGTCACCGGCTGGGCGCGTCGCCATGCGCTCCCGGCACCCTCCGCCACGGACGCGCGCGCCGATGCGGACTTTTCGCGCAGTTCCGCCGATTGGAGCTGGGAGACGGATGCAGCGCTCCGCGTCACGTCGTTGTCCGGGGGTGCGGCAAATGCGGTCGGTGGCGACGTGCGCGCGTTCGTCGGGGCGCCGCTCACCCGGCTGTTCGGCTTCGTAGAAGGGCCGGAAGGCGGACTTCCCGTGCTGACCGCGCTGGCCGAACATCGCCGCTTCGATGCGCAACTCGCCCATCTGCGCGGGGGCGAGGGCGGCCGCTACCGGCTGAGCGCGGTCCCGATGACCGACGGCCGCGGGCGTTTCGCGGGCTTGAAGGGCAGCGCGACCGGGGTCGGATCGGTCGGGTCAACGCCCGATGTGCCGAAGGATGACGGCGCGTTCGCCGAACGGCTCGACGAAGCCTTGCGCTCCCCTCTGGGCCGCATCGTCGCCAATGCCGAGGCGCTCGGGGCACGGACCGACGGTCCTTTGCGCAGCGAATACACCACCTACGCGACCGACATCGCATCCGCGGGTCGACATTTGCTCAGCCTCGTCGACGACCTCGTCGATCTGCACGCGATCGAACGGCCGGACTTCAGCCCCGAACGCGACGCGCTCGACCTCGCCGACATCGCGCGCCTTGCCGCGGGACTGCTCGCCGTCCGCGCGGTCGGCAACGGCGTGCGCATCGATCGTCCCGCCGAAAGTGAGCGAGTACCCGCCACCGGGGAATTCCGCCGCGTGCTCCAGATCCTCGTCAACCTGATCGGCAACGCGGTCCGCTACTCGCCGCCGGGCGGGATGGTGCGGGTCCGGGTGGAGAGCGGCGGAGACAAGGCCGTCATCACCGTCGCCGACGAAGGCAAGGGCATCGCACCCGAAGACCAGGACCGCATTTTCGGCAAGTTCGAACGCGTCGATCCGGGCGAACCCGGAGGAACGGGGCTGGGGCTGTATATCGCACGAAAATTGGCACGCGCGATGGGCGGCGACATCACCGTGGATTCGGCGGCGGGGCAGGGGGCGAGGTTCAGCCTGACCTTGCCGACGCAGCGATAGTTCTGGCGAAGCTTACCGCGCCGCCACCGCCACATAATCCCGCTGCGTCGCGCCCGTGTACAGCTGCCGCGGTCGCCCGATCTTCTGCTCTGGGTCGGAAATCATTTCGTTCCACTGCGCCACCCAGCCGACGGTGCGCGCGAGAGCGAACAATGCGGTGAACATGCTAGTCGGGAACCCGATCGCCGACAGGATCACACCCGAATAGAAGTCGACGTTCGGAAACAGCTTCTTCTCGATGAAGTAGGGATCGTGGAGCGCCATGTCCTCGAGCTGCAATGCGACGTCGAACAGCGGATCGGTGACGCCCAGCGCGCCGAGCACTTCGCGCACCGTCTTCTGCATGACGGTCGCGCGCGGGTCGTAGTTCTTGTACACGCGGTGGCCAAAACCCATCAGGCGGAACGGGTCGTCCTTGTCCTTTGCGCGCGCGATATATTCTGGGATGCGATCGGGCGTCCCGATCTCGCGCAGCATGTTCAACGCGGCCTCGTTCGCGCCGCCGTGCGCGGGACCCCACAGGCAGGCTATTCCCGCCGCGATGCACGCGAACGGGTTCGCACCCGACGATCCGGCGAGCCGCACGGTCGAGGTGGACGCATTCTGTTCGTGGTCGGCGTGCAGGATGAAGATGCGGTCCATCGCGCGCTCGACGATCGGGTCGATCTCGTACGGTTCGGCGGGAACGCCGAACGTCATGCGCAGGAAGTTGCCCGTGTAGCTCAGGTCGTTCTGGGGGTACATGAACGGCTGACCGATCGTGTATTTATATGCCATCGCCGCGATCGTCGGCATTTTCGCGATCAGCCGGTGGCTCGCGATCATGCGCTGCTGCGGGTCGGTGATGTCCGTGCTGTCGTGGTAAAACGCGGACAGCGCGCCGACGACGCCGCACATCACCGCCATCGGGTGCGCGTCGCGCCGGAACCCGCGCATGAAGCCGGCGAGCTGTTCGTGCACCATCGTGTGTCGGGTGATCGTATAGCTGAACTTTTCCAGCGTCGCCTTGTCGGGCAACTCGCCGTTGAGCAGCAGGTACGACACTTCCATGAAGCTCGACTGCTCCGCGAGCTGGTCGATCGGATAGCCACGGTGGAGGAGGATGCCTTCGTCGCCGTCGATGTAGGTGATCGCGCTCTCGCACGCGGCGGTCGACGTGAAGCCGGGATCGTAGGTGAACGCGCCCGTTTGCGCATAGAGTTTACGGATGTCGATGACCTGCGGGCCGACGGTTCCCGACATGACGGGATAGGTAAAGTCGCGACCGTCGAAATCGAGCGCGGCGGCGTTCTGCGTCTGAAGGTCGGTCATGCGTCAACTCCTTGGGGGCTCTGGTCCGCGATCCGCGCGAGACTTGTCTCGCGGCCGAGGAGAAGAAGCACGTCGAAAATACCAGGCGACCTTGCCGAGCTTGACCCCGGCCTCTTCGGACACCTCTCTTACCGCCGCCTCGATGTCTTCCGCGTTCCACGTCGCGAGCCCGGAGAGCCGGTGGTGGAGACGGGCAAGGAGATCGGCCGCCCCGCCTTCTAGCAGGGCCGCGGCGGCGGCGTCCATGGCCAGCGGGCGCGGCGCGAACAGGAACTTCGCGCCATCAGCAAGCTCGTCCAGATCCTTCGCGCGCTTCTTCAGCTCGGGCATCGCGCGCACCAGCAGCGCGCCGTCCTCCTCGCTCGTCGACCCGCCCAGGCGCGGTGCGATCAGTTCGGCCAGCCGCGCGTCGTCGGCCTCGCGGATGTAATGCCCGTTGATATGCTCGAGCTTTTTCAAATCGAACCGCGACGGCGCGCGTCCGACGTCGCCCAGGTCGAACCAGCGCACCGCATCGTCCCGAGAAATGATCTCGTCATCGCCATGCCCCCAGCCGAGCCGCAGCAAATAGTTTTCGAGCGCTTCGGGAAGCACGCCCATCTCGTCGCGATACGCCTCCACCCCGAGCGCGCCGTGGCGTTTGGACAGCTTCGCCCCGTCCGATCCGTGAATCAGTGGCAGGTGGCCGTAAACGGCCCGCGGCCACTGCCCCTCTATTGCGTTTAGCGCATCGACGATCCCTAGCTGACGGAACGCATTGTTCAGATGGTCGTCACCGCGGATGACGTGCGTCACGCCCATGTCGTGATCGTCGACGACCACCGCGAGCATGTAGGTCGGCGTCCCGTCCGAGCGCAGCAGCACCATGTCGTCGAGCTCGGCGTTGCTCACGGTGACGCGGCCCTGCACCGCATCGTCGATGACGGTTTCGCCTTCGCGGGGTGCCCGCAGCCGTACCACGAAAGGCTGCGCGTCCTGCTCGGGACCCGGCTCCCGGTCGCGCCAGCGCCCGTCGTACCGCATCGGCAGCCTGGCCGCGCGCTGCCCGGCGCGCATCGTCTCCAGTTCCTCAGTCGTCGCATAGCAGCGATAGGCATGTCCCGAGGCGAGCATCGCGGCCGCGACTTCGGCATGGCGTGCAGCGCGCTGCGACTGGAACACGACCTCGCCGTCCCAGTCGAGCCCGAGCCACCGCATCCCGTCCAGGATCGCGTCGATCGGACCCTGCGTCGATCGCGCCGCATCCGTGTCCTCGATCCGCAGAAGGAACTTGCCGCCGTGCCGACGCGCGAACAACAGGTTGAACAACGCCGTGCGCGCGCCTCCGATATGCAGGAACCCCGTCGGCGAGGGCGCGAAACGCGTGACCACGGGACCGCCAGTGTTTTCGCCAGATGTTTGACTTGCGCCCAAGCGCGGATGCTCCATGATTTGGCCGATGGCCGGCAATGCCTCGCGCGCCCCTAGCATAGCGATCCGGGCGCTTCCAACGCTCACGTGGCGCGGATTGCCGAACGTGGGCGCAGCAGTCGAGAACTGGCTCGACGCCGAGCGCGAACAGCCGCCTTTGTGGCTTCCGGTGGCGATCGGTGCGGGGATCACGGCGTGGGCGGTGCTCCCCTCGCAGTTGGCCTGGGTCGCGTTCCTGTTTTCGATGGGCGCGCTGGCGTGCGTCGGTCATGCATTGGGTTCGGGCACGCGGTCAGGCCGCGCGACGATCCTCTTCGCGCTCGCCGTCGCGCTCGGCTGCGCGCTGATCTGGTGGCGCGCCGAACAGGTCGCGGCACCGCGGCTTCAAAGGCCCGTCGTCACCCAATTCAGCGCGATCGTCGAAGCGGTCGAGCCGCGTTCCGCGCAAGGCGATGTCCGGCTGCTTCTGGCGCCCCTGGCGGACGCGAAGCTCCCGCCACGGGTTCGGGTCAACGTGCCCGATCCCGACCAGACGATCGATCTCGCGCCAGGCACGACGATTTCGCTTCGCGCGCGCCTGATGCCGCCCGCGCCCATGTCGGTTCCCGGCGGCTACGACTTCGCACGCACCGCCTGGTTCAAGGGCATCGGCGCGACCGGCCGCGCGTTCGAAGCCCCGAAGGTCGTCGCCCGCGATCCGCCGCACGGCTTCTGGGCGAGGCTCGGCGTCTGGCGAGCGCGGCTGACGGCGCACATCCTGACGCGGATCGACGGCGGTGAGGGCGCGGTCGCCGCCTCGTTCGTGACGGGCGACCGCGGGGCGTTGCCGGAAGCCGACGACGACGCCATGCGGCGCAGCGGGCTTACCCATCTGCTGTCGATAAGCGGCCTTCACGTGACCGCCATGGTCGGCGCCACGATGCTGATCACGCTTCGGCTGCTCGCGCTCAGCCCCTGGCTCGCGCTGCGCCTGCCGCTCGTCCTCATCGCGGCGGGCGTCGGCGCGGCGTGCGGGATCGGGTATACGCTGTTGTCGGGCGCGGAGGTTCCGACGGTGCGCTCGTGCGTCGTCGCTTTGCTCGTGCTCGGCGGACTGGCGCTCGGGCGCGAGGCGATGACGCTGCGCCTCGTCGCGACAGGCGCGACCGTGGTGCTGCTGGTCCGGCCCGAAAGCCTTGCCGGACCCAGCTACCAGTTGAGCTTTGCGGCTGTCACGGCGATCGTCGCGCTGCACGAACATCCCCGCATGCGCGCGCTTCTCGAACGACGCGAAGACGGCGTCGTCCGCCGCTTCGCCCGGGTCGTCCTGACGCTCTTCGTCACGGGCGTCGCGGTGGAAGTCGGGCTCGCGCCCATCACGCTGTTCCACTTCCACCAGGCAGGCATGCTGGGCGCGCTCGCCAACATCGTCGCGATCCCGCTGACCACGTTCGTCATCATGCCGCTGGAGGCGGTGGCGCTGCTGCTCGACCTCGCCGGGCTCGGCGCTCCGGCCTGGTGGCTCGCCGACCAGGCGCTCGGGTTCCTGTTGTGGATCGCGCATACGGTCGCGGCGGCACCGGGGGCGGTCGCGCTACTCCCGTCGATGCCGCGCGGTGCGTTCGCGCTCATGATCGCGGGCGGGCTTTGGATCGCATTGTGGCGGACGCGCGTGCGGCGGCTCGGCCTGATTCCGTTCGTCGTCGGTGCCGCCTGGGCGCTCGCCACGCCGCCGCCCGACCTCGTCGTCACAGGCGATGGTCGGCACCTCGCGATTCGTCGACCGGACGGAAGCATGGCCATCCTGCGCGACCGCGCAGGCGACTACGTGCGGGACATGCTGAGCGAAGTGTCGGGCTATGAAGGAACGCTTTCCGCCATTGCCGAGCTTCCCGAGGCACGCTGCAGCCGCGACCTGTGCCTGTTCGACGTGATGCGGGAGGGGCGAACCTGGCGCGTGCTCGCCACGCGATCAGGCTACCTCCTGCCTTGGCGCGAAATGATCGCCGCCTGCACGGAGGCGGACATCGTCGTCGCCGATCGCCGTTTGCCGCCCGGATGCACCCCGCGCTGGCTCAAGGTCGACCGCACGATGCTCACGCGAACGGGCGGGCTCGCCATATCACTAGGCGCGCGGCCGCACATCGAAACCGTGGCTTCGCGCGTCGGCGACCATCCCTGGCGCGAACCGCTCCGCCCGCCGGGGTCGGGGCGTCGACCGGATCGCACGCGATACAGTGACGGTTCACGCCCACGTCAGCACGGCCTCGCCACCGCGCGCGGCGCATTCCGTTCAAGGCCGACATCTTCCTATGACCACGCGCCTGATCCTGACGATGCTCCTGCTCGCATCCGCTAACGCAGGTCTTGCGCAGGAAGCGCCGCCGCAGCCTGCTCCGGCACCCGGACCGGCGGTTCCCGATGCGGAAGTGGCGGGCGAAGCCGACGACCCGGCCGCGGACGACGTGCAAGAAATCGTGGTCACGGGCACGCGCGTGCGTGGCGGGGTCCTGGGCGACATCCCGCCCGAGATCAGCCTCGATCGGCGGCAGATCCGCGGCTACGGTGCGAGCAACCTCGCCGACCTGCTCGCCGCGCTCGCGCCGCAGACGCAGAGTGGGCGCGGGCGCGGAGAAGGCGGTCCTGTCGTGCTGCTCGACGGCCGGCGCATTTCCGGCTTCGGCGAGATCCGCGACATTCCTCCCGAAGCGATCGAGCGCGTCGACATCTTGGCCGAGGAAGTCGCGCTCAAGTACGGCTACCGCGCCGACCAACGCGTCGTCAATTTCGTCCTGCGCCGACGCTTCCGCGCGCTCACCGCCGAGATCGCAGGCGGAGCGCCCACGGCGGGCGGGCGGACGAGCAGCCAGATCGACCTCGACATGCTGCGCATCGACCGCGCGGGCCGGTGGAGCCTGGATGCGAAGTACAGCCGCGACACCGCGCTGCTCGAATCCGAACGCGATATCACCCCCCGGCCGGGCGTGACGATCGACGTCGCGCCGTTCCGCACGCTGCTTCCTCAGGTCGACCGGCTGCAGCTCAGCGGGACGCTCAACCGGACCGTGTTCACCGGCGTGTCCACCACGCTCAACGCCCGCTTCGATGCCACGGACACGAACAGCCTCTTCGGGCTGTCCACCGCGAGCCTGCTCGGCGGCGACCTGTCGAACCCGCTCGCCCGCGACGGCAAGACCCGAAACGGCCATATCGGCCTGTCGATGAACGGCGATCTGCAGCCCTGGCGCTGGTCGCTGACCGCGAACCTCGATCGCAACGCCAGCCGTTCGCGGACCGATGCGGACATTCCCAACCTTCTCGACGGGAGTGACCGGATCGTCGATCGCGCGCGCTCGGTCGATCAGTCCGCGGATACCGAACTCGTCGCCAACGGCCCGTTGTTCCAGCTTCCCGCAGGCCCGGTCACGACCAGCCTCAAGCTCGGCGCGTTCACGCGCGACTTCTCCAGCGACGCGTTCCGCGCGACGGGCGTGCAAAGCACGGACCTGTCCCGCGACCGCGTGGACGGGCAGGCGAGCGTCGACATCCCGCTGACGAGCCGCCGCGACGACGTGCTGGCGTTCGTCGGCGACTTTTCCGCGAACGTGAACTACGCCGCCGACCGGTTGTCGGATTTCGGCACGCTGACCACGCTCGGCTACGGGCTCAACTGGTCGCCGATCCGGGAGGTGCGCGTGATCGCGTCGGCGACCCGGGAAGACGGTGCGCCGAGCGTCCAGCAGCTGGGCGATGCGGTCATCGAAACGCCCAACGCGCGCGTGTTCGATTTCTCGCGCGCTGAGACCGTCGACGTGACCCGGCTCGACGGCGGCAACGCCGCGCTGGTCGCGGACAATCGCCGCGTGATGAAGCTGGGGCTGACGGTGCAGCCGTTGAAGGATACCGAACTGACGCTGCGCGCGGACTACACGAACAGCCGCACGCGAAACGGGATCGCGGGTTTTCCCGCGCTGACGCCGGAGATCGAGGCCGCCTTTCCCGACCGCTTCACGCGAGGATCGGACGGGCGCCTGCTCCGCATCGACGCGCGGCCCGTCAATTTCGCGCGGTCGGATCGCGAGGAGCTGCGCTACGGCATCAACTTTTCAAAACCGCTCGGTCGGCCGGACCCCTCGCGCGCCGACCTGCGCGCGGCGCGGGGGGGAAGGCGCGACGGCGCGGGCGGTGCGGTGCCACCGACGGGCAACGCCGATGGCGCGCGTGGCCCGGGTACACGGGGGGCGAGTGCACAGGGAACGGACGGACCCGGTCGCGGAGGCTTCGGGCGGGGCGGCGGGGGCTTCGGCGGCTTTGGCGGGCGGGGGCAGGGAAGCCTGCAACTCGCGCTGTTCCATACATGGCGCTTCACCGACACGATCCTGATCCGCGACGGCGTTCCGGAACTCGATCTGCTCGGCGGCTCGGCGGTCGGCAACCGCGGCGGGCGTCCGCGGCACGAAGTCGAGGTCCAGGCAGGCGTGTTCAAGCGCGGACTGGGCGGACGCCTGACCGCGAGTTACCAGAGCGGCACGCGCGTGACAGGTCTGGCCGACCCCGGAGACGACCTGCGTTTCGGCAGCTTCTCCACGGTCAACCTGCGCCTGTTCGCCGATCTTGGCGCGCAGGAGAAGCTGGTCGCGCGTCACCCCTGGATGCGCGGCGCACGCGTCAGCCTGCTGGTCGACAATCTCCTCGACACGCGTCTGCGCGTCCGCGATGCGACCGGCGCGACGCCGTTCGGCTACCAGGGCGACCTGCTCGATCCGCTCGGCCGGTCGGTCCGCATCAGCTTGCGGAAACTGTTTCTGCCTATGCGTAGGAGAAGGCCAGTAACCCAGTAGATAATTCACGTGTGGCGTGCGTAAGGAATTTACGCTCCACTTAGCCGACGGAGGGAGGCGGCTTCTCTGCAACTCGCGCACTTGCGACGCGCGCTTCTCACCCTCCGCACCATGCGGAAAAGCCGGGTCGCACGGAGGGTGTCAAAACCGAGCGGTTGTGACACCAACTCGCTACGCCCGACCAGACCAGTCGACTGAACGGGCTATCTCCGGAGATGCAACGTGGGGCAGCTTGGATTTGGGGACCAAAACGCAAGACAGTTTTGAGAATTAGACGGGTGCCATCCGATCGCCAAAGACCGTTTCGCCTCCGACAAACCCCCGTTCGGGAAGATCAAACAGCCCAGGTTTCCACACACCCTTTGCGGCGCCAACCGAGAGGCGCGCGATTGTAATAACAGATGCCACCACCGCCGGTCAGCTCACCGGCGATCCATCCTCCAGAGATCGCCGCGTAGTGCCGGTCGTCCGATAGCCAGAAGAAGTCGAACGGTGTGCCGTCATTCCGCCCGTGCAGGCGCTTTCTTCCCGTGACGCACTCGAGTGATGTGGGAAGCGCTTTGAACTCGCCAGGCTTTGCTAGTGCAGTTAGCCCCTCTGACTTTGCGGCGTCCGGCTCGAATTGGACATTGCCGAACGGACCCCAACGAATGTCATCCGCCATCGCGCAAACAGCTTCTTGCTCGACT
>JAABUS010007339.1_pt1 | contig 12730 bp, 15 predicted proteins | sample 5560161 | NCBI WGS metagenome assembly JAABUS01 (sample SAMN10711885, study PRJNA513376) | rock metagenome | isolation source: Antarctica rocks | place: Antarctica: Victoria Land, Trio Nunatak nord | collected 2016-01-04 | reverse complement strand
AGTGCACCTCCGCACTTGTGGCAAAGCAAACGGTAGAAACGGTGCACGATGCTGTATAAGGTCTGTTGAGGTTTGGACCCTAGCACAGTGACCAAGTGCTGCTGCACGCGATTGTACTCCCCAGCAATTCTGGTCCTTTGGTCCATCAGGCTTCAAAACATGTTGAACGAGGTGGACGATGCCCTCTGTACGGTTGGCCTTCTCTGCTTGGCTGTGATGGCCATCTTTGCAGCTTTTTGGCTGTTTGATCTGCTTCGAGAAGCATTGCACAGGTTCTGGCCAAGTGACAGGCAAGCGAGCGACTGCGCTTTTCCAATGGTTTCTTTCGGGGCCGTCTTCAAGCTGACAACGGTCGCTGATGTCAACCTACCATGAAGTGGATCATGCAGGCAGCCAAGAACCTTGCTGCTGTTCGCGGTCCAGCTGGCCGTGTGTTCTGCCCTGCCGTGGTTGCTCTGGGAACTGGACTTTAGAGCGCTGTGGCCGTATACAGATTGGTTCAGAAAGGCGCCTGTAGTCCTCGAGTCCCTCTTGGAGGTTTTAGAGGGTGTGTGTATGATCTTGGTCCTCCTATTGCAACTGGCGGTCTCCACACTGGCTGCTGTGCACTGGCCGCTGTTTCTGCCTGTTGCCGGTGAGCCATACTTATCGGTGGTGTTGCTTGAGGCTGCAAGCAGTCTTTTCCCTCACCGAATTGCTCGTTTTGCCTGTAGCAGGTGCAGCATAATTGAACTGTTGACAGTTGCATAACTCAAGAGTGTTTCTGCCTGCTCTGCAGGAGCTCTTATCCCATTCCTCTCAGACACCGCCAGGTTATTCTGGAGACTTGCAGTCGCCAATGCCATAATTCACCACTGCTTTTGGCTCCTTGTTGGGCATCGTGGCGCCTCGCTGCTTCCGGGAGAAGGAGCCCATATCCCTTTTGTGCTGTTGGTCTTTGTAGTCTTCATCTGCATAGCACCCACGCCACAAGAGTCCATCCTGCTCAGCCTGTTGCCTGAACTCAGATCAGCAGTGCAGCACATGTGGGCTGGATCCAGCCATGACAAAGGCGTCTCCCTCGGTGAAACGACAGAGCCGCTGCATAGCTTCTCAGTATCAGGTGCTGTGTCTGGTGAAGCTGTCATCACAGATGCTGACGCAGCCAATGCTCCAAGAATTCGCATCACAGCAGATGGCAGCACTGTGTCTCATGGGGCCATGCAGCATGCAGTGCTTTTCTCTGACAGCTCAGAGATGCCCAGAGCACCTGCGTTAGGAAGGAATGGAGCCATTGACTCACGCCTGCATGATGCTGGCATTCCATCATCCACTGACAGCAATGAAGCCTCAACAGCAGTGGAACACCCCAACCTTGTCTGCTTCTGGCTGGGTAAGCCCGGCAAGTCGACAAATTGCCCAACACAAGCATCACCTTGCATGTTGGGCTTGTATTGGTGTATGTATCTCATGAGTCGCTGTTCAAGGCAGCACTGTTGAATGTATGTGCATCGCCTGCCTTCCCATGCACTTCTGTATCCTCAGCTTGATCTTTGAAACTGCTCATGTCACTGTTGCAGGTGCTTTTTGTGGGAGTGTCATTAGAGTGGTTGTCTCAGTCACCATGGTGGCAAAGCTATCACAGCGCCTTTGGTGTATGCAACGTGTGCAGAAATTTGTCCATGGCGTCAAATTTGGCTTCAACGGCCTCTGGGCACCCAACAGCCCTGCCACGAGTTCTGCAGCTTCGCCCTTGACAGGAGTGCAGCAAGCCTCTGTCCGCGCTGACGCCATCCTTCAGGCATCTTCAGCAGCATACATGAGTCCACACAACATGCGTCAGTCAATGGTGCAGTGGTTCATGAGTGGTGGGCCCCCGTCAGTGCTCCGTCTGCCTTCCCTTCATGGCACTGCCGGTTACTCCAGCCCAGCAATGCAGCAGAAGGGGGCTGCTGGTGGCAATGTCTGTGCAGCTGTGCCTGACCAGGACTTGACATCCGGCACTGAGCCTGAGGTTTTTGAGGAGGCTGACGCAGTCATGCAGCCTGACCTGCAGCACACGGAGCCCCTCCAGGTACATGCTGCAGCAAGTCATGTTCATTGGCATTGACAGCCTGGCTCACATGACCACCTCAAGACAGTCCTTGCGCAGCATGCTCTATAATTTCAGCTTGGTTGCGGCATGCTCCATGACATCAAAGAAGACAGGTTTTGTGCACTGTGCAACAGCATGCATGCTTGGTCCTCAGGGAACATTTTCAGAAAGTCATGTCTGGTCATTGCTGACAGTTTGCACGCCTTTGGACGTATCTGTTGTTTGATATGTGCAGGCCAGGCAAACTGCAGCCTTTGATGGGCGCAGCACAGATGATTTCACAGGCTGGAGAAAGCCTGTTGCCCATTTGAGGGCAAAGCTGAGACGAACTTCATCTATTATACAAAACCCAAGCACAATGTCTCATGTGTCCAGATCGCACACCAGACAGTCAGTCAGGGACAGGCTCCGAGCTGTCAGGCGGCGAGCAACACCTGCCTGCTTGTCTGTCCAGTGAGTGAGTGCAGGGCTGCCTTGTCGGTAGACTACAGGAACAGCCTGCCTCCAATGCACATACATTCAACAGTGCTGCCATCGTGTGCAATGCTGCCATCGTGTGCAAAGGTTGTAACATCACTCTGCTGGGTTTCAAATTTTGCTAATATCATAAATTGTTTGCAATGACAGTCATATATCAGGCGTTGTGGGCCTTGCTGTAACTTTCGAGCAACTGCATGCTCTGATTTAGTATGTTGGCTTGCGTGAGCAAGGCTACTGCAATGTGCGCCAGCGAGCATTTCAATGTCAAACAAATTCTCGACCAATGATGTGATGTCAGCTGAGAGCAGTGCATGTGTGTCTCCAAGGGCACAGAAGCAGAGATGCTCACATAAGCAACAAGTCTTTGTGACAGAAATGTTGTGTAATGCAATATACAATCACTACCAGGCTAGCAAAAATTGTAGCTCTCAGCGACAAGCTCCTGAGAGCATTTTCGAATAATGCTCGACAGTTGTCCTGCAGAAAAGAAAAGAAAAGAAAAGTTTACGCTTTTCAGCGATCATAACGTGAGCCTCCTAAGGCGGCAGCCCAGAGCTCACGGTTGTCCTGCAGGCATGTGACCTGTGGTCAACCCATGATCACAAACTTCGTGATTTGGTCTGTACACAGTGTGCTTTTGCCGTGCATATCTGATCAGATGCCGAACTTCGACCACCCTGACATTTATGGACACCACAGCCTGCTCTCAAACTTGCCATGTAAGCAGTGGCCAGCTGGGTGCCCCAAACACCCACTTCTTGATATGTTCAGCACATGCCACACATCATAGTTTGGGGGTCCCACCAACATTCACACCCAAGCTGTGTGCAGCAATGTGCATGGCTGCTGTGACAGTTTGTAACAACTCAGGGTGAGTGGAATGGGCTGATTTGGAAAGCTCCTGCAAGACCAGCATGCACATGATTACGTCGTCTGCTACAAAGACCGTCACAAGTATGGTGCAGACACATGCAATGCCGCAGCTTTAAGGGACGCCTAGTCATGCCCACTGGCAGCTTCACTGCTATGTGCATGCAGCACAGCAAAGCACAGCATGCAGACATTAAGTTTGACGGTGACCACGTCAGAGCTCACAGCATGCCCTGTCAGGTGCAAAAAGCGGGCAAGCGATCTTGACTCGATCTTGACTCGATCTTGAATCAGCATACACAGAAGAAAACAAGGTGCATACATGGTGCAAGAGCAGCTGCAGGCTTGTGCACTGCACGCAGCTGACAAGCACAGTGAACAAGTTGTTGATGCTGCATTGCTGCAAGCGCGGCTTACATAGACCAAGAAGCATCTTGTGGTGCTCTTGGCCTTGTTCCAAACATGGGCACAGTGTAATATACAGTAATGCCATTGACAATGCCAGGTGCTCATTTGGATAAGGATTCAGAATGATTTACCTGACTGAAGATGATATCACTCCTGAGCCCAAGGGGGGTAATGCTGACCCACCCTTGCTTCACAGCCCAGCTATCGCTTCCTGATGCCATGTCCCTGCACACCATTAAGCAAGGTTCGTGACCCAGCAGCAGATCCCAACAGCAGACCCCACTCCGCGCAAAGTGTTGCTCCCAAATGTCTGATGTGAAGACAGATGCTGGTCAACATGCACAGTGCCGAACTGAAAGCTTTGCTGCAATCATGAGACGCATCTTGAGGCTTGCTATGCAAAAAAGGAATTTATTTGTGCTTGTGAGGTGCTGCATGCGTAATGCGCATGGTCTTGTGGCTGTCGTCATGCGTCACATGCAGCTTGATTGCATAATAGGGCTGACTTGATGGAATCTGGTTCCATGACACAGTGATTGCGTCATGAGATTGCATGAGTGTACCATCTCATATCTCCTGCAAAGTTTCTGAAAGTGCGAACACCATCGCTCTGATCCAGAATGTTAGGAGTTTTGGCCTGCTGTTCGTTGCCATATGCTTCCAACATATGGCCTTCTTTCTGATCAACAGTGTCTTGGGTGACTTGCTGATAGTTGAGGTCCACAATGCCTGAGCCTTGGTGAGCCAGGTAGAAGCCGTGGAATGGGTCTTGTGCTGGTATGTTGATGTTGATGACTGCATTGGTGAGGTGACTAAGTTGTGGGTGCGCGCCTTGGCCTCGTGTACACAGGGCCTGCAAGCATTTGCAATTTACTGTGCCAATGCTTCTGTTGTGTCACATTGTATACAGAGTCTGCAAGCATGTGCATTGTAGTGTGCACAAGCCAATGCACTGTGCGTATGCCAATGCTTCTGTTGTGTCACATTGTACACAGAGTCCGCAAGCGTGTGCAGTGTTGTGTGCACAAGCCAAGGCTTCTGTCGTGTCATCTTGTACATGAGAAGGCATTGACAGTGCGGCACATGCTGGCAATTCATTGCATTGCACAGGTGTAAGTAGGCAGAATTCACAAAAATTCACAAGAGCCGATGCCCCCTCATGGGGTAGGGCCTTAGCCTTGGCAGGAATGTAAGTCTATGCCAACAACCATCGGGGTATGCCATGTACAATAGTCCAATCATGACTAAATCAAAGTAGGCAGAATCAATGGAAAGTAACAAAAAGTAGTCTAGTGATGCTGTGGTGCCAAGTCAATCAAGTAGCACCACTCACATCAGCTGCATGGCAGATCAATACAGGGTACATCACCAGGAACAGATCAGATCAGATCTTTTTCATAACCGGGTACCATGCTTGGGCAGCACAGGGTAAACAGATGGCAAGAGCATGCCACAGCGTACGGCCAGAGATGACTTGCCTGGACAAAAGCAACAATGTATGCTGCTCCAGCCTTGAAGCCGTCCGGTGTCAAAGCCTTGTAGTTGTCCAAAGACACCGCTATTGCTGGCACGCCCTGCAGCATAACCCTTGTAGTCAATATTACTCAAAGCATGAAGTACAAAGCTCGCTGCTCACGAGACAACAATCTGCTCACTAACAGAAATCAAGCATGCACCAGGTGAATGTTGCATAAATGCAGACAGTATTGCTGCTTGTCAAATGCTTTTAGACCAGCAAGGCAACTGTGGGGTGGTGTTGCAGCTGGGTTTGGGGGCGCAATGGGAAGGAAAACCTTGATAGCAGCTTCTTGGGCAGCCCCGACAGTGCCTGAGTAGATGACATGCAAGCCCAGATTGTCGCCCCTGTTGATCCCAGATACAACTAGGTCATATTGCTGGCTCTGAAACAGCAATGCACATGTCAGCTGAGACCAAAGCATCGAGTTAAGCATCCTCTGCATGCTCTGACCAACAACAGGTGACACTGCCTTAAGCAGGTGAAGAGTGTTACCTGCCTGAAACAAAGGGCCGTGCAGGGCCAACATGGTGCAGTCAGCAGGCTTGCCATCAATTGCATAGGCTTCTACTGCTCCTGCACTGGACTGCCGTGTGACCATGGAGGTGTGGTGCAGATCCAACTTGCAAATTGGATTGGACTGTGCACATGTGTGACTGGGCAAGCGGCTCATCAGCAGCATCAACAGAGCAAGGCACCTTGCATGGCTACAGGAGTGCCTGTGATGTGCTGCCCAAGTGTGATTGCATGACTTGACGCCGATCGCTCCTGGGCTGGCGCTGACACATATACGTCGCAAAGTTCTGTCGCTCCCAACGCACTGACAAGAGCGACTATGCCAGGTGCCGCGATGCCATCGTCGTTGCTCACCAGAACCCTGATCGGTCCCATTTACAAGAATCTGCCGGAGCTGGTGGCCGCTCTGCGACTACTGCTCCTGGTAACCGGCTGTTGCTTTTGGATCAGGGGAACCGCTGGAGCGGCTGAGAAGCAGGTTCACCAACGCAGGCGCGCGTTGATGCACAGCAGTTGCGGCAGGCTAACAATCGCATACACTGTGCTCGAGACGATCGCCCGCTTGGCCACTGCCGACTGCTGACTTTGCCGTTTGACACAATGAGTAAAGTTACTAATCCGCCTTTGTCTAAGTCCCTGTCCTTGCAGCTCTGCACACTTAAGTCAACGCCACAGAGCTCGACACGGTCGCTGATGTATCTCCCAGCGGTTCGTAAATGATTGAGGATTGAGACATGCAAGGCCAGGCATGGCTGCCCTGCAATTTCTGCCGTCTCTGACGCTCTGGCACCCACAGTCAAAGCTGAATCAGCACACAAAAGCTTGCTTGCTTCCATTGCTGAGCAACCCACGATGCATCAGGCTTCCTGGGTTGAATATGCACCAGTTACCGGCAGCCAAACGTGGTTGCTCGACGGCCACAGCACGAGCCAAGACAACCGATCACTCTGCAGACATAGGCCCGTCAGCCTATGACCGGCTGCTGGCTGCCTCTTTGTATCTGTGGCCGATATGTGAAGGCTCATGGAGGCATGCATTGGCTGTCCAAGCAGAAAGAAACTTGCTGGGTCCTGCTCGTTGGGGTTCTGCAAGCTCACACAGTCTTTTGTTCACAGGCTTGCAGTAGTCTTTGCAAGAATTGTTCAGTACCATGCTCTCAATTGGCTGGTTTGGATTAACATGCACAGCGCTGAGGTCACAGCCTCAAATGACCAGGTCCGCTCACTTGACAAGTCAGCACTGAGCTGCCACTTTCAAATGTCACTGTGAAGCATTGCACTTGCAGCTGATCATGCTGCAGCCATCCTGGCTTCAGATCTGTTAGACACTGACCCCAAATCTTACTGCTTTCTGCTTGCTGCGCATGAGTGTGTTGTGAAGTGCAGGCTGCGTTCCGTACAATCACACGGGCATGCTTGGCATTGTACCAGGAAGCTGCTGCATTCCTGAGGGAATTGTTGCAGTTGGGCGCTGATGACCCAAGCTTCTTAGGTAAGTGCAGCTGCACACCTCCGTATCTGGCAGCTTACTACTGCTGGGCACAGCTTGGTGCTACGCGAGCACCGACATGTGTATGACGACGTGATTGCTTTTTACACAGCTTTTCTGCAACGGCTCTAGAAGCAGAAAGACTTGAGTCATTGGCACCATGCTATGTGGCATGCATGCCACATAAATTGCATGGGCTGCACCTGCTTGTCGTCCATCAGTTGCATCGCCAGGCCAGGCAAATTAGAAGAATGTTGAGGGCAAATGAGCTGATCATAGCATGAGATACATGCTCCATGACTGTATTGATTTGTCAATACCACAACTTTCATGGGTCCTTGCTATGCAGTGCAACACGGCAAGATTCCAAGCCTGAGGCCTGTAGCTGGTCACTATGACAGCTTCTGTTCCCTCATCTACATGGCTGCAGTCTCATCACTTGCATCAGCTGCATACACACAGCAGCAGCAGCAGCTTCTTAAAAAAAGAAGTAGGAGACAGCAGAATGAGGAGCGAGGCCCTGAGAAGCAGCGCAGATGGTCACAGTTCAGGTCGGTGAAGATTTGCGCTATGTCAAAATGCATCAAACATCTGGTATCCTGATTACCGCTTTTTCACTAGCGCTGTTGAGCGCAATATATGCTGCTGCTGCTGCAGCTGCTGCTGATCGGCAGCATGACAACAAGTGTTGGAAGCATGCATTCCAGAGGAAGCCAAGTAGAGTCTTACTCATTGCTGCCATGTGCAGGCAATGAACATGCATTCTAGGGCATTGCAATTGCTCTCATGTCAAGTACAACATAGCACACGATGTCTTTCCCAGTGTTTGCTCTTTGTGTAGGATGCCGCAGCTAGTGATGGGAGCCAGTACTTGTGCGCTACTGCTGCGCCTGTCTCTGGTGAGCATGCATGGGGCAAGTGGACTCGCCACCGACACCTACAAGTTTGTAGCTGTTTCGTTGACCCTTGCTAGCGTGTGCACTGGGCTTGCACAGATCATGCAGGTATGCGTACTTTTGTTTGCAGCTGCTGTCCTGCTTTCCAGGTTTGGCAATGCAGCAGTGCAAAGCTATCATGCTTGGATCACGTGTTGCGTATCAGGTACATACTTGAGGGACCTCCACATGCAACATGTCACAGCGCTGCATACGAAATTTTGACTGTGACTTAAGAGAGCTCATTCTCTGCCAAAGAGCACACCTGTGAATGGCAAGTTGTCTGTCTGGACCTTTGTTTTACTCATGCAACCCCACCTAGGACAGCTTCCCAAACTTGCACTGCTAGGTAAGCTTGATGAAGTGAAGGGATCAGTGTAAATGGAAATCATGTCTGGACCATTTGGTTGCATCCTGATTACAGACGAAACTTTTGACACATGCAGGTCATGTTTGGCAGGTTTGAAGAAGATGGCAAAGGTGTGCTTTTGCTTATGCAGCAGGCAAGCAACATAGCCTGGCTACACTGTGCACTCTTACTCTCGGATTGGGCTCTTATGCTATCCTTGCCGTACTCCTGGTCAGCAAAACTGCATGTGGGCGTCACAGCAGCAGTAACTTTTGCTCTAGTACAGACTTTGCATCATACAGCTTCAAACACAGACTGGCTGTTCAGGCAATGATGAAAGAGCATGATGAACATTATTGGCAAGTGCTGCCTGCTACTGCAACGTCAGCCAAAGCCAGATTTCAGACAACACACAAAACAGCTCCCTAATCAAATGAATGTCTAGAAAAGATGTGACATTACGAGGCTCAATGCTTGATATTTACCAGTGTGTAGGGTGCTTCGGAACGATTATGAAGCAACTTAACTTCAAAATTGATCTTGACATTGACCTCTGACGACCTTTTGAACACTATCTCGGTGTATCTATCGTAATCATCATGTCCTGTTGTTGTGTTGCCAAGCACTTTGATTGCCAGGTGTAACAATGCTTGAATGCAGCAACCACAACAGCAGCATTGCTTAGCTGACATGCCCTTAGGACCTCAAGGACACAGAACTTTTAGGCTGGCAGGTCTCAATGCCTCATCATGTCCCTGAAGGTTCTGAAGCCAGCTGCATTATACAGGTGCGCATATACGCGAAACAGTTGCATGCTGAACAAGACCAGCGCAGCTAGCGACAATGCCATTAAGGTTTGATCCCTGAGGTCTCCCTGCAATGCATGCATACACTGCATCAGCTGTGTTCAGTCTTATGCTGTAGGATGAGCTTGCAAGCCATGCTCACCCTTTCCCGTGGCATTATAGCTGAATCAAACTGCTCTGATGCAGTGTTCAACCATGTCGAGAGCTGCTGTACAACCTGAGACAAAGCGCAGTTTCAATGCTATGCTACTTTCATGATGCTGTAACGCTATTGCTGGCATTTTGGCTCGGCAGCTGAGATGCCAACCTGGTCTGTGCGCTGACGCCACACCGGGCGACCGGTGTCCGGTCTTTGTTGACAGGCGATTTTCGTACAGGGCGCGCTGCTCCGTGAACGCTTCGTAAATGTACGGCTAGGCGATGATGCGAGGGGTGAAAACGACCGCGAATTGCCAGTCAACGGATACTTCTGATCAACAACTTGCAGTGTTGCATGCATTGCCCGGCTGTAGGCTACTGAGGCAAAGGAGACAACGGCATTCGCAGTGCTGCATGTGCAAGCTCAAGAGGAAAAACTCTTTTGCGACGTGCAGGAGCGGTACGCCTCTCTCGTGGCTTGCACGCGAGGGATCACTTCAGCTGAGGTGTCGCCGTTCTTCTTCAGAGTGACTCCTTTGTTGACCGACGTCGCCATGGCTAAGCGACCACAGTGTTCAAGCACGCATTGAATAACTGAAGGCTCAAAGCACCACGCAGCGTTATTTGACTACCAGGTTCATTGATCTGCTGCTTATGGCAGCTCCGTGGCGTCTGGTATCCCCTGTCAAGCTTGACATATTTGTATCCCGGCATGCATGCAAGCATAACTGCCCACTTCTCTTGAAAACCCCTGATTGCAAACACCCTAGTGGCCGGCGGTATCGTTTTCGAGACACTTTGTTAACAACGCTGAGCTGCCATGGCCTGTCGTCATACCTCAAGCCTTGCTTGCACATTGGGTGCAACAAGTGGGCTTTGCATTCTTGCCACGAGGTTGTAGGACATGTGTGACCATCAGCGGACCAGCGCAATGCACTCATCCACAGAGATCTCGAGGATGGCAACTGTGTCTGCTGCCGTACACGTGCTGTGATGAGGCTGAATTGATAATGAGGTTTTTGCTTAGCTGACATTTCATCAAGAAGACAGCACTATTGCTGCATTCTCCCACAGTTGGCATCACAGAACTTCATGGCACATGACTCCCTGGTACACAGCCTATTATTTTTGGACATCCTCCAGATCTGGCATCAAGGTTGCATAGTGCCGTACCCACCAAACTACAGCCTCAACAATTCCGGACACACCCTGTTTGTGGTTGATGTTCAGCACAACTTGTCTGCAGGCTAGGCTGATGCATGCATGCCCAATTGGCCAGACTCTTTCCGCAAAGCTTCTGTTGAAGCTTTGTACTGAAGCTGCAGCTGATCAGCCTGCAAATGCTGTGCCTGCTTCTTGGCCTTCTTAGCAAGAAGGACTTGGGCCTGCTGCTACTCTGCCATGAGCTCATAAGCAGCCGTCTAAGCTGCATGCACATGCTGTTGCTGTCTTTCAACTTGAATCTCACAAAGATTCAGAGCTTACTGCTCTTCTACATCTCTGAGTTGCCCATGAGTTCAGCATGAACAGTGATAATAATCTGATAGCTTGCACAGCTGCATGTAAACACCACATGCCAGGCAAACAAAAAGGAACCTGTGCTCATGATTTGATCAAATAACGGATGTGTCCGCCATACTTCATCAGCTTCAGATGCCTGTATCAGTGACAAGGCAACTGCCACACAACATTTGTCAGTCGGGTCTTTGCCTGCTCTGGTGTGAAGTGAGCTTGGATGTGTCGAAGCCACATGCGGATTTCCCTAGCAGACAAACTGGATGCCTTGCTGAACTTCAGATATCATCCCAGCTATTGGGTCGGCAGTGGGGCATGCTGCTCAGATGTCACTGACTTGCACTCTCAGCCTCCTCCAATGTAGCTGATTATGACCTATCCATTCGCCAGCTGTCCACTGCAGCAGGAAAGCTGTACATGTACAGGTGCACATGTGCCACTTGTATCACCTTACTGTCACAGACGGACATACAGCCAGACAGACAAACAGACTGGCTGTTACAGACACATTTGCCTATGTGTCAGACAGTGCAAGCAACTTGCAAGCAGACTGGTCTTGAAGATGTTGTTGCAACTGCTGGAGGCATCACTCACCACTGATGAAGATCATAGAATTTTATGATTCTGCTTGATCATTTGTAGCAAACATTATTACCTTTCAGTTCCTTGTCTGTTGTGCAAAACACTGCAACTGTGTGTTGTAGCAGGAAGCAAAAGACGCCTGCAAACAGCCAGAATTTTATGTTAGCAGTCAATCAGGAGGCGTCATTTAGTGTGAAGCCTCAGGCAAAACGTTTGGTTCGTCTTAATCTTGCAGCTTAGTCATAGAAGCTAATATGCAGGACAAAATGCCATGCCTTGCGCATATTTGCATGCGCGCAGACGCTGCCGCTCCTATTGCCTTCACGCATACCTGTCTAAAGCGATGTGTTGTCTTTGAGCTGTAGATAGTTTGAGAAGGCCAGGTCTCTGCTGATCTTGCCGATCGCAACTAGAACCTTGAGTCACAGCAGCAGAATGACCTCTGCTGCTGTCCTGGCACAGCTCGTTGGTAGCTCGTGATTGTTATGCAATCAGCATGACAGCCGCCGGTGAGCGCAATGATGTGAGTGATTCTTAGGGCAGGCATGTCTCAGCACAACTTGAGAGCTATCAAAACCCAACTGTCCGGCAGCGCCAATGGGTTCTCAGTGGAAGACGGCCCTGGGACACGCAGTGGTCGCAGATCAGCGCGCGGGAGGTCGCAGCCCTTTTTTATTGGCGTTGCAGGTGCTCTTCTAGCAACCTCTATCACTAGTATGCTGTGTCACTGCTCAAACTCTACCTGAGCTTGCTATGATTTAGGTGGCACTGCCTCTGGCAAAACTACTGTATGTGATCAGATCATGCAAAGGCTTCACGACCAGTGTGTGGTCATGTTATCGCAAGACTCCTTTTATCGAGGCCTGACTCCTGAAGAGTGTAAAAATGTCAAAGGTGAATGAAAAGGTAGCTGTATGATCGTCTGCTGTTTTCTAGTCTAGTTGCTGACACTTCTGTAAGTGCAGCCTACAGCTTTGATGAGCCAGATGCTTTTGACACCCCTGCTCTTGCACAGTGCTTGCAATCTCTGAGGGTGAGTCCAATGCTTTCATG
>JAABUS010005371.1_pt1 | contig 12732 bp, 7 predicted proteins | sample 5560161 | NCBI WGS metagenome assembly JAABUS01 (sample SAMN10711885, study PRJNA513376) | rock metagenome | isolation source: Antarctica rocks | place: Antarctica: Victoria Land, Trio Nunatak nord | collected 2016-01-04 | reverse complement strand
TATTCAGGAACGTTACTTTATGGAGTGCCCCGCAGGAACACATCAGGGATTATTTCATCAAAACCAATTTCGATAAACAGTACAAGAATGCAGAAGTAGTAGTTAACACGAAAGTGAAAAATTACGGCACCACGGAGATAAAAGCCCATGAACTAAAAATTTCTTTATATAACGGCACAACACCGGTACCGGGAGCTACAGTTAAAAAGGCTGTACCGGCATTGAAGCCAGGCGAAGAAGTAAAAGTTGACGTTAGTTTTCCTGTGAACAACCCACAGAAATGGACTGCAGAAACACCGAAACTTTATACTTCAGTAATCACCCTCAATGATGGAAACCGTACTGTTGAAACCTTGTCTTCACGTACAGGCTTCCGCCAGATAGAAATCAAAGGGCGTTTATTTTTGGTTAATGGTGTACCTATCAAATTAAAAGGGGTTAACCGCCATGAAAACTGGCCGGATGACGGGCACGCAATTACCGAGGAGCAAATGATCAAAGACATTATATTGATCAAACAAACCAACAGTAACCATGTGCGCACCTGTCATTATTCTGATGACCCGAGATGGTATGAGCTGTGTGATGAATATGGCATCTACCTTGTAGCCGAGGCCAACCTGGAAAGCCATGGTGCCTGGGACCAATTTAACGAAGAGCCAAGGATAAAGGCCGCCCTTATCGACAGAAATGTTGCCAATGTAGAAAACTTTAAAAACCACCCTTCGGTTATCATTTGGTCGCTTGGCAACGAATGCGGCAGCGGTGGTTCCAACTTCAGGGCTATATTAAAAGCTATCAAAGCCATTGATGACCGGCCAACACATTACCAAGGTTTCGGGACAGGAAATGATAAGAACCCTGCCGATATGGACAGTGAAATGTACACCGGTGTGGAGAACCTGGAAAAAGCTGCTAATAACGCTTCCCTTACTAAGCCGTTTTATTTATGTGAATATGCGCACGCCATGTTTAATTCTATGGGATCGGTAGATATTTACAACGATTTATTTGATAAGTATCCCCAACTACTAGGCGGTGCAATCTGGGAATGGCAGGATCAGGGCCTCTATAATAACCGTGACCCGCAGCATCCGATAACTGCTTACGGAGGTGGCTTTGGCGACTATCCAAATGACCGTTACTTTATACATAAAGGTGTTGTGTTTTCAGACAGGTCACCTAAACCGCATTTCCCTGAGCTGAAACATGCTTACCAATGGATCAGTATCCGCGCCAAAGATTTGAAAAATGGCGTGGTTACCATCAAAAATCGGTACCAGTTTATCAACTTAGATGGTTTAACGGCCAAATGGGAGATCAGTGAAAACGGTACAGCCATATCATCGGGCAATCTTGCTTTGGGTGAAATTAAACCGGGCGGGGAACAAGATATAAAAATACCTTACAAAATTGTCCCAAAACCAGGTGCCGAGTATTTTTTAAGGGTTTCTTTTGATTTGGCGGCGGATCAACTATGGGCCAAAAAAGGTTATGAAGTTGCAGCCCAACAATTAGAACTGCCAATGGCTATGCCAGCTTTAAAAACGCCTGTTGCAGCCGGAGGTGTTGCTTTAGTAGATAATAAAGACGCAATTAAAGTAAATTGTTCGGGGTTCAGCCTCGAATTTGACAAAGCCAAAGGGACTTTTTCAAAAATGTCAGCTAATGGCGATAACCTGTTGCGTGAAAACGGCGGTCCTATGCTGCACTTATGGCGCGCACCGCATCAAAAAGACGATATGTGGGCATTCGAAAACTGGGATAAATATGGTTTGCAAGCTCTAAGCTGGGCAGCCAGCGATATAAAAAGCAGGCAGGTATCGCCTAACGAAGTTGAAATATCGGCGAACCTGACAGGGAATGGCAAACAAGGATTTGTCGTTCATGACCGGGTAATTTATACCATCAACAGTAACGGCTTGATCAACGTATCTAACAATGTGGATTTTAGTAACCCTAATTTGGTATTGGCCAGGCTTGGCGTACGGATGTTGCTGAGCAAAGACCTCAATAAGTTCGACTATTTTGGAAGGGGGCCAATGGAAAATTATGCAGATAGAAAAAGCGGTTTTGATGTAGGCCACTACTCAAGTACCGTAAACCAGCAGCTTACCCCATACGAAAAGCCAATGGAAGCAGGTAACCATGAGGATGTACGATGGGCCGGACTTACTTCGGACAAAGGCGACGGACTGATTGTTAAGCGGGACACGACTTTATTACAGGTATCTGCCCTTCCTTACAGTGACGAAGAGATGACACCGGTGGAATATAGAATTGATTTGCCAAAAAGCAGCGGAACAGTTTTATGTGTAAGCCAAAAAACACTCGGTGTTGGTTCAAATGGTTGTGGTCCGCGCCCATTAGAGCAATACCGTGTTTATGCAAAGCCTGCAACTTTTAGCTACCAGATTCAGTTGTCCGGACGACAGGGACATTTATGACATAATCAGTGAACCCGCATTTAAATAATGCCATATGCGCAGTTACGCTTTGCCTTATTTAAAAAACTGGATAGCCATTTATAGTGGCAGATGCTTTGGTTAACCAGCCAAATTTCTCATTCACTGTCTATTAAAATAAGAGGCCGTATCATAAATGAAACAGACGTCCTGAGAATCGTCTAAAAGAAATCAAACTCCACCAGGTATCCGAATAAATCAAAGAAAAAGGAGGCCGATCATGATTTATGATACAGCCTCTTATTACAATGCTTCTTTTATAACCTAAAAATTTGTTTGCACTTTATCCGGATTTTATAGAAACAGCAATATTTTTTTAGGGCTAAAAGAAGTATCAGGAACAGGTCAAACAAAATTTAAAAACATTTCTTTGTTGAATTTTACAACAGGTTTAACTTATTCATTATGGCTAAAAAACTATTTTCGGCACTTATCGTACTGTTTTTTACGATTAGTGCTGCCAAAGCACAAGACTGGGCCAATATCAAAAAATACGCAGAAGCAAACAGCAAAGTACCGCCACCCGCTGCCGGAGAGAACCGGGTTGTTTACATGGGAGATTCTATCACCGATTTCTGGATAAACAACGACTCTACCTTTTTTGCCGGCAAACCTTATTTTGATCGTGGGATCAGCGGCCAGACAACCGGACAAATGCTGTTGCGTTTTCGGGAAGATGTGATCAACCTAAAACCTAAAGTTGTGGTGATACTTGCCGGGATAAACGACATTGCCGAAAACAACGGGCCTTCAAAACTGGAGGACGTATTTGGCAACATCGTTTCCATGGCCGAACTGGCAAAAGCTAACCGTATTAAAGTGGTGCTATCCTCCATAACGCCCGCCTTTGCTTTTCCGTGGCGAAAATCTATAGACCCGGTACCGAAAGTTGCGGCGCTTAACGAAATGTTAAAAGTTTATGCCGATAAAAACAGTATCGTTTACCTTGATTATTTTACGGCTATGGCTGATGCCAGAAAAGGACTGCCCGCTAACCTGTCAAAAGATGGTGTACACCCAAATTTAGAAGGGTATAAAATGATGGAACCGCTTGCAGAGAAAGCAATTGCTGCAGCATTGAAAAGAAAATAAATTTATTTCAGATCACCATCCAAACTGATTTATCCCTCATAAAAAAACCATGAAATCATTCCTCCTTTTTGTTGCAATGGCTTTTAGCCTGTCCGCTTATTCATCCTTGCCAGGTGAAAAAAAAGTGTTAAAAGTATGCCGCTTGTTTTCAGATCACATGGTACTTCAGCAGAAGGAAAAAGTTAATTTTTGGGGACAATCAACTCCCGGAGAAAAATTAACAATTACCGCCAGTTGGGGAAAACAAGCTTCAACCAGTGCAGATGCTGCCGGCAATTGGAAAGTAAAACTGCTTACCCCTAAAGCAGGAGGCCCTTATACCATCGATATTAAAACGAAAGACAGTAATAGGATGATTAAGGATGTGCTGATCGGAGAGGTTTGGCTGGCTTCCGGCCAATCCAACATGGACATACCTTTAAAGGGCTGGCCGCCGGGCGATACCATTTTGAACTCAAAGCAGGAAATAAGCAAAGCCAGTTATCCAAACATCAGGTTGTTAAAGGTGCCTTTTGGTATCTCAACAACTCCTTTGGATTCTATCGGCGGCAAATGGAATGCTGCATCCCCGGAAACCGCAGGAGATTTCAGTGCCACCGCTTATTTTTTCGCCCGAAAACTTTACCAGGAACTGCATGTGCCCATTGGGATCATTCAATCTTCTATCGGAGGAACGCCGGCAGAAGCCTGGACAAGTAGAGGCTACCTTGAAAAATTAGGGGACTTTAATAAAACGATAGACGAGCAGGAAAAACCTCAAAACCCGGCGGAAAAACCTAAAATTAACAGCAACTCGCCTACAGTGCTTTTTAATGCCATGATCAATCCGCTGATCCCTTATTCGATCAAAGGCGTGATCTGGTATCAGGGAGAATCTAACGTTGGCCGGGCCGAGCAGTATAAAAAACTCTTCCCGAATATGATCGAAGACTGGCGGGACAAGTGGGGTTATCAATTGCCGTTCTATTTTGTACAATTGGCGCCATACATTTACAAAGACCCAAAACAAACGGAACAATCTCAAAAGTTGAGGGATGCACAACGTTACGGCTTAAAGTTCCCTAAAACCGGCATGGTATCAACTTTAGACATTGGCTATCTTAAAACCGCACATCCGCCTTATAAACAAGAAGTAGGCAACCGTTTGGCAAGATTTGCATTGGCCAATGAGTATGGAAAAAATTTGGTAGCATCAGGCCCGTTGTACAAAAAGGTGAATACATCAGGCAAGGAACTGATCGTTGAGTTTGAGTCTGTTGGGAGCGGGTTGCTTGCATCAGAAAAAGGATTGACAAACTTTGAGATAGCGGGGGCAGATAAAGTTTACGTTCCGGCACAAGCCAAAATAGTTAACAATAAAGTAGTGGTCAGCAGTTCTTCCGTTGCTGCCCCTGTATATGTTAGATATGCCTGGAGTGATAGCAGTGCCGCAACTTTATTTAATAAGGAAGGGTTGCCTGCTTCAACCTTTACTTCTGAGGATTAACGATTTTATAGGCGGCTGGCACAGGAATAAAAATAAACAAGGGGTCATGCTTTTTTTATCGCTATAAAATTTAAATACCAATTTTATGTGCATAAAAGAAGCATGGTAACTTTCTGCTATCAAAGTTGTTTAAACTTATTTCTATAGGTTTTATTAGATGCTTTTTTATCGCATTGAAAAATAGGTCGTCCCCCTATCCCACTTTGAAGGGGGAAGAGGATCTTGGCGTATATCTTTCTATCTCCATATTTCTAATATTTAGAAAGGTAGGCGATAAGTTTCCCCTTTGAAGGGGGTTAGGGGGATGAGTTTGATCATCTTTAAATTGAATTATTCTAATACAACCAAAAGTTTAAACAACTTCATAATTTAAACAAGCTCTTGAAAAACTTATGGTATCAATTTTAATATAATTTTATGAATATTTCATCTACGAAAGCAGTAATCATTATCGCCAGTTTCGCTTTTCTCTTTTATACTTATCCCACACAAGCATTGGCACCAGGGCACAGTAAAGTAAAAGCGGTTAAACCTCCAGCGGCCAAATGGAGTTTTAAAAGGAAGATTACTATTGCAAACCCTGCTGGCCAGGTTTCTGATGCCGTCATCCAAATTCAGTTTGATAATAAACAATTTGATTATACAAAAGCCAAAACTGACGGTGCCGATATCCGCTTTTCAACAACTTCCGAAAATATAAATGCTGCTGGTTTAAAATATTGGATAGAACAATGGAATGTTGATGGTACGACCATAATTTGGGTAAAAGTGCCCGTTTTAAAAGTTAAGAACGCAAACACAATCTACATGTATTATGGTAATGCCAACGCTGCGGCAGTTTCAAATGGCAATGCTACATTTTTGTTCTTCGACGATTTTGAAGACGGCAACTATTCAAAAAAATGGGACAACATATCTATCGGCGAAGTTGCAGAGCAAAACGGCCAGCTAAAACTACGTGAAACCGATGGCGAGGATGGAATAATCAACGCAAAATTTGATGTAACAGAAAAAATGATTATCCGAACTTTATACCAGCGCGGCGGGGCAGATGAACATTGGACACGTGCCGGCATTGGCGGCTGGAACCACTGGCTTTGTTTTGGCGATCATACCGAAGAAGCTGCTACCGGAACAAATTATGTAATGATTTATGACAGCGCGAGTTTAACCAGCCTCAAAAGTGCGCCATTAGTTAAAGCTGCAAACAAAGTGATTACAGATAAATGGAGGCGGGCGGCTTACTGGTATGACGGCAAAAGTTTGGGTGGAATGCAGGACGATGTTAAGGTAAAATTACCTGTAGCCAATGCATCTTCAAAATTGGCATTAAGGACTTTAGACAATGACAATTGGGACAACTTTGCCTACATTATAGTAAGTAATTACTCGTACCCCGAACCAACGGTTACTTTTGGCCAACAACAAAACAAGTGATAATTAAAATTGATGTGTTCTAACTGTTGCGCCTGTAAACTTTATTAAAAACAATAATTTTGTTAATAGGGGTTGTTCATATTTATACAAGGAAAAATGCAATGCTTCTTTTACTTGATAAAAAATAGTAACGCTTTATATGTTTTTCTACAGCTCCCTCTCCTGTTGGAGAGGGTTGGGGTGAGGCTACAAAAACCAATTTTTACCAGGTAAAAGAAGCATGACAAAATAAATCGAATAGAATTTAAACAGGCAAAATTAATTGGTAAAAAAACTAAACTTGCAACAACCAAATTATAACAATGAATAATCAATTTAAAAAATTTTTTACGGTAGTGATGGTAGTTGTGCTTGCAGCAACAGCAGGTAAAAGTCAAACTACAACGGCATACACCAAATATGTAAACACTTTTGTTGGCACGGCACCGCTTACGGACCCTAAAATTTTGGGTTACGAGTTGCCAAAAGGTTGGCGGTCATGGGCAGGGCTTACTTTTCCGGGCAGTTCTTTGCCTAATGCGATGGTGCAATTAAGCCCGATTACGGCATACGGTTCCGGTGCAGGTTACCAGTATGAAGATTCTGTTATTCTCGGTTTTGCGCACACCAATAAGGGCCATTGGAACTTGTGTAATATTCCTATTTTGCCGCTTTCAAACCCGGGCAGTAAGTTCGGTTCACGGTTTACGCACAAAAAGGAAAGTTCATTGCCGGGTTTTTACCAGGTATATCTGGACGATTATCAGGTGAATGTGAACCTAACTTCTACGTTAAGATGCGGCTATCATCAATATCAATATAAAAACAATAAAGACAGGCAGATACTTTTTGACTTGGGCAAGGCCAACAGCAGGGTTTCTACCTGGAACATTGCGCAGGCTGGCGATAATGCGGTACAAGGTTTTCAGGGTGGGGAAAACGTTTACTTTTATGCTAAGCTGAACACCAAAATTGAAAAATTAGACAAGACCGAAGAAGGCCAGCGTACCGGCTACGCCATTTTGCATTTGGCCAATGGCAGCACTGCACCTGTCGAACTTGAAATAGGATTGTCGTTTGTAAGCATAGCAAATGCAAAACAAAACTTGGAGCAGGAAATCGGCAATAAATCTTTTACACAGATCCGCAACGAAGCAAACCAGCAATGGGAGAAATTATTGTCATCAATACAGGTAAAAGGCGGAACGGACAAACAAAGGCGCATGTTTTATTCCTGTTTCTACCGGTCGTTTTTGTGGCCGGCCTTGCGCAGCGATGTAAACGGAGAATTTACAGACGCAAAAAAGAATGTCGTAAAAACGGGCATCACCTACTATACCGAGCCTTCTTTATGGGATACTTACCGCAACAAAGATGTGCTTTTAGGCTTGGTTACTCCGCAGGTTACGCTTAATGTCATTAAATCAATGAAGGACGTAGGTGACAAAACCGGGTTTATACCAACTTTTTTTCATGGTGATCATGGCTCTTCCTCCATTGCAGGCGCTTATTTGAGAGGAATTGATGATTTTGATATTAAAGGCACATACCAAATATTATTAAGGAATGCCAATGTAGGAGAAGGCCCTCGCCCTGCCCGCCCTTATATTGCTGAATATATTAAAAAAGGTTATATATCTGATCCTGATATTGCCAACCCTCAGGTAGAAACTAAAGCTAAAGCGGGTGTATCTAAAACGTTAGAGTATTCTTATGATGATTATTCTGTTGCCCAAATTGCTAAGAAGTTAGGAGACACGACCAATTACAGGATATTGATGGCCAGGTCAAAAAATTATAAAAATATGTTTGACCCATCTACCAGGTTTATGAGGGGCAGACTGGAAAACGGAGATTGGATCAAACCTTTCAACCCGCAGCAGCCCTATTACGAATATATGTACAGAGAGGCAAATGCCTGGCAGGTATCTTTTTTTGCGCCTCATGACATGGAAGGGTTAATAGCATTATACGGCGGGGCAAAAGGGTTTGAATCGAAATTAGATTCGTTGTTTACTGTGCCCTGGAACCCTAAATACATTGCCCGGAACGTAGAAACGATGATAGGACAATACTGCCAGGGAAATCAGCCCGATCATGAAGCGCCTTTTGCTTATACCTTCATCGGGAAGCCGGAAAAAACGCAGAAAATACTGGATTACATTTTAAATAATTTATACGGCATACATGATGGCCTTACACTTTCGGGGATGGATGATGCAGGAGAAATGTCGTCCTGGTATGTGTTCAGTGCCTTAGGTTTGTACCCGTTTTCGGCAACAGACCCGAAATATATTGTTACCGTTCCGCTTTTTGATGAAGTAAAATGGAAAACAAGCAGCGGCAAAACGCTGACGATAACAAAACCAGGAAAGGGCAGGGCTTTAACAGCTATCAAAGTGAACGGAAAAGAAAATCAAGGCTATTTCGTGTCGCATGATCTTTTTAAGAATGGTGGCAGGGTTGATATTATTACAAAATAATTATTGATGCTTCTTTTATCTGATGCTTCTTTTATCACCTAAAAAACACAATTTTTTTAGGTTGATTGAGCATTTGGAAACAACACTTAGAAGCATAAAAGAAGCACGATAAATTATTCTGATATAAATTTAGAGCCTGTTTAAAATTTTGTCCGGTTTATTTTGTATGCTTCTTTTATCACCCCAAAAATGGCAAATACTTGGTTTTTGATTGGGTTGGATTGATGCAGACACCAATTTTTATAGGGTAAAAGAAGTATTAAAGTTTTTTCTCAAATAAATTTAAACGAGCCCATATCATAACGATAAAAAGTAAAGTTGATGCTTACCAGATTTTAAACTATAAACCAGAACTAAAACATGAATTTGATTAACAAATTTACAAAATGTTTCATCCTGTTTTTGGGATTGGTAACACAACTTTATGCTCAAGGTAAACTAATTGATCTGCTGTCTCCAAACGGCGGGATAAAAGTATCAATCAACCTAAGTGATAAAATATATTACTCAATAACAGGCAATAACCAGGAGCTATTAACAAAAAATTATTTAGCGTTAATCCTGAAAGACGGGGCACTAGGCGAAAACCCTAAATTGACCTCGGTGAAGAAAACCAAAGGTGAAGAAATAATAAAGCCTTATATTTCATTAAAGTTCTCAACGGTAAAAAGCAATTACAACGATTTGATAATGACTTTTAAAGGAAATTATGCAATTGAATTTCGCGCTTTTGATGATGGTATCGCCTATCGTTTTATCACCAGTAAAAAAGGTGATGTTGAGGTAATGAACGAAAATTTTTCTATTAATTTTCCCGACAATTACCTATTGCATTTGCAGCAGAATAACGGGTTTAAAACAGCTTACGAAGAACTTTACCAACACGTTGAATCTACCAACTGGAAGCAAACGGATAAAATGGCCAACCTGCCGGTTTTAATTGATACAAAAAAACAATATAAAATATTAATCAGTGAGTCTGACCTTTCCGATTATCCCGGAATGTTCCTTAAAAGCACCGGAAATAACGGTGCGGAGGGTGCCTTTCCAAAAACGCCGCTTGAGTTTGGGCCGGATGGGGACCGCAGCCAGAAAATTTTAAAATCTGCAGATTATATCGCTAAAACAAACGGAACCAGAAATTTCCCCTGGCGTTATTTTGTGATCACTAAAGATGACAGGCAGCTATTAGAAAACACGATGACTTTAAAGCTGGCAGCAAAAAGCGTGATTGCCGACCCATCATGGATCAAGCCCGGACAGGCAAGCTGGGAATGGTGGAACGATGCTGCACCTTACGGGCCTGATGTAAATTTTGTATCGGGCTATAACCTGGATACTTATAAATATTACATCGACTTTGCTTCAAAATTTGGTATTAAATACACTGTTATGGACGAGGGCTGGGCCAAAAGCACAACCGACCCTTATACACCAAACCCCACGGTTGATGTGAAGGAATTGATCCGTTATGGGAAAACCAAAAACGTTGATATTATTTTATGGCTAACCTGGCTGACCGTGCATAAAAACATGGGTTTGTTCAAGACTTTTCATGACTGGGGCATAAAGGGCGTTAAGATAGACTTTATGGAACGCACTGATCAGTGGATGGTCAACTATTATGAAGATGTGGTAAAAGAGGCTGCCAAAAATCAAATATTTGTTGATTTTCATGGTGCGTTTAAGCCTGCAGGTTTAGAGTATAAATATCCAAACCTCATTTCGTATGAAGGTGTAAGGGGATTGGAGCAAATGGGCGGCTGCTATCCGGACAACAGCATTTATCTTCCATTTATGCGCAATGCCGTTGGCCCTATGGATTTTACACCGGGCGCAATGATCAACATGCAACCTGAAATTTACAACGCGGCACGGCCCAATGCGGCAGCAAAAGGCACCAGGGTTAACCAGCTTGCCTTGTATGTTGTTTTTGAAAGCGGTATACAAATGCTGGCCGATAACCCTACCCTTTATTACCGTAACCCGGATTGTACTGAGTTTATTACCAGCGTACCAACTACCTGGGATGAAACTAAAGCACTGGCAGCTAACGTTGGCGAGGTAGCTGTAGTTGCCAAACGTAAAGGTGAAAAGTGGTTTATTGGCGGTATAACAAATGGCAAAGAAAAGACAAGGGAAATAGAACTAAACTTTGATTTTTTAAAAAAAGGCAGAACCTATACTATGACTTACTTTGAGGATGGTATAAACGCCGGCAGGCAGGCAATGGATTACCGAAAAAAAACCATGAAGGTAAAAGCAGGCGATAAAATAATCATTAAAATGGTACGTAACGGCGGATGGGCAGCAACGCTTAAATAGACATAGAAATTAGGCACTAATCCTAAAATAACGATAAAGGATTTAGAGCTTGTTTAAATTTTGTTCAATTCATCCTCTATGCTTCTTTTATCACCTAAAAATAGTAAAGCTTTCTATAATTCATAGTTTAGGGTTAATAGTCTATCAAATACAAACACCAATTTTATAGGCATAAAAGAAGCATGGTTGTCAATACTAATCATGTTGAAGGAGTTGGTATACATTTAAACAGGCCCTAATACTCAATTAAATTAATACCGATGAAAATCATTATGAAAAAATTTCCTCTAAAACCATTACCAATTTGGGGATCCTTTCTTATCCTGTTGGGTTTAGGCATCACTACTTGCCTGTTCCCTTCTTATGTTATCTGTCAAACAAAGTCGGTTAAAACAAATGACGATCTATCTGCTATAACATTATCACCCATAACATTAAAAGTACAACAGGTTGCTGGTAATTTTGAAGTGCTTACAGCAATGGCTTTCCTGGGCAATGGTGATATTTGGGTGCTGGAACAAAAAGGTAAAATACGTGTAATTAAAAATGGAAAATTAAATGATTCGCCGTTACTTGATTTGAAAAGCAAGCTTGTAAAAGTAAATAATGGTTATGAGGAGCGGAGCTTGTTAGGATCGCATTGCATCCCCGATTTAAATCCAATAGAAAATTCTATGTGTTTTACAGTGCTCCTTCAGCTCAAAAATCAGATCATAAGGAAGTAGTGGCCGAATATGCATTTCCGGCTAACTCCGGCCAGATCGATCCAAATAGCGGACGTATTATACTTACTCTTGAAGATCTGGAGGGAAATCACAATGGCGGCTGTCTTGAGTTTGGTCCGGATGGCTTATTTATATGTTTCATTTGGTGATGGTGGCGGACAAGGCGACAAGCATGGCAAATTTGGTAACGGACAAAAAATGGATACCTGGTTTGGTAAAATCCTGCGTATTGATATTAATACCAAATCTGGTTACACTGTACCTAAAGACAATCTTTTCGTTGGCAAAACGGGTGTGAAGCCGGAGATCTGTTTCATGGTCCTACTATTTGCTAGAGTACCAGGAAGAAAGCATCAGGGACTATTGCAGAAAAAATAGTATGGAATTAAGTGCGCTATTTAAAGACAATGGTGAAAGCAGCTACACCTTACCGGCCTGATTACAAAGCTGTCGAAGCTTTTATTAAAAAGAACAAGGCCGGAACCAGTATTTTGTGGTCATGAACCATAATCGGTTTAGTCGTAACAATTCTGAAGCTTTAACCAAGATCACGGAACTGGAAAAAAGTTTGGTATTAAAATTTGTTGCCGCCAATAAGCCACTTAATATAAGCCCTCCCCGACCTTAATGTTTTCATGCACTGTACTTTCACTTTCCACTATTCGTTACACTAAGACAGGTAAAATTTTCCTTCATAAGAAGCAAAATAATTAAGAAAACGAGAATGATTCGAGCCCAGT
>JAABUS010007338.1_pt1 | contig 12734 bp, 6 predicted proteins | sample 5560161 | NCBI WGS metagenome assembly JAABUS01 (sample SAMN10711885, study PRJNA513376) | rock metagenome | isolation source: Antarctica rocks | place: Antarctica: Victoria Land, Trio Nunatak nord | collected 2016-01-04 | reverse complement strand
CGACCGAGCTGGCGTACTGGATCGCGTCCAGTAGCCCGGCGTGGAAGAAGTACTCGGCCGGTTCCGTCTTCGGCCATTCGTTGAAGTAACCCCGGTACTGGCTTCTCGCCTCGACGCCGATCGGGACGGTCAGTAGTGCGATGAGGGCCACCGACAGGCCGGTCTGTCGCCACGCCAATCCGATCCGACCCGACAAGCCCCTCGATACATCGAAGAGGCTCACCAGCCCGATGCCGGCGACGACCGCGACCAGCAGGGCCATCTGGGCGTTGCGTGAGCTGTTCATGTCATACGTCACCGCGCCGGTTACCGGGGCCAGCAGCAGTGCGCCGAGAAGCAGGAGCGCCGGGCGCCGGGCGATCGGCGCCAGCCGGGGATCGAGGGCGCGCGCCAGGACCGCGAGCAGCCCGACGACCAGGAATGGCGCGATCCAGGCGAGTTCGACGCCGTAGCCCGGTTCGGCATTGAAGGGCTCACCCTTGATGTAGTCGTTGACGCGGGCTCGCTCGAAGAGGAAGTTCGGCGACAGGTAGCCCCAGTAGTTCTCCGCCAGCATCCCGGGACTGAATTCTGGACGGTTGAAGATGGAGACGTACTGCTGCCGGTTCTGGGCGGCTGGATCGCGAAAGAAGAAGAGGTAGGACGGACCGGCGATCACGGCGAAGACGAGGATTCCGGCTACCAGCGCCCGAACGGGAAGGGCAACGATGGAGCGGCCGTAGAGCACGAGCACCAGCACGGCCAGCAGCGGGACGTACAGCTTCATCGTCGGGTAGCCGAGGACCAGCAGGGCCGTCCCGGCTCCGGCGAGGGTCATACTCGGCAACGTCGTCAGACGAAGCGCCCGCAGGCCCAGCCAGAGGGCCAGAGCCAGCAGCGGCACGACGGTCGCCGGGGGGATCGCGAACCGGCTGAGGTGGACGGCCCAGGGCGAGATGGCAAGGAAGCAGGCGGCGGCCGCGCCGGTCCCACGGCGGCCGGTGAGCTCGACCGTCACCAGGTAGGTGAACGGGATCGCGGCGATGCCCAGCAGGACCGTGCCGGCCCGAACCGTCGTGACGTCGAGCCCGAAGATGCCGACGATCGGCGCGAGATAGAACGACAGGAACGGTGAGACCCAGTCGCCGAACGAGAGGAACCCGGCGATCGGCAGCGTATTGCCGTGGTGGTCGCGAAGGGTCAGCCAGAGGCTCCAGGCGTCGTACCCGGCGACGGCCTCGTCCTGATTGAGACCGGGCGGGTTGGTCCCGATCCGGAACGAGCGAAGCAGTGTTCCGACGACCATCGCGTAGAGCACGATTGCGATCGGGTGGCCGAGCGATCGCACACCGAGGCTGACGACCGCTCGGTGGATCCCCGCGAGCCAGGCTGCGAGCCGGTGGGCCAAGGGTGCGAGGACGGCTGGACGCAGATCGGAGACGAGGAGCGGCGCGGCGACACCGACACGCTGATCGACGCGAGCGGGGCCTTCGTCACCGGTCAGCGGTGCGATGGGCCGTTTGGTCTGGTGCCGTTGGCGACTGGTGGGCGGGGATTTGTCGGCTGGGACCGCCGTGGCGCGGACGAGAATGCGCCGGGTAGTGAGCGACGAGGCGTCAGCCTGTACCGGATGGAGGCCATCCGTGCTGGTCGGTTGCGCTTCGGCGCGAGCTGGGGAGATCGTTCCCTCCGGCCCGGAAGTCACGGGCAGCTCCGGGTGCCGAGCGTCCAGCGCGCGTGCGCTGGACTCATCCGCGCGGGTCATCGCTACGTCCTCCGTTGCGCCGCGCTCATCCATGTCGTGACCTCGTGCGCTCACCGGTTGGGACTGTCGATCACAAGGATGCGTTCGCCACGGACGGTCCCGCCACGGACCTCGTAGAACACCTCGCCGTCCCGGTGCGGGCTGGTGTAGAGCACCGCAAGCTGGTCGACGGGGACGGTGTCCGGCGGACTCTGGTAGTTGGAGGCGAAGCGGACGTTGCGCCACCGCCGGACGTCATACTCCGTCACGGAGGGGTTGGCGTCGGCGAACTCCCGCTGGGCAATGGTCGGGTCGATCCGCCCGGCAAACAGCAGGAAGATGTACGTCTGATTGGCGTCCCCGACCCAGACCGTGTCGTACTGGGCGATCAGGGGGTAGCCGAACTCGATTGCCTGGACCAGGCCGTGGTGGAAGCCCCACGTCACGGAGTACTCGTGGGGGTACTTCGTGAAGTAGTAGCGGTAGGTACTGGTCGTCTGGCGGGCAGCCGGCACGGCCAGGATCGCCAGCAGGGTCGCCACGACGGCGATTCGCCAGGACTGCCGTCGGATGGGTCGCAGCAGCGGAAGGAGCGCGATGGCAAGACCGGCCACCGCAATGCCGCACAGGACGGCGAGCAGCGGCGAAAGGAACGCCGTCCGGTTGGCGGCCTGGAACTGCGTCAGGGCTCCGGGGAGCGGGGCCAGCAGCGTCGCCGCCAGCATGAGCAGGCTCGCGCGGCGGTTGGGCAGGATCCGGCCCGGCGCGACGACCCGCCAGACGACGATGGCGAGCCCCAGCAGGATCAGTGGCGCGATGAACCACAACTCGAGACCATGTCCCGGCATGGTGTGCGTCGGGTCGCCATCGCCCTTCCGGAAGAGGAAGTCCGGCGAGATGTAGCTCCAGTAGCTGTCGACCAGCACGCGGATCCCGAAGTCGTCCTGGCTGGTGATCAGCAGGTAGCTGTTGCGACGGCCGACGTCCGGGTCACGGAACGTCATGAACAGGGCCGGACCGGCGATGAAGACGAAGACAGCGGCGGCGTTGATCAGGGTCCGGACGGGGAACCGGAACACCTGACGCCAGTACAGGATGAGGACGACCGCGCCCAGCATCGGCACGTAGAACTTCATCGTGTGGTACCCGAGCAGCGTCAGCCCGGCCAGCAGTGCCGACAGGACCAGCCCGGTCTCGCTCCGGGTCCGCAACGTCCAGAGCAGGCACCAGAGCAGCAGCATCCCGACGGCCATCGCTACGATCGGCAGCAGGGCGTAGCGGCTGTAGTGGACCGACCACGGCGAGATCGCCGCGAAGACCGCCGCGGCCGCAGCCGTCCAGTAGCTGGCGGTCAGCTCCCGTGTGAAGCCGAAGACGCCCAGGATCATCACGATGCCAAGGCCGGCCGTGACGAGGCGGACGACCTCGATGTCCAGGCCGAACAGGCCGACGAACGGCGCGAGGATGAACGTCAGGAGCGGTGAGGACCAGTCCGTGAACGTCTCCAGGACCCAGAAAGGGAAGGGGGCGCCGTGGTGATCCCTTCCGGTCCGCCAGATGCTCCAGGCATCGTAGGCGGTGACGGCCTCGTCCTGGTTGACCCCCGGCGGGTTGCTCACCAGGTCGATGGTGCGGAGCAGCCCACCGCCGACCAGCGACAGGAGCAGGATGGCGAAGGGGATCGGCGACCGGCGCAACGCCTGGATACTCCGCGACCATGGACTCGTCGGGCGCGGACCCAGAGTGGGCCGAACAGGCCCCGACCGTGACTGAGGGGCGGGATGGCGTTCGACGCGGGCCGGCCGCCGGCGCAGGCGAACAGGAACGGTCACTGGTTCGATCCGTTGAAACCGCGAGGGTTCCAGCCCGACCGGCGGGTTCGTGTCCATCGAGCCCTCCGTAGCTACCAGGCTGAGATTACCAATGGACAAGGGGAGACCGGGTGCGACTCCCGAACACGTAGCGGGAGCCACACGACTGGTGAGGGGAATTCAGGAGTTAGCGGACGGTCCAGCCGGGGAACCAGGTCCGCAGATCCAGGCCGGCCTGGGTGAGCTGGGTGGCGGCGTAGATCGGGAACAGGAAGGCGAAGACCAGCACCGCGACGACGACGTACGTCACCGCCCCGGCCCGCAGCGACACCGTCCGTGGTGTCCGGATCAGCCCCGAGGCCATCGCCAGCGCGACCAGCCCGAACAGCGCGACCGGGATGCCGTAGTTGCCCCAGGCGTGGTAGCCGTCCGGCGTGTGCTCATCGTTGGTCAGCGGGTACTTCGAGCCGAAGAAGACCGCGATCTGGATCGCGACGCCGACGCCAAGGACCGCCAGCGGCGCCCACTTCAGCGCCCGGTTGCTCAGCGGCAGACTCCGGTTCCGCCAGCCGTACTCGACCAGCGTCGCGATCGCGATCACCCCGAACGGCACCATCGGCAGGAAGTGGTACTGGAAGGCACCGCGCGGCGACCCCGCCCAGATCAGCCACTGCCCGTAGAAGCCGATCAGGATCACCAGCGCCGGCGCCCACTGCCGTGTCCGGTCGCGCAGCCACAGCCAGGCGACGGCGGCCACCGCCGGGATCATCGACCAGGCCAGGAACGGGTTGACCAGCGTGAAGACGTAGCCCCGCGTGTCGCCGTCCGCCGGCCCGTTGTGCGTGCCGTACCAGACCGGCATCAGGGCCAGCGGCCACTGCCACCACTTGGAGTAGTAGTTGTGCGGGTTGGCCGCGTTGACGCCGACCGTGTGGTAGTAGAGCATCTGCCGCTGGAGTTCGACCCAGTCCGCGAAGCCGAAGCCGAACAGGAACATCGGGAAGTAGCTCAGGAAGTAGACCAGCAGCGGCAGCAGGATCAGGTTGACCGGCACGAAGATCAGGTGGTTGCGCAGGTCGGCCCACGACCGCGCCTCCGGGTCGCGGCCCAGCGGGCTGGCCCGGACCCACATCCACGCCAGCCGGGCGAGCGCGATCCCGATCATGAAGATCATCGGGTAGGCGCCGTTCCACTTGGTCGCGAACGACGCCCCCATCGCGAGCCCAAGCAGCAGCGTGCTGACGCCGACCTCGCGCGTCGAGGCGCCGGACGGCAGCCGCAGGTAGCGCAGGAACGCCCAGAGCGCGGCCATGATGAAGACGACGATGTGGATGTCGACCATCGAGGTCCGGGACTGGACGAAGTAGAGCCCGTCGACCATTAGCAGTCCGGCCGCGATCGCCCCGACCAGCCACCGCCCCGTCAGCGCCATCGCCAGCCGGTAGGCGATGAACAGCCCGATGGCGCCGAAGATCCAGCTCGTGAAGCGCCAGCCGAACGGGTTGTCGCCGAACAGCCAGATCCCGATCGCGATGATCTCCTTGCCGAGTGGCGGGTGCGTCCACTCGTAGGAGAAGTTGTCGTAGCCGCGGTCGCCCTCGCTGCCGTGGTACCAAGTGAAGACGCCGTTCCGCGCGTCCTCCTTCTCGTCGGCGAACACCCAGAAGGTGTTGGGATTGCCATCGACGTACTGGGCGGCGGTGAAGGCGTGGTAGACCTCGTCGTAGATGTAGTCGTCCGGGGTGCCGATCCGGATCACGAAGAAGACCGCGCCGACGATCGCGATGGCCAGGGGCAGGTACCAGACCTGCCAGGCGGGCCGAGTGGCGGCCTCCCGGTCGGCGTGGACGAAGTCGCGCGGCGACGCCTCGGTGTCGGCCGGAGTCGCGAGCCGGGGGCGACCACCACCGCCGGCCCGTGGCGCGGTGATCGGGCGGGTCGGGTCGTCGGGGAGCGCCCAGCCGGGCAGCCAGCCCGGCGCCGTGAAGGTGTTGCCCCGCGTCAGCAGCGCGTAGCCGATCGCCAGTGCCGCCGCGAGCAGCACGACGTTGACGGTCGACATCATCTGGATGAAGTTGGCGTTCTTGATCGGGCCGATCTTCGGCGCCTGGGAGGGGAAGTAGAGCGCGTAGACCCAGTAGACGTTGAGGAGGAACGTCCCGGTCAGCCCGGCGTACAGCCAGACGAACCGGGGCAGCAGCGCGACGAGCAGGACCGAGACGACCATCGTCGGGAACAGGTAGCGCTCGTGGCCGCGGGTCGGGAGCATGTAGGCCGCGAAGCTCCCTACTGTCATGCCCCAGAACAGCGCCTGGTAACCGAACTGCCGCCACGCCTTCAAGGTCAGCCAGACGATGCCGACGATGGCGACGACGGTCAGGAACGTCCCGATGGTCTGATAGCTGACACCCAGGAAGGTCGTGACGACGGTCCCGGCCTGGTCAGGGGGAACGGCCGATGGCTTGTCTGGCGACCAGTTGTCGGAGAGCAGGCCCCAGAGCGTGAAGGCGTTGAGCGTCGTGTTGGGGTAGACGTTCAGCGCGTAGCTGATCCGGTCCCAGATCGTGAAGGCGCCCATGCCGGGGAACAGGCCGATGTTGAAGGGCAGGCAGACGGCCAGGAAGACGGCGACCGAGGCGGCGACCCCAAGACCGGCCCGCATCAGGCTCGTCCGCAGGGTCTCGACCGGCTTCTCCTCCCGGACCCAGCGAGCCATCGCCGGAACGTGGGGCGCGATGTAGACCAGGACGAAGGCGAGCGCGACGAACAGCCCGATCACCGCCATCTGCGGCTTGATCAGGCAGGCGTAGACCAGCGCCGGGATCGACCACTCCGGCCGCCCGCGCAGGAACAGGTAGATCGCACCGACGGCGACCATCGCCGAGAGGCTGTCCCACTGTGCCCAGACCGAGCCGATGAAGACGGCGGCCGGGTTGAAGACGAACAGCATCGTCGCGACCAGCGCGCTGACCGGCGTCGCGAGGCGACGACCGATCAGGAAGATCAGCAGCCCGGTCACGGTGTCGGTGATCGCCGGGACGAGCTTGAGCATCCAGAGGAACGGGACCGGAACGTTGAGGTCGGTCGAGATCGGCGCGAACCAGTGGTAGACCGACCCGACCAGCCAGAGGATCCAGAGGTCGCCCGGCAGGTGATCGGTCAGCCCGGTCCCGGTGTAGAACGATCGGGGCGAGTCGCTGACCAGCCGCTGGGCCCAGGCCGTCATCGTGTTGGTGTCGATGGTGAAGTTGCCGAGCGGGAAGAGCAGCAGCCGGAGGATGAAGCCGATCCCAAGCAGGACCAGCGCCGTCCGAAAGGCATCCTGCCCCAGCACCCGGCTGGCGGCGACGGCCGGGCTGCCGCCGGTGGCGGCGGTGGTCCGGCGCCCGGTCCGTCCGATCCGGCCCGGAGCCGCGACATTGCCGGCCGAGGACGCGAGGGCTATCCCGTCCGGCTGCTCGACCACCCGTTCAACGATTGCCGGCTTGGTGGACCGGCGCCGGTCGGTGGAGCGCGCCGGACGTAATCTCGATCCCATCGCAAACATCCTCAGGGGTTCGGCAGGCAGCACGGTCGTGTCGTCGGTCGACCCTCAGGGAGAAGGGCAAGGTTCGGGACCGACGAGCAACGGGCCATGATCAGGGACCAGGCAGGCGTACAGAGGTCGCCCTGATCCCGCCGGTCGGGAAACCGATCGGCGGAGCGGGGCATCAGCGGGCGGACGATTCGTCCGAAAGGTAGAAGATGGGCCGGGTCCATGCAACAGAGCCCGCCCGGTGAATAGGACGGAACGGGGCATGATGGTGTGGCAATGGTGCCGGTCGAGACCACTGGGGAAGCCGCGCTGCGGGCATCGGGGTCGCCGCGCACTGGACGATGACCGGCCGATACCCGGATCGATACTGACCTATATACGGAACTTGACAGTTCCGGAACTCATCTGTATCATGAGGGTCAGTGAGCGAGGGGGAGAAAGAGGCGATGAGCCAGACCGGGACGACCGAGAACGGGGTGATCCGCGACGATGGGCCGGTGACAGCCAGGGCCGGACAGCACCCACGGGCGGGTCGGAAGCGCGATTTCACACGTGACGCCGCGATTCTCGACGCGGCTCTCGAGGTGCTGGCCGAAGTCGGCTACGCGGGCATGACGATGGACATGGTGGCGGTGCGGGCGAAGGCCGGAAAGGCAACCGTCTACCGCCGCTGGTCGTCCAAGGCGGATCTGGTCCTCGACGCCGTCACCCACCTCAAGCGCGGACAGGTCGACCTCGATCGACTGCCCGACACTGGAACCCTTCGGGGCGATCTCGTTGGATTGATCAGACCGAAGACCATCGAGGAGGAGCGACAGCGGCTCAGGGTGATGGTCGGGCTTGCGTCGGTGCTGTCGCACGACGCGGGGCTGGCCGACGCGGTCAACGCCGCGATCCACGAGCCATGGGTGGAGGTGAACTGCCTGCTGATGCGGCGCGCGATCGACCGCGGTGAGATCTCGGCCTCCGTCGATGTCGAAACGCTCTCGCTCGTCATCCCGTCGATGGCCGCCTTCCGTATGCTCATCCAGCGCAAGCCGGTCGACCGGGAGTTCCTCGTCTCGCTGATCGACGGTCTCCTGCTGCCGGCGCTCCGTCCAGACTAGGGCGACGGCTCCGGTGTCGGTCACGACGAGTCGATCCGTCGGGGCCGACACCGGAGCTGTGGACCGGCGCACGTAGCCGGGCTGATCGACCTGACTCCGCAGGCGGCGAACCGTTGTCGCCCGTTGGTTTGGGCGCGAGCGCTCGGACGAGAGAGCCCCAGAGGCAAGGAGCCCGGTATGAGCGTGAATGTCGTCACCCATCTGAACTTTCGCGGCGATGCCCGCGCGGCGCTCGAGTTCTATCAGTCCGTGTTCGGCGGCGATCTGACGATCATCACGTACCAGGACATGGGAGATGTTCACGAACCGGCTGAGGCGAACCAGGTGGTGTGGGGCCAGGTGGCCGACGCCAGCGGTCCGCGCGTGATGGCGTACGACGTGCCGTCGCGTCTGCCGTGGGACCGTGGCCAGACCTCGTTCTTCCTGTCGCTCCGCGGCGACGCGGCCGCGGAGATCACCGCTTACTGGGAGAAGCTGGCCGACGGCGCGACCGTCCTGCAGCCACTGGAGCCGTCGCAGTGGGCGCCCCTCTACGGGATGCTGACGGACCGGTTCGGCATCACCTGGGTCGTGGACGTCGCCGTCGCCTACGATCCGTCCTGACAGAACGACGACGGGCACGGGGAGCGGTACGACAGCTTCCCGGGCCCGTCCTCGGTTCTGCCAGCCATGTTTCCGGGCGCTGAAGCCGTCCGGTACGACGGCGAATGGCGCGATATCCAGCCCGTAAGCGGTGCTGGCCCGACGAGCGAGTCAGGAACGAGCATCTACCGCCAGGATCAGACCGGCGCTGGTGGGCCGTTGGGGGATGCGATAGCGAGGACACCAGACCCGCTGATGCATCACTCCTTGAACGGGAGCACGTTGGCCCCGTCTGCCGACACCAACGAGCGAACCCGACCGTTGACACTGCCCAACGCGGACGACCCCATCGACGTCCTGCTGGCCGCTCCGCCCCCGCCGCTACCGGAGCTGACCGTCATGGAGCCGGCGGTGTCGCTGGCCGGCGTCAACGAGCTGTTGGAGGCGACCTAGTACGGGAACGCCGCCGTGGCCCCGCCTCTCGCTCACCTCGCCAGCGCGTTCAGCCAGCCGTTCGAGCGCATCGGCCTGCGTCTCCCGCTCCGCCCGGATGGCCGCCGGCTCGTTCCCCGTCCCGCCGCCGTTACCGCGGGGCGTTGACGACCGTCGCCGGGTCCGGCGGGGCGACGGTGACGCCGGAGTCGTAGGCGGTGAAGATCCGGGTCATGTAGTGCCCGCCGGTGATCATCAGCTCCTGATGTCGCAGCCCACTCTGCTCCCCGACCCACCAGACGTACCAGGTCGGCGAGTAGCGGTTGGCCGGGACGGCGAAGATGACCGCCCGCGACAGCTCGCCGTTGACCGTTCGCTCCGCTCCGAGCTGGAAGCCGGTCGCGCCATCGTACTGCTCCAGGATGTCGGTGGGAGAGAGAGCCCCACTGACGGTGAAGGTCGAGATCCAGGTCGCGCCGGCGTCGGTGCTGCGCCAGCTGTCGTTGCCGATCTGCCGCTGGATGGTCAGCGGGTTGAGGGCGGCACCAGCCGTGCCGTACGACTGCAACGCGAGCTCGTAGCCAGTCGGCTGGTCGCCGGCCGCCGCGATGACCGTCTCCGCCTCGAAGATGCCCGTGCCATCCGCCGACGAGATGCTCTGATAGTTCTCGTAACTGGTGGCGCCGGCTGTCAGACCGTAGGCCCGCTGATAGAGCGCCTCAGCCGCTGGGTCGCTGTCCGGGGTGTCGACCGCGTCCGCGCCGTAGAGGTTCGGGTCCGGCAGCAGCAGGTAGAACGCGGCGATCTGGTCTTCCTGGCCGGCCACGCGGACCGTCGCGGTGATCTGCCACCATAAGTCGATGCTGAGCTGGTCGCCCTGCCCGGCGTAGCCGCCCTGGCCGTCCGGCGTGAGTTCGAGTCGCGGCTGGGCAATCGCACCGTCCACGACCGAGGCAAAGTCGAGGAAGACACGGCTGCCATCCGGGATGACGACGGGCGCGTTATCGACGGCGGCGGCCGTGACGTGGAAGGTATTGGTCGCGTTGGAACGGAGCGGGTCGGCCTCCAGCCGCAGCATCCCGACGACCGTCCCGTCGGAGGCGTGCGCCTGCTCCAGGAGGGTGAGGTTGCCGAGCAGCGGGTCCCGCGTCAGGGCATTGCCGCTCGGTGGCGAGGTCAACGCCAGGGTCGAGGCCGCGACGACGACCAGCGCGACCAGGATCGCCTCCAGCCGGAGCGACTGCCGCAGCCGCCCGCTTGCCCAGGCGGCGGATTGGGCCAGTGCCCGCCGGTGCCAGGTCGCCAGACCGAGCGCGCCGAGGACGAAGATCGTCTTGACGAGGATGGTGACGCCGTAGCGGCTATCCCAGAGCGAGGAGACGGAGGGCAGGATGATGCCGGCGTTGATCACGCCCGTCGTCACCGCGATACCAAACAGGACCAGCGCCCACGGCGAGAATCGGCGGATCGGGTCGGTTCCGGTGAGACCATCCCGAGGGGACGACCAGCGCACGACAGCCAGGGCGACGAGTCCACCGGCCCAGAGCGCCGCCGCGAACTGGTGGAGGATGTTCGAGGCGATCGCCGGCACGTGCCAGACGCCCTGCTGGGCGGCGCTGTGGCCAGTCAGGGCCAGCCCGAGCAGGGCGGTCAGGGCGGCGAGCAGACCGAGCGTCTCGATCAGCGGGTTGGTCCGCGCGGCCTGACTGGCCGCTCGTCGCGCCGTGGGGACCGGGATCGATGAGCCCGCGACGATCCCAACGCCAATCGGCATCGGTGGGGTCCGGCGCAGCAGCAGCCAGGCGACGGCCAGCCCGGTGGCCAGCGCCGCGCCAGCCGGCCGGAACCACCAGGCGTCCGGTAGGCCGCGCATCACGTTGGCCAGCGAGGCCGGCGCCGCGCCGGCTGGCGGGAACAGCCACTGGAGCGGGACCTCCGCGATCGTTCCGAGCAGCGCCGCGGTCGCTCCGGCGAGGGTCAGTCGTCGGAGCGATCGGGGTGCCGGCGTGGTCGTGACGGCGATGGCGCCACGACCCGACCCGCTGATCCCGGACCCCTGAGCCAGAAGCATCCGGGCGACGAAGAAGCCGCCCGCCGCGATTGCCAGGCCGAAGAACGTGAGCCAGCGCGTCACCACCGCCCAGAGCGCCGGGGAGCCACCCTCGGTCGTCGCGGCGCCGGGGGTCGGTCCGCCGCCGACCCGGAACGAGTAGCTCCCGTTGATCTGATGACCGTCGGTGGCGGACTGGTTGGTCCAGACGACGGTGTAGGTCTCGAAGCCGAGTCCGCCGAACGTGGCCGTGACGTGGAGTGGGTCGGCCGAATCGACGGTCAGGCTGGAGGACGCGATCGCGTCGTTGGCCTGGGTTCGGAGCGTCACGGTCAGGCTGCCGTTGTCGGCGTTGACGGGCTCGGTGAACCACAGCTCGACGGAAGACGGCGGGGCGGCCAGTACCTCGCCCTGGCCGGGCGTCGCCCGGTCCAGTTCGGCGTGGGCGCTGACGTGCCGAGTCGAGGCGAGGCCAGTCAGGACCGAGAGCACGGCCGCCAGGAGCGCGATGACGATGAACTGGGGTGAGCGGGACCGTGGAGACCGCATGGACACGACGCACCTCAGGGTGGAATTTGGCGTGGCCGGAGGGATCTGATGAACCGGAAAGGTCGCCACGCGCCAGGCGACCAGCGGGCGAATCGGGCGACGAGATGGGTCTAGGGGCCCTGACCTACTCCCGCAAGTGTACCGGCCGGGCGGATGAGCGCCTTCCATGGATTGGGCACGCTGGAGGCGAATCAGGCTCCGGTGCCCGACCAGCGCTGACCCGATCGATGGTGACCGAACGGACGGGGGGCGGTGGCTCCCGGTCCTTCGCCTGAACTGGCCTGTCGGCTGACCGTGGGGATGGGCCCAACCAATCCTGGCCTTGGGCGGTACCTCATCGATCACCTTAAGGCATCGCGATTGCCTTGACTGCTGGGCCGGTTGCCACGCGTTGTCGGGGCGGTTCCGGAGATCATCCAGGCTCGGCGGCGGCCCCCGCCGTGGACTGACGTTGCGTACAGTGTGTACGGACGCTTGGTGGGAGCCCCCGGTCGGGCGTCCTGGTCGGCCCGACGCCGAGCCAGAGATGACCGCGTACGTTCGTCGGCGATTACTGTACGGTCAGTCTGTCCTCGATCGAGTGGCAGCCTGCTCGGACGATTGGCGCCGGGGTCCGTTCGGGCGGTAAGATGTCAAAGTATTAAGCGACGATCAGTTGCCGCGATCGTCTCCACTACTTGGTCCTGGCGGGTGGAGCGATGACTGCCAGTCAGGTCGTGCCGAGGACAGGCAACCCGGTTCTGACCTTGCGTCGATGCCCGCCGCGCAACCGCTCCGTCGCCGAACGGCCGGGCCGCGCCTGTTGACCCGATTGACCCCGGCATTCGTCCCGTGACCGCGAGAGGGTGAGCATCCGATGAGTCGACTCGATGTCTACGGACCCCGTTACCCTCTCCTCCCGCTCAAGAACGTGGTGATCTTTCCGCGCAATGTGGTAACGCTCCTC
>JAABUS010007337.1_pt1 | contig 12736 bp, 20 predicted proteins | sample 5560161 | NCBI WGS metagenome assembly JAABUS01 (sample SAMN10711885, study PRJNA513376) | rock metagenome | isolation source: Antarctica rocks | place: Antarctica: Victoria Land, Trio Nunatak nord | collected 2016-01-04 | reverse complement strand
CAATATTCACGCTTGGTGACTGATGTAATTCATTATCATGACAATTGAGCTTGATGATCAAACGTCCCCTGGCAGACCTGCATCTGCTCATTGGCTCCTCTAAGTTCCTGCAGCTCCTTCACTTTCCCGGCAAAAATGACCTCGTCTCGTGCCAAATCCTCCTGAGCCTCTCTCAGTGAGTCCTGAGCCTTGAGCAGCTGCTGGTCTTTGGCGCGCATGTTTCCCTCCAGCTCACTGCACAAAACGAGCTCCTTTATTGACCAGGAAAACCAGAAAACTGAGATGTTTGCTATCATGTGAACCACGTGGATGTGTTCAGGAGCCTATTCGTCACATTCATGCATCTATCACATCCATGCATCCACATTCATGCACACATCACATTCATGCATCACATTCATGCATCCATCATATTCATGCATCCACATCAATCGCATCTATCACATTCATGCATCCACATGCATGCATCCATTGCATTCATACATTCACCTTCATGAATCTATCACATCTTTCAGGGGACACATGATGCGCAGTGGATGCATGCTGTCCATCCAGCTATCACATCATCTGGCGAGTGTTCATGAGGGTCATGGAATGCATGCTGTCTGCTCAAATTTGAACCAGACATGGGACATGTAAAAAAGGTGGAACACATAAACCCTAAACCCTAATATCGATTTGGACCGCACTTGGGACACACAAACAAGCTAGGACACATAAACCCTGAACCCTGGTTACATGCACCAGTTTGCACCTGATATTTGCCTGCATCTCTTGCATTTGTGGCTCAAATGGGCTGCCCAGCCACCCCCCCCTGCTACCCCTAGCCCCCCTGAAGCTGCCTGTAGGCCATAAGAGGGGTGACATGATGAGTATGATGAGCAATGGTATATATGATAAGCAACGGTATATATGATGAGCATCGGTGCATAAGAATGGGCAACAGTATACATGATCAGCGATGGTATATATGATGCGCAACAGTATAGATGATGAGCAACGGTATATATGATGAGCAGCAATACATATGATGAGCAACAATATGGAGTATGGTTTGGGTGTAAGTGTGCATAAGGGCCGGCACAGGTGCTGAGGGACTCAGGAGCACAGTGAGGTTCATCCATTTGGATGGTTTGCTACATGTGCTGTACGCTTACGCAATGAGCTGTGTCAGAGCACCAGCAATGCTGTGCTGTGCTGTGCTGTGCTGTGCTGTGCTGTGCTGTGCTGTGCAACAACAAGCTGAGGCTGTGAAAGAAGATAGTTGACAAGCCAAAGGCCAAAATTGGAGGCAAACTGACATGACTGGCTGCAATTACCCCTAGCCGTCTTTCACAACATCTTTGCACTCCAATCATGGGGAAACCTCATGGTCCATCAGTGATCAGGTCAGCAAAGAAATGTGGGCAATCAGACAGACGTAAAAGGGCCCCCCTGCACCCCCCCAAGCTCATACCTGACAGTCTACTGCTCTGCCTGATCAGCCCTGAGCTCCTCATCCCGCCTCGCGAAACAGCCCCTGCCGTCTCTGAAATGCCCTCCAGTGGGGCAGATAGGATGCCGCGCAAGCGCCCTCGTGCACTATCAGACACCTCCCGTCGCTCTTGCAGCTCATCGAGAGCTGACAGCAGTGCTGCAGCCCGATGGCTCTGCTGGGCTGCTGTCGCCTGCTGGTTGTCAAGCTCCTCATTCACCCTGCATGACACAATTCATGTCACATGCCACAGATTGTGTGGAGTCCACAACCAGCATGGCTGAAACGCAGTGACTCTACTGATTTGTTGTTGCCTGCTGGTTGTCAAGCTCCTCATTCAACCTGCATGGCACAGCTCACGTCACATGCCACAGTGGCTGAATCTTCATCACAGGCATGTGGAGTCCACAAGCAGCATTGCTGAGAGCCAGTGCCTCTGCTGAGTCACTGTTGCCTGCTGATAACAAGTTTCTCAATCACCCTGCATGACCTAGGAAGCTTGTCACAATGTGTCTTCCATGCGCTGAACATATGTCATAGCCTCTCGCATGCACAACTTTGCCGGGCACTCACGCTTTTGTAGTCCAAACACGAAGGTGTTGTAGGGCATAGCTTCTTGTAGGGTATGGGCCAATTAGCAAAACCCTGTTCTTCTTGAGAACACATGTTTGCGTTTTCTTCAAAAGGAAAGAAAGATCACCTTTGGATCTGCAGCTGCTGATCCAGGGCGTGCTGCTGAGCTTGACTCAGCTGTTGCTTGAGCGCTGAGGCTCCTCCTGACATGCAGCTGAGCTCCTCAGCAGGCACTGCAGCAGAAACAACATGCGAGTCAGAGACAGACGTACAGATCAACATGGACAGACGCACAGATGGGCAGGCTTGCCACAACATAGACAGACACACAGATGGTCACAGATGGGTAGTCATGCAGACAGACAGACAGACAGACACACAGATAGGCAGATGTGCAGGAGCATGGACAGACACACAGATAGACAGGCTTGCAACAACATGGACAGACACACAGATGGACAGATGTGTAGGCATGTGGACAGACACACAGCTGGACAGATGTGTAGGAATGTGGACAGACATACAGATGGACAGACGCGTAGGGTCAAGCACAGAGACACGTGTGGACAGATGCATCATTGGATGGAAAGATGAAGAGAGACGGTGGCTGACAGTATGAGCACAGCTTGTCAGTCTAAGCAATTTGGCGGGGTCCGTTCAATTTTGGTGCTTGCAAAAGGAAAAGCGACGATAGCATGCTGTGGTGCTGCGTGTTTGATGTTGTGTCAAGAAGCCAGCGTGTCCCATGGCTGGAGACGATCAAAGCTGTGTGAAGGTTGCGCACTCTAATTAAAACTCTGGTTTTCAGGTTCTCACTAAGCAGCAAAAGTGCTTGCTTCTGCAGCAGAAATGCGAGCTAAAGTGGCAGACTGGTGTGTATCATAATCACAAAGACTGTGTGCATGGCTGGAGATGATCAAAGCAGTGTCAAGGTTGTGCCCTGTAAGTAAAACTCTGGTTTTCAGATTCTCACTCTGCAGCAAAAGTGACACACAGATGAGCGCACAAACAAGCAAAAAATGAACGAATGCAAGCATGAATGAACGACTGAATGAGCACATGAATGCACAGACAAATGCATGAAGGAGTGAACGAAAGACAGTCAAGCCTGCATCAGACAGGCCAGGATCTAAAGCTTAGTCACGCCAGGGGTTAGGCCGGGCTTCAGCCAGGGCTTAGTCAGGCCATGGGTGACTCATGAGTCATCCTCTCATGAGTCAGGCCAGCTGAATGCAGCTGCGGCTGACAAGACCTGCCCTTCTATATCTAGGAACTAAATCCTAACTTCCAAACCCTAAACAATATTTAGTCCTCTTGTACCTTTGCCATTGGCCACATCTCTGAGCATCCCCAGCATGACGGAGTCCCCAGCCCAGGGGGTCAGGTCCCCATACAGCAGGGCAGGGCTGAGGGCCAGACCAGGTTCTGCCAGCTGACGTTGCACCAGCTGCACTTGCAGGTGCTGCAAGTCCCCCTGCAGGTGACTAAACATGGTAGCTGCAGAGAAGGCGTTGCATCAGATGCCAGGCAGGGCTGAGGGCCAAAAAGAAAAAGTATAGAAATCACTTGATTGCACAAGCATACAGTCAGCACAGGCAGCTTGCCACAAGGGACAGTTTGCCTCCAAAGGAGCAAATTACATGTTTGCAACTAGCAACTTTGATCACAGACAAAGATCCGCCAACAATGACCGTCAGTGTAATCTGCATGTGCTCCTGATTCTTTTCTTGCCCACCAGCTTTGGCCGCGCACTCTTTTGAGCACCAGAAATGTACCTGCCTCAGACATTCGTCACAATCAGCCTCGCAGCACAAAGGGTTGGTAGACACAGACAATGCCGCTGAAACAGAAGAGAACAGAAAGCCTTTTGACATCAGTTCAAGAACAGTGCGAGGATGCAGAAGCCCAAGCTGCCCTGTGGGTACACCAAAGGGCTGCACCTGCATGCCCTGCATGTGACCGGCCCTCTCTCGGTTGACCTTGGGCTTGTTTTTGATGTCTCTGGCTCGATTGGCATACTTCAAGGTGTTCAAAGACTCCTCCAGGTAACTGTCAGCCGTAGTCACACACGCCACCATCAGTGTCCTGCTGTTGCCACCCAACGAATCCTGCCAAAGAAAACAAAGGACAAATGTTGACTTCTGGTCTGATTTTCATGTCACGGGGGTCTTGTTTGCATGCTTCAGGGTGTTCAGAGATTCTTCTATCGGCATTAGCCACGAACGCTGTCATCAGTGTCCTGCTGTTGCCACCCAGCGAATCTACAAATAAACACACAAGATAGATTGTTGACCTTGGATGGTGTCTGATAGCGCTGGCCGCAGTCTCTGTGAGCTTCCTGCCAGCTGCATTGCCAGGCAAGCCATGTTGCACTGAGAGCACACCTGTGAATTGAGCTGTCAAAAACCTTGTGGGAGTCCAAGAAGGACGGCTGCAGATGGAAATCTGCGCCAGCGATGCATGGCGTCGGCATTCTGGGAGTGCCACTGCTCAACAAATACGGCATCATGGGAGTGCCACTGCTCAGTAAGTGCTGCATAAGTGAGCGCTGAGTGCACGGAATGAGAATCACAACTCCTCATTCAGGATAGCATGAGAGTGCAGATGCAGATGAAGATGAGGAAAGTGTAACTCCTATGTTCTGTTGATCAGCTGCAGTCATCAGTCCCTTGAAGCACCTGCCAGTCATTGACAGCCATGAATAACAAATAATAATAGTTAAAACGCTTTCCAGCTCATGATGAGCTAGGTACGTGCAGGACAAGTCTTGTCTTTCCAGAGCAGCCTGTCTTGTGCAGCCATGAGGTGCAGTCAGAAACATCTGGAGCGTAGTGTGTGTTGCTTTCATAGGATTGTGTCAAGTCCCACATGCGCTGATGCTCTGTACAACATGTGTCAGACATGACTGATTGCTTCCTTAGGTACATACCTGACCCTAGGACAAGACACGTTTTCAATCATCAATCAATCAATTGATCAATTTTTGTTTCCTGTTTTGGGTGATAATCACAGGCGATGATGCAGCCACATGACTGCATGAAATCCTCACCCAGACTTGCTTGCAATTGTGACATACCATCGATGTCAGCAATAGCTATGCACTGAACACTGCATGCTCTGATAGTGTTGTGATTCTTGGACCAGGTTTTTTCCAATTGTAGATATGAAAAAATAAAACCCCAAAAAATGTTGTTTGCTGTTGGTATCCTCACAAAACACGATTCACACAGACATCAGGCAGAGTGAGTCACCTGAAGCAAGCGGGTCAGTTTAGAGTCCCTGTAGGGGACATGGGCGGGGCGCTTTTTGGGGTCCCCCAGGGCCGAGATGACATTCCCCAGGGCCAACAGGCCGGCATTGATGCCTACACTCTCCTTCAACTGTTTTCCTGCTGCGCCTGCAGATGGTGCAGACGGCAGCTGAGGATGGGGTTCAGGGTTTGGCCTAACCCCTAAGGCAATGAACATTGCAAACGCCGGTCTTGTTTGTCTGTGCGAGAGCAACTCCATGCATGGGGCTCGGTGTTTCCACTTTTAAATGCAAGTTTGTGTGTACAGAATGCAAGGCATACAACCTTCTGCCAGGACTAACCTGTCTTCTTGGCACTCTCACTGCCAGCCAAGTCAACGAGATGGAACTTGGCTGTCACAAAATCCCCTGGGGACCCGTCTGGGGGTTGCTGCTCCAGCACCAAACTGAAGATGGCATGTGACCGGCTGGATTGCTCATTCATCAATGTGCTGCCTGCATCACGCATTATGCACTTATCATTTTGCTTTTATTATTTTGCTTGTATCCTTTTGCTTTCATTACTTTGCTTTTATCATTTTGCATTTATCATTTTGCTTTTGCTCAGTTCCTTAGGGTAGCGTATGAAGCAAGTAATTCATCAGACATGCAGCAGCAGCAAGCAGCATGCATGCAGCACCAGAATCAACCTGGTGAGAGTATTGTTGCCAAATCAGGCTCTTGTCTGTTGACAGTGGCAATCTTGAGACTTGCATTAGCATGCAAGCAGAAGTTTGCAGTCAACTACAGCAACATGATAACAAATCCCTGAGAATTCCCTGTTGAGATTATTGCTCAAGCCATTTCAGGAGCGACATACACAAACCTGTGCGTACAAGTCATACATGGTGATAGAGGCACTTTTGCGGAAGCAGAGTGTGCATGGTCATTGAGTATGTTGTTGCTGACAGTGACTCGCTTTGTTGGGCTTGAGACAAGGTCAATGTCCAATCTGATGTGTCCAATGACATGAGCTGTGATATGGGTTTATATGGTTGCTTCAAAGACACCTCAGCAGGTACGGCTTTAGGGTTTAGGCTTTCGAGATGCCTCAGCAGGCATATCAGGTGCTGGCATTGAAAAGTAGCCAGCTGTAAGTCACACTGGCAGCCCCTCAGCCACCAAACAGGACCTACAACACCTTGTGCTGTTCCGCTCAGCTTTGTGTGCTAATCTACCAACGTCACCAAAGGGCTTGCACAAGCCATTGGAGAGTCTTACCGGTTGCGCGTGAGAGGGACCCGATCTCCAGAAGCCTGATTGCTTCCTGATGGGACTCAGCAGGCACATCCTGAGCTCCTGCTATGATGATCTGACCGTCGGAGGTCTCCCTGATAGCAATGTTCTGCATCAGAATGCAGTCAGGATGAACCATGGGTTAGTGCAAAGCTCATACTTGCGCCTAAACACAGGCTTGCAATCTTATGCATGCAAGAAGCACGTGATACACCTGACACAAGGCTTTGTGTACTGCATAGGTCACAGGCCAAGTTGCACATGAGGCGTTGTCAGAGGGCAGAAGAAGAGGGGCAATACCCTAGCAGGGGTGTCCGGGTGCAGTAGGTCTTTGACCTCCTCATTGTGGATCTCCAGAAACATGATGCGCACAGAACAGTGCAGATTCTCCTGCTGAGCTTCAATGCCCTCAAACAGCTGCCTGCAACATTACAGGAACATTCACACTTCATGCACTCAGAGCCAAACACTCGTGCAGCTCATTTTCTGTTCTCCAGTGACAACCCTGTGCCATAGGCCAGTGTACTGGGGGGTACCACACATTCCTGGGGGGGTAGCCTACATTGCATGCAGAGAAAACTGAATCTGTACTGGGACCTCACAACAAAGAGCTTATTCTCTGTATCTACGAGTCTACTGACCACAAAGCAGCGCTTGATTTGCCTGGCACACGCAAGGCATACCATCACAAAGCATGCAGTACTGACTTGATGACTCTGGGAGTGATTCCCTGCTCCTCCTCTTCTGCCCCAGCGACCTCGCCGCTCGTGCCCATGGTATGGGTCTTGCCAGACCCTGTCTGTCCGTATGCAAAAACGGTGGCATTGTAGCCGGAAAAGCAGCCTTCGACAAGCTGCTGCACACAATGCCTGTACACCTGTTCCTGCAGTTGAGAGCAACACAACACTCAACATGCATGCTGCCATTGAGGAGTGATGATGAAGCATGCAAAGTGGTACTTCAGCCAGCAAAGCAGCCTTGTACATGCTGCTGTACACAATGCCTGTACACCTGTTCCTGCATCTGAGAGCAACACAACACTCAACATGCCTGCAGCCACTTGAAAGTGATGCTGAAGCCTGAAAAGTGGCAATGTAGCTGGCAAGGCAGCCTTCACCTAGCTGCTGCAGATAATGCCTGTAAACCTGTTTCTACAGTCAGCAGTGAATGAACGATGAAGGAAGGCATGATTGAGTGAATGAATAAACAGACGAACAAACAAACAAACAAACGAATGAATGAATGAACAAATGAACGAACGCACGAACAAAGAACGAGTGAGTGAGTGAGTGAGTGAGTGAGTGAGTGAGTGAGTGAGTGTGTGAGTGAGTGAGTGAGTGAGTGAGTGAGTGGGTGGGTGGGTGGGTGGGTGGGTGGATGGATGGATGGATGGATGGATGGACGGAAGGATGGATGGACGGAAGGATGGATGGATGGATGGATGGATGGATGGGTGGATGGATGGATGGACGGATGGATGGATGGATGGATGGATGGATGGATGGATGGATGGATGGATGCAATTGTGAATGAATGTGTGAGTGAGTGGATGGATGGATGGATGGGGCGGACGGTTGGACGGATGGATGGATGGATGGATGGATGGATGGATGGATGGATGGATGGATGGATGGATGGATGGACGGACGGATGGATGGATGGACGGAAGGATGGATGGATGGGTGGGTGGATGGATGGATGGATGGATGGATGGGTGGACGGATGGATGGACGAATGAAGGAATGAACAAATGACGGAATGAAAATATGGCAGAATGAACGAAGGAATGAAAGCAGGAAGGAAGGTGACACACCCACACAGCCAGGAGGTGTATGCTGATGCGAGCAGAGGTCCTGACAAAGCAAAGAAGGGTACCTGTTGAGCCGTGGGGCCAAAGACATGATCAAAGGTGAAAACACGATCCTGACCCACCGTCACCCTGGCCCGGCCCTCCTCTGCACTCCATCATACCAGTCTGTTGTGTGAAGGTGCGTCATTGCCTCTCATCTGACATCTGATACTATGTCTGTGTGTCATGTGTGATATACATGGGTACAGCCCTTTGACAATGCTTATTGGCATGTGTGTATGCTGCTGACTCAGGTGAGTTGCAGGACCTAGAGCCGCTGGTTGCACAATTACAGATGAGCAAAGCAGCATTTCCTGATCAGGTAGGGAAATTTGGGTGCTGGTGGCGCAACAACAAGTGTGCAAAACGACGGCTGGTCTGAAAGGCTGCTAGGCTGAAGCAAAAGGTTTGCCACAGCATGCAGTGTTGCAACATTTAGTTTTGCAGCCTACCTGTCAAGATGCAGGGTCGTGCCCCTGATGCGCGCTCCTTGGCAACTAGAGGCCTTGCCCTACAGCAGTTGACGGTTTGCAGTCCATGTTATACACCGTTGTAGAAAGACAGCAGTCTGGAAAGGCACGGCCTTACCTCACTGCCACCCTGACAGAGGTGTCAGAGCTGTGACTTCCTGTCTGAGTGCCATCAGCATCAGCACCAGCACCAGCACCATCTGCAGCGATGCTGTTATCGTGAGGCACAAAGGTCGAGAAGGGTGGATGGTATGATCAACATCATGTGCGTCAATGCAGTACGTCTTGTGAGATGCAGTATCACCTAGCAGCTCGCTTTTGCGCAGGGAGCTCTTGAGGCGTGCCCACATGCTATCTGAGTCTCTTAGCGGCGGTACACCCAGTCAAGCCAGCACAACAATGGCTGGCATGCATATGCAGGAGAGCGATGTTGCCAACTGCTGCACTTCGATGTATGTCATGGCCGCGCACACACTGTAGGCTGCCCCAGAGGTTATGCAGTCTTGGTCAGAGTTAGGCAGTTGCTCGGACCACACCGTGCATTGACGGTCGGGGTTCACACGTGAAAGGTATAGCGATTGCCGGCCATATGCCTTGTACAACGAACAGCATACTGGCTTGCGTCTGCTGAACAGTGATTGATCAGGTCCTGATCATCAGGGACCCAGCAGTTAGTAATTCTAAAGTCAACGTTGACTGCAGCTTCGGTAGTAGCAGAGCCTGGTACCAGCACTCGCATCTGGGAGCGCCCGAGCGATACACAGGCATAGATGCCAGATTGCGTTACTGTGCCTCGTTGAGGTTGAGTAGGTGCATTGGCACTGCACTCACACAAGGCGTGGTACACATTTGGAGTGCAAAGTTCTGCAGAGATAATAAGGGTCCGGAAAACAGGTACATACCGCTAAGCTCCTTGTACAAACCAGCAAAGCAGTTATTGGCTTATGTTTGTGCGCATGCATTTCACCTGTCTGTTGCTCAGACCGGGTTTTCTCGTATAAGTGACGATAGGTCAGATGCTGACAGTATCCTGGCTGTAGGTGAAACATGACGGAGGGTTTTTTAAGGCACGATCTGAATCAAAATCGCGGGAGACCAGACCTGGCTTTAGCACACGACAGCACTGCTGATCCGGACACTCCCATAGCACAGGCTGCAGCACGACTGCTGACTCAAGACCTACAACCATTGTTCGGACCTTACCTCAGGTTCAACAACTGGGACATAAACACTGGCCTATGGACTGGATCAGTGCTTATTGTTGCACACCACTCTGTCACAAGCAGACCCTCGCTGAATTTTACCAGCGGCACAGGCGGCAACCAGTCCTCAGAAGGCATCTTGCTGGACACATATGGCCAGCACAACTTCTGGAGATTTAGCCTGGGAACTTCCCTTGGGCAGCAGCCACAGATTTTACAGTACTCTATACAGTATGGTCCAGGGGCGTCCATGCCTCAAAGTCAAAGCTACACCGTGCATCTACCCAGCAGCGATCAGCCATGGCACTGGGCGTTCCACTCCTGCAGTGGTTTCTCCCTCAGCGTGCATCAGGCCGACTGGGGTGGTGTGGCGCCCTTGTGGAGAGATCTGCTTGAGCAGCATCAAGCATCCCCTTTGCATCTGGTCGTTGGTGGCGGGGACCAGCTCTACAATGATGCTTTGTTCAAGGTATTCATATAGCCTAAACACACTAAAGCCTAAATAGCATAAACCCAAAACCGTAAATGTAAGTTTAGCAGCATCAGGCATCTCTTTTGCTTCTGGTTGTTGGTGGCAAGGACCAGCTCTACAATGATGCTTTGTTCAAGGTGTTGATATCATTGTACAAGCTGCAAAATTTCCCCAGCAAAATGGGCTGAATAGATGAGTATTGCTACATGTTTTGCACCGACTGCGTTTGGCATGCATGGCGTGTCTGTGGTCATCTCTGCATTTACTTCGCATGCATGCATGCATGCACTGTGTTTATGACTGGCACTTTTGCCCATCTGCATGATCTCATTTTTTCGACTGCACAAACCTGTTTTGCAGCTTGCATGCATTGTCTGCAGTGGCATGCATGCACTTGCACTGCTTGCACAACAATATTAGCTGATGCCTGTCTGTCTGTCTGGATGTAGCTGACTTACGCCAGATACACCTAATGCTTGTTTGGCTAACCCTGCGATTTAATTATACTCATTATTGTTATCAGCTGATGGCTGGTGTGTAATGCAGCTACCTACCACCAAGACCTGGCTAGCCATCAAGGATGCGAAAGAACGTGATTTAGCACCTTTCAACCAGAACATGGCGCAGGAGGTATACGAGTATTACTTCCGCAATTACGCCGTACACTTCTCCAGTGAGGCCATGAGCCTAGCCTTTGCAACCATTCCTCAGGTATGGGTTGCACAGCGCATTGAGGTTTTTGCCTTGCATCCCACCTTGAAGTTGTTGCCCATCCGTTTGCACCCTGTCATGACTGCATTCCACCAGATGTGCCGAACTGTGTCAGCTAGACATCCCTGATGTCAGCATGCACCCGGACAATGCAGGTCAAGTATCATCCACCTAGGCAATGGCTGTCAAGCATCATGCACCATGTTCATCTCACACATTTCTGCTCACATGTACATACTTTGGCAATACAAGTCAAAAGCAATGAGCATTTCTGCGGTGTACCAGTCACCTGCAGCAACCAGCACCCTCTGCTTCAGCCACAACCTTCATGCAGTCTTTTCATGCAGACCATGACATGGGATGATCATGACATCTTTGATGGCTGGGGCAGTTACCCAGACGGCTTGCAGAACTGCCCTGTCTTCCAGGGCTGTTACCAGGCAGCCAAGCGTTTCTACCTTCTGTTCCAGCAGCACACCACAGAGGCGCGGGTGTCACAACTGTCAGACATGTTTGGCCACAGGTAGCTGTTACATCGCAAGCCCACTCAGGCAGCACTGACATTAGTCTTGTGCATTCATGATTGGAGCACAGGCATGGCAACATGTGGTCCTTTTGAGCGCCGTTTGTGCCATCCCCTCAGCAGGCACTTGGTAAATATCCAAACGGCTATCGCATGCTCGTGCACTTCACATAAAGCACTGCCATTGAGCTGAGATAAGCACAAATCGCTGTTGGCAATATCACTGCTTGGTGTTGCCAATGTTGGCATCAAGATTGCTGCATATGCCCATCAGCCTTATCTGAAGGCTGCTGCTGACAGTTTTGATGCCGTTCGTATTTTAGGGGCTTCAGCATGGTCAAGCAGTGTGGCCCTCAGTTGGCTTTAGTCATTCCTGATGCTCGTGCTGAACGCACCAAACCTCAGGTCGGCTGCTTTCACACCCTCTTGAAATTGGACATCACTGCATGGCAGTCTTGCCTCTGCTGAGCCTTCCTGTTTATGCTGCTGCAACGATGATGCATCATTTGTATGGGTCGTTTATCGTCGTGAGTACAATGTTTCATGTCCCAATTGAGTACAGGGTTCGTGTTCCACACTGCATTGCTCTCAAAATTATCTGTTGACCTTCATGCTTCAAGGACTCACACAACAGCCACACGTCATGCTTGCTCTGTGGTAGCACTGTACTCTCATGCACATTTCAGTTACAGTCAGTTGATCATGTGCTGAACTTCTCAAACATGACAAGCGAGGTTGGGGTGCAGGTGATAGACCCTCAGAGCTGGGACATGATCTTTGACCGCATGCGTGCTCTGCCTCCAAGCACTCGGCATGTGGTGATGGTGACCACTGTACCTGTAGTGTATCCTCAGGTGAGCCCAGACATGCCTGGAATAACACTGCTAGGGTCAACTTTCTGTTTCTGCTCGTGCCAGACTATTTTGTACAGCAGGCAC
>JAABUS010007336.1_pt1 | contig 12737 bp, 2 predicted proteins | sample 5560161 | NCBI WGS metagenome assembly JAABUS01 (sample SAMN10711885, study PRJNA513376) | rock metagenome | isolation source: Antarctica rocks | place: Antarctica: Victoria Land, Trio Nunatak nord | collected 2016-01-04 | reverse complement strand
AAATTAACTCTTAAAATTTTGCTCTTTTTTGATATATATTAGATATAAATTTAATTCTCTATATTTATAGCATTCTTAGAATTGTGTAAAATCTATAACGCGTAATTAATTAAGTTCAAAAACAAGATTTACGTATTACAAGATTATATTTTGTTATAGTATAAATTACTCTTAGACGTAGTATAAACTTAATATAGTTTTATATTTGCGCAATTTAATTATTTGTCTTGTATATATATTATATTTAAACTTAGTTTATATTTAATTTAAATCTTAATAACAATATATTTTTCAATAATATTATTAATTTTTTTGTCTTCAAAATCTTTATATTTTCTAACAAAAAGAATTCTTTTATATTTAAGAATTTTGCAAATTAAGATTAACAAATAATTTTGCAATAAATAAATAAAATTAAGATTTATTTTATACTTATTAGATATTAGATATTTGCTAAATATATAAGTAAACTTCGAATTTTAATAATATTAATATTATTAAACTAAATACAACATTAAGTAATTAAAATATTAACAAAAATACTTCTATAAATAATTAAAAAAATTAAAATATATTAAACAATTAAAATCTTAATAGTTTTAACAAATTATTGCTTATAAAATTTAAAAAAAATAGATTCTTTTTTATACTTTATATTTATTATATATTGAGCTAATATTTATTATATATAGAGCTTTATTAATATTAATAAAATTGCGATTATCTTTAAAAAATACAATTAAATAATTATATTAAAAATGCAAAACTATTACAATATTTTAATATATTTATATATATATTTAAAGAAGATTCTTTATTTTGTATATAAAAAAAACACAATATTAGTTAAGATTTTAATTAATATCTCTATTAGAACGTTAATTAACAAATATATATTTAATATATATTTAACTTAAGTAAGATATAATTTTGATTTATATTAAAATTAGATTTAATTTTTTATTATTGCAATTAATTTTAAAATTATTTAGATTACTCTTTTATTTTTAGAAATTAAAAAGAAAAACAAATAAAATAAAATTTAATATTAAAATTTCAAATATTTTAAAATCAAGTATTGCAAATATATATATTTAGATATACTATATATATATTTAATATACAATAAAGTTAAGCTTAAAAATATTAATAATCTTCGACAATACTTTATTTAATTAATATATATAATAAATATTAATACGCAATTAAAGTATTGCACAAAGATCTAATATTATAGATTTCTTAAAAAATAACAAAATTAATATATATATTATATATATTTCGAATCTATAACTTGTATATACAAAAATTAAGAATCTACTATATAGAAGACTTATAAAATAAACTTTTATTTTATTTATATTGTTTATAAGCTAATTTTATAAATTTATTAAATTAAATACTTTTTATTTTTTAATATAAAATTATAGTATACAAATTAAATTATTAACGCAAACTTAATATATATTAATATTAATTATTTTTGCGTTTTAATAAATTACAAACTACAATAATATACAAAAAATTGTATTTTTATTAAATATTTAACTTCTAGAAACTTTATTTGCAACAATTAATTTTATTCTAATACAAGTTTAATATATACTAAATATATATAAAATTTAATTATTCTTAAAGAAATAGCAAAATTAAGACTAGTATATACAATACGCAATTAAATATCTATATTTTTGTTAATTAAAAACAATTTCTATTTTTTATATTAATTGTATACAAAAATTATGCTTATTATTTACTATATTTTATTAAAATATTTCGAGAAATTGTTAATAATATAATTGCAATAATTAAATAACAAGATTTATTATTTTTAACAACGTATAAACTAAATTTATATCTAATATATATATTGTTTGCGCTAAATATTTTGCAAAACGTTTTGCTATCTTTTCTATTATATTTAATTTATATGCAAAATATAACAAAATTGTTTTGCGTTATATATACAATAGTTTTAATATAAAAAATTGTATAATAATATTAATTTACAAACAAAAACTTAAGAAGTTTTTTATTAAAATAATTTTAAAAGATTAATTTATATTTAGTTTAAATATTGTATAAATTTAACTTATAATCTATAGAAGCTAAGTAAAAATTTGTTTTTAATTAATTATATTCTTTAAAAAAACAATAAATTAAAAGCATTATTTATTTTAACAAAAATTCTTAACAATATATTGTTATATATTGTACTTATACTTAGACTAAAATCTTTATAAATTAATTATATTTTAAAATAAATTTTATATTTAAACAAATTTAAAACAAAACAAATCTATATAATATTTTAAATTAAAACAAGAATTATTATTGTAAGTTTAATATATATATAATATATATTAAGTATATACTTAAATTATAATAGAAATTAATGTCTATTATTATATATAAATTAATATAGAGATTATTAAAGATTATTATATAATATTTATTAAAATATTTGAAGTATTAAAAGAAGTTGTTTGTTAAACTATTTAAATTTTTTATATTAATTATAGAAACAAAGAATTGCAAACTTTTATAATAAATATAGACAAAAAACAAATTTAAAATATATTTAGTATATACTAGAATTATATAGATGTTACTAATATTTTGTTTAGAATTTAAAAAATATTTTTACAATTTTAATAATTTTCGAAAGTAGTTTAAATATCTCAAATATATATTGATTTTTTATTAAATATGTTCTAAGCATAATTTTCGAAAACATTATTTTAATTATTTGGCAATTTATTTTATTAATTAATTTTAAAAGATTAAAACTATTAACAAACTACTACAATATATAGACAATATAAATATATTATATTTTAAGCTTAAGATATAAATTAAATATTAAAAGACAAAATAGATTTTTGTCAAATTATATAAAGAGAAATTAAAAATTTCTTTGTATTAATAAATACTAGTTTGTAATTATATTAATATAAAAGAAAGCAATTACTTTTAAAACAATAAATTTGCGAAATAAAAGCTATTACTATTTGTTTCTATATTTAGATAAAATCTATATTTGTTCTAAGCTATATTTATGCTAATTATATACTAAAATAAGAAAATATGCTATTAAAATATTTGAAAAGAACAATTTTAAGACAAAAAAAAATATTCTATTTACTTAACGCAATTGCAATAAATTTAATCGTATTATTGCTTAATTAGTTAAAAAAAATACATACAATTAATTTATATTTAATTTGACTTAATAATTAATTAAATTATAGATAAAAAAGATCGAAAAACTATAAAGTATTATTAACAATATTTATATCTTTCTTTTAATCTAGAAAATTCTTATATAATATTCTTTCTTAATAGACTTAATTCTAAGTATAAATTTAACACAAATATAATATCTAAATTTAATAACAAGATTTTTTATATATTTTAAAATTGCAATTTAAGAACTACTTACTTAATAAAAAATTAATATTAAATATCGACTTAATATATATTAAATAAAGATTCTAAAATATCTTTTTTAATACAATAATATACAAAGATATTATTTAAAAAAGATAGATATTAAGTATCGACTCGATATATATTAGATAAAAATTCTAAAATATCTTTTTTAATACAACAATATATAGAGATGCTATTTAGAAAAAACAAACGCTAGATATTGACTTAGCATATATTTGATAAAAATCTTAAAACGTCTTCTTTAATATAACAATATACAAAGATATTATTTAGAAAAGACAAACGCCAAATATTAATTTAATATATATTGTTGTTTAGCTCGAATAAGTATAAATTAGACTTAAACTTTATAAACAATATATTAAAATCAAACAAAAAATATAGAGCAATATTATCGAAATATTAAATTAAAAATTAAGTACAAAAACAACGCATACAATATATATATCAAAAACGTAACAAACTTCTATAAAAGAAAAAAAAATTAATAAAAGAAGTTGTTAAATTAAAGAAATTCAATATTATTAGCAATACAAAGAATATTTTAAATATAATTTTATTATAAATAAATTAATAATATCTATTAAGCAATTAAAACAACAATAAAGATAAATTAATTTATAAATTTATATCTTTGTTTTATAAATATTGTATAATATTAATAATTTAAGAGCTTTTGTTTAAACTCGAAAGATTATATATAAATCTAGTATATATTAAGTTTATATTAAATATTAATTTAAAAAAAGATTTATTACTTTATTAAAAAATTAAAAATTAAAAAGAAACAATTAAAAACAAAATTATATATAAGATATTTATATTATTTGTAAAATTAATAACTATAACAATGTAACAAACTATTATAGTTACTTGTCTAACTTTATCTTATAAAGAATAGTATTTAAAATAAAAGAAATAAATACAAAATTAAAATAATAAATAAAATAAGTATATAGTAAGCGTAGACAAAATATAGACTTAACATATATTTAAATATAATTAAAAAAAAATCTTAATTAAAAATTAAAGAAAGTATAGAGAAATTTTATATTAAATATAGATTGTATTTTATTTTAAATTAATTTGCAAAAGAATTTTTTTTATTAAGATATAATTGTTGCAATAGCTACGCAAAAGCAAAGTATATAATAGATATTAATTTACTTTGTTAAATCGAAATCGAAAAGATAAGTATTTAATTGTCTATATTGTATATACTAGATACAATCGAAAGTATACAATTAATTAAAACAAATTAAAGTATTATATATAGCATATATTAAGTCTAAAATTTAATTAAACAATCTTAAAAGTTTTTTGTTATTAATTTGTTTTAATTTATACTTAGTATATATTTAATATATATAATAAAAAATAATCTAATCTTTGTCTTTTTTAGTTGTAGATATAATAATAGTTTTTGTAGTAATTGTATTAATTAAGTATAAACTTAGTATAATTTTAGTATAAATAAAAAGATAGTTATACTAATTTTTGTTGTTAACAAAGATAAATCTATTTAAAAAAGAATTAATTATATATAAACTTAATATAGATATATTATAAATATAATATAAAATTGCAAATAATATTTTATTCTTTTTTGCTATTAGAATATTAACTAGAACGCAAGTATTTATTAAGTATAAAATTAGTATAATTTTAGTATAATAAATTAGCAAATAAGACTTGTTTTTGTTCGAATTAAGAAAAGTATTGTAATTCTCTTTTGTATATATAGTAAATATAAGTATAATATATATATATTTTAAATTCTCTTATTAGAGTCGATTATTATATTTGATTTTTTACTATTATAAGCAAGTTTTTTTTGTTAGCTACGCATATATTAAATATAAATAAAATATAAATTTTTAAAAATTTTTAAGATTTTAAGCGCATTATTATTACAAGATTTTTTTGCTTTTTTACGCTTCTTTAATATTAATATATGTTTAGTATAAATTAGTTTCAAAATATAATTAAATAATCTACTCAAAAATTTAATATTTGTAACAAATATATTAATTTACGTATAATCTAAGTATATACTAAGTATAAACTAATATAATAAGATATATAAAAAAAAGTTTTTCGATTAAAGTACTAATATAATACTAAGAGTAAATTAACGTAAATTTAATATATTTTAAAATTAAATTAAAAGTATACTTTTTACAAGTATTCTTTAAGTTAAAAGACAAATATTTAAGAAAAAATAACAAGCAATAATTAATTAATAATTTTAAAAGTTGTGCTAGTACAAATTTAGTATTAATTAAGTCTATATATAATTAATGCGTTGTTAAAGTCTTAAATTACAAAATAAATATTTATATATATAATATAAAAACAAGAAAAATAAAAGATAGATTAAATATATAACAAATATAAAATAAGTATATTTTGCAATAAAAGTATATATCGAAAATAATTATAAATTCTTAATTATAACAACTATTCTATATAAGCTTAATATATACTTAATATTAATTTAGTTTACGCAATATACTTTATATTGTTTATATATTAATAGACAATTATATTAATTATATATTTGTATTTATACAAAATATAAATTTGATTTAAACAAAATATATAAAAACTATACTTTAATTTTGTAAAATAGTTTGCATTTTGTTATTTTTTAAATCTAATTTAAAACTTTATAATATTAAATTAGTATAAACTAAATATATATTAAGTATAAAAGAGACATATATTTCTTTTTAAAATAATATATATTTAAAGAAATATTTTTTGTATCTAGATTTGCAACTATATATATTTAGCGTATACGTTATATATAATTAATTAAAATATTTGTTTATTTGCTTTAACATAATATGTTCTTTAATAATAGTATAACTTAATTTTAATCTCGACTTAATATATATTAAATATAAATAAAACTACAATTATATATATAAATAATTAACAATTAAGAGCAATAAAAGTTATTTTATATATTTAATTAGTTAACGTTATTGTACAATTATATTTGTTAATACTTAGTATATATAGAGTTGCAACTAGATTTATACAATTTACACATTTATATTAAAGAAAACAATTCGAGTTTTAAAATTTAATACAATTAATAATATTTAATATATATTAAGTTTAGATCAAATCTATATATAAATTATCTATTATTTTTTAAAATTTTAATAGTAGATATTATCAATACTTAGCATAAACTAAGTCGCAACAAAAAATGTCTTTTTATTAGATTTGTTATTTATTTAGTTGAAACTTATATATGTTAAATATAGACTCAATATATATTTAATATAGAATTGTGTTATAATTGAACACTTATATTTAGTTACAAAATTAAGATTCGAATTAAAGAAATTTTTTTAAATATATAATCAATATATATTAGACAAAAGCGTCGCATATACTATACTTATTATAATAGTATTTTAGAGAAAACAAGTTTTGCGCATTTGTTATATTAGAATTGTCGTAATATACTTTAAGATTAGCAAGCTAAATTGCAACAATATTTATGCTAAATATATACTAAAATAATAGAAGCAATAAAATTAGAAAATATACTAGATTTATGTTATAAGTTTGTTAATAAAATTAAAAGTATATACTATAATAATACAAATAATTAGAAAAGATAAAGATAAAAGACGCAACAATTGTACTTTAATTTTACAAAATATACTAAAGACTTAATATACGACTTGCGCGACTTTATTTATTTTTAATATATATTAGAACAATATTAAATCTATATTTGAATTGCATCTTGTATAAATGCGTCAAAATTGCGCGTCTAAAATCAAGATAATGGTTTTTTTTTTAATAATTATAAATTATGTTAAGTATATGTCTAGCTTATTTTAAATTTTAGAAATTGAACAAAATTATAATTACTTAATATATTAAGATAATCAATTTATATATCTAGTATATGCTAGATGTATATATTTTCTTTTTAACGCGTTTTTAAACTTTTAATCTCTTTGCTTAATTTAGTACAATATATATAGAGTATAGACTCGACATAAACAAAGCTTATTTTAAACATAAATTTCTTATCTAAAATAAGCTTTGAAATAACAAGATTATAGATTTAGTATATATCTAATATATACAACTTGCAATAGAGGCGTCTTTTTAAACTTATAATTTTTGTTTTATTTAGTACGCCCTATATTGAGCATAGATTAAGCATAGATAGAGCTTATCCTAAGTAAGAATTCCCACCTAGAATAAGCTCGTCCCGGGTGGGAAATCTATATCCGGGATAAGCTATATGCTTATATTTTGTTTATTTAAATAATTAAGTTGTTTGTATTATATAATTATTGTATTTTTATTAATTGTTAATAAAACAATAGTAGCAACAATAAGTACAATAGATATTTCTAAATTTAGAAAATAAAAATCGAAATCTTTAATTGCTCAAGCTTGCTAAATATTAATAGAAAAATTATAATTAATAATTTTTTAAACAATATTAGCGTCTTTTTACTAACTATAGAAAATCAAATTGTAAAAAAAATTAAATATATATTATATATTGTAAATTGTAATATAATAAACTCTTTTATTTTTATATCTAACAAATAGACAAATACTTTTAGTATCTATAGCAAATAAATTGTTTTCTATATTTTCGACTAATTGTTAAGATATTTTTAAATAAAATACAAAAATACTAGAATCTTCAAATATATATTGCAAATCTTTTGTGTCGAAAACTTACTTATACAAAAAACTATTAACAACAAAAACTAATATTATAGTTATAAAAATAAACAATTTAGAAATTGCAAATAAAATTATTATAACAACAAAAATAGAATAATATTTATAAACTATTGCTTTAGTAGCTTTTTATTTTTTGTTATTATTGTTTTTATTTTTGTTTTTGTTAAACTTAAATTTAAACTTATTTTTATTCTTTTTGAATCTAAATTTCTTTCGATTTTCTTTTTAATTATTGTAGTTTTAACAATATTTATTTTTGTTATTATTTTAACTGTTTTCGAAACTATTATTTTTTAAAACAAAATATAATTCTAAATATAAGTTTTAGCAATTTAATTGTTAATAATCGATTTTTTTACAATTTGTATATTTCTTTTGTTTAATATACACAAAACTAAAATTTTTAATAATAGAAAAAATATTTTTTGTAATAGCAGTTAGTTTAGTAATTATTGTTAAAATTAAAATAATATTGATAGTCAAAATATCTATTAAATTAATATATTAAATTTTGTAATTATAAATAATAGCAAACAACTTGTGCTTTCGAGTGTTATTTTTGTTAAAAAATTTATACTTAAATATCTATTAATTAACAAAAAAACAAATAGTATTATTAAAATCGACTAGATATTTAAAAATAAATTAGTTTTTATTTATAACTAAATTGCTTAAATAAATAGATAGTTTATTAATAATATTGCAAAACTTAATTCTATACTTGTCAATATTCTAAAAGTTAAAAATCTTAAAAAACTCGAATTTAATAACAAAATTTATTAGTATATTTAATTTTTTAGATTTGTATATTTTAAAAAAATTTTGATAAATCTTTTTAATTAGATTAATCTTCTTTATATTGTAATACAAATTTCTATTAATAATATTTCGAAATATATTTATATATTTTTTGTTGTTAATATTCTATTTAATTTGTTTTTCGATAATTATATTAAGCAAATTAATAGATCTAATATCTAATTTAATATATTTTTAAAGTTTAATTTATTTAAAAATTTCAAACAAATTTTATTTTTAAATAAAAAAGTCTATACTATTGCTAATTTTAGCAATTTGTTTAAAAACTGCAAAAAAAAACACAAAAACACAAAAATACTAATAATTATAATAGTATTAATATAATTTGCTATTTTAGAGCTTTACTAATAGCTTGTAAGCAATAGACAATAATACTAGTAAATATAGTAAAAAAATATAATTGCGCAATAAAGATTTTAATAGAAATATTCTAGTTGTTAGATTACAAAAATCAAATAAATTAACAAAATTTAGATCAAATATTTAGTTTAATAAATATTTTTCGAAAGATTTAGATAAAAAAGATAGCTAAATATATTTCTTTTTGTTAATAGTATTAATTTGATCAATTTTGTTAATTATAATTTAAGCAAAATCTTAATAGATAAACAATTAATAGACTTTTAAAGAAATCTTATGTTTTTGTTGTTTTATCTTAAGATTATAACAATATAGATTTGAGCAGATTTAATAGATTTAATTTGTTTGAAAAATAAAATATTAATAGATAATTTCTAAGTAAATTGTTATTTTTGCTTAATTGTAGATAAAATTTGTTAACTATTTAAAATTTGATTAAATTATTTAATCTTTTTATTTTTTTTCTTAATTTTAACAATTATAGAAATAGCAATATTATTTTGCGTTTTTGCAATTATTAAATCGATCTTTTTAGTCTTTTTATTTTAATAAAACTAAGTATTAGTTTTTTTAATTTTAATTTTTTGTATTTTTGTAATAGTTAAGAGCTTTTCAATTTTATTTGAATAAAATTAATTACTTTTTGATTAAAAGTTATATCTAGATGCTGTTTTTAAAATAATTACTAAAATTATTTCGATTTTCGAAATATATTTGCAATTTAGTTTACTGATCTGTTTTGTATACTATAATAAGAAAAATTAACTAGTATTTTTTTTAGCTATCGAGCTAACAAATTAACTTATTTAATTGTTAATAAAAGAATTTTGCAATAGATAGAATAGTAAAGATTAAAAAAACTAAATAATTCAGTCTTTTTATTAATATATTGAAATAGAATTTTGTCTTGTTTTAATAATGTGTCTTCGACTAATTTTTAGCTATCTAATTATCGATTTCTAGTTGTATAATTATTATATAACTAATTCTTCGATTTTAGAGCTTATTATTAATAAATATCTATTAAAAATAATTAGCATTCTTTGACAGAAACAATAAGTTGCAAATAAGATAAACTTGATTTTTTTACAATTTATATTAGCTTTTTTAGTAGAATATTCGTGTCTAGAATCTTTAACTAGATATTAGTTATTCAATTGTTAATAATTAAAAATTTCAATTATTCAAATAATTAAGAGATCGATTGTTCAATAAATTTCGACAGTTTTTTAGTTATTATTTTGACAATATTATAGTATTAATATTTCGATTCTTAAAGCAATAATAATCTAAATATTTAGATAATTAATTGTTAGCTTCTATATATTAGAAATTGACAAAAACTTAGTTAATTATAATAATTGTAAATTTATTGTTAGTTCGATTTATTAGCTATACTTTAAATATTCTAATTAACAAATAGATAAATTTTTTGCTCTATTTCGAACTTATAATTTGTCAAAATAATAGATAGTAGAATACTTAGTTACTATATAGAAGCTAAAACTTTGTCTATCTATATATATTGATCAAAACTACTTGAATCAATTATATAATATTAAATCGAATAGTGTCGAGCCAAATAGTATTAACACTAGATCAGATCGATTATAGTATTTCGACAAAGTTTGCTAAATCGAGTTTCTGTTTAAATTTAATTTTAAGATTATCTATTAATTAGATATACTAAACGCGAAGTTAGACAATCTAATTAGATAATTGTAGAATTTGTTTTCTAACAAAAATAATTTTTACAACTAGTTTTAACAACAAATAATTTTTAAACAATATAATTCAAAATTAGATATAGCTAAAGTTGTTATATTAATTTTGCTACGATTAAATATTATCTACAATTTAGTAATAGAGTTAATTTGTTTGTTTTAAAATTCTATTAAGTCTAAATTAATTGCTAACAAAAGAATTGCAAAAGTTTGCAAAAAATTTATTTAAATTTTGCTAACAACTAACAAAAATATAGAATTATCTATATTTTTATTATTTGCAGTATCTATACTACTTTAATAAGACAAACTTTGTTTTGCTAAAAAAAATTTAATTTCTTTGTTTGCTATTGTTGTATTTACAATTTCTCAATCTATAGTTTTTTTATTTTAGCTATTAGTTCTATTTTTTTTTCAGATATATTTGTTCTATTTACAATTTAGCTATCTATATTAACAATTTTTTTAACAATTTAGTTTTTGTCTGTTGTTGCAATTAATTTAACAGAAAAAAAGAAATCTAAGATAGAACTTAATTTCGAAATTTTTGTTTAACAGATATTAAAAATATATCTATATAAGAAAAAGATAAAACAGATTATTTAGATTAAAAAAATTAATAAACAAAAAAATTTAGTTATTTTTTGCAAAACAATTAAACTAGAATTCGAAAATTGTATAATAGTTAAATATTTAACAATTAAAATTAAGTTTTATTTGTTTAAAACAAAATTTTTTTTTTTTAAAATAAAAATAATATTCTTTAAGTTAAAACAATTAGATTTTAGTATAAATTGTTAAATACTAAATATTTAAGTCGAACAGCAATATTTAAAAAGATATAGTATTACTATTATTAATTTATATTGTATTTAGATATTAAGAAATATATTAAAAACTGTTTAATTTGCAAGTATATTAAATTATATTACAAATATAAATACAATTTACTGAAATTATTATCTATTTTAGATTGTTATTAACAGAATATATTTTGCAACTTTATTATTTCTTTGTTGTTATATTACTATAGAAAAAAGATTTTTTAATATATTTTAATAATAGTTAATAAACTATTTAAGAATAAGAAGTTTATACTTATAAATTTTTCAAAAATTAAAATTGTTATTTAGATCTTTATTGATTTTGTCTAATATATTAAAAACTTTTTGGTTACTATTGTTTTTTGATAGAGATACTTAATTTATTGTTTATTTTTAATAATATTTCTGCGAAAGATTAGAAACTAAATCTAAATTGTTAATTGCATTTTATTTAGAAATTAATAATTAAATTAAAAATATTAATATTGTTTTTAAATAGTATATTCGAATATATATATAGTACAATTAGAATAACTGAGTTAATTATTTTATTATTGTCGAATTTGTTGCAAATCGTTATATTAGCAAATTTACTAATTTCTTTTTTGTTACTAAAAACTATCTATTACAATTAGATCTAAAATTATTTAAAGTTTTTTTTAACAATAGTATATTCGAAATTTGTTGCAATATAAAGATTGTTAAAAAGATTGTTAAAAAGATTGTTAAAAAGATTGTTAAAAAGATTGTTAAAAAGATTGTTAAAAAGATTGTTAAAAAGATTGTTAAAAAGATTGTTAAAAAGATTGTTAAAAAGATT
>JAABUS010007334.1_pt1 | contig 12739 bp, 7 predicted proteins | sample 5560161 | NCBI WGS metagenome assembly JAABUS01 (sample SAMN10711885, study PRJNA513376) | rock metagenome | isolation source: Antarctica rocks | place: Antarctica: Victoria Land, Trio Nunatak nord | collected 2016-01-04 | reverse complement strand
CCCAACCTGATCCGCAACATGGGGCTGGCGTTTCGGCTGCTGCGTAAGGACAAGCCGTCGGTGGTGATCTCCACCGGGGCCGGTGTCGCGGTGCCGTTCTTCGTGCTGGGCTGGTTGCGGGGAATCCCGACCGTCTATCTCGAGGTGTACGACCGCATCGACTCCCCCACGCTGACCGGCCGGCTGTGCCGCCCGTTCACCCGGCTGTTCCTGGTGCAGTGGGAAGAACAGAAGAAGTTCTATCCGGGCTCGGTCGTCGTCGGGCCGCTCCTGTGAGCCGGGTGCTCGTCCTGGTGGGCACCGATCACCACCGATTCGACCGGCTGGTCGAGTGGATGGACCGGTGGGCCGCCGACACCGGCGCGGACGTGCTCGTGCAGCACGGGACGTCGCGGGCGCCGAAGGTCGCCGCCGGCCAGCCGTACCTGGACTGGGACGTGGTGCAGGCCCAGCTGGCCGGGGCCGACGCGGTCGTCAGCCACGGCGGGCCGGCCACCATCGCCGAGGCCCGCAAGGTCGGGCACATGCCGGTCGTGGTGCCGCGCGACCCGGCGCAGGACGAGCACGTCGACGAGCACCAGCAGCAGTTCTCCCGCCGGCTCGCCGCCAGCGGCCTGGTCGCGCTGGCCCTGACCGAGCCGGCGCTGCGGGACGCACTGGACGCGGCCGTGGCCGCCGGGCGCGGCCCGGCCGTGCTCGTGCCGGCCGAGACCGCGGAGACCACCCGCCGGCTCGGCACCCTGGTCGACGGGCTGCTGCCGACCGGGACCCCGCCGCCGGCCGAGCTGGACCGGCCCCGGATCGCCTTTCTGGGCGGCTTCGGCCGGTCCGGCTCCACGCTGCTGGAGCGGATGCTGGCCGAGGTGCCGGGGGTGACCGCGATCGGCGAGTCCGTGCACCTGTGGGAGCGCGGGCTGCGCGACGACGAGAACTGCGGCTGCGGCGAGCCGTTCTCCCGCTGCCCGCGCTGGCAGGCCGTCGGCGCGGCCGCGTTCGGCGGCTGGCAGAACCTGGACGTCGACCAGGTGCTGGCGCTGAAGAACGCCGTCGACCGGACCCGGTACGTGCCCCGGCTGGCCGCCCCGGCGGCGTCGGCGAAGCAGGCCCGCGCGGTCGGCGAATACTGCGACCTCTACCGGCGGCTCTACCGCGGGGTGGCCGAGGTGACCGGCGACGCGGTGCTGGTCGACGCGAGCAAGCACGCGTCGCTGGCGTTCGCGCTGCGCCGGGCGGCCGACCTGGACCTCCGGGTGCTGCACATGGTCCGGGACAGCCGCGGCGTGGCGTACTCGTGGTCGAAGAAGGTGCGGCGCACCGAGATCACCGACGGCGAGGTCTACATGCCGCGCTACTCACCGGCCCAGGCGGCCGTGCTCTGGACCGCCAACAACACGCTCTTCGACCTGCTCGGCCGGCTCGGCACCGCGGTGCACCGGTTCCGGTACGAGGACCTGGTCGCCCAGCCGGCGGCCGTGCTCGGCGAGGTGATGGCCTATCTGGGCCTGCCCGCCGACGACGAGACGCTGGGCTTCCTCCGCTCGGACAGCGCGGAGCTGGGCGTCAGCCACACGATCGGAGGCAACCCGATGCGGTTCTCCACCGGCCGGCTCACGCTGCGGGCCGACGAGGCCTGGCGGCGGGAGATGCCGCCCCGGGCGAAGCTCGGGGTGTCGGCGCTGACGGCCTGGCCGCTGGCCAGCTACGGCTACGACATCCGGGGACAGAAGTGACGGGCCGGCCGGCCGCCGGGCCGATCGAGCCGCTGGCAACGGCCGAGCCGATCGAGCCGCTCACGGCCGCCGGGCCGATCGAGCCGGTGGTGGCGGCCGAGCCGGCGCCGGCCGGGGATACAGCGTGGCCGGCGGTCACCGTGGTGATCCCGACCCGGGACCGCCCGGCCCTGCTGCGGACGGCCGTCGCCGCCGTCCTGGCGCAGGACTACCCCGGCGAGGTCCGCTGCATCGTCGTGCACGACGGCACCGAGCCGGACACCGAGCTGGCGCAGGACCGGGTCACGGTCACCAGCAACGTCCGCTCCCCCGGCCTGGCCGGAGCCCGCAACTCCGGCATCGAGCGGGTCGGCACCGAGCTGGTCGCGTTCTGCGACGACGACGACCGGTGGCTGCCGGACAAGCTGTCGGCCCAGGTCGCCGTGCTGCGGTCCGACCCGGCGGCCCGGTTCGTCTGCTGCGGCATCCAGGTCCGCTACGGCGACCGGCTGGTCGAGCGGACCCTGCCGGCCGACCGGGTCACGTTCTCCGACCTGCTGCGCGACCGGCTGACCGAGCTGCACCCCTCGACGTTCCTCATCCAGCGCACCCTGCTGGACGAGATCGGGCTGGTGGACGAGGCGCTGCCGGGCAGCTACGCGGAGGACTACGAACTGCTGCTGCGGGCGGCGAAGGTGGCGCCGATCCGCTCGCTGCCGACCGTGCACGTCGAGGTGCTCTGGCACCAGAAGTCCTACTTCACCGGCCGCTGGGCGACCGTCTCGGCCGCGCTGCAGCGGCTGCTGGACAACTACCCGGACTTCTGGTCCGAGCCGGCCGGCGCGGCCCGGCTGACCGGCCAGATCGCATTCGCCGAGGCGGCCCAGGGGCACCGCAGGCAGGCGCTGAGGTGGGCGGCGAAGACGGCCCGGCTGCGGCCGGCCGAGCCGCGGGCGGTGCTGGCGCTGGTGGTGGCGTCCAAGGCGGTCACCGGGGAACGGGTGGTGCGGGAGCTCAACTCACGGGGCCGCGGCATCTGACGCGGCATCTGAGGACCCGACAGAGGCCCCCGGGACGGTGTCCCGGGGGCCTCTGGTTCGTTCGACGGACTAGCTGGCGATCACCGACCGCCAGGCCTGCTGGCTCGACACGTCCAGCAAGCGGAACTCGCCGCCGACCGGAGCGTCGAAGTACGTCACATACAGCGCACCGTTGGCCTTGCTGTACGCACCCATCGACCGCAGCCACGCGGCCCGCCGGGTCCCGTCGTCACCGGGCACCAGCTTGGCGCCGAGCTCGGCGATGCCCCAGGGCTTGCCCTCGGCCCGCGAGGCGGCCAGCACCGGGGCGGCGATCGACTCGATGTCGCTGTACTGACCCTTGCTGAAGATCAGGTTGTAGACGTCCCACCCGAGGATGTCGATCACGCTGGAGCCCGGGTAGTAGTCCTTCCAGTTGCGGCCGGAGGCCGACTTGAGGCTCCAGCCCATGAGGACCAGCGAGGACTTCAGCTGCGGGTTGCTGGCCTTGTTGGCCAGCCCGCGCAGGTGCGCCCACGCCGCCCGGTAGTCCACCGCGGTGAACGAGCCGCGGGCGATGTCGTCCTCGGGCTCGTGGAAGTAGGACCAGATGATCTGGCGGTCCCGCGGCGCGGTCGCGAACCAGTCGCCGAGCCGGCCGTCGAGCGAGCCGGACAGGATGTCCTTCGGCATCGCCTTGAACGACACCACGACCGGACCACCGCTGGTGCCGGCAACGCCCGGCCAGGCCGCCGGCAGGCCGGGGTAGAACACCCGGACGATATCGAGCTTGCCGTAGCGCGAGTTGGCGTCGGCCAGCGCCTGGGCCTGGCTCATGCCGCCACCGGTCCACACGGTCGCGCCGAACAGCGTGCCGCCGGACGGATTGGACGGCGGCGGCGCCGGGTTGGACGAGCTGGTCGGCGCCGGCGTGGTCGGCGCCGGCGTGGTCGGCGCCGGCGTGGTCGGGGCCGGCTCGGTCGCGGTCGGCGACGGCGTCACCGGCGACATGCTCGGCAGGCCGGGCAGGCCCGGGGTCGAGCTGGTCGGCGCGGGCTTGCCCGGCGACGGGGCGCCCCAGTTCACCGACAGGTCGGGGCCGTCGGTGCCGTGCTCGGACGCGTACACCGCCGAGACGGTGCCGGCGAGCGGCGCGACCAGGGCGAACGAGTAGTCACCGTCGCCGGCGATGACACCGGACACGTCGAAGTCGAGGGTCTTCTGCCGGAAGCCCGGACGGACGCTCGCGACCGTCTCGCCGACCGCCGGCGCGTTCTCCATCGTCGTCGTCGCGGCGCTCCAAGCCGACGAGGCGACCCGGTGCAGCTCGACCAGCGCGGGCTGGTTGCGGTCCGAGGTGAAGGTCAGGTGGGCGGTGAGCGTGGAGGCTCCCGCCGGGACGCCCTTGACGGCGAAGCGCAGGTAGCTGCGGGTGTGCAGCGACGACTGGTTGCTGGCCGTGAGCTTGGGGCTGGTGGCGCGGTTCTGGTCCGGATACTCCTGGTAGACGTAGGTGTCCTCGGCTGGGGAGACCGAGAGGCTGGTGGGAGCTGAGCTCTTGTCCGCGGCGCCGGCGGTGACCACCGCGACGACGCCTACTGCCAGTGAGACGGCGACCGTGGCGCCGACAGCCTTCGCGGTCCGGGTGGCGCCCCGGCGATCGGACGCGGCCCCGGCGGGCCGGCCGTCCTGCGGAAGCTCGTGCCGTCCCCGACCGTGGTCGGAGCGTCTGTGGCGGGAGCCGTGCTGCATCCGTGTCCTCTCCCGACGGGGGTTCCGCCGGTTTTTCCGGAAGCGTTGCTGATGAGCCGCAACGTTGCGTCGTACACGTTCGCACTCTGCCGCTGCGAGTTGGGAGCACCGAGCCCCGATCGTCGCGACGAGCCAATCGGAAAAGGTCTCCCGAAGGGCTTGCGGGACCATAGCCCCTTACACGCGCAGTCACAAGGAGGACACGGCTCAGTACCGTACGAGTCACCCTCAGTATCCCTAACGGTTCACAAGGCAACGGTGTGTACAACAACGCTGTGCACGCTGAGCCGTCTGGGGGACATGCTTCCTGTCGCATGGCCCCGTGGTAGCAACGCTTATCACACACCCGGTCACTCTCCGAACTTAACCCAGCCTTCCGAAATTCACACGTCCGGGTGCATGCCGAACGCCCGCGCTTCTGGACCGAGGGGGGCGGGGGCGGACGTGCCGGAGGGCTCAGCCTTCGAGGATCATCCCGGCGCCGGCGGTGGCGTTGGTCGCCTCGTCGATGAGGATGAACCCGCCCGTGGTCCGGTTCCGGCGATACTCGTCGGCGAACAGCGGCTGGGTCGTACGCAGCCGGACCCGGCCGATGTCGTTGAGCCCGAGCTCGGTCGCGTCCTCGTCCCGATGCAGCGTGTTGACGTCGAGCCGGTAGCGCAGGTCCCGGACCACGGCCCGGGCCGACCGGGTGGTGTGCTTGATCGCCAGCTTGGCCCCGGCCCGCAGCGGCTTGTCGATCATCCAGCAGACCGTGGCCTCGACGTCCTGGGTCACCATCGGCGCGTTGTTGGGCCGGCAGATCAGGTCGCCGCGGGAGACGTCGAGGTTGTCGGCCAGCCGCACCGTCACCGACATCGGCGCATACGCCTCCTCGACCGGGCCGTCGGCCGTGTCGATCGAGGCGATCCGGCTGGTGAGCCCGCTCGGCAGCACCATCACGTCGTCGCCGGGCTTGAGCACGCCCCCGGCGACCGTTCCGGCGTAGCCGCGGTAGTCGTGCCAGTCGTCGGACTGCGGCCGGATCACGTACTGCACCGGGAACCGGACGTCGATCAGGTTCCGGTCGCTGGCGACGTGCACGTTCTCGAGGTGGTGCAGCAGGCTGGGCCCGTCGTACCAGGGCATGTTCGCGGACCGGGTGACCACGTTGTCGCCCTGCAGCGCCGACACCGGGATGACGGTCAGGTCCGGCACCCGCAGCTTGCTGGCGAAGGCGGAGAACTCGGCGTGGATCCGGTCGTACACCGCCTGGTCGTAGCCGACCAGGTCCATCTTGTTCACGCACAGGACCAGGTGCGGCACCGCGAGCAGCGTGGCCAGGAAGGCGTGCCGCCGGCTCTGCTCGACCAGCCCGTTGCGCGCGTCGACCAGGATCAGCGCGAGGTCGGCGGTGGAGGCGCCGGTGACCATGTTGCGCGTGTACTGGATGTGGCCCGGGGTGTCGGCGATGATGAACTTGCGCTTGGGCGTGGCGAAGTAGCGGTAGGCGACGTCGATCGTGATGCCCTGCTCGCGCTCGGCCCGCAGCCCGTCGGTCAGCAGTGCCAGGTTGACGTGCTCGTCCCCGCGCTCCTTGCTGACCCGCTCGACCGCCTCGATCTGGTCGGCGAAGACAGTCTTGGTGTCGTACAGCAGCCGGCCGATCAGCGTGCTCTTGCCGTCGTCGACGGACCCCGCCGTGGCGAACCTCAGGATGTCCATTTAGAAGTAGCCCTCACGCTTGCGGTCTTCCATGGCGGCCTCGCTGAACTTGTCGTCGCCCCGGGTGGCGCCGCGCTCGGTGATCCGGGTGGTGGCGACCTCGTCGATCACCTTGGCCACGGTGTCCGCGTCGGACCGGACCGCCGCGGTCAGGCTGGCGTCGCCGACGGTGCGGTAGCGCACCCGCTGCACGGTGACCTCCTCGCCGTCCCGGGGCCGGCAGAACGGGTGCACCCCGAAGAGCATGCCGCGCCGTTCGAAGACCTCCCGGTCGTGCGCGTAGTAGATCGAGGGGAGCTCGATGCGCTCCTGCTCGATGTACTGCCAGATGTCCAGCTCGGTCCAGTTGGACAGCGGGAAGATCCGGATGCTCTCGCCGTCGTGGATCCGGGCGTTGTAGAGGCTCCACAGCTCCGGCCGCTGGTTCTTCGGGTCCCACTGGCCGAAGTCGTCGCGGAAGGAGAAGATCCGTTCCTTGGCTCGGGCCTTGTCCTCGTCCCGGCGGGCGCCGCCGAAGATCGCGGTGAACCGGTGCTTCTCCAGCGCGTCCAGCAGGACCGGGGTCTGGATCCGGTTGCGGGTGCCGTCGGGCGGCTCGGTGACCGTGCCGTTGTCGATGGCCTCCTGCACGCTGGCCACGACCAGCTGGACGCCGAGCTCCTGGGCCCGGCGGTCCCGGAACTCCAGCACCTCGTCGAAGTTGTGGCCGGTGTCCACGTGCATGACCGGGAAGGGGATGCGCGCCGGGTGGAAGGCCTTCTCCGCCAGCCGGAGCATGACGATCGAGTCCTTGCCCCCGGAGAAGAGCAGCACCGGCCGCTCGAACTCCGCCACCACCTCGCGGAAGATGAAGACGGCCTCCGCTTCCAGGGTCTTCAGCTGGGAGAGCTGGTAGCGCTGGGGTTCGGTCATCGCGTTCGTGCTCCCTCGGTCGTCGCACGGTGCCGGCCGATGAGTCCGACGATCCGGTCCGCCACCCCAGCGTCGCAGACGAGCAGGTCGGGTGCCCACGGATCGGGCTGGTTGTAACGCAACGGCGCGCCGTCGACCCGGCTGGCGTGCAGCCCGGCCGCGCGCGCGACCGCCACCGGCGCCGCCGAGTCCCACTCGTACTGACCGCCGTCGTGCAGGTAGGCGTCGACCCCGCCGCGCAGCACGGCCGCGACCTTGGCCCCGGCCGAGCCCATCCCGACCAGCTCGGCGCCCAGCTCCTCGGCCACCGGGTGCGCCCAGGCCGGCGGGCGGGTGCGGCTCACCGCGATGCGCCGCACCTGGTCCCGGTGCGGGACTGCGGGGGGCGTCCGGGACGAGAGCACCGTGCCGAGCGACGGCAGCGCGACCGCGCCGGCGGCCAGCTCGCCGGACACCCACAGCGCGACGTGCACGGCCCAGTCGGTCCGGCCGGTCTCGCCGAACTCCCGCGTCCCGTCCAGCGGGTCGACGATCCAGACCCGGTCGGCGGTGTGCCGGGCGGCCGGGTCGGGGCTCTCCTCGGACAGCACCGCGTCGCCGGGCCGGCGGGCGGCCAGCTCCGCCAGCAGGAACCGGTCCGACTCGGTGTCCCCGGTCTTCCCGTCGGCGCCGCCGGCCCGCAGCTCCAGCAGCAGGGCGCCGGCCCGCTCGGCCAGCTCCTCGGCCAGCAGCGCGTCATCCACGTGAAGGTCTACCTCTCCAATTGCAGGATTCTTCCGGGCAGCGGACGTGGGCAGCGGACGTGGGCAGCGGACGTGGGCGGCGGGCGTCCGGGGAGCCGGTACACGCCGGCAGGCGTGGGCCCGCTTCGTCGGGGAACCGGCATCTGCCGTTCAGCTTCCGGACTCCGGTGCGACATGAGCGCCCGGCATCGTCGACCTCGCACCGACCGGCCCACTCCCCCGGGGCCGGCCACCGCGTCAGTAGGCTCCCCGCCCCCGCACGACCGTCGACATCGTCTTCCACAGGATCATCAGGTCGAGGGTGAAGGACCAGTTCTCGACGTACCGCAGGTCGAGGCGGACCGACTCGTCCCAGTCCAGGTCGCTGCGGCCGCTGATCTGCCACAGGCCGGTCAGGCCGGGCTTGACCAGCAGCCGGCGCCGTACGTCGTCCTGGTAGAGCGCGACCTCGGCCGGCAAGGGCGGCCGCGGGCCGACCAGCGACATCTTGCCCTGGATGACGTTGACCAGCTGGGGCAGCTCGTCCAGGGAGAACTTGCGCAGCCAGCGCCCGACCGGGGTGACCCGCGGGTCGTCCCGCATCTTGAACAGCAGGCCCTCGGCCCGCTCGTTGCGGTGCTCGAGCTCGGCCTTGCGCTTCTCGGCGTCCGCGTACATGGAGCGGAACTTCAGGAGGGTGAACTCGCGGCCGTCCTGCCCGGTGCGGACCTGGCGGAACACCGCCGGGCCGGGGCTGGTCAGCCGGACCGCCAGCCAGCAGCCGAACAGCAGCGGCAGGAACAGGAAGAAGCCGACCACGGCCAACGAGCGGTCCACGACCGCCTTGGCCACCCGGCGGGCGCCGGTGAACTCCGGCTCCTCGACGTGCAGCAGGGGCAGGCCGGTCATCGGACGGATGTGCAGCCGGGGACCGGCCACCTCCATCAGGCCGGGCGCCACCACCAGGTCGGTGTCGGTGCCCTCGAGCTGCCAGGACAGCCGGCGCAGCCGGGCCGGGCCGACGCTCGCGCCGGCGGCCACCGCGACAGTGTCGGCCTTGGAGGCCCGGACCGCCTCGGCGACGTCGTCCAGCCCACCGAGCAGCGGCACGCCCAGCCCGACCAGCCGGGCGCCGTCACCGGAGGACAGGCAGGCGCCGACGACCTGCATGCCGGCGTACCGCTCCTGGCGCAGCTGGGCGGTCAGGTCGGCCACCGACTCCTCGCCGCCGACCACGATCACCCGGTAGGTGAAGCGGCCGCGGGAGCGGCCCCGGTGCAGCCGCTTGCGCGCCGCGTAGTGCCCGAAGAAGGACAGCACCATGGCCAGCGGCAGTGCCAGCACGATGTAGCCGCGGGCGATGTCCGCCGTCAGCGCGTACGACACGAAGCCGACCGTGGCGGTCAGCCCGACGAACGCGCGGAAGATCCGCTGGAACTCCTCGGACCCGAGACCGAGGATCCGGGACTCGTAACCACCCGACAGCGCGATCGCGCAGACCCACAGCACCGGCGCGGCCAGGCTGGCCGCCGCGTAGCCGTACGTCCAGCGGAAGGAGCCGTCGGAGAAGCGCACCAGGTACGCCGCGACGGCGGCGACGACACCGACGAGCCCGTCGAAGCCGACGAGCAGCCTCGCGTAGCGACGCTCCCAGCTCCTGCGCCGGGCAACGCCGGCACCTACTCCGTCGTCGACGAACCGGGGCGACCGGTCGAGGACGCTCATTCGCACCCCACCCCCTGTCCACGATGCGCGGGCATCGCGGACCAGCTTTCGTTAGAACTCCCGGCCCAACGGCCGCGGAACGGCGCGTCGGGTCCCCCCAGGAGCGGACCCAAACATAGCGGGTTAGGTCACTCAGTGTGAAGACTTTGGTGAATACAGCTGATGACGACTCGTGAATACTGTCCGTCAGGGCAATTTGACTACTCTGAGTAATCGATACTTGGTGCATTCAGCCCAGGCGGGCCGAGGGTGTCCCGCAACTGCTCCACCTGGCCGAAAGGACTCTACACGCGGCCACTCACAGCCACTGGGGCGGTCTCCGGTCCACCCGCGCCCGGTGACCTATCGGGCAGTCGCGGCCACCCGCCGGCGTCGGGGAGACTGGACCGGTGCGAGTCGATGACGAACGCGCGTCGGAGGCCGCACGGCTGCCGATGGCGCAGGACGACCTGGATCCGATGGATCACGGGACCGCGGACGACGCGGCCCTGCGGGCGGACGTACGGCGGGTGGGGGCACTGCTGGGCGAGTCCCTGGTCCGGCAGGAGGGCCGGCAGCTGCTCGACCTGGTCGAGCAGGTCCGCGGGCTGACCAAGGCGTCCAAGGCCGACGACGACAAGTCCCTGCGGGAGCTGCGCCGGCTGCTCGGCGAGGCCCCGCTGGAGACCGCGATCGCGCTGGTCCGGGCCTTCTCGGCGTACTTCTACCTGGCCAACCTGACCGAGCAGGTGCACAGGGTGCGCGGCCTGGCCGAGCGGCCACTGGAGCGGGGTTGGCTGGCCGAGGCGGTCAGCGCGGTCGCCGACCGGGTCGGCCCGGACGGGCTGACCGAGGCGCTGGCCGCGCTGGCGATCCGGCCGGTGTTCACCGCCCACCCGACAGAGGCCAGCCGGCGCACGATCCTCAACAAGCTGCGCGAGGTCGGCGACGTGCTGCTGGCCGAGCCGACCGGCGCCGCGGTGTCGGACACCGCCCGGCGGCGGCACGACCGTCGGCTGGCGACCGTGGTCGATCTGATCTGGCAGAGCGACGAGCTGCGGCTGGACCGGCCCGACCCGGTCGACGAGGCCCGCAACGCCACCTATTACCTGGAGGACCTGGCCGAGGGGACGGTGCCGCGGCTGCTGGCCGACCTGGCCGACGAGGCGGCCGCGCACGGCGGCACGCTGGGGTCCCAGGCCCGGCCGCTGACCTTCGGCAACTGGACCGGCGGCGACCGGGACGGCAACCCCAACGTCACCGCCGCGGTGACCGACCAGGTGCTGCGGCTGATGCACGGGCGCGGCATCGACGTGCTGGTCCGGGCCGTCGACCGGCTCACCGGCGAGCTGTCCCCCTCGTCCCGGATCGTCGGGATCTCCGAGGAGCTGCGGGAGTCGATCGAGGCCGACCTGAGCACCGTGCGCGGCCTGGACGAGCGCAGCCTGCGGTTCAACGCCGAGGAGCCGTACCGGCTGAAGACCAGCGCGATCCGGGCCAAGCTGGAGGCGACCCGGGAGCGGCTGGCCGGCGGCACCCGGCACGAGCCCGGGGTCGACTACCTCGGCAGCGCCGAGCTGCTGGCCGAGCTGGCCCTGATCGGCGACTCGCTGCGGGCGCACCGCGGCGAGCTGGTCGCCGACGGCCCGCTGGCCACGCTGGAGCGCACGGTCGCCGCGTTCGGCCTGCAGCTGGCCACGATGGACATCCGGGAGCACGCCGACGCCCACCACGAGGCCGTCGGCCGGCTGGTCGACCGGCTCGGCACCGAGTCCTGGCGCTACGAGGACCTGCCCCGCGAATACCGCAAGCGGCTGCTGTCCCGGGAGCTGGCCGGCCGCCGGCCGCTCTCGCCGTACCCGCCGCCGCTGGACGGGGCCGCGGCCAGGACGTTCGCGGTCTTCACCACGATCCGGGACGCGCTGGACCGGTTCGGTCCCGAGGTCATCGAGTCCTACGTGATCTCGATGACCCGCGGCCCCGACGACGTGCTGGCCGCGGTGGTGCTGGCCCGGGAGGCCGGGCTGGTCGACGTGCACTCCGGGGTGGCCCGGATCGGCTTCGTGCCGCTGCTGGAGACGGTGGCGGAGCTGCGCTCGGCCGACGCGCTGGTGGGCGGGCTGCTCGACGACCCGACGTACCGGGAGCTGGTGCGGCTGCGCGGGGACGTGCAGGAGGTGATGCTCGGCTACTCCGACTCCAACAAGGAAGCCGGCATCGCGACCTCGCAGTGGGAGATCCACAAGGCCCAGCGCCGGCTGCGCGACCTCGCCGCCGCGCACGGGACCCGGCTGCGGCTCTTCCACGGCCGCGGCGGCACGGTCGGGCGGGGCGGCGGCCCGACCCACGAGGCGATCCTGGCCCAGCCGTACGGGACGCTGGACGGGGAGATGAAGCTGACCGAGCAGGGCGAGGTCATCTCCGACAAATACAGCCTGCCGGTGCTGGCCCGGGACAACCTGGAGCTGACCGTGGCCGCGGTGCTGCGGGCGTCGGTGCTGCACATACAGTCCCGGCAGCCCCCGGAGGTGATCGCCCGCTGGGACGCGGCCATGGACGTGGTCTCGGCCGGGGCCTACGCGGCCTACCGGGAGCTGGTCGACGACCCCGACCTGCCGGCCTACTTCCTCGCCTCCACCCCGGTGGAGCAGCTGGGTGGGATGAACATCGGCTCCCGGCCGTCGAAGCGGCCGGACAGCGGGGCCGGGCTGGGCGGGCTGCGGGCGATCCCGTGGGTGTTCGGCTGGACCCAGTCCCGGCAGATCGTCCCGGGCTGGTACGGGGTGGGCGCCGGCCTGGCCGCCGCCCGCGGGGCCGGCCTGGGCGGCGTGATCGACGAGATGGTGGCCGAGTGGCACTTCTTCCGGGCCTTCGTGTCCAACGTGGAGATGACCCTGGCCAAGACCGACCTCGGCATCGCCGGGCATTACGTCGAGTCGCTGGTGCCGGCGGAGCTGCGGCACGTCTTCGACCGGATCGGGGCCGAGCACGCCCGTACGGTCTCCGAAGTGCTCCGCCTGACCGGCGAGGCCGATCTGCTCGACACCCAGCCGGCGCTGAAGCGGACGCTGTCGGTCCGGGACGCGTACCTCGACCCGATCTCCTACCTGCAGGTGGCGCTGCTGCAGCGGGTCCGGGCCGCGGGCGAGGAGCAGGACCCGCAGCTGCGCCGGGCCCTGCTGCTCACCGTCAACGGCATCGCCGCCGGCTTGCGCAA
>JAABUS010007332.1_pt1 | contig 12741 bp, 17 predicted proteins | sample 5560161 | NCBI WGS metagenome assembly JAABUS01 (sample SAMN10711885, study PRJNA513376) | rock metagenome | isolation source: Antarctica rocks | place: Antarctica: Victoria Land, Trio Nunatak nord | collected 2016-01-04 | reverse complement strand
GCATGGGGTTGAGTGGAGAAGAGGAAGAGAGAGAAGAGTAGGAGAAAGAAAGAAAGAGGGAAAGAGAGAAAGAAAGATAGAGAGAAAAGGGGGCAGATTAGCGCATGGGGTTTGGGTAATTTGGATGGGGGGAGGGGGAAGTGGGACGAATGTCTTTGGAGGGGATTTGCTGAGGGCGTGCGAAGCATTTAGGGAATTCTTGGTATGAGTGAAGGAAGGGTCGGTCCGATTGGACGCCGCGGTGTCTTTGGAGGATACTCGAAATCAGGCTTGGGTTTGTGTTGTGAGATTAATTCTGGGTGTGGCCCCGCCCGCCAATCGAAATAGTTACGAGGACCGTTGTGGGAGATCTGGAATGTTGGATATCAATATGGAAAGAGGGGTGGCCGGTGCTCCCGAACAGTCTATTAGAGAACCACGAGGAAAAGTGTATGGTGGGACTGTTTTGGAGGCATCTCATGTTTTGATTCCCTAATTACTTCCGCAATCTATGTGGGAATTTGCCCCGACATGCCCCGGAGTTGCTTGGCCACCGGCACGCCTCCCTATCTGCGGCTGTTTTCAATTTGTGAATAGAAGAGAGGTTGGAAATAGACGCTTGTTGGAGGTACGATAACGGACGCACATGCATACTATATGAACTCGCCTGGCTTGCTTTGGTTGGACGGCGAACCTGTTTTGTCAATTTCTATGAGAGACATTCAGTATAGGCTATGAAAATTAGCAAGGCCTTATATCTGAGTGAGGAACCGGCAGTACCTTTTTGGAACCTTTTTTACAGCCTGGAGCCGTGGATGACCTTGTAGTCCACAGCAAGTTCGCGGCCTCCATCATTAATGACCAACACGCGAACACTGCCACGGCCATTGGCGAAGGACTCGTTGAGTCTTGACCATAGCCCGCCCTGATCAATGACTGGGAGACCCTGCTTGACATCACCTGTCTCGGTCATAGCAACCACGCGGCCATCGTCACGCATGTCAAGGACACGGTACTGCTTGAAGACGGGACCGAGCATGTTCTGGACAATGACCGAAGGAGAGGGGTTCGAGACAAAGCTGGACTCTTCGTGGAGCTGCTTGGTGAAGAGATCGACACCCAGATAGCGGTGCTGGCCCGTCTGCGCGGAAGTCGTGATGCGGATGACCTGGCATGGACGACCTTGCAGGACCAAGAGGTCGCCGACGCGGATGTGGTGGCAGGGGATAGTAATCGTGTGAGGCCCTCCGTGGCGTTCAACGTAGCGGACGCTCTCGCGAACACCTTCGCGGATGCGGCTTGGCCCACGATCTTCCTCGTCGATGATCACCTCCTCACGCTCGGTGCGATGGCCATGGGGGTGGAAGGGGTGAAAGACACGGTCCGCGGCTTTCTCGATGCCGTGGCGGAAGGAGTGGTGGCGGCCTTCGTCATCGTAGTAGCCCATCTTGGGGGGTGGGTCGACGGTGGTTTCGGCTTCGACCTTTATTTCTCTTTCTTCGTGAGGATGGGTGCTTCGACGCTCGTATTCGACGTCGTAGGTTGGCTGGACGCGTCGGCGGTAATCTCGTTCGGTGATGTCGATCTCTTCTTCGCGGCGAGGAGCTTCGATGTCGAATTTGGTCTCAGTGAAGCGTTGGTAGCCGGGTTCGCGATAGCTAAGCAGGGGGCGTAACGTTAGTAGGCGTTGTTCAAGGAAGATAGGAGATTTCGGGAAAAGCGGATGATGGGCGCAAGGATCACTGGGGTGCTGTACAATTCTGGTGTACAACGGAAGGAAGATAGATACGTACCGCTCTCTAGAAAGCTCAACCTCTGGGAAGTGGTCTTTTCGATAATGGTCTTCCTCGTAAATTGTCACGTCTTCTTCGCGACGTGGACGGCGGGTACGATCTTCCTCGTAGACTTTGACCTCTTCCTCGCCGACACGAGTACGATCTCTACGGTGAGGCAGAGATGCAGAGAAGGAAGAGTATCGAGATTCGTCACCTTCCCGTCCAACGCGCGAAGATGGTTGGGGGAGGTTGGCTTCTCCTTCTACTCGAACACGAGTAGTCTCGGTGGTGTCTTCGTTCCGGTACGAAGATGGGAAGATGCTGAAGGGGACCGGGACTCTGGCGTCAAAATCCAGATTGCCTGGAGTCGAGGGAGTCCGGTCTCGAATGCCCTTCGAACCCTCAGGGCAATCGAAAGGAAGACAAGAAGAGACTCTGAGATGGACGGGCTGCTAGTAACACGCTTGTACCTCCTGAGTACCGGATTCCATGTATGGGTAAGTGATGGCCTGAATGATTTGATAGATAGATGGAATGGGCAGAGCTGCGGGGGGTGGTAGGCAAAGATTATGGCTGGCGAGGTTGGGGTTGGTGCTGCACAAAAGGGGAAGCAAAAGCAAGCTTAGCGTCACCAGGTGTTGTTCTGAAGCTGCTAGCGTTGCTGAGCAACGAATACTTCGCCAAGCAAGTCTCTCGACCACCAGGCTGACTCCTCATTCCAAACCACTGCGGTCACTCTTACAACGTTCACCTGGCACACTCATATCTACTATCGCTGCCATGGCTCATCAAACCTCAGGACATTGTGCCTGCGAGAAGACATCATTGAGCCGGAACCGTGCTTGTTTTGGCTATGCGGTTTGTGCCAGCGCAGCCAGGGAGTCGTCATCCTGGCTTGCAATTGGCTTTCCTTTCTTTGCACTTGCATACATTCAGCAGAGAGTGCCAAACCTTGCCGAGCCACATCAGATGTGCGGATACCCGGATGCCGTTGCCCGACCCCCCTCAGGCCGGTCTTTCCGTATCACCAAGGTCCCATGGCGTCACGGCGCCCAACGTAGAGTCATGTAGTCCGTGAACCATCTATACTTTAATGTTTTATATGTTTTACGAATGACTATGGTCACTGTTGAGCGAGATTTGGGTTCCTAAAAAACCAGCAGGATGTCAGATGCTTCAACCATTACCTCGGCATGTGTTAATTTCCTGCAGTTGCCTTGTGTCTTGTACGACAGCTTGTCTAGGGTAAGCTCACCTTGAGAACATTTCGTAGAGAAACCACAATTGGAGAATCATCCTGCAAGTCCGATTCAACACGGTAGACCACAAGGTTCAGTACTTGAGTTCTCGTCTACTCTCGATATTTCTCCTTTGCCCGTTTACATGCCCCGGCAGGGTGCACTTTCCATGATGCAATATACCTCAAGCATCCCTTACTCTCCTAGACAACAGACCGGTCGGCCGGTGATAACCCATCGCCAGAGAGGTAAACAATCAAAGCGGACCGAGTTTCTTTAGTCACGACACGTGAAAAGGGATCTCAGTGGATAAGGAATACGAGAGAGGATCTTCATTGAATGCTACGTACCAAGGAAGATCGCGCCTGTTCTCATCCGCGAGTGGGATGCGGCTATCTTTCTCTGAAGCTCTTCACTAGAAATAGGATCAGATATCATGATTAAAATAATGAATGTGACCTACGATTCTTTTGGGGTTCCTTTCGGTCTTTAGATGTATGTGCATATTGAGTATGGAGAACGATGTCTGGGAAGCTGGAAAGCAGGGCTCCCAGTGATCAAGATGATATGGGAACTGGTCAGTAGAGGAATGGCTTTCAACATGACATCGAACCTCGGAATGATCAGGATCAGATACTCTATTCATCAGAGACAGAGTAAGGTGTCCAACCAGAATGGCAGCGGTGAAGCATACCGAGAGTCCGCCAGTAGGCTGTCTGCATTGTTGTTCAAGCCTCAAGCCTCCGATCAGCAGAGGAGAGTTCTTGATGTATCCAAGGGTTTCCAAGATCAATGGGGCGTAAAGTACTCTCAAGGACCAAGCGCTAGTGGCGGAAAGCGGGTACTCGGCGGGCATAGAGTCATCTGATCGAGAACCTTCTTGCAGTATAGTGGTTGCAATCAATGGAGACTACGGTATAACCGAGTCCAATCCGAGGTTCGTCCATTGGCCTACCGCAGTGCTTGCCGGCGTGAAACGAATCCTTCCCCCACATCATGTTCACCAAAGTGGCCTCTCCACCATGACCCTTCAGTAAATCTGCACACAAGCGCCATTTTCGCGTTTACTACTACTTCTACTTTCGAGCGCAACACCTGAACGATTAGATCGCTTGTGTGCACTGTACTCGTACAGAATCTTAGCGTTGATAAGTTCCCTGGTGGGCTGGCACTGCAGCAACCCTCCTTTTAGCGGGATATTTTCTCTGCTGCCCTCCGACCTCCACGCACCTGGGTCGACTCATTTCATGCTTCAAGATGATTCAGCTCGACTGTCTCAAGGAGCCAGAAGCGACCAAGTAGCTTTGACAGCTTGTCGATAACAGCCTCATATTCATGCCAAGAGCGCGCTTTTGACGGGCACCATCATTCATTGCTGACGTTGCCTAGTCAGCCCCCAGCATCGCTGCCACTGTCCCACATTGCTAACCACCCTTCGGCCTTCCAAGTTCAGATTACATCGTTCTCGATCAAGATTGGCAGCACAGCACGAACGGCAATGGATTCGCGATATGCAAGGCCCCTGTCTCCAGGCAGTCGGCGCATATCAGCACAACCAACCCGCTCATCCACTGGCACACTCGTCTACCCTTCTTCTTACGATCCCTACTATGGTCCTACACGATCTAGTGCTAACGTGGCAGCTGGCCCTCGCATCAGCGCCGAGCGTGTTACCGCGCCTAGGGTAATTCCTATGTATCGACCAGAGAGCCCTCCCCGGAAGTCTTCGAGGGACGAATACGCCGTTCAACCTCGAAGGTTGACACTGGACACTCGAGGCGCTGCTACCACCCGCAGGCCCTTGAGCATGATAGGCCCAACATCTCCTACCCGGAACAGGCCCATCGTAACCAGCGCTATAGATAGACCTGGAAGTCCACCTTCGAAGCCAAGTCGAACGCGTGGGGACGAAGGTTACTATCTTCAGCCAGCATCTTCTCAATCTAGGCGAGAACACCGCCGGGGCTATACCATTGGTTCTACCAAGGACGCAGATCGACTCGCAGCAGGCGACCGAGAGGTTAGAGACAGGATAGAGCGGGGGGGTTACAGAAGCTCAGGGATTGGGGCAGGACGCAGTGGATACTATCTGGATCAGCCTCTCGTCCGACAAACCCAAAGTAAAGACGATCACGCATACGGCTACGACTACAATGATCGCCGAGAGCACATGTACAGGGATCCTACGCCTAAGCCAAGGCCAAGAAGAGACAGTTACAACGCCACAGGTCGTGAGAGGCCCGCAAGTATTACCGGTATTGATGATTTGAAACGGGTACCAGTGGCTAGCAGGGAGGCTGGCCCCCCCGTGTCAATAAGAGCCTTTGATGGTCCCGGCCGGGCTAGCAGCGTAAGACATGATCGGGCGCCCAGAGAGGGATACGTCCCACGGGAGTATGCTCGCGACGACTTTGATCGGGCCAGTCAAAAACATTCTCGCGCACAGGTTGCTTTACATCAGCTTCCGGATGACCGTTATGCACCGTATGCTTTAGACAAGGATTATGAGGTTCGCCAACCCAGACTTCCTAAGCCTATCGTCGAACCGAAAGTGGTCGTTGAACCCAAAATGATCGTTGAACCTAAACCAGTCACGGAGGATAGAACAGAACGGCTTGAGCAGAAGTCTCGGGATCCGTACGATGACCGGTATGAAAAAGCAGGCGAGGATCACTCCAAGAGATCTGAAAGGATACACAAGAATCGCGATCCAGTTGACGACCGCGATAGAAGACACCCTGACGATCGGGATCGTAGACGTGAGCTGCACCATCGAGATTTTGAGCCGCTTGACGGCCGAGACCATAGAAAGGAGGACCGCCACCAAGATATAGACCCACTGTACGATCGAGAGACTAGGAAAGAAGAGCGGCGCAGAGAACTTGATCCTGTCGACGATCGAGCTAGTAAGAGGGAAGAGCGACACCAAGAGAAGCGGGAGCGTGGAGACGATAGCCATCGAGGAGAGGCGGTGATGCTTGGTGCCGCAGGAGTCGCCGCTTCTGGTGTTGCCGCTGCTGAACGTGTTCGGCAACATCGAGTACAGAGGAATGAACGCGAGCGTTTAGTAGTGCCATCGGAACCCTCGGAAAGCACTAGCGTGACTGCTAGTGCTGAAGCGAGTGACGAAGAACGCCGTGAGCACCGTCGACGACGTCGCCGAGAGCGTGAAGAAAGACGAGCAAGAGAAGAACGCGAGGAAAGAGTGCTTCGTGAAGCAAATGAGCCCAAGCGGCGCGAGCCGGACCAATTGGAAGTTAGAGAAGCAGTAACTGCACGAGATCCAGAGGTTGTCCGGGATTTGGCACCATCAAAAGAGAACCAGATTAGTCTGCGCGAGTCCGCGTCGTACGAGAGGCAACCCCAAGATGGACCACCCCACAGCCGGCAAGTCTCTTCGGGTTCTGCCACCAACGACAAAGTGTCTCATGACCAAGCTATTCCCCCAGGACGGTCGTCAAGCCACTCTCGCCACCGTCATCACCACTCACATACTCAGGACAAGGACTCTTACTCCGAGTCTTCCAGCAGCGATTCTGACTTGGATGACCGGCCTCGGCAAGTCCGCGTCGTGACCCCTACCAACGAGCCTGTTGAGCCTAAAGAGCCTCCGAAATCTATCCTACGGCAACCGCGTGTGAAGTTCCCGGAAGACCCTGCGCCCGTCCGTGAGGGGGTTGCGCCGCTGAAGGATGCAGGCAAGAAGGGCGTCCCGCCCAACGCACGGTGGACAAAGATCGACCGCAAGCTGGTCAACCCAGAGGCGCTGGATGCTGGCAATGAGAGGTACGAGGAGAGGACGGACTATGTGATCGTGCTGAGAGTCTTGACCAAAAAGGAGATCGAACTATATGCGTTGAAGACGCAGGAGCTCAGAGGGAAAAGGGCGGAGAGGAGAGACGACGAGGGAAGTTCGAGGGAATCTTGATAAGGTGGCAGGCAGCGGGGATCGATGTCACGAATTATGGTAATATGGAGACCATTGTGCGGTAAGAGTCAGTTGGAAAATGGAGGTGCATATTGATTGTGTTTGTCCGTTTTGAATGGAGCTATGTGAGATGGTAGAACGGGGTGAGTCTTAGAATGTTCCTCGACTCGATTGTGATGGTCCATGGTACTTTCTGAGACAGACCTTGACTTGGTTCCAAGCTCACTACATGGATGTTACCTTGGGAAAATAGGCATGTTCAGACAGAATCATACAATCAATCACGATGCAATGGCAGACCTCGTCAACTTGGGAATCGGCTGGAAGCGTATACGAAAGGACATAGGTAAGGATGTTACGTCGCGAGGATTTCTCAAAGCCTACTATGTTACTTAGATCTAAAACATCGTACTTAGTGTCTAGGTGACCAAGTCACCCGAGTGTCATATCTGAAAGTCGTGAATTCGATGGGCCGTCATGGATGTGGACCTTCTCCCTATGCTAAGAAGTCAGACCGACAGACCGTCGTGCGCCTCTATGTAGGGGATATTGGTCATCAGGGTATCACGTTTCGTGTGTTTCAGAAGAGCAGAGACTCAGAGCGGCTTTGCGATGGAGAGAAGATCCCTGGATTCGAGATCGGAGAAGAAGGCAAACAAGGTTGGATTGTAGCCGCCCGGCTCGGTTCGTCTGCAGCGAATCATCGTCGACGTAGCGGATGCCAGGCTTCTTTGCATCCCGATCACATCTTCTTCTGCACCATGACTGGCTGCATGCTGCAGATGCTCGCAGGCCCCGGTGCAAAAGTCAGCAAGCACGAGTCCACAACCGCTCGAGCTTGTCGTTCTCTGCCTCCCACCCCGGTCACACCAAATGGCGCCCTCACCTGTACGGGGTAGCAGACGCAGCTTTGGCCTGCTTTCTACCGGCATGCACTGGCGCGCTTCACTCCCGTTCATGTTCTGAAAGCCTCCGACAAAAGGCCCTGAATGCCCAGTTTCGAGATCTATTCTTGCGCTTCTGCTGTCGCCCAGTTTCATCGGCCATTTCGACACTTGCGGTCGCCCAACATTTGACGACTTCAAACTGTTGCTGCTATTCTTGCACTGCCAACCTCACCGCCATGTTGCGCCTACCCACCTCTCTCCTGACCGCCGCAATGTGTCTGGTCGCCCTCGTCTCCTCCCACACCGTCATCACATATCCTGGGCAAAGAGGGAACAATCTGCACACGTTTGGTAGTGTCGAAGATACAAACGGCCTGGGCGAGACGACGCTGGGAACTAACGACTCCAATCCATATGGCCAATTTCCTTATGGCATGCAGTGGATGTATCCATGTACGAGAGCGCCCCGTTCGTCGAAGTTGATTGCATGTGCTGACGTTTTCAAGGCGGAGGAATGCGGACATCAACCAACCGCACTCTATGGCCTGTGACGGGCGGCGCCGTAGGAATTCAGCCAGGATGGTTCCCTGGGCATTCAAGCGCGTTCATGTACATCAACCTTGGCCACGACACTGCTCCGGCCAATTTCAATATGATCATGCAGCCCGTCTTCGAGATAGTGGGGCCATCGAACGACATGTACCCTGGTAGCATATGCCTACCGCAAGTGCCTTTACCCGTCAACTACACGGCGGTCATTGGTCACAACGCTACCATTCAAGTGATCGAGATAGCGCAACATGGTGCGGCCTTGTACAACGTTTGTGATATCTGACGCTTGTTGAATGCTCGTGATCGCTAAATTGCTTCACGCAGTGCGTCGACATCACCTTTGCCGATCCCAGTCTTGTGCCCGAGGTCAACGAAACGAACTGCTCGAATTCGACGAATATCAGCTTCCAGCTTGTATTCAGCACCAACAGCTTGAAGTCAGCCGCCGTTACTCTGAGGAGATCAGCTTCCTGGCTCGCTTCGATACCTTTAGTAATTACACTACTCTGGGCTCTTCTACTGTAAAACTCCTTCTGTGCGTATACCATCAACGACTGCATCGGCTCGGTTTGCATTGGGACGGCGTCCAGGGAAAATGGAGGCATTGCTTCGTTGGGAGGCTGAATGCATGTCTGCCGAAGGTATGAAGGAGGACACTGTCCTCCTACTTCAGCGCAGCGGCTTGTATGACTTACTATGTAATCTCATCGTATATTGCTATCTTGACGATTCGACATCGAAGATCATAATAGCGGATTGATCATACCAATCCATCTCGTGGTGTTAGCGGTGCTCGAACTCCACATATCATTCAATTGAGCCGTGTGTATACTTCAGCATAGACCAGGAAATTTGAGGCCTATGGAACCGCTACATGTGAGATCGGATTACTCCTCGTGAATTATATGCGGCCTCATGAAGATCAGAGCATCCTTCACTTCTCTTGGTCGACTTTCCTGGCGTTCCTTGGCGCTCGGAAACTCCACTCGAGCTCTCAGTTGAAGCATGAAGTGCGAACGATTGATACGGTATATCACTACAGTCAGCTATCGATGTTCATACACTTTTCACCTCACATGGCTATCCTTAGCCTGTCTTAAACGTAGCGTCCCCCGGAATGGCTGTCGGTGATGGATCTTAGAGATCTGGGGCGGACAGGCCCGGATCCAGGAACATCCCCTCGCATCAAAACAATCATTGCTCGTGCTTTCCACATAACCATTCATATTGGCACAATATTTGCAGCAAAGGTGAGAAGTCTGCGGTCTCCTAGCGCACAATCTACGCCAGCCATATTTGTTGTAGGCTATCGCGTATGACTAGCAGCCTACAATCAATCTGAATTTTCTTTCTCTATTTCTCTGTTCCTCTCCCAGGTACCTAGAGCTCTATATATGAAGATCGTCGATATCCTCTTCTCCTCAAACCTCAGCAATGCCACATACCTCTCGCCGTAAACCCCCCAAAGGCCCTCAAAAACGCATCCAAATCAGCGATGCCTCCGGCTGGACCACCATCACAAGAGGCAGCAGGCTACAGCAACTTCAGCAACCTCTCATCTCCAGTGCTCCCGTCGGCGCTGGCCCTCTGAGGCCGTCTACCCTACCGGCCGGCTTAACCATCCAAAAGCTCAGCGATACTTTCCAGCGCTATCTCAAGACTTGGAAAGAATCCGATTGCTACAAGGAGTTGACAAAGGTGCTTGAGTACTCTGTACTTACTTCACGGCTGGTGAAGTTGGAGCGGTGTGTTTGTTTGGGGTTAGGTAGTTTTACGGGCGGTACGACGGTGGAAGCCGGTCTATGGGAGCTTGCTGCACTGGTATCTATACTGGAAATATTGTGTCCGTTCTCGTCCTAAACCTGTCATGGGGATCTATGAAATGGAGGACTGACGATATATCCAGCAACGAAGTTCTCTATCGCAACTGTTCATATGCAAGACCCCATGTTCAACCGCCTAGACGAAGAATTTCTTCGGAGCTTGGGATACTCCGTCCTACCCACACCAGAGGCTTTTAAAGAACTCACTTCTGGGACCTTCTTGTTCGCGCCACATTTAGAGTGGCCAAATTACATCCAGGCTTTGCGAGTGGCGACGCCAAGTCTTTGTATTGGGAATTCCGTCGGGGAGTATCTTGAATCATCTCAGGAGACACATAATTCGAAGGAGCTGAGGATCGAAGAGACGCTGCAGGAATTCGTAGAAAGGTCGGAGACGGTTGACATGCCAGTGTTCGATAGAGCGCTGTGGTACATGAGCACTAGTATCTATTGGAGGAGGGATAGGGAAGAAAGTGAAGCTACTGACGGTGAGATCCAGGAAAAGCTTGAGGGATTGGAGCTTGAGAGCAAATTAAGCGAGTCTCGATAACAGCGGAGCCTGGAGCGGTCAGAGACACTTTCCTCGTTTCCTCGCCACCGAACCACGTATGTCTTCGGCAAAGCAGCGCCTCACACTGAGTAGCTGCAGACTGAGGAATCTAGTTATCTGCAAAAGCCACTCGGGTGATCGTGGAAATAAACTAACCAGGTATATCTACTAGAATGGACTTCTCAATAAGTTCCTTTGCTGCTTCTGTCAAAAGCTCCCTTTTTCCAATTACACAATCAGCTTCTCTGACTCTCAACCAGTCCTTCTCAAAGCTCAGCACGCGGTATACTGGCTCCGTTCCGTCTCTAATTCTGATCTTCCTCGTTCCGGCAGCTACCAGGGATTCCAAGATCCCTAGTATCTAATTCGAAACCTCCACCAACAACCCTCCACGCTTCATTCTTACCATGTGGATCAGCTCCACCTAGACTAATCGAAGACTCTCAACTCAGAACCCAATCCACCGCCAGAAGCTGCTACAAGAGAGTTAAGATGGATGCAACACCAGCGCATGCCCTTTCCACACTCAGAGTGATTTCCCCCTTTCTCCCTCTTCAACGTTCAGTCCCACGGGCTCAACGTCTCGCCTATCTCGACCTCCCACAGATCCCCAGGTTGCTATCGACCGAAAGGAGTGATCAGGGTTGAGAGAAAGGGGCCAAGGGTTAGCTTAGGAGAAAAGGTAGGATACGAGGGTTAGGGCAGTCCAAAATTCCACGCTCGAAAGGAGCAAACCTCGATCAGGAATGGTCCTAGGGTTTTGGAGGTCGAAAGGTGTCTTTGGTGAGCTACATCAGGTATCCAGGACAATCTCGTAAACTGTCATTTGCTGGTATGATGCCACTCAGGATTCGCTACGGTCCACGTCCGGCCATGTGGAGGAGCACTCCTAGTTGACGAGCACGCAGAGTCTCACGAAGGAGAGCAATGAAAGTGCGCCTCTGTTGACGATCCTAGCTTCTCTCGATCGACCCCCGGTCTTCGCCACGTTCTGTACAGTGTTTCCGTGTCACGCAAGAAACCAGAATATAAATCCGTGTCTGGCAATCCAGTATATTCTATTCTCCAGTATCTTTACACTCTCCTTCTACGCCGGACATGCATTGCAGCCGGCTGTCGTCATTTCAAGACTCTATGACTTCCATGGACAGACTGTACAAGATATTTATATATTACTCTTCTTATGGCTTGGGACTCCGATTTTGGATCATAGAGAACAATCTTACTTTCTTCCCTGTTGTTTGTTGTGCTCATAGCCAGGAATCCCTTGTCCGAGAAAAAGACAGAAACGATCATCCACCCAAACCTCGCAACGCCAAAAGAGCTTAATCAAGCAACCCACCTCGAATTCTACGAAAACCATCCGAAAGAACCGACTGTACATTCTCCACCCTCAACCATCAATTATCCAAAGCACAAAAAATGTTACGTCTGGCCCCAATACAAAACCCCACAACAGAAAAGCACAGGTGCCCCTTGAACAGCATCGTCATGATTCTTCCTCTGTCCCGACATCCATGATTATCAATAGCGAAGGAGAGTCCGCCGATCCTTCATCCCCACCATTTGTTCCAGTTGAGGCCCCCGCCTGCACGGGTTGCTGGACCCACCCCTCGCGGCATGCACTGCTTGCTATCTCTCTCAATTCTGATCTACGCCACGAATCACGCATCCTACATCGATCGCAATCCTCTAACCTTCCCCAGTTACCCTTCACTACCCCCACTCCACAACTCCGCACAGACGGACCAAAGGGTCACTTTCTCACAATCACCATCTCGTCGTCCACCCCCAGTGTCCATCCCCACGGTTGTCCATGTCGGAGCTTCCTCTCTCTCCCTCTTTCCTTTTCTCCCTATCCCTATCCCCCCCCCATCCCCCCTCTCCCCTCTCCTTCCTTTCTCCTCCCCCTCTCTCAACACTTCTCCGTCTAGAAAATAAAAAGAAATAATGAAAAAAAAAAATAATGAAAAAAAAATAACTACAACTAAAAATACTAAGAGGTCTGG
>JAABUS010007331.1_pt1 | contig 12742 bp, 18 predicted proteins | sample 5560161 | NCBI WGS metagenome assembly JAABUS01 (sample SAMN10711885, study PRJNA513376) | rock metagenome | isolation source: Antarctica rocks | place: Antarctica: Victoria Land, Trio Nunatak nord | collected 2016-01-04 | reverse complement strand
GCTGAGGAGTATGCCAACTGCAAAGCAGCAAGGTCAACATCAGGTTTTGAAAGCAAACAGACTGGTCACGCTAGGGGGCAAACAAGCATTGCGGCTTGCGCAAGCAGTGACAAAAGAGACGGTGCTGGAAGCGGAGAAAAGGGTAGACATGGTGCTGAAACTGGAGGCAAGGGTAGACATGGAATGAGGCAGGTGTACCTGACCCTCCAGCTGCTGCATGCGCTGAGTGGTGACCTCTTGCTGTGAGCAGAGCAAGCTCATCTGGTGCTGCAGTTTGTCACACATGTCACTGCTCTGCCGCCACCACTGACTCCACTTGCCATCCAGCTGCTGCATGTCAGCTCTGCAGACACAAGCAAGTGTTACGCTGTTACAATGCTGGTTACAATGCTGGTTACCTGGCGTCAAGCTGTTACGCTTGCTTCCCCATGAGGTGCCAGGGCATGGCCTTGCAGTGTGTGTTTGACCAGCAAGCTTGTGGTAGCATACAACACAGATGTATATGGAGGGCAAACCATTGCCAGTCCATGTGTAGAAACTGCAGCTGACCTCATTTGAGCCATTGCAGATTCCACAGTAGAAGTCAGCATCTGAACCAAGGATGTTTGCAGCTGCTGCAGCTGCAATGGGGCACCACCACTGTTGGCCCTGCCACCCTCCAGTCTGCCATGCTCCCCAGCGCCAGAAGGTCCTGCTCCATTGCCAACTGGGAAGTCAGCCTGATAGGCTGCGCCACTGGGACTCTGCCTGCCTTGATGTGACTCGCCCTTCCGCAGAGATACTCCCGTCGGACTCGCAATCGGCCACTGCTGACCAGACCTGGGAATGCTGGCTTCTGCTAGCTGCAGCAGAGACAAGGGCTGTGTTGCTTCTGACACTTGCCCAGCTTCTGATAGCAGCCTGGTTTCAGGTGCCCTTTCAGTGTGTCTGTGTGCGCTTGCAGTGAGCAGCCCTGCCCTTTGAGCTGCTTGCTCTGCCCTCTCAGGCTGCTCCCCTGCCCTGGGATGGCGGCTTGAGCTGCTCTGTGTTGCCTGCAGCCGCCTGCTGCTCGCATGGGCAGCTGCTCTTGGTGAAGAAGGTATTGCAGCAGATACAGCAGCAGCTTGCTGCTGCATTACCGCTGACTCAGCACCAGCAGCTGTGGCAGCAGTTGCTGACATGAGGGCTGCCTCAGAGTCATGCGCAGGGCCTGAGCTGAACTGCCCTGCCCCTGCCATGTACATCAAGTCCAGATCCTGCTGAGGTACTGTCTGCACAGGTGACTCCTCAGCACCCTCAGGAATAACATCAAGCTTGTGGCGCGTCACTACAGCACTGTCTATGACACCAGCAGGGGCCTGTGCATGCAGCCCTGTCACGGCTCCATCGCTTTTGGCTCCTGAGTTTTCAGGTGGATCAATGACAGATTGATTGAGGCGGGATTGCCGGGCTAGGTTGGATGCCCGGTCAGGGGCAGAGGTGGGCACTGGCCTGGCTTGGGGCTGCAAGCGGTTGATAGGAGCAGCAGGAGGCCTTGTAGGCAACGCCAATGGGATGGCAGGGGAATCTCTGCTGGCAGGCTGCCTTTCGGCTGTTGTGCGGCGTGATGGGGGACGAACAGCAGCGGCCAAAGAGGAGCCTGGGTGCTCTATACTAGCTCTACAGTGCACAAATGGAGCGTCAGGTCAGGGCTGATGCAGGTGTGCTGCAAGGCGTGAGTTACGTGTGTGCGCTTGGGCAAAGAAGCATGTCTGCTAACAGCAACTACATCTCCTTTGTATTGCATATGCTTTTGCTTCTCTGACCATGACAGCTGTTGGGCAACAAGCTGTAAGACTGTTGCTGTGCAGTACAATGCGGATGATGGACACACCAAGGCCCCTTCAATTGCACAGGGTACTCAGTCAAGCATGCTGCAAAAGCTGATGTGCAGTCCAAGTCGAGTAGATTTGCTTGCTGACCGTCTGAGACCAGCTTTGGCTGTCTGCCATTCATCTGCGCTGCTGAAGTCCTCACTGGTCTCTGCTTGGATGGTCTTCACAGCTTTCACTGTCTGCATTCGACACTCAAGCATGAGCGTCATAGAGTGATGTCCCATGCTGTTGATGCATGCTGCCCTTGCAGCAAAACAGAGCTTGCTTGTCCAACATTTTTGCTACAGCATATGCCAACACTGAATGCAAGGTACAGCAGCGACTTGAGAAGGGCTCTAGGAGAACAGTGAGTATACCGGCTGAACATTGGCAATGTGTCAGGCGGCTGCATAAAGATAGTCCTGGGCCTCTCTCACCTGAACCTGCAGCTTTGGTTTGGCAGCTTTGGCTGACAGGCTCTTCCAGTGCTCCTCATCGCTGTCAGCATCAGAAGTGTCTGCTGCCTTGGCAGGCCCTGCATGCACCTGGGTCATGCCCTTCTGCCTGTTCATCAGCGCACTACTGCTTGTCGCGATTGACTGCTGCAGGCTGGCCTGTGTGATGAGGCCAGACCTTGGCTCAGCTGTGCTGGCAGTGCTGTCTCTACTGGCCCTCCTGTCAGCAATGCTACTAGGCTTTCCAACTTTTAAGCTTAAGGCTGTTGCTCTGCTGCTGTCTGGTCTGACTGCGGCTTTGCTGGCAGGCATGCTGCCAGACTGAGCAGCTTGCTTGGCGCTGAGAGGTTGTGACTGCTTGGGGCGCTGTGCATACACCAGCTCGTCGTCACTGTCACTGGATGCGGCTGCAAATGGCTTGCTTTGTGCAGCATTAGCAGGCTGCGCTTTGCCTGCTTGGCTTGTGTTGCCTGATCTCATGCTGAGGAGGCTTCTGCTTGATCGCTATCGCTGTCAGCTGCTTGGACAGGTGGGCGCTGTCTACCTGTTGAGGCAGTGGATGCAGACCTGTCAAGAGCTTTGTGGCCAGGTTGCAAAAAGCCAGGTCTATCTTTCAGCTTCACAGCTGCCACTGAGTTGACAGGGACCTGTGCCAGAGACGCTCCAACAGTGAGTGAGTGGGAGAGAACTGGCCGGGCTTTTGAGTATGACGAAAGTCGGCCCACCTTGACATGAGTAAGCAGCTTGTTCTGATGCTTCTGCAACATGTGTGCGTCATCGTCGCTGTCGTCATCGGGAGGAGCAGCAGTTGCTGCTGCTGACTTCCTGGATGGCTGAACATCTCTACTTTGTCTACTGCTGGCGACGACTTGTGACAACTTGCTGGACTGTGACTCCTTGCTTTGTCGCCTATCTGTTGCAGGGCGAGCTAAGCCTGTAGCAAATTTTCCTCTATGTTTTTGCAACACAACATCGTCATCCTCGCTGCTCATTTTGGTGACAAAAGCCTGCTAGGACTGCCAAATCATAGCAGAGTTTCACCTCCGTCTGACATAATATCCCGCTGAATAGCAAAAGACAAACTGCTTCGTCAAGTCAAATGCAGCCACCCAGCTTCCTGCGCAAGGCAAAATTTAGGCTTGTCAAAATCTGGCCAGCGTTTACTCATCGGCAACCTAAACCCCCACGTGGCATAAACAGTCATGTTCTGCATGACAAAGAGAAATCGACAAGGCATATTGTTGATTCACTTCATTCCGGAACCGACTGCCAACGCCTTGCTGGCGCGGAGGCCGAACCAGCTTTATCATGCTGTGATCAAGGCGCGAGTTTTTCCATCAACAGTGAGACGCACTGGCATGGACCGCGCAGTCGCACGAGCAAGCCAAGCATATCGAGACAACGAAGTAGCACTTGACGACGGGCATGTGCACAAAGATCATTCTCTTGAACACCATGCGGCCGTCCAGCCAAGCGGACACAGCGCACGCAACCTCCATCATGTCAAGTCGGCCAAGAACTTGCGAACAGCTGCTGCTGTCACTGTCAACTTGCGAGACTGTGGCGCCATATCTTGCATTCTCAGGCAGGGCAGGATGTTCAGGAGCAGTCAAGTCATGAGGTACATTGGCCTGAAAAAGTTCATGTGCTAGGCTGACAGCTGCATGCACTCACCTTGGTGTATACTTGTTTCTGCAGTGCAGCAGAGATTGACAGACTGGGCATAAGGGTGAGTCAAGTACAGCGGATGTTTTGCATTTGGCTAGATGCCCTTTGCAAGCCACAGGCCTGAGCAAGATGCCTGCTGCAGTCAATATTGGACCTCAGGATTATGCGCAAGGATTGCAAAAAGGAGGCCAAGGATTTTGACAATGGCGTACAGGAGCTGGCTTACACCCTTGGACAGGTTCTTGCACGACTTGCTAAGCAGACGTGGCGCTGCATGCTGAGCACAAAGTATCTCCTGCACACCTGTTCAGCAAGTGTTCAGGAATGTAATCTTCCGCTGCTCATGACACATTTGTCTTGATTATGCCAGGACTTGTCTCTGGTATGTTCAAAATGTTGACATTGTCTCTGCTGTGTTGCAACAGCCAGTTCAAAACTTGGCAAAGACCCTGACAGAACGAGGATCAGCGCCACCTGTCCCTTGCCACATCTGCTCAGACGAGTTTGAGGAGGCATACAACCATGAGTCATCCGTCTTCCATGGTGGGTCAATACCGCTTTGTGGCACGCTGAACATGATTTTTAGGGACCAACAAGGGAGCAGAATGCAGATTTATATGGCATGGCTGTGTAGGAACAGTGCATGCTACAAGGGTGCCAGCTGCAGAGTCTATGACAGATGCTCATCTCACTTAGGATGCCACATGCTGCTTTGCACAACATTGCTTTGCTTGCTGCTTGTGTTGACAGTTTGTGGAATCAGGTGACATCAGATGCAGCAGCCACTGGTACAGTCTGCCTCAGGCCTATTGTTGCTAGACTGGTCAATGTGTGCCACTCCTAGAGCATGCATAGGAATGGTTTCTCAAGGTTTGGACAACTTTCTGCAACTTCAGCACCAACATCATTCTGTCCTGGTAGTCACAGCAATATTAAGGGAAAGAGCAGCAGAAGCGTGCGCCAGCAAGAGAACCAGCAACAGCCATAACGCACTAGCGAGAGAAGTACCGCAAGAATTACAGCATCACGCATAGAAATTGCAATAAAAACAATGTCCATCAGGCTGATGTGGCGTCCTGCTGCTGCAGCTGATCTGGTACCGGCAAAGGTGAAGATGCACATCTTCTATGGCATGCCAAAGAAGACCAAGCTCAAAACCATCTTTGCCCCCCTGTGTGGTAAATCTCCTGAGCAGGTCATGGCGCCAGCTGTTGCCGACGCTCACAAGCTGGGCTATGACAAGCTCTATAGGTTGCTCCTGGACTATGTGAGCTCAGCAATGCCCCGCCCTTCCCCCCATGCGCGAGTCCAGGCTGTCTATCATAAGGCTGACATGTTGGGCCACCACTGCCCATCTGCTTGTGCATACAAACAGCATACATACACCACCCAGGCAGCACACACGTGCAACATCGATAGCACATGCTATGTTACTGACAGCTGCAATGCTACACCTCCTGCCTGCCTGAGCTGCACACCAGACCTGCACAAAATGTGAGGATGGTGGTGCTGCTGCTGATTGTGTAGCCCATGTGGTATCACTGCACACTTATCCCTGCTGCTCATGGCTATGCAGCATCTGTAGGTCAGTGGAACCCACATCAACTATTGCTGAGCAATGCACCTGCCTTGTGTCAGCCTGATAGGGGTACATCCTGCGGCCATGTGGGCCCAATCTTGATGCCTGATCAGCTCATGGTGGTGCAGGGCAAGAAGGAGATTGCAAAGGCCCTGCGAGTCTTTGTGGACCACAACAACTACCCTGTGCTGGTCCATTGCATACACGGCAAGGACCGGACCGGCCTCATTGTCATGCTCATCATGCTGCTCTGCAGTGTGGAACCAGAGGTATCAACTTACTATATGCGCACTCACAACAGCAATACCGTACCCTGTTGACATGCTTGGAACGAGGCATTGCAAGCTGCATCCTGCACCACCTGCAGTCTGCTGTCTATGCACACGCTTGTTGTGTGGCCCTGCGCACATTGTTTGCACGCCGTATAGCCATGCCAACACCAGCTTACCTCACACAAGCATGTCCATGTTTGTGTTGGATCGCCGCCTGGGGATGTCATTCCGGCCGTGTGCTTTTGCAGACGGTTGTGCTGGACTACGTTCAGTCAGAGATCCACTTGAAGAGCTCCAGGGACAAGAGTCAGCTTGATCTTGCCAGTACGCGCTCTAGTCCTGCACACACAGCACTGCCTGGAAGCTGCATGCAAGAGCCAGTCATTGTCTCTGTTGTAGCGCATGCCTGCAGACATGATATGCGCCTTGCTGCCAAATGATATGTTTGTCATGTGCACGTTGGATTGCACAAGATGTTGGTGCGGTCGTTGTGTCATGGGGTTGTCAGGTCTGACGGTGCTGCTTTGTACTGGCACTATTGTCTACATATACAATGTTCTCTCTCTGAGGCTGTCTGCATTCAAGCCCATGTTGTGTATTGCAGGCTATCTGACCAGTGATGGTGTCATGGCTTCCAAGGCGCAGACAATGCAGAGCACAATAGAGTACATGAACCGGAAGTATGGGTCGGCAGCAGGGTATGTGAAGGTTATTGGCATCACACCATCTGAAGTCTCAGCTATCCGCCTGAACATGCTGATCAAGGCAGCTCCTAGAGACCTGCTTGAAAGGCTCAGCTTGACTGGCAACCTTCGTGGAAGAGGCTCGGTGTCCCCTCAAAACAGCAGGGATCATTTGTCACGGAGGACCTACTCCAGTGATGGCAGCTTCTACCCTGGCAGTCCGACAAATGATAGATTTGATGCATCAACGGGCTCAGGCAAGTCTACTGGGCCTAAGAATCTGACAAGGCGGTCGAAGACTTTCAGCACTCTGTCGAGGCGGTCCAAGGATGCCGCCAACGGAGTGCCGGCAGTGTCCAAACAGCCTCATGATATCATGATCAACAAGAAGATCAGTGACTTTGACTGAGGTTGCTGCTTGTAGTGCGGTGGTAGGACTGCTTGTCTGCATAGAGTGTGTTTTGAGCTGTTCCTTGGGACATGTACGTAGGGCATAGTTGTTCATTGTAGTGATGCTTGTATTCATTGTGGAGCAAGGTGTTGTACTTTGTGAAGCTGTCCTCCTGGCGTGTTTTGAGTATTGACACATTAGTTTGACAGCCATCCTGGCAATGTGATTGTATTGAATTTGCTGTGCACAGCAGAGCAGCTAGTTGTGGCTTTCAGTTTGCCTGCTGTCCCTGTGACCTCTTCTGTGGAGTGATACAGCATGGCTGCACCTTGCCTGTAGAGTTCTGAGCAGGACTTGCCGTTTAAGCTGTTGATCTAAGGCGTTGTCTGCCCTCACATCTCTTCACTACAAATAGCTCCTCTTGGATGCCTCTTATCTTTTTGGATTCGAACGTGAGTTACAAAGCCGCACGGTAGATCTGCCTCGTGCTGGAATTCTTGATTCATACGAGGCCTTTGACACCATGTCCATTGGTAACTAGGCTTGCAACTGCAATGCTCACAGTACAGCGCATGAATGTAGCCTTTACATTTGCAGAGATGGCAGCATGTGCATGCGCAAACAAACATGAAACAAGTACACAAGAAAGGACAGTTGCGACATGCCATGTTGGCATGCCATCAAGTTACCCCAGAGCAGCAATGAGCATACGTGCTCGCTTTTCATTTGATGATGTGCAGGCTGAGTAATGTAGCGGTGAGACGAGTGTTGCTGAAGGGCTAAATCAGGCAAACATGGCTCCTTGCACATAAAAAGCAAGCAGACCATTGTTGCAGTCAAACCTGTGTTGCTGCTGCTAGGTTCTAAACTGCGCTATTTCCACTGAGCGTTCTCCAGAGCTGAGTGAGTAAGCAAGCCTGCTCATCTCAAAGTGCGTTGTACTGACCAATTGCCAGCCCAGTGGTCAACAGACCAAACACAAGAAAGGGCTGCGCTCTTGCTTGGTACTTGACATCATTCTCAATGGGGTCTGGGATGAAATACTTGTACTGGAAGAACATCTGCAGACATCGGAAAGTAGCCTGACCCATGACGACCTTGCCCTCAGACACGAAAAGAACGTTCCAGCAGAGTGTGCTCAAATTGTTCATGGGTGCTAACAGGCTGAGACTTTGCATGACGAGACACAGCAAAAAGGAAAGTGTGATGATGCGAGCAAACGTCAGAGCACACAAATCCTCCATCAGCTCTTCACCCTGGCACCTTGCTGCCAGAGCTCTGTACTTTTGATGCAGACATTGAATACTCAATGCTCACAGGACCCAAGAGGCTGAGCAAGCAGAAAGTCATGATTACACTTGTAGCAGAGTCGCTGGGCCTGCCTGGTGAGTACGGCAGATGGCAGTTTCCAAGGTCAGATTTATGCTGCTCACCTGAGGTAGAATGAGCGCTGTGAGGACAGCTGCATATGTGGTCTCATGGCGTCCCACGGCCAAGTATGCTGCAACAGCTATCTGAGTGACATCGATGGTGGCAACTGTGATCCACTTGGCCACTTCCGGCCCAAAGGCAACAGGCAGACTGTTCAAACCCATTTTCCTGTGGATCAGTCAGCAGGTCAGCAACACCATTCACGTACTGCATTGCAGCTCAAAAGAGTTGCCTGTGCAGTTGTTGTCTCAAAACAACATGTTCAGGGCAGGACAGACTCCTTGGCTTGGACAAGAGGGACTGCAATGATGGATTGTTGCATATCTCAATGTAGACCTGTGAGGATGCAGTACTTTCAGAGGGTTCTGCACAGTCAGGTCCACCATGCAGAACGGAGAATTGCACAGTCAAGTCCAATATGAATGCATTCAGGATTGAAGTTGTGCATGCAGGGCAGGAGCAAATCAGCATGAGTAGCATCTGGAAATCCATCTCTGTGAGGGGTGCCCTGAAATGCTTGCCATGTCACGTTCTATCGTGAGCATCACCTGTCGCCTTCAATGCTCTTGAAATCATTGACAATGGCAATGCCCAACCCCGCCAAGGAGTATAGGACCGTCAAGATGATGACATCAAGCGTGAGATGTCCAAAGAGCGCCTACATCATGAAGAATACACATCGCAAAGCTCCAGGTAGCAGGCACCTTTGTCAGACAGACACAGTCTGACAGACACATTCGTGTAACTTGTGCCTGTCTAGTTGCAATGGTGCACAAAAGCATGTGCAACTCCTGAGATGCACCCTCGTCAAGACATACAAGCTGCAAGTCTTGCCTATCAAAAATCATGTGCTAGTGTCCCATCACAGAGCATTGTGCTGCCACTGACTGTCGCATCTCTCCAGTATGCTATGCCTGTGCTACTTACAAGAAGTGCAACCCCCCTAAATCATACACAGTGAGTTGAGATATTGAGCACACCATTCCATACAGAACATGTTGCACAGCAAAGGGTAGCAGGGCAACATGCGCAAGCCTGCTGGGCTACTAGCATTGCATGCAACAGGTTTGAGCATGCAGCAGACTGCAAAGGAAGCTGGTGCTCAGTATTGTCGCTTGGTTTGTTCAGTGATGTGACATGGCATGCAGCAGTGAGTACCCACCTGGCCAGCCCACCATGGCAGAGCAATGTAGGATGACCCCAGAGCATAGTTGCCAATCCATCCGCTCTGCTTCAGTTTCAAGGGAGGTGCTGAGTAGATGTATGAGATGAAAGAACCAAAGGTTGCGAGGCAGAGCAGGGTGGGGAACTCATGACCCGCCCATCTGTCCAGGGTGTAGGATACCCCCAGGCCCCCAGCCAACAATGTGAGGAACTGGGCTACCACCTGTGGCTCTGAGATTGCTCCTGCATGCAGGAGCATGCTTGCTCAGCTCGATGCATGCCAGGACAAGAAGCACTCCAATCATCTGAAGTGCAAATCCCGGGAAACCATGGCAGCAGTTGTGTTACCGATGAAGGTCGTGATGCAGACACAACACAAGCGCAAAGCATTTGCTACCTGGCAGACTGATAATTCTGCTGATAGGGCAGAACAGGCTTTTGCAACTGTGCCATTCTGTCACTGACAGTCCACATTCTGCAGTGCAGGTTTCTGCACATGCTACTCAGACGCAGCTTTGTATACATGTGATGCGAAAGCCAGACAGTTGATTGCTGTTTCAGCTGCTCAGCAGGCAGACTGTGCAGCACACACTGAAGCGACATGCCCCTTGGGTATGCAACTGCCTTGCCAGTCATTGTTAACTCCATGTCTGGACTCAAAAAGCACAACGTGTTTCTGTGAGGGAACGTTTGACTGAGTTGTTGAGTACCTGATGGGATAGGCCTATTGGGTTCATTGATGGCATCAATCTCCTTGTCATAGTAATCATTGATAGTCTGTGTGTAGCCAGTGAGGAGGGGACCAGACATCAGCATGCATGTCAGGGACTTGGCCACATCTGTAGGCGTCCACTGAAAATGCCCAGATGCAGCTGCTCCACACAGCACACCTAATTACAAAGGGCATTTATTGGCCTTCAAACGTGTCTGACAAGAAAACAAAGCAAACACTTGCTTGATATAGTATGATGAGAAGTGCAGTCGGCAGAAGCTTGAGCAGTTCTTACCCCAGATGAGGGGTATCCACGTCACAGGCTTGGTGAGCTGAAGTCTGATTTTCCAAATATTGGTTTCCTTGTCCCCACCTCTTATGCCAAGGATCTGGGCCACATTACCCTTTACGAAATTCTTGCTCTCAACTGCTTTGCCTTTGACACCTTTTTCTTTCTGTGCACACTCTGTGCGGATGGCTTTTCCTGCAACATGTGAACTTCATCTGGCATGAAGCACTCACTCCTTTGCTTGCAAATAAAGATCTCGCATTGAATAGTCAGAAGGCCATATGATGGCCATATAGCTGAAGACTGCCTCCGAACAGATTCCAGCATATACATAGCCCCACAGAAGAGAGGACAAATTGACGATAACAACAAGCCTGACAACAGTAAAGCCTTTACAGAAGAAAAATCAGACGAGCAGAAGATGTGTTGACCTTTCGAGGACCGTTGTTTAGGGAGTTGACCAAAAACAAGCTTGCCAGCGAAAGCGCTTCGCAAACGCAACCCGTTTGTCAAAGGCCGCCTGGGCAACTGGCAACATGTGTGCTGAGCAATCATCGCAGTTCTAGGGCTGGACATCACGGACTGCGAACAGCGACGAGGCAGCAAGGTCAACTAGTACACAGGCTTGCCTTGTCGAACTCTGGCTCGAATTCCTATCAGGGTACCCTATCCGTAGGCTAGGGTAAAGAATTTGCCTTAGGTTTAGAGAAGACTTGACCGAATCCAGGCTTGAATCTAAGAGCTTAGTGTATATGCAGTTAAACACGGCACCTACATATGCTGTGGTAGTGTTATGCCAAGAAATTCACAAGGCTGCACACAAAGCTGAACCAATCTACAGATAGTTGTCAATCAAGCCAGCATGTATCTGACCCACAGTAAGATCACTCTGACTGCACAATCGCAGCAGAGCTGAGGTAGAAGGCGCATTGCTGGCGTGTCCGGAAGTGAGTTTGCAACTCTGTTCCAACAATTACACGGTGCCTTTGCCTCTTTTGCCCTTTGTGACGACTTTGCCCTTGCTGCCACCATCCCATTCCTGTCCACCTTTCTCAACAACATACTTCTCACCTTTAGCAGTGACCACCTGACCCTCTCTGTACCGCAGTTGGTTCTGCAGGACATGACTATTCAGAGGTCGGAAGGCTTAAGGACAACCTGCAGGTCACGATTGCATTTCCATGCCATTGTGATCTGGCTCAAGTTGTGTACAGAGATGATTCTGGCATTTTCGCTTGTTCACTCCTTTCACATCAATGTAAGCAGTAAAGATTACATAGCCAGGGAGGGTTAACACTAACAGACAACATTGACAAGACTACACTTGCTGACCTTGTTTTTAGGGGCCTGCCGGGCTTGCTTGGGCTCTGTGGGTGCAGAAGTTCCAACAGCTTGCAGATGGTATTTGGCTAACAGTTGCTTGCGATGTTCCTTCTCTTTCCTGGCAGCTTCTGCAGCGTCCCGCTGCTTCTGTTCTTGGCAAGCATGCCAGCTTGCTTCAGACTGTGCAAGATTTTCTTGGTCCATCAGCCAGTGAGCAGCGTCCTGCACTGCAAAATCTGGGCTGAGGCTGGACTCTGTTGCAATAGCTCGTCCTGGCAACTGTTGTGCAGGCAAACATACAGTTGAATGTTTGCATATCAAGACGTGGCCCAACTGCTGCATTGCTGGTGCTGTCAGAGAAAAGGTAACGCATCTGCAAGTCTGTTTGTGTGCTACCTCAAGCTGATTGTGGCAGACATCATGGAGCACATGGTTCAGATATGCTGGACTGTTCTCAGGGTACAAGTCTATAAGCGGGCCAGCTTGCTGCAACTCTGCTGTTTCTGTGCTTTGCCTGCAGATGCATTCGTCGAGGGATATCACTCTTCAGATCAAGTCAATGAACTGTACAAAAGTAATAGCAGTAATGACATACTGCAAGTGGTGCAAGGCAGCAGGAGCTTCATGTATGGTTGCCTCCATTCTGTGTGCCTGCTGTTGTCTCCAGCCTTCTCTAGGAAAGCCCTCAACGGTAGCCTGATCGCGATCATGTGAGGTTGCAGCCTGTCAGCAAGGTTGCTTCCGACACGCAAGCTTGCCAACATACTCGCCTAACCTTTTGGACAAGAGTTGATAGCAAAGCAAGCTTCTGAGCATTCGGGACTGCATCAAACGATGGGCAAAACCCTGCAACGATGTCTTGCAGCTCCAACAAGTCCACTGCGTCTGGTGCACTATCCTCAAGCGTGCTGATCAGATAAGTCGCTAAGGTTTCCTCAGGTAT
>JAABUS010007329.1_pt1 | contig 12753 bp, 11 predicted proteins | sample 5560161 | NCBI WGS metagenome assembly JAABUS01 (sample SAMN10711885, study PRJNA513376) | rock metagenome | isolation source: Antarctica rocks | place: Antarctica: Victoria Land, Trio Nunatak nord | collected 2016-01-04 | reverse complement strand
CGTACTCGTCCATCCAAGTGTGCACGGCATCCTCGGCCAGCGACAGGTCGACCGAGGAGGCCAGCAGTTCCAGCACCATCCGGCGGCTGTGCCGGACCCGATCGGTGTCGGTCTTGACCACCATCGCGTCGTCGACCTTGCGCGAGCAGGAGGGGACGAGGACCCGCGAGCCGTCGACCTCGACCATGCACACCCGGCACGCGTTCACCGGGGTCAGGTTGTCCAGGTAGCACAGGGTCGGGGTGTCGATCCCCTGCCCGCGCAACACGTCCAGGATGGTCGCGCCCTCGGGCACCCGCAGCGCGGTCCCGTCCACCTCGACGTCGAGCAAGCGGCGTACGCCGCCCAACAGGACCGGGGCGTTACGACGCATCGGGGGTCTCCTGCTTCTGGCCGGTGGAGGACTGGGGTGTCTCCGACGTGTCTACCGCAGCCTCGTCGGCGTCGACACCGGGGATCAGCCCGAGCGCCAGGGCGGACTGCAGCGCGGCCGCCGCCGTCTGGCCGAGCCCGCAGATCGAGGCGTCCTTCATGACCAGCGACAGCTCGCCCAGCAACTCGATGTCGACGGCATGCGAGCCGTTGGAGGGGCCGGCACCGTTGTCCCGGCCGGCGCCGTTCGAGCGACCGCGGCCGATGCGGGCCAGCGCCTCCTCCTGACGGACGGTGCCCACCCGGCAGGGCACGCACTGCCCGCACGACTCGTCCCGGAAGAACGCGGCGATCCGGGTCAGGGTGTCGACCAGGTCCACGGTGTCGTCGAACAGCATGATCACGCCGGAGCCGAGGGAGGCCCCCACCTCGCGGGTGCCCTCGAAGGTCAGCGGCACATCGAACTGCTCCTCCGGGATGAAGGTTCCGGCGGCTCCGCCCAGCAGCACCGCCTGCAACGGTCGACCGTCGCGGACGCCGCCGGCCAACTCGATCATCTCGCGCAGCGTCGTACCGAACGGCACCTCGTAGACACCCGGCGACGTGACGTGACCGGACAGGCAGAACAGCTTGGTGCCGGTGGACTTCTCGGTGCCGATCGCGGCGTACTCCGGGCCGTTGGCCAGTACGACGTCCAGCACGTTGACCAGGGTCTCCACGTTGTTGATCAGCGTCGGCTTGCCGAACAGGCCGGCCACCGTGGGGAACGGCGGCTTGTTGCGGGGTTCGCCGCGGTAGCCCTCGATCGAGTTCATCAGCGCGGTCTCTTCCCCGCAGATGTAGGCGCCCGCCCCCCTGCGCAGCTCGATCTCGAAGCCGAACCCGCTGCCCATCAGGTCCGGGCCGAGCAGGCCGCGGGCCCTGGCCTGCTCGATGGCACCGGCCAGCCGGGCGGTCGCCAGCGGGTACTCGCCGCGGATGTAGAGGTAGCCCCGCTCGCAGCCGCCGGCGTACCCGGCGATGGTCATGGCCTCGATCAGCGCGAACGGGTCCTCCTCCATCAGGACCCGGTCCTTGAAGGTCCCGGGCTCGGACTCGTCGGCGTTGCAGATCAGGTAGTGCGGGCGGGCCGGGGCGCTGGCCACCGCCGACCACTTCATGCCGGTCGGGAAGGCGGCGCCGCCGCGGCCCATCAGCTTGGAGTCGGTGACCTCGCGGATGACGCCGGCCGGACCGAGCTCCAGCGCCCGGCGCAGCGCCGCGTAACCGCCGAGGCGGCGGTAGTCGTCGAGGCTGTCGGGGTCGGCCAGGCCGACCCGGCGGAGCAGCCGCAGAGCGGGATCGCGGGGTTCGGCGGTCTGCGGCGTCGACGACCGCGGCCCGTCGGTGAACCAGCCCTCGCCGGCAAGAACCTGTCCCACCACCCGCGCGTCCGCGGGGGCGAGGGCGAAATCCGCTCGCGGCAGCCCCGAGGTTTCGGCCAGCTGGAACATCACGGCCGGTGCGCGTTCGCAGAGCCCGAGGCACGGGCTGCGCACCCAGGTGGTCTCGCCGTGCACCTCCCTTTCGGGGCCGAGCTGCTCGATCAGCGCGGTGGCGCCGCCGATCCGGCAGGCGATGTCGTCGCAGACGTGCGCCACCGTGGCCGGCCGGGGCTGCACGGAGAACATCGCGTAGAACGTCGCGACGCCGTAGACCTCCGCCGGGGGAATGGTCAGCCGGCGGGCGACGTAGGTCATCGCTCCCTCGCTGAGCCAGCCGATCCGCTTCTGGACCGCGTGCAGGATCGGGAGCAGCAGATGACGCTGCTCGCGGACCTGGCGACCGGCGTAGCTGACCCGGCTGTCCTCGGCGTCCCTGCGGTCACCGCCCTCCCAGCGGGTCGCCGGGAGCCCGAGCTGGGCGTCGACGGAGGCCCGTTCCTCCGCCGTCGCCTCGGCGTGCGCCAGGTACAGGTCCATCCGCGCCTAGCCGCGATCCATCTCGGCAGTGAATCGATCTACCCGGATGGCCGCCGCCTTGAACTCCGACGTACCGGACTTGGGGTCCCAGCTCTCGTTGGTCAGCAGGTTGACGTCGACCTCGCCGCTGGCGTGCGGGGTCATCCAGGTCAGTCCGGGCCGCAGCGCCGGATCGATCCGCAGCGGAGCGGGGACGGCACCGCGACGTGAGCTGACCAGCACCCGGTCGCCGTCGGCGAGGCCGAGCCGCTCGGCGTCCTCCGGGGACATCCGCAGGCTCTCGGGCTCCCACAGCGGAGAGCTGTAGCCATCGGTCTGTACGCCGGTGTTGTAGGAGTCCAGCCGGCGCACAGTGGTCATCCGCAGCGGGAACTCCTCGGTCAGGGTGTCGATCGGGGGCAGCCACTCGCAGGCGTGGAACGGCGCCGGCGGGCCGACCAGCGGATCCTGCCAGAGCCGCTCGTGCAGCAGCTTGCTGCCCGGGTGGTTCTCGTCGGGGCACGGCCACTGGATGCCGCCGAGCTCCTCCAGCCGCGGGTAACTCATCCCGCGGTGCATCTCCGACAGGCTGCGCAGCTCGTCCCAGGCCTGCTCGGACGTCGGCTCGCCCCAGTCGTGACCGAGCCGCTGGGCCAGCGCGGCGATGATCTTGCCGTCGGACCAGGCCTGGCCCGGTGGGTCGATCGCCTTGCGGGTGCGCTGCACCCGCCGCTCGCTGTTGGTCACGGTGCCTTCGGCCTCGCACCAGTCGGCGGCGGCGGGGAAGACGACGTCGGCGTACTCGGCGGTCTTGGTGAGGAAGATGTCCTGCACCACCAGGTGGTCCAGGCCGTCGAGCAGCTTGCGGCAGTGTGCGACGTCGGCCTCGGACTCGGCCGGGTTCTCCCCCATGATGTACGCCGCCCGCAGCTCGCCGCGGTCCATCGCCTCGAACATCTGCGAGAGGTGCCAGCCGCGTTCCTTGGGCAGCGTGACTCCCCAGGCCTGCTCGTAGCGGGCCCGCTCGACGTCGTCCTCGATGTCCTTGAACCCGGGCAGCTTGTTGGGGATGGCGCCCATGTCGCCGCCGCCCTGGACGTTGTTCTGCCCGCGCAACGGGTTCAGTCCGCTGCCGTAGCGGCCGACATGACCGGTAAGCAGGGCGAGGTTGATCAGCGACAGCACGTTGTCCACACCGGTGTGGTGCTCGGTGATGCCCAGCGTCCAGCAGATCTGGGCCCGGTCGGCTTCGGCGTACCGGTGGGCCAGTTCCTTGATCGCCGCGGCCGGTACGCCGGTGATCCGCTCGGTCTCGGCCAGGGTGAAGGGCTCGACGGTCTTCTCGTAGAGCTCGATGTTCATCGTGGAGTGCTCGATGAACGACCGGTTCTCCAGGCCCGCGGCCAGGATCTCGCGCCCAAGGCCGTTGGCCAGCGCGATGTCGGTGCCGACGTCGATGCCGAGCCACACGTCGGCCCACTCCGCGCTGGCCGTACGCCGCGGGTCCACGGCGTAGAGCCGGGCCCCGTTGTGCACGCCCTTGAGCACGTGGTGGAAGAAGATCGGGTGCGCGTTGCGGGCGTTGGAGCCCCACAGCACGATCAGATCGGTGTGCTCGATGTCCTCGTAGGAACTGGTGCCACCACCGGCACCGAACGCTGCCGCCAGACCGACGACGCTAGGAGCGTGTCAAGTTCGGTTGCAGGAGTCGATGTTGTTCGACCCGATGACCGAGCGGACGAACTTCTGAGCCAGGAAGTTGGTCTCGTTGGAGGCCTTGGAGCAGCTGAACATCCCGAAGCCCTTGGAGCCCTGCTGGTCCCGGACCTTGTCGAAGCCGGCCGCGGCGCGGTCCAGCGCCTCGTCCCAGGTCGCCGGGCGGAGCGTGCCGCCCTCGCGGACCAATGGCTGGGTCAGTCGCGGCTTGGGTGTTCCGCCGCCCCGGCGGGCCGGCCCCTTGCGCGCCTTGCGGCTGTCTGTCGCGGTCATCGTGGCTCACCTCGGCTGGATCTGCAGGAACTCAGGGTGGTGCACCCGAGCCTAGCCGGGCTGCGCAGGTAGGCGCTGCCGGCGACCTGCGATTCGGCGGTCACCACCCGGCACCGAAGCAGACGAACGGTGCCGGGTGGTCGTCTCCGCACGTGGTCATGGCTCGGGCCAGGGCCACCGCCGGCATGTTGCCCGCGGCCAGTTCTCGGTGCAGCGCGGCCAGCACGTCGCAGGCCGCGCTGTCGTTCACACGTGCCACGGCCGAGATCACCGAGCTGGCACCCGAGTGCAGCCAGGCAGCGGTCATCCCGAGCGTTTCGTCGCCCCACCGCACCGTCGACAGGCCCAGTTCGCAGGCGGACAGCAGCACGTGCCGCGGCAGGCGGGACAGCACCGCCACGTCATGCCCGAACCACAGCCCGTCGGCGAGTTGGAGGCTGGAGAACAGCGGGTTCTCGTTGTCGTGATTGCCGTGCGCGGCGATGTGCAACAGATCGACCTCCTCGGCGAGGCGGGCCACCCCGCTCGTACCCGCCGATTCGCCGCCCACGTGCCGCACGCTCGGCCAGGCGGCCGCAGCCAGGTCCATCTCCTCCTCGGCCCGGGTCACCATCGGGCCGGCCACCAGACCGACCCGTTCGACAGCCGCGCCGGTCCGGCTGGCAGCCCACGACGAGAGGGATCGAGCGACCGTGACAGCGCGCCCGCGGAGCCTCGGGAGCAAAGTCCAGGGCACCGAAGCCAGCGCACCTGCAGGGACCAGCAACACCGGGCCAGAGCCGGTCCGCTCCGCGATGGGTTCCCACAACAGCTCGGTCATGGCAGCCAGGGAGGCGGCCAAGCAGGCACGGATGACCGCGGCGAGCTCGAGTGGCGCGGTGGTGACCGCGGCGGCGTCGAGGTCGGCGCGCGTTCGGTGCACGAGGTCGGCGGCGTCGTCGGCGTCCCCGAGTGGCTGCAGCCAGGCTTCGGTGGGCGTGACCACCAAGGCGTGCACGAGGTCGTGCGAGAACAGGTGAGTGACCAGGCAGCCACCGACGACGGCCAGCCCGTCCTGGATGCGGTCCAGGGGCACCTCGTCGGTGACCACTCCGGAGCCCTGGTTGTGCCAGGAGTGCCGGCGGATCGCCTCCTCCAGCCGGCGCCGGTCCCGCGACAGGTGCGGGTCGCGTCCCTCCCTGGCGGCCAACGCCGCTCGCACCTGTCGCAGTTCTTCGAGCAAGCCCCGCGCCCGCTGGTCATCGGGTGGTTGCACGGGGGGCAGTCGCGATACCAAGGCGTGGGCGCGCTGGACCCAGCTGAGAACGAGCTCCGGCCGACCCACCTGCACGGCTAGGTCCAGGGCCTGACGCGCCAGTTGCCGGCCGTGGCCGGACAAGCCGGTCTGCAGGTCCAGCCCGCCGAAGGAGGCCTGCCACCGTCGGAGCTCGTCCAGGCCGTGGGTGGCCGCCGCGAACACCGCACGTCGGTCGCCGGCTGCGGCAGCCGCTTCGGCCCGCACGCTGTGGCTCAGCAACCTCGTCGGAATGGGCGCTGTACGGGGGATCGGATGGCCGCGGAGCATCCGTCGCGCCTCGGCCGGATGACCTGCCGCGGTCAGGGCTCGGGCAGCGACCAAGATGGCCTCGCGCGCTTCCTCACGCAGCCCACGGTCGGTCAGCTCGGCAGCCAGCCGCACCGCCGCCAGGTGACAGCGGCTGGGCGTCTTCGCAGCCGCCGCCCGAGCGCCGAGCCGAACGAGTTCGGCGCGCAATGCCCACGAGTCGCTGCCACGTCGGACGAAGCGCCGGTGCGCCTGCCGAGCCAGTCGCTCGGCCGCGGTGGTGTCTGCTCGGGCCAGCGCAAGCCCCGCACGGGCCAGCTCAGTCTCGGCCTGGTCCTGCCGGGAGTTACCGGACCCGAAGGCTTCGGCAGCCTTCGCGAGGTCGGCATCGGCCTCGGTGAGCAGCCCGGCAGCCACCAAGACCCTGGCGCGGTCGAGCCGGCTGGCCGCCGACAGCGCCGGCGACGCCGACTCCAGGAGCGGCCGCGCCTCGTCGATCCGATCCAGGGCCGAGGGCAGGTCGCCGGCCAACAGATCGACGCAGCCCAAGTTGTTCATCGCCTTCGCGCGGGTCACGTCGAGGCCGGCCTGCTCGGCCAGTGAGACGGCCATTTCGAAGTCCGCTCGAGCCTGGGCCAAGGCGCGACGCTGGTAGTGGACGACTCCTCGATTGAGCGCCGCTCGCGCAAGCTCGGTCGGGTCGTCCCGGTCGAGCAGCGCCAACGTCACGTCGAAGGACTGCAACGCCTCGGTCTCCCGGCCGGCGCGGGACATCAGCAGTGCGCGCTGGCCGGCGATCAAGCCGCGGACACCGTTCGGCAGCCCGGGCACCTCTGCGGTGGTCAGCAGCCGGAGCCCTTCGTCAACGTGGCCGCGCTCGGCTTCCTGGAAGGCCAAGGCCAGCAGGATTCGTGCGTTCAGTTCCGGCTCTTCACACCGCCCCAGCGCCAGCCTGAGCTGGCGGCGGGCCTGGCCGTGCCGGCCCTTGGCAGCGGCCGCGACCCCTTCCCTGTGAAGCTCGGCTGCCGTCAGCACCGCACCATCATGCACCGCGAATTGCTGCTCACTCTGAGCTGAGCGGTCAGCCGAGGATCGTCGAGCCTAGCGCCGGAACGTCTCCCCGCGGGGCATCCCCGAAGGGCGGGCCGCCGACCCCGCAGTGGAGTTCGGCGTGCGGCCGCGGCTCGGGGCCTGGCTTGTTGTCGTGTGGCTCGGAGATCGGGTGCGGGACTGTCCCGGGCGGCCTCGACGGGCGGATCGGCGGGGTCGGTTTCTGCTCGGGCTTCGGCTTCGGCTCAGCGTCCGTGTCGTCGGCTGCACTCGGCACGGAGGGGACGTTGATGAGCGGTCGGGGTGCGACGTGCACCGTCTCGAGCACCCGCGGGACGGTGCCCGTTGTTGTCGTGTTGCCCGAAGACGCCACGGATCCCCCTCGCGAACGGACTGAACGAACCGAATCAGATCTCTATGCTCGGCGTGACGTAGGACCTCGCGCCGACGGCCTCGTGCGGTGTGAGCACTAGCCGGGTGAGACCGGCGGGGACGTCCTCGGCCACGAACCGGCCGAGGGTGTCGACCCGTGACTCACACGTTCCCTCCGCGTGGTGGACGGTCAGCTGCATCGGTGTGCTGGGAGTCAGCCAGCCGTCCAGCCGGCGGCGTCCGCCGTCGTGCACGCTGACCCGGATCATGACCGTGAGCGACGGCCCGGCGAAGGTCATCGTGTCCAAGGTGACGTGGGCGGCCCGCACGGTGGTCGAGTGATCGGCTCCGGCCACACGTAGTAGTAGCTCGACATCCAGATCGACGTCGTCGGCGGTCAGGGCGAAGAGCACCCGCCCGGGCAGGTCCGGGGGCATCGGGTCGATCATGTCCCACAGGTGCCGTAGGTCGCGCAAGGTCTCGGCGTCACCGGCGTCACCGACGGGACGGCTCATCATCGCCTCTCCTCGGTCGCGGCCAGTAGTCTGCGCAGCTTGGCCAGGCATCGACCGCGGGTGGGGCCGATGCTCCCGACCGAGAGACCGAGCAGGCCCGCCAAGTTGGCGTAGTCCGGCCTGGGGTCAAAGGCGATCACGCGCAGCAGGTGCTGACAACGCGGGTCGAGCTTGCCGACGCTGGCCCACAGCGCTCGCTGCGCCTGCCCGTGGAGCACCTCGGTCTCGGTGCTGCTGGTCACCGGCAGGTGTCCGTCGAGCTCCGCGTCGTCCGTCGGATGGGCGCGGTCCTCGCGCCGCGCCACGTTCCACGCCTCCCGGCGAGTGGTCATCGTCAGCCAGGCCAGAACGGCCTGCTCGTCCCGCACCTGATCTGACTTGGCGAGCAAGGTCAGCCATGTGGTCTGGACGACGTCCTCAGCGCTGGCCCGGTCCAGACCGTAGGAGCGGGCGATCTGCCACAGACCCGGGCTGATGGCGCGGACCATCGTGTCCAGCATCGAGCGGTCACCAGCGCGCCACGCGCGGAAGCAGCGCGCCGCCACCTCCCACGGGCGGTCCTCGACGGGCCAGGACAGGTCGGCCGCGAGGTCGTCCTGGGATCGCCCCACTGCACCCCCACCCCTCGCGTCATCCGCCGATGTGCACCGGCGCTCACAGCATCAGGAGCGCGCCGGGTCCGCCGGTGATACGTCGTACCGGAGAACTTCTCGAGTTCATGTATCAAACCGAGATCAAGTTGCTCCTACACCCATCGTCACCCGCCTCGCGAGTCGGGGGCCGCAACCGCGGGGGAGGACGACGTGTGGGGCGCCGGACCTCGGGGGCCGGCGCCCTGCTTCGTCCCTGCTTCGTCCAGGCATCCCTTGACCCGAGGGAACCGAGTGCGCCCGTCCAGGCTCAGGGCAGAGCGCTGCCCGCGACCCACTGCTCCCACGGGACCGTCCAGTCGTAGATGTCGCCGTCGGCCGGTCCGAGGGGCACCGGAGCGCCCACCACCTCGACGACGTCGCCGATCTGGGAGAAGTCGAAGAACCAGGCGGCGTCCGCGGGTGAGGCGTTGATGCACCCGTGAGAGACGTTCCGCACGCCTTGGTCGGCGACCGACCACGGAGCCGAGTGCACGAACTCCCCGTTGTTCGAGATCCGGGTGGCGTACTCGACCTCGGTGACGTAGCCGCCGGCATCCAGGGCCAGGCCGTACGTCGTGGAGTCCATGGTCTTCTCGCGGTTCTTGTCGATCACCACGTGGGCGCCGCTGCGCGTCTCGAACCCGCCCTCGGTGCGGCCCATGGACACCGGGATGGTGCGCACCAGCTGCGCGCCGTCGTAGACCTGCATCTGGTGGGTCTGCGCGTTGGCCACGCTGCGGTGGGCGGCACCGACGGCGAAACTTATAGTCCGGTCCGTCTCGCCCCAGGCGCCGCTGCCGAAGTCGACTCCGAACAGGTTGGTCTCGACGGTGACCTGGGTGCCCGCCTGCCAGTAGACCTTCGGCCGCCAGTGCACCTCGGTGTCGGACAGCCAGCTCCAGGAACCCTCCTGCGGCGGGGTCGAGGTGACGCTCAGGTGCCGCTGCACCTCGGCGCGGTCGGTTGCCGGCGCGTCGAGGTACACGCGGACGGGCAGGCCGATGCCGACCGTGGTCCCGTCCAGCGGTCCGATACTCGGGAAGACCAGCGTCTGCGGGTCGACGGTCGTGAACGTCGACTGGGTGGTCGTCCGTTGTCCGTCGCCGCCTTTGGCGGTGGCCCGGACGATGTAGGTCTGGGAGTAGGCCAGCAGCGCGGTGGACGTCCAGCCCGCGGCATCCGCGGTCAGCTCGCCGGCAAGCAGACCGCCAGCGGTGTCGGTGACCATCACCGACTGCAGCGCTCCACCCGACGCCGTCACGGCCACTTCGGCCGTGGGCAGGACAGCGGCGGTGGTGGCCACCGGATCGACGGTGATCTCCGGGGCCTGGCCCTGCGGCGTCGTGCTGCTGCCCGCGGCGGCGGCGTTCCCGTCGGACCGCTGGGTCGAGCCGGACGTGCAGCCGGTGAGTACGACGGCGCACGCCAGACCGGCGGTCAGGAGCACCCGAACGCCGCGCTGGTGCCGCCACCGCCGGGTCCTGCCGGGTCCCGAGGACGACCCCGTCCGCCGGCTCATCGCTGCCCCTTTCCGTCGCTGCCGCCCTATCCTCTCCCACCGGGACGACAGAACGGTGGCAGCCGCCGTGGGTGTCCCCCGCCGACCGCGAAGCTCGGGCCCCTCGCTGGTATCGTCACCAACCGCTGCCTCCCCCGGCAGCACCGGCGCCGCTAGCTCAACTGGCAGAGCAGCTGACTCTTAATCAGCGGGTTCGGGGTTCGAGTCCCTGGCGGCGCACCACGAGGAACCTGGTCAAGACCCAGTTCTTCTGTCTTAAGACTCTCGCAAATTAGCCCTTCGGGTCCGGCCCCACTATCCGTCGAAGCGCCGAACGGCCGCGTCGCTGCGTTGATCGTCGCGTCCGCAACGTGACGATCACAGGGCGGTGCCATCGTCTGCGGCGGGTGGGCACCGTATCCCCCGGATGATGGCGCCCACCGCTGCGACCTGATCAGCGGTGACCGCCCCGGCAGCGACCCTGACCGACGCCCAAGCCGACTCAATTCGGGTCTTCGCCGCTGAGGGTGGTTCGGTGACGCGCCGAGGGTTGCCGGTTCGCCTGACGGGGCGGTAGGGGGTGAGGGTTCGAGCACGGCTATCGCGTAGCCCGGTACAGGCACGCTGGTACCCACGGCTGGGACGAGCTGCCCACGGTCGCTCAGATCCGCCGGGCCCTCACCGTTCACGACCTTGCGTGCTGATGTCCCCCTCGACCAACCGTGCCGCGCCAACGTCCTGCTGGAGATCGCGAATGGCTGGCAGCCGGATGCCAGATTTATCAGGTGCCCACCTGACCTGGACCCCGTGGCCGTGGACAGGTCAGGTCGCTGATCTTTGTGGGTTCTCGGGGTGTCGGCGCCAGGTGGCGGCGACCTCGTGCGGGGTGCGGTAGCCGAGGCCGGAGTGCGGCCGGTGGTGGTAGGTGTCGATGTAGGCGGCGATCTCGGTCCTGGCCTGCGCGATGGATTCCCACTCGGCGCGCCAGGCGCAGCGCTTCTTGAACTGCCCGAACCAGGACTCGATGAAGGCCTGGGATTCGGGGTCGCGGTAGCCGCCGCGGCGATGGGCTACCCCGCGGGCGGACAGGTGACGCCGGAACCCGCGGCTGGTGAACTGGCTGCCGTTATCCGAGCCGAGGGTGAGCCGCCCAGCAGGCACCTTTCGGGCGGTGAGGCCGGCCTCCACGCAGGCGATAGCCTCCTGACTTCGGGTGCGCAGGTCGACCCGCCAGCAGGTGACCTCGCGGGAGCAGCAGTCGACGGCGACGTGTAGGTAGACCCAGCCGTGCGCGGCGGTCCACACCTTGGTCATGTCGATGTGCCACAGCTGGTCGGGTCGGGTGACCTGAAAGAACCCCGGCCGGCGCCGCCGATCCAGGTTCCGGGAGCGCTGCAGCAGCCGACTGATGGCCGCGCTCCGCTCGTTCCTGGCCTTTGCCTACGACTTCGTGGTCGGGGACGACTGGACCGTCGCCGTCGGCATCGTCGTGGCCCTCGCCCTCACCGCCGCCCTGACCGCGGCCGGCGTCACCGCCTGGTGGCTGCTGCCGCTGGCCCTGCCCGCGCTGCTGGCCGTGTCCCTGGCCCGCGCCATCCGTCACTCCCCCTAGGAGGCGATCACCTACAGTAGAGTAGGAGTCGATGACGACGGTACTCGCGGTCAACGTGTTCGACCCGCACTCTCTGCTGGCCGCCTTCGGCGCCCTCGGGGTCGGGGTGGTGCTGTTCGCCGAGACCGGACTGCTCATCGGGTTCCTAGCCGCTCGAGCGGCCCGGCTCGGGGGCCTTGTCCAGCCAGCCGACGGTGACGCGCTCCGGCAGGGTGAACCGTTCCAGCGGCACCATCGTGGTGGCGCTCGGCCCGCGGATCGACGCCACTGAACCATCGGCGTCGAACGTGTAGCGCAGCAGTTCACCGGGCGCGCCGTAACCCGAGCCGCCCGTCATCCGCAGCGTGGTGTCGTCCCACGATCTCCAGTTCCGGCACCGGCTCTCCCGGGTCGGCGAGCGCCGGGGCCATGAGGAACAACCGCCCACCGAGCAGTGCGATGTCGTTGACGGACCACAACGCGGCGAAGCGGCCGGTGAACCGCTCGGCCCCGTCCGGCGTGGGTACGGCGCCTTCACAGGCCCGGTCGATCAGCTTGACCATGCCCTGCGGGAGCCCCTCCGGGGGGCCGTCGATGGCGTTGGTCAGCACTGAGACGGCCAGGCCGGCCTCGGGGTCGAACGCCGAGCATGTCGCGTGACCCGGATAACCGCCGCCGTGCCCGATCAGGGTGCGCTCCCCCACCTTGGTGACCGACATCCCGAGCCCGTAGCGCTTGTCCGGTGTCTCGGTGGACCAGCCGCCGTGCTGCATCTGCCTCTTCGACGCGTCGCTGAGCAGCCGTTCGTCGCCGAGGCAGTGGGCGGCGAAGTACCGGACCAGGTCGGCGGCCGTGGAATAGCACCCGGTGGCCGCGGCCAGCGCCCGCGTGTCGACGTGCTCGATCGGGACCCGGTGCTCGGCGTAGGCGAGCGCGCTGTACCCCGTCGCGTAGTCCGCCACCCGGGCCGGGTCGTACTCGGTCCCGGTGTCGGCCAGCCCCAGCGGTGCGACGACCGACTCGCGTACGACGTCGGCGTACGACCGCCCGGTCGCCCCCTCGATCGCCAGGCCGAGCAGGCCGTAGCCGATGTTGGAGTACTTGAACCGCTCGTTGCGCTGCAGGATCAGTGACTCCCCGTCCGCGACCAGAGTGGCGAGCCCATCCGGGCCGGGAAACGGGCCGCCCAGCTGCCAGAAGTCGCCGTCGAAGCCGTCGCGGACGAGGCCGGAGGTGTGCTGCAGCAGCTCT
>JAABUS010007328.1_pt1 | contig 12755 bp, 1 predicted proteins | sample 5560161 | NCBI WGS metagenome assembly JAABUS01 (sample SAMN10711885, study PRJNA513376) | rock metagenome | isolation source: Antarctica rocks | place: Antarctica: Victoria Land, Trio Nunatak nord | collected 2016-01-04 | reverse complement strand
AATAAGAAATTTAATAGAAATTTCTTTTATATAATAATAGAATTAATTTTAATAAAATATTAGAAATTAAGAATTATATACTCTTTAGATAAAGGCTCTAATATTATTATATTTTAATTATAATATAAATAATTTCTTAACTATAATATCTATAATAATATTATTTTTATATTATATATAATTAGTAATCTTTAAATCGAGGCTCTATTTCTAATTAGTTTTTTTAATATAATATAATAATTATCTCTTTCTTTAAAAAATTTATATTAGAAATTTAATATAATTATTATTTTAAAAAAGTTCTTTGAAACCTATAAGAAAAAGAGAAAAAAAGATATTATAATAAATATTAATTCAACTATTTATATATTAAATAATAATATTACTTTATTTTAAATTTTCTAAATTTTAAATTATATAATTTTTAAATAAATAAAATATATATTGAAGAAAACTCTCTAAACTCTACGAAAAAATAAGAGAAAATATATTTCTACGAAACTTTTTAGCGATTTATATATATTATTTAAATTTCGTTTATTTCTAATATTTTAAATAAATAAATAAATTCTTATTAATTAATTATATTATATTTTAAATTAAATAATTTTTATCTAGAAATTAATTAAGATAATAAAGTTTATAAAATTACTAAATATTATAATTTATTAAACTAAGTTAATAATAACGAGTTATATATATTTTAAATATATAATTTAATTAAATTATAGAATTATATATTAATTAGAACTAAATTAGATTTTCTAAACTTATTTCTTATAGTATAGATAATTATTAGATTCTAGATATTAAATCGAATAATATTCTCGTTTTAATAACTTTTAATTTAATTCAATAACCTAGGAAGTTTTATTCTCGAGGAGATAATTATAAATAATAAATAATATATTATTTATACTTTTATTTATTGTATTTCTAAAATAATATTTAATTTATATCGAGTAATTATAGGAGATCTATAATCTCTCGATATTATATTATAATATCTTGATTTTTTAATAATTCTATAAAGTTATATATTTATTTATTCTAGTTATAAAGTATAAATAAAATAAATAAAATAAATCTTTTTCTAATAAGTCTTTATAACTTCTCGATAATAAAAATATAATACTCTCTAAATATTTCTTAAACAAGTATAGTTGAGAGATATAATTATTTTCTAATAAATAATTAAGAGATAATAAATTTAAATAATAGAAATTCTATTTATTTTCGAATAAAATTCGATTTCAAAAATTAATTATTAATTATTAATTATCGAGGCTTTAATATAATCGTGATTTCAAAATATATAATTAAGTATATTAATTATATAGAATATTTCGAGATTAATATAAATTTTATTTTACTTAGATTTTTAAAATTTATTATATATATTAAAGATAGAGAATTGAATATTTATATTATTAAATATTTAAATATTATAATATTTCTCTCTAGGAAGTCCTAGTTATATATAGAGTATTTATATTATTATAATTTTTATTCTTTTTTATACTCTCTCTCTATTCTTTATACTCTCTATTATATATATATATTATTATTACTATAATTATTATCTACTCTCTTCTCTTTCTTTTAACTTTTCTCTCTATATTATAAAGTAAATTAGTAGAGTAGAATATTTATAATATTATATTATACGTTAAAGAATAATTTTCGATAAATTTTATTTAAATTTATTATAATTAATTAATTTTCTAATTTCGACTATTTAAAATATAATTTATTTAATAATTTATTTATATATTATATAGAAGAAATATATTACTCTATAGGCGAAGAATATTAAATTATTAAAAATAATTATAAAAATATTAGGCGGGTAAATAAATATTAATAATTAAATAAAAAAGAGTTTCGTTAAAAGATAAAATCCTTATTAAAATATAATATAAAAATTAATATAATTTTATATATAAATAATATTAATTAGAAATTAATATATAAATAACTACGATTCGTCGTTCTAGGATATTATAATATATATTAATTATTTAAATCGAAAGTAATATAAAGATTAATTTATTTAATCGGGCTATTAAATCTTAATATATTTCAATTATATTATCGTTATTATAATAACTCTAAGAATATACGTAAGTAATTTATTACTAAGAATAATAATTAATATAATTTATAAAATATTATTAACGACTTTAAAGATATTTATTATTTATATTAATTATTATCCTAATTAATAAAGTATATATATATATATATATAAACTATATATAGGGTCAACTTTATTAAGAAAGGAGAAAAGAAATATTAAAAAATCCTTTCTTTTCTCTAAATTAAAAAAGAGAATAATTTTCGATTTATCTTTTCTTTATTTAATACGGTTATATTGATTTTGTTATATTAGATTAGTTCCTTGGCACCGAAGGCTACTTATTATTTTAATTTATTAATAACGAATACTTAATTAATTAATTAATTATTACTACTAAATATATACTATAACCTTATTAATTAGTAGTAATAGTAATTATATATTTTAATAAATACTATACTACGCCTACTAGACGTTCGATCTACTAATTATATAATAGTATTAGTGGTCGAATTAAAATTATTTAATAATATTTTTTTATCCGTACCCCGTCTCCTTTATTAATTCGTTTCGGTAGAATAGAATATAATTTATATAATAATTTTATTAGAATAGAATACTACCTCCTTCTTCTTTATTAAAATAAATAACTCTACTATACTAAAGTTTACTACGATAGTATTAAGATTATAAATACTATACTTCGGTATATTATACTTAGTTATCTAGTATAGTTATAGAAACTTTCCGCTATAACGTACTAATCTACTAAAGTAAATATTATTATAACTACGTCTTCGGTTTTAACGAATCTATTATATAATTCGCCTAGAACTATATTATATTTTTAATAAAATCGGTTAAATATCGACTTTCCCTAAAGGAGAGAAGCGCCGTTAAGATAATTTAAAATCGTATTAAGTTTAACCTTATTTAAGTCCTTATATATTACTATTTCTTATATAAAATCTATATACGGTTATTCGTTATATTTTATTTATTTATAAAAGTATTAAATATTCTATCTTTAAAGTCGAAAGAGTAAATAAGAATTAGTTCGTCTTTAATAAAAGTAAATTATAAAGAATTATTAATTTATTAACCCTTAACTTTCTTACTTTTATAAGATTATTATTATAATATCTAGTAATATCGCTAGTTGTGATACCGTAGTCTTAGTATTCTAGCTCGACGAATTTATATAATCGGGTTATACTTTCGCCGGCGAGGTCGACGATATTACTCGTTATATTATTAATTATTTTATTCGGCGGAATTTCCGGCCTATTTAACCCCTTCGTAGTTTTAATTCTCGAGAGTAACGAGTATAATTAAAATCTACTAAAGTACCGAGTTAATTAAGTAATTAAATTATTAATATTACTACTTTCTATATCGTTATAATACGTTTTTAAATTAATATTTAAGCGACTCGATAATTTTTTAAAGTACCGGTGTTAATTAGGAATATACCTCTTTCGTCCCCGCCGAGTTTTAGGTAAACGCCTTCTTCGTTATTATTATATTCGATATCGTTATTAGGAAATTTTATTAAATAAACCTCTATAGAAGAAATAATTTATTAGAGACCCCTCGGATTTAATTAATAACCGTAATAGTCCTCGATTATAGCGAACGCGGGTTTTAATAAAATATAACTAGTAAAATTATATAATTTTATCGTAAATTTTATAATAGTATCTTTAATAGGCTTTTTTAAACTATTAAAACTCTAGAGTCTATAAAGTCCTTAAGGCGATAATACTACTTTATCGAAATAAAATATAATTAACCTCGGATTCTTCGACCCTATATATAATAGTAAATTTATTAATATAAAGTCTAGTCTCGAGTATACTAATAAAAAAACTTATTTCTACGATATATATTTATTTATCGAGCGAGTTAAGGACTTAATAATTATTAAAGATATTATAATATATAAGAATCTCTAGATTTATCTCCGCGGTATTATTTTAAAATAATATACCGCTAAGTTTTTAAACGTTAAAAAGAGATTATCGAAATATAATATTATTAATATTAATATTATAGAATAGACCTAGTTATTAACGGGAAGGTTTAAAGAGATTTTAAATATAATTATCGATATTATCTTTAAAGAATATTATTCTATTAGAGATACTAGTAACCGTCGTAAACCGCGTGAATATATATAAAAGATTTTAAAGTTTATTAAAGATACGGGAATATCGCTATTATAAAATTAATTTAATATTATTTATAACGGAATTAATTTCGAATTACGGCGTGATATTAAGAGGCCCGATAATAATATTATTATTAATAACTTTCTAACGAGCCTCGATAACTATAAATATAAATAGTAGGCTTTAATATCTAGAAAGTTAAATAAATATAATCGATCGGTTCTACCGAACTATAATAATAATAATAGTAATTACGGATAGCGTTAGCCTTAGTAATATAATTAATATTAAAACTTTCGTTAATTTTTTATTTCTTATTATCTTACCGAAGGTTTTAGATCTTTATATAACGGTCCGCCTCTTTATAAAAGTAATAATACTTCCTACGGAAGTAATTTATATAAGTTATTTTCTTTTTCTTCTTCGTCCTTCTAACTATAATAAAGTAATATTAATTAATAATAATAATAGTAGAATCTTAACCGCCTATAACCTCCTAGAAAATAGTTATAAATAATAAACGGAAATTTAAATCCGTTATTTAAATAAAAGATATTCTTTTTTAAATATTAAGATTAAGGCTCCGGAGTAAAAAAAAACTTTAATAAAAATTCTTTTAAGAAACCCTTTTCGATTTAAAGGGCCTATTATATTAAAGACTAAAAAACTATTAAAGACGTTAGTTATAACGAAGATTAATTAATAAAATTCTTCTATTAAACCGAAAGCCTTTATAACGAAAGTTAAGGAAATTATTATAATAATTAAGAAAATACTTTTTATTAAAATACGACGTAGGTTAGTAAATACTTTAGTAATACCGTCGATTTAAAATAACCTTATAATAAAATAATTAATAATCTTTTCGTCGGTTAATATATTATTAAAGTAGTCGATATAACTAGTAAAGTAATATATTATTTATATAAATAATCCTTCTTTTTAAATAATAAATTATATATATATATCCGGTTTTACCGAAATCCTATTTTATTAAAGTCTACTATATTTTCCGCTTTAACGAATTCCGCTTTATTAATTTCCGCTCTATTAAATATTACTTTCTCGGCGAAGTAGATTATTAAATCGATATCTATTAATAAACCTACCCGCGGCTATATATTTCGTAGTTATTTCTATACTACTATTAAAGTCTCCGTAGAATTAAATAATTAACTCTACGAATTTTACTTCGATATTAAATATATTATAAACCTTATAAACCGGTAGTTTCTTATAAAGTTTATAGAATTTAATTTATAAATTAAGGTCCGTAAAATACCTACTATTATAAAAGTCCGTGGTTTAAGGTCGAATAATTACGATATTAATAAATTCATTATTATCTTTATATATATTTTTAATAAAGATAATAAGATCGGTTTAATTACTAGGGAACTATATATCGTCGATAATTTATCTATTAAGATTCTAATAAATATCGATATTATAAAGTTAAAAAGTATTATAATTAATATTAGTAGAGATCTCGTTATTATTATATTTTATAGTAACTTCTAAATCCTTATTTTTATAATTACGAAAAGTACTAAAATAAATATAATTATAATTAATAAATTCCGCTATATTATACTAGTATATTTAGATATAGTTATTATAATTAAATCTATAAAATCGGATTTACCCTAGGATTGTAATTTACTATTTAAACTTTCTTAGTTTAATATATTAATAATAACCGCGTATATTATTAACTACGATATAAATAGAATTATAATTCGGAATAATACTAATTTATTAATAATTATTAACCGATATACTAGACTAGGGAAAGTTATTAAATACGAAGTAATTAAATATTTTTAAGTTAATACTTTATATACTAATTTAGCTATAAGGTTACCGAAGATTTTAATATCGAAATTTTTAATTAAATCCTACTTTACGGCTAGACTAGTTATAATAATAATTTTTAATATAATAATAACTCCCCGTATATTTAATTCGATAGTATCGAATATTATTTATCCGAGTTTTATAATTTCTAATTTAACGTTTACTCTATTAAATTTATTTACTTTATAAGAGGTTTTCGTAACACCGAAGTAAATATTACTAAAATCTTCGGTAGTACCGAATATTTTATCTTAATTAAAAATACTATACTCTATAAATATTATAATTTACGGGAACGATACTTCCGCTTTTATAATTACCGACATCGTCGATTCGTTTCTAAATTTATAGAAAGATACTAGGAATATAACGAATATCCTAGAATCCGAATAAATAAAGATTCCTTTTATTAATAACTAGAAAGAGTTTTATAAAGCCGGTTAAACTCGTATTTATCCGTTAAAGAAATATAATAAAGAGGTTATTAATAATATTTTTAATAAACTATATTAATAGGGCCGAATAAAATAAATTATTAAAACGATACTATTTTCTTTCTTTTATTTCGTTATATAGAAAGATACCGCCTCCGGTTTTAAAAAATATATAATTATTAATATTAAGGCCCTTAATAAAATTATAATATTAAATATATATCTAGTCTTTATTTAAACTAAGATCTTAATACTTTTATTAAATATTATATATATTTCGACTATTAATATAGTAGCCTTTTTCTATTAATAGTAGGTAAAGCGATATTATCGATATTATTTTATAGTAGTAATATACCGTAGTTAAGAAACTTTTAATATATTAATAATAAAGTACCGAAACTCTCCGGCCTATATTTAATATATAATTAACTATATATTTCGGTTATACCGAAAATTCTACTATATATATATACGTTTCGGATTAGTATAGGGATCTCTAAAGGGAATACTAGTATAAAATAAGGTAAAATAAAGCGTAGAGTAGAGTAAGGATCTTTTAAAAATCCCTATTATATTAAGACGGATTTCTAATAATTATTCTAATAACGCTACTACCTTTATAAATATATATATTTATAACTACTACTATTACTACTACCCCTATAAATATATATATTTATAGTATATACTCATAGCTACTACTACTTTTATAGATATATATATTTATAGTTACTACTACCCCTATAAATATATATATTTATAGTATATACTCATGGCTACTACTGCCCCTATAGATATATATACTTATAACTATTATTACTTTTATAAATATGTGTATTTATAGCTACTACTACTACTACTATTTTTATAAATATATATATTTATAACTACTACTACTGCTACTACCTTTATAGATATATATATTTATAACTACTATTACCCCTATAGATACGCGTATTTATAACTACTATTATTTTTATAAATATATATACTCATGGCTGCTACTACCTCTATAGATATATATATTTATAACTACTACTACCCCTATTATAGATTAATAATAAGATATATTATAAATTATATTATAGAGAGACGATTATTATAATAATTATTATAATTAATATTTATTATTATTCTTTACTCTTTATCTTTCAACTAATTTTGAATCGAAATATTCTTTAGAATAAAATATTAAGTTTAAAGAAAAACGTTAATATTAAAATATATTAATAAATATTTAAAAAGGGTTAAATTTAGATTTAAAATTAAACTATTATTTAAATATCCCCTTAATTTTAAAATAAACGAATTAAACTACGTCTTTAATAAAACTTTCGGTTATATTTAACTTTAGGCTAATAATAGTTTTAATTTTAATATTAATTTGAATAATTATTAAGTCCGAGTGTTTATTTTATAAATATATATATCTATAGGGGTAGTAGTAGTTATAAATATATATATATTTATAAGAGTAGTAATAACTATAAATACGTATATCTATAAAAATAGTAGTAGTTATAAATATATATATTTATAAAAATAGTAGTAGTTATAAGTATATATATCTATAGAGGTAGTAGTAACTATAAGTGCGCGCTATAAATACGTATATTTATAGGGGCAGTAGTAGTAGTAGTAGTTATAAATATATATATCTATAAGGGTAATAATAACTATAAATATATATATCTATAAAGGTAGTAATAGTAGTAGTAGTTATAAATATACATATTTATAAGGGTAGTAGTAACTATAAGTACGCGTATAGAGTTATTATAATAATTACTAGAAATTCGTCTTAACGTAGTAGAGATTCTTTAATAAAATTTTACTTTACTCTACTTTATTTTAAACCCTACACTAATAGATCCTTATATTAGGTTGGGGTAGGGATTATATTTTAATCTCTACTCTACTCTACGTTAATCCGAAGCGTATATATATATCGATAATATCGTTATCTTTTCTACTTCGTTAGTAGAGTACGTCGAATACTTAATATTAATATTCCAAGTTCTATTAGATATAAATATTTATATTTTTATTAAGAAATCCTTCTTTAATTATCCTTCCGTATAATTATTAAATTAATATATCGACACTTTAGGCCTTATTATAACTAAGAATAAATTAATAATTATACGGAATCTTTAATTTCCCCGAATATTATAGATACTAGAGTAGTACCTCGGAATAATAAATTACCTAAAATAATATATTTCGTATTACGCGGTAATAATTAAGCCTCTATAAAACCGTAAAATATTATTAAATCAATATTATCGAAATTTATAGGGTAAGAGTATACGGGGTAATACTCGTAAATTTATAATAAAAAGAACTCTCGTCGATATATTTATACCGACGGAGTTTAATATTTATAAATATTTATAAAAGCTCTTCGCTAGTCCTATTATACTATATTATATTAATTTAAAGAGACTATTATTTATTAATCTAGATACTAGTAAAGAGTAGGGATTCGGTATATATATATATTATATTAAAAATAATAATATTACGGAAGTACCGAAGTAGAAGTTTTTATAACTTATTCTCTTCTTATTAAAATAATTAATATCTATTAAAATAAAGTACTAGTTTATTAAACTAAAGATAACTAGTATTATTTAGGTTATAAAGAAGATTCGATATTTTATTAAAGTAACTAGTAATATTATAATTATTTATACCGACTATACCTCTACTATAAATATAATACGGTAGATTTCTATAAATACTACCTCTATTAAGAAACTAAATCTTAGATTAATCCGTATATCCGAATATTTATAGAGGTTTCGAATTAAATTAAAGTATAAATTTAATAAAACGAATATCGTCCTAAATACTCTATTATACTTTACTAGTTATTTATACCGCCTAGAAATAAACGAGTTAATTTTTAATATATTATTAGTTTTTCTAGTTAATATTATCGCCGTTAACGACGATTTTAAAGGCCGTATATATAGTAGTTACGAAGTAGAAATACACTAGGTTAGGATTATAATTATAATAACAAGGAATATTATACTCGGTAAAAATACGACTAAACTATTATATAAACTTATTAACGGTTTACTCTACTTTAATGATATTGAATATAAATATAGACTTCGCCTATATTTACCGACCGCTCTAGAATATAAGATATTTTAGAAAATATATAATAATATAGGGTACCTTAACTACGTTAAGACCTATAAAAAACTCGTAAATAATATTTATATATTTAATATATTAACGAAATTATATAAATATCTTAGATACTACCTCTATTATTAACTATATTAAATATTAAAGTATTAATTATATAGATTGTTATAACCGATCTATTTATTTACTAGGCCGTTTTATATAATAATTATTAACTTTATTCTAGTATTATTAAAGGCTTCTATAAAGGAGGATTACGTTATATTTATTATATATAAATTTAGTAAAATAGTAATATTAATTACGGGCCAAACGGACTAGAGCGGGTCTTAATAAATTTATTTATTATTAACTCGATTACTCCTATTAAATTAAAGTCTACTAACCGTTATTATTTTTAATCGAGACTATCGGTTCGTTAATTAACTATAGAAATAAATTATAAATAAATTTAAAATCGATATATTATATTTAACTACCTATTACCTTTAAATTAATAATTAATTTAAAAAAGTTAAATAAAGTTATCGAGATTATATTATATTATTTCCTTTTTATAATTAACTGTAATAAGTAATTAATAGTACTACCGTAGTTATCCGCGGTGTTAAATAATTCTATTAAATATAGTAACACGCGCCTAGTATTAATAAAGGTCCTATACGACTTTAAGATTAAGAAATTATTAAATTTACTACGAATCGATAATCTTAACTTTAATAATTTTAAGATAGTTAATATTTTAATTATTTTTATAAAAGTTTTTAGGGATATTAAATCCCTTAACCTAGGAATATATTATAATATTATAAAAACTTTCCGAGGAGATATATTCCCTACTACCGTCTACCGCCTTAAATATATTAATATTTAAAATATTATTACCTTTTCTTTAATCTATATAAAAGAATAATATGATATTTACTATAAATTAATATTCTTTAAAGTCGGTGATTTAGTATATTTATATTTATACCGCGGATATTAAATAACTAGTATACTCTCGAAGAAAATAAAGTAATAATTTATAGGCCCGTTCGAGGTTATTAAAAAGATCGGGAGGTTAACGTACCGCCTAAAACTACCCCCTACTATAATTATTTATAATATAATTTTAATAGTTTACCTCGAATTAATAATAGTACTTAACGCGGATCCCTATAGAAAATACACTATAATACCGTTACTAATTATCGTCGATAACGAGGACGAATAAAAGATAGAAAAACTATTACGTAAATAATAACGTCGATTTAAAAGGGCGAAGAATACTACTTTATAATATTTAATTCGTTAAAAGGGTTATAAGCCCGAAGACGATAAATAAATATTTATAAAGTAATTATAATATATATTTAGTATTATTAAGGAGTATAAGGAGGTTTACGACTAATTTATTAATATAATATAAATAATTATTCGGTTTAAACGAAGTTATCTACTATAATAATTTCGGTTTAATAGAATTCTCTTTCTACTAGCGCTTCCTTATATCCTATTATATAGTTATATTATCGGGGCGATAGCTTTATTTATTTAATAGTAATTAATATAGTTATATTAATTTTATTATACTAGGTTAGTTCCTTGACACCGAAGGTTATTTATTATTCTAGTTCGTTAACAACGAATACCTAGTTAATTAATTAATTATTACTATTAAATATATATTATAATCTTATTACTATCCTTCCTATTTCTTTAAAAAAAGAGAAAAGAAAATAATTCCTACTTTATTCTATAACGTAGTTATAAATATACTTTATATTTATAAAGAACCCGATATAAATAGTAATAAACGTAATAATAAATTAATTATAAAAGTATAAATAAAAATTATAATAGAGTATATATAGTCTATTACTACTTCCTGATAATTTATATATATATATATAAGTATTTTATTATTAATAATATAATTAATTTTTATCTCTATATAGAATTTATTACTTTATATATATATAATTTATTACTATATTTATATATAAATAATATATAATTAATATAAAGAAGTTAATTGAAAATTAATAAAATATTTAATATATTTTAATTATTCTCTTAATCGTTTTAATCTTTATACTATTTAATAGAGTATATATATTACGACCGTAATCGTCTTTATATAATATATATTTAATAAATTATATATTATTATATTAAATCGAGTCTAGTATATTATTACTACTTTAATATTCTTGAATATCTTTATATAAAGAACTCTTACTTTACTCTTTATTTCGTTATTTTATTTAATATATTTATAGTAAAATCGTTTTTATACTAGTTCTAGTAGTAGGTTATATTTAAATATAATAAAAAAATATAAATATATATATAGATTATATATAAGAGTAGTAATAAACTATATATATATATATCGAGATAATAATAAAATATTTATATATATATAAATTATATATAAAGTAAATAATAAAGTATATATATATATAACCCTGACTTCGTTTACTAATATTTAAATAGCGAATTTAAATTATATAAAAGATATAAAATAATTACGAGGTTTAAATAATTACGAGGTTTAAATAAATAAATAGATTTAATTAAAAAACTAATTTTTAAAGATCTAAAACCTAGAGTATATTGAATTAATATATAATTACTAAAACCTCCGTATATCCGAGACTAGTATATATTATAGCGATATATATTATAAAAATAATTAGAACCGAGGTTATATATAATAGTAATATAATAATATATATAATATTATTTTTTAATAAGTTTCCCTCTCTTTTTAAATTTTAATCTCTAGGAGTTTAAATTATATTATAAAATATATATAAAATACTTATTAAAAAATCTTTAAATTTTATTAAGAAAATAAAGTAAAAAAATTATCCTACGCGCGATATTACTTCTTTAATAATAATCTATTAATTAAAGATATATCTATAATTATTATATATCTATAATTATTATATATCTATAATTATTATATATCTATAATTATTATATATCTATAATTATTATATATCTATAATTATTATATATCTATAATTATTATATATCTATAATTATTATATATCT
>JAABUS010007327.1_pt1 | contig 12757 bp, 14 predicted proteins | sample 5560161 | NCBI WGS metagenome assembly JAABUS01 (sample SAMN10711885, study PRJNA513376) | rock metagenome | isolation source: Antarctica rocks | place: Antarctica: Victoria Land, Trio Nunatak nord | collected 2016-01-04 | reverse complement strand
TGCGGAGTCTGTAGACTCTAGATTATGTCTCAAAATGTCCCCAGCTCTGTGCTCCTTTGACGCCAGCGCTATGCCATAATTACTCCACCCAACAAAATCCCATGTCCCCAACCCCTTCCTACTACCTCACTTCTTCTTTCCCTTCTTTTTCTCCCTCTCCCCCACCCTCTTCTCCTCCCCACCCACCACGCCCGGTGCCCCCTCCACCCCCTGCATCTCCTGCATCATATCCTTAATAATATTCTCGCTAACCCCACCCCCACTCAACGCCGGACTATGCAGCGGCAATATCGTACCCATCTTCCACCCCCTCGGTACCGCAGGCGGCGGTATTGGTTTGTCGGGCAGGGGCATGCCTTGGATGCGGAGGCGGAGGGGGGAGTCGGCGGTTGTGGGGTGGGATTGGAGGTGGTGGGCTACGAGGGTGTAGAGGTGGTGTTCTGGGTGGTTTGGGGTTAGCTGGCTTGCTATACTTGGCGTTGGAGGGAAGGGGTTGGGCGTACTGTTTTTGACTCTCGAGCTCTTTCGAACGCCGTCTTCTTTCAGCAAGATCCTTACACGCCCGGGATTCCCCCAGTCCTTCGGATGCATCTTGCCCGGCTCGAAGACAACATCCAACCCAAGCCCAGCCACCGCATCCACAATCTCCCTCGCTAGCGGGTTCTCCACCGCCAATGCCTTCCCCACCCGTCGCCCCTCTGCTCTGGTTCTCGTGGCATCAAAGTACACCGGGTACAGACACTGCCAGTGTTTATGGCGGTCTGTGTCGGCGGAGGTTGGGGCGCGGAATTGGGGTTGCAAGGTTTGGTGGGGTTGGGGGGCCTGGCGGGTTCCGGGGGGAGGGATGTTGGCCGGGCGGATGATGGAGGAGGCGAACTCGGAAGGGTCCATTTCTGAGGGGTCGGAATCTGGGTCCGAGTCGGAAACTTCTTCTATGCGGGCGTGCTGAGACATCTTTGGGGCTCCAATATCTGTTTCGAGGACCTGGATTTGATATTGAAGTGCTATCTGTTTTGTCGGGCGTCCACGGCGTGGACCTGGTGGATGGAATTGCGGAGTTTAGCGAGATTGATAGGGCTGATGTTTTCCAGGTGGGCTGCCAGTCAAATAGCTATGTATACGAGTATACGCGCATTCAGAAGTGAAATGATTCAGTGGGGTGTGGTTGAGACCATAGAATTACTACAATAATACAGGGCGTGCTGAGATGCGCACAACCAACCCTCCTGATCGCCTAGCAATCGCTATCGTATCATTTTCAATATCTTCTGATTCCTCGGGCTACGACAAGCGTAATTTTTCTTGCCATCTTCGAACGCCTCCAACGCCTCGCTAAACTCGCAGATACAACGGTGAAGTGTCGAACGGAGCACCAAGTACAACGCATGCTGTGGTAGCTGTGATAGCTCTGGATTATCGACACAGCCTTGTGTAGGCCCTTGCCAACGCTTTCTTTTCCTTTCTATCCGTCTCCAGGATTGCAACCATGTCCCGCAATTGGATGCCTTTACCAGTCTCTTTGTCTTCCCGAAACTCGCCGTACTTCCTCCCCATAGGCAACTGACTACCAGACCCGTTCGCAGTCGATGTTCTCGGCAATCCCTGTGTATTAACCCTTGGTAGCCCCAGAGAGCCTCCACCGCTCGAGCCACTATCCTTGGTCATCCAAGATTTCTTCTTCAGCCCCAGAGCCATGTTGGTAGTTTTATTAGTAGCTGCGTGTTGTTGAGCTTCTGTGGCCTTTGCCTCTGCTTGACGCTTCTGCTCTTTTTTGTTCGGGGGTTTCTTGGTATCTACTTCCGGTGCTCGCTCACCTAGTAGACCTAGCGCAGGAGTACCAAGAGTAGCAGATCCCGTAGTGCCAACTTCACCAGGCAACGATTCAGCTGCTGTGCGGCGAGTTCGTTTGGTGAGCCTTTCTTGCTCTGCTCTTCGTTCTTCTTGCGCAGATTTGTGAAGAGCTTCGGCCACTAGATTTGGGAAAGCAATAGTAGTAGTCGGGCTGTAGCTGCCGTTCGAGACGGGTGTTGGAGGTTTGTTCATGGCAGCATAGGAACCTGTAATAAAATAAGCATGATGACCCTCAAGAACCAGCCAACCTCAGGCATACGCTTAAGAGGATTGGACTTCGGCGAAACTGCACTATTGCTTGGCGTCGGCAGACAGTTCACAGTCTCAAAATTCCCTTCACCAACGGCCAACTCGGTGAGGTCCGTTGGTACCACGCCATGCGAACCAACTCTCCTGCCCTTCGCAAGCGCCGCCGCGTCCTCTACCAATGCACGTAGTCGCTCTTCGGCTGCTAGCGACAGCAACGTTAATATTTCCGTAAGAGGGACATCGTGGTAGAGAAGGTCTTGACCCGTAAGCGAGAGTATACGCTCATGCTTGTCCGGTCCAGTAACAGCCACTTGGACAGGCTGTGAACTCTTTGAGTTGAATACTCCGAAACTTGGTATGGTGACTTGCTGAGCGTGAGACTGTTTCGATAGTCTTTTTTGCACGAGGCCAGCATAAAGAAAGGGGTCATTGAGGTGATATTGCCGTTGTTCTGCTTTCCGCCGTATTGCAGCTTGCTTCTCGGTCTCTGCTTGCTGTGCTAGTGGCTGGTACGGTGCTGCGGGCTGATTGAACGTTCCTGCGCCATAAAAGCTATTCCTGTCGCCAGGTAGATTTTGCGACAAAACGTTGTATCGGTCCGGTTCCATGAAATTTGGTCCGAAGGAGTCAAGGGAGTCTGTAGGATGAAATACAAAAGGGGCATCATGCTGTGGTTGGTATGGAGTATTATGTCGACTCAACAACGCTGCCTCCTCTTCTCTTAGATCCACTCCAGAACCTAGAAGGACATCAGATAGCTCGTTCATATCCGTTGGCTTGTCTGCTGCAGGCCGTGATGGGGGGCCCATATTGCCGGCCGGGGGAGGGGCATTCATGGTATTGTACGAATTGTTCGGCTGGCTTCCGTTGGGTTGAGCGCCATAGTAAGGACTACTGAAGACTTGATTGGGCAAAGCAATATTCGACATACTCGGAGAATTGTATGGCGACTGCGAGTTTGGCGACAGTCGCTGTCGCTTGTTGGGTGGAAGGTAGGAACCATGGTGAGATGCCGACGCGGGTGGCAAGGGCGAGAATGGTCGCGGAGGATATTGATGCTGTGGCTGTGCCATCTTCAGGGCTCCCCTCTATAGTGCGCGTTCAGAATGTAGCGCCCTGCCTCCACCAAACAAGCCAGGCCACCACCTGCGCGAGCTCTGCTATGCGCTCGACCTTAGGCACCGTACGAGCTGCGCATCCACTGACTGTAGCTAGATCCAAGGGCTCTGGTATTCGGTTCCGTTTTATGCTGGTTCTGGGATGGCGGGCACTGCTGTCCTGTTGAGGGTGATGTAAGTGTTGGTAGTGAAGGTAGAGTGAAGAAAGAAGCTTGGGAATCTCGCTAGTCACGTGCCGGTTATATAAGCTGTCACTCGTTATTCGCGTGTTCACCTCATTCCTCAAATCCTCATCATTGCGACATACAACATCTTTCTGTTTGAGTTCACTGGGCGTAGGCTTATATCTTTCCACACTATGCGAGTGAGGCAAGCTCAATTCAGACAAGTCTTACAGGATGGCAACGAAGAGAAAACTCTCAGCGATCTCCCCAGATGTCGAGCAATCCGTGGATCCTGCAGATGAGCTTATGTTCTTGAATCTTGGAGGTGGAAATGAGGTCGGAAGATCATGTCACATTATACAATACAAGGGCAAGACTGTCATGGTACATTAGCTGAGCCCACATTTACTACGGCATTGGATGGAGGCTAATGGATATTCGTAACAGCTCGATGCCGGCATGCATCCTGCATTTGACGGCCTTGCTGCTCTACCATACTTCGATGAGTTTGACCTGAGCACAGTAGACGTCCTACTCATCAGCCAGTGAGTTAGCCCAATTCTCCTACCAGTGAGCGATGCAAGTCTAGATGGGAATTTTGGTATCGGCGCGGCGCTCAAGCAAGCAACAGTCATGTTGCATGTAGCAGGCTTCGATGGCTAGATTACAGAAGTCGAGCTTACATCTTAGAGACTGAGATTCTCTGGAATGGCCATCTCTATGGTCGGGTTGTTCTGCCTTGTTCTGCTCCTATGTACCCCAGACATCAATAAAAACATTCGCATGCCATGCTCCGCTGTGCTCTTCAGCTTCTGTGATACTTGAACTTTGTAGCATGCTTTTCGCTGCGATACGGGCCCCTCAGCGCCAGATTCAATGGTGGCGATTGCGCCAGCTCTTCCTCGTCCATGAAGCTGATACCGCTCTGAAAACAGTTTCCACGTTGACCACGCTGCTTCGCTGCCGTATGTTCTTGCAAAGACAAATTTCCGAGGCCGGGTCTTTATGACACATCCAACAAAGGCCATCTACAAATGGCTCATACAAGACAGTGTCCGAGTACAGTATGTTGTTCTCCTCACCCTACTATTATATCCGACTAACCCTTCGTTCTAAGAAACACCTCCTCTTCATCCGATCAGCGGACGCAACTATATACAGAGGCCGATCACCTCTCTACCTTTCCACAAATCGAAGCCATTGACTACCATACAACTCACACAATCTCCTCCATTCGCATAACACCCTATCCTGCTGGTCATGTTCTAGGAGCCGCCATGTTCTTGATAGAGATCGCGGGTCTCAAGATTCTATTTACTGGAGACTATTCTCGCGAAGACGACCGTCATCTTATCTCTGCTGAAGTACCAAAGGGCGTGAAGATTGATGTGCTTATAACAGAGAGTACTTACGGAGTTTCTTCACACATACCTCGGCAAGAGCGGGAAACTGCCTTGATGAAGAGTATAACGGGGACTCTCAACCGAGGGGGTAGAGTACTGATGCCTGTCTTTGCCCTCGGAAGAGCGCAAGAGCTACTCTTAATTCTCGACGAATACTGGGCGAGACATCCTGAATACCAACGAATACCCATTTACTACGCCTCAAATCTCGCAAGAAAATGTATGGTGGTATACCAGACTTATGTTGGGGCTATGAATGATAACATCAAGCACCTCTTCCGTCAGCGCATGGCCGAAGCGGAACAAGCCGGGGATGTGGGCAAAGGCGGACCCTGGGATTTTCGGTTCATCCGGAGTCTAAAGAACCTCGAAAGGTTTGACGACGTTGGCGGTTGCGTAATGCTGGCAAGCCCTGGTATGTTACAGAATGGTGTGAGCCGAGAACTACTCGAACGGTGGGCGCCCAACGACAGGAATGGAGTTGTGATCACTGGCTACAGTGTTGAAGGCACTATGGCCAAGGAGATATTGCATGAGCCAGACAGCATACCCGCTATCATGGGGAACAGGAGCGCAGCTGCTATTGGAAGAGCAAGAGGTGCTGCAGGTGAATCCGAAAAAGCCATGATTCCCCGACGATGTAGTGTGGCGGAATACAGCTTTGCTGCCCATGTGGATGGCCAGGAGAACCAGGAATTCATCAAAGAAATCGCTGCCCCTGTCGTGGTAGGTATTACAGTATATGTTTCAGTTATACCACTGACGTTCGTCCAGATCCTTGTTCATGGCGAGAAACATAATATGATGCGTTTGAAGTCAAAACTTCTTTCACTCAATGCCGACAAAGTTGCGAAGACAAAGATATTTAGCCCTGCTAATACGGAAGAACTTCGCATTCCGTTCAAAACAGAAAAGACTGCCAAAGTCGTGGGCAAGCTAGCGCAGATTCCTCCACCAAACACATCCGATCAGAACGACACACAATTAATTGCTGGGGTACTGGTCCAGAACGATTTCAAGATGTCTCTGATGGCAGTTGAAGATCTACGGGAGTATGCTGGGCTTACCACCACTACGATAATGTGCAAGCAGAGAATCACCTTGAGCGCAGCGGGAATCGATCTCATCAAATGGGCATTGGAGGGAACTTTTGGAGCTATCGAGGAAATTGGAGCAAGCAAGAAGTCACTGACGAACGGAGCAGCGGCGGTGAATGGCAACGGCACCAGTCATGAAGGAGACATGGGTGACGAGGAGACTGTTCATTCACCTCATCCAGTGGCTTATCTTGTCATGGGCTGCGTCATTGTGCGATGTCAGAACGGTGGGGAAGTGGAAGTGGAATGGGAAGGGAATATGCTAAATGACGGTATCGCCGATGCTGTGTTGGCCGTGCTCTTCACCGTTGAAAGCAGCCCAGCAGCTGTGAAACGTAGGTATTTCAACTCACATCCAAGCCCGGTTGTACTGACACCTCTCAAGAATCATCGAAAAGCCAGCATCACAGCCACAGCCACAGAAACCCTCACGCCAAAGTCACTCCCGAAGAACGCTTCTCGCGCCTTTGCATGTTCCTTGAAGCACAGTTTGGTTCTTCAATAACACCCATAACCCATCCTAGACTTGTTTCTAAGCCATCTATCGACGACGATGGAATCAAAGGCGAAGCCTTCGAGGAAGATCTGGCGGACCTCGAGGCGGAAGAGTTGGAAAGACTCCATGCCGCTGGCATACCCGTCCCTGGAATCGAGATCCAAGTTGACAAGCATGTGGCCAAGGTGTGGCTAGAGACATTGGAGGTCGAGTGTGTGTATGGAGTTTTAAGGGATCGAGTGAGGGCAGTGGTGGAGAGGGCAGTGGAGACGGTGGCGCCTCTTTGGTCGCAAAAGAGTTGAGAGCCTCCGAGGCTTCGCAATATGCATTCTGGGTAGTTTTGGAAAGACGTACCAATGTATTAATATCTTAGGAGGATCGATGGAAGCTCAAAACCCCTAGGCCTGATACCTCAGGCGGCTGCGATCGATCTCCAGTAGGGCTGTCCGGTCCAGCCGTACCCAATGATATCCCACACCTTATTGCGTCTTCAACGCATAGAAAAGACGAGCAAGATACGGAGATAAATGACTCTAAGCACTATATACTTAGGAAATGTCAAAACAGCTGAGGTTGGACGTGTTGTCTCAGCAATATGACGTTGAAGGCGATCATGAGGTAGCACACTCACTCTGCCTAGAAGGTTTCCAACAAGGCAACGTGTTAGGTTGTTAGTAATAATCGAGCTTTCAGTTGCCGCTTATCGAGTACGTAGCACAGTAGTTGTGCAGACATCATCAGCCGGGAGAGTCAGCCCAGAGCGTAGCCTTCTTGTTGACCCGATCCACCTATTCATCCAACGAGCACAGCCATATGTCCGGGGAGCATGTCTCAAACGCGTTAATTACACGGTACTTGATGATGGAAGTATGTAGGGTGGAATGGGTAATACGGTCTTTGGGAGTAAGAAGAACAAACCGAACAGGCTCACGGCTTTGGCCAGCTCAATAAATAGAAACGGGAAGACTCGATGAGGAAGTTGAGCGCACCAGAGAGTCATTCGTCATACGTCTGCTTGTGCACCAGTCCAGTCTAGCGAGCTCGGATGGCGCTAGACCCCGAACAGGACAAGCGCTACGTTGGGCCTGCACCCGACGAAGAGACGCAGCAAAAGACAGTCCAGTAGGACTAGTGACAACCCTCGATCGCCAACTTCATCTCCTCCAGTTCAACATCGTTGGGAAGGCCGACGTTCCTTTCTCCAGTGAACTGTCAATCCACCGGCTATGGCATCCTGATCATCGTTTGCCTCTTTTCCTTTGGAAACCTTTCCGTGTCAAACGTGCTCAGACTGTCTCCGACGACTGGCCCTGGACAACGTGGGCTGTCTTCTCCGCCTTCTTCCTGACGCGCGACCGAGAGTATCCACGACGTTCATGATTCCCCCCACTGGCATTGTAATTACGAAGCAACTCTTGGTCAGGTATCTGCGGTCCTGGTCTTGGGAGTCGAAAGGCTGTGGTTGCATTTGCCCGCAAGATCCGCCGCCAAATCAGTTTCAGAGTGTAATTTGCCCTGGCAGGACCGAGAATTGTCTTCAGGCCAATTGCTCGCCCTTCCAACACCTCAATGAGACATGTCAACTCCTTCCACCATCACGGCAACACTTCCTCCTCCGCATCATAACCCTCATTACGGGTATTCCAATCACCAAGCCTATCAAGCCAACTCGGGTCACTATGGCGCCAATAGTGCCTTGGTGAATGGGCCGTCACGTTTAGCTCCTTCCTACAACGGCTATCCCACTACCCATCAATCCACCAACACTCGGAATACCACCACTTCCTCTGCCTCAAGACCGCCTCAGCAATCTGGTAACGTTACGGCACCTCAATCCACGTCAACCATGCAAGGGTCAAGAAAACGAGAAAGACGACCAGACTGGCACGAATTTTACAAGAACGGCCCTCCGAAAGAAATTATCGTCATCGACGATGACTCTCCCCCACCCCCAAAACATGTTGAGAACGAGCGGGTGAATCATACAACACGAACGGTCGTGAGGGAACCCGAGCACGCCACCAAAAAGCGGAAGACTGCTCAAAAGTCCGTGTACGAACCTGTCCAATATCAGCAACCCGCTTACTCCAACCCCCGGACCACACATGCTGGGAACACCGGATCCACTACGATTTCGACAGATCGCACAACATCGTTGCAAACGACTGCTCCTACATCACTCGGTTCGCATACAAGCCACGGTAGTATGGGGGCTTATGTCGATGACGGGATGGTAGGACAGAAAAGGAAACGTGTGACGCGCCAGCAGACCGCGGATGAGAAGAAAAGAAAGGAGATTGAGACCAATGGCGATGCTTACAGTTCGTACGTGCCGCCTCCGAAGCCTCCAATCAAGGCAAAGGAGGTTCATGTTCCGCCAGTCAGAGATGTAAGGCCTTGCGGTGTGTTGTGGATGACTGCCAGCTAACCTCGGGTCAGACTACGACGAGTCAGCTAAAGATTGACGACGACGATGGACATTACATCGTCAATCCGGGCACGGACCTGGGTGATAGATGTGAGTATCTCAACTAATTAGATGTTCAACGCCACAGAGCGTCCGGGATCGTTACTGATCTCCTACAGATCAAGTCTCTCGATTACTGGGTCAGGGTACATTCGGAAAGGTAGTAGAAGCTTACGATCGACGGTCAAGGACAAAATGTGCTATAAAGATCATTCGGTCAGTCCAGAAATACCGAGACGCTTCCCGGATCGAGTTACGAGTTCTCTCTACACTGTCGCACAACGATCGAGAGAACCGGAACAAATGCATACATCTGCGGGACTGCTTCGACTTCCGGAACCATATATGCATTGTTACGGATTTACTAGGTCAGAGTGTCTTTGACTTTCTCAAGGGCAATCAATTCGTGCCCTTTCCAAGTAGTCAGATACAGAGCTTTGCCCGGCAGCTGCTGACGAGTGTTGCCTGTACGTCACATCCCGTTCAGACCTATCCCAACACTGACGGCTTCTCAGTTTTGCATGATCTAAATTTAATACACACTGACCTCAAGCCTGAGAATATCTTGCTTGTCGGAAACTCGTATCAGACCTTCACCTACAATCGCCAAATCCCATCGTCATCAACCACCACCCAACGCGTTGCTCGGCAGCGGCGAGTATTACTTGATACCGAAATCAGGTTAATCGATTTCGGATCCGCTACGTTCGACGACGAGTATCATTCGTCGGTTGTATCAACTAGACACTACCGAGCGCCAGAAATTATCCTGAACCTGGGCTGGAGCTATCCTTGTGATATCTGGAGCATCGGTTGCATCTTGGTTGAATTCTTCACCGGAGATGCCTTGTTCCAAACGCACGACAACCTCGAGCACCTGGCTATGATGGAAAGTGTGTGTAGCAGTAAGCTAGAGACGAAGCTGGTTCGCCAAGTCCAAAACAGCGGTCGGGGAAGCAACGGGAATCAAGCTGCCAAGTCAGTATCGGCTCACTGTCTTATTTTACTGTGCTCACTTTATGTAGGTACTTCACTCGGGGTTACAAGCTTGATTACCCCAATCACGAGACAACCAAAGCTTCCAAGAAGTACGTCAAGGCCATGAAGCATCTAAGTGTAAGTTAAGCCTTCTAATCCAAAGGCCCAATGACCTGACCAGCAGCAGGACATTATTCCCCCAAATACAGTCTTCAACAAGCTCTTCTTGGACCTCCTTCGCAAAATCTTCGTTTACGACCCCCGGCAAAGGATAAACGCCAAAGCCGCCCTCAAGCACCCTTGGTTCAGAGAACACCTCACCGATGATGGGACCGAAGCCGCACGCATCAGACGGGACAGAGAATCAGGAATGGAGGACCCGGATTACGTCTGACCCCTCAGCCTGCGGCCAACTAGCAAAATCGCCAAACTCTTTTGTGCACAGCGCAGCATGGATAATGACAAGCATAGACAGTAGCGTGAATTGGCTCATCTACTCTTACTGGGAAAGAGGCGTTTTATCATCTTCAAAAGGAAGGACTGGGATTTCCAAATCTTCTTCGTTGAAGGGAATAGTAAATAGCTGCATATGAAATTATGGTTCTATGTTTTTGTCATACTTACTGCATCTAGAGGATTTCCAGACTTGATATATATATGATGATGAGGGTGTTTATGGCTTTTAGATCGCGAGCACGAATACCGCGGTAACGTGGCGAATATTACGAGATGCAATGTCCCTTTGGATCTCGACGCTCTGTACGTCCGAAGCCGAAGCCAGGTCTTAAAGTTCAGTCACCTGCATACCGCCTAGAAATATCTTCCCTGCAAGTCTCAGCTTCAATCCACAGCAATTTTACCATCCAGCATCCCAACATCTGACATCAAAACGAGCAAGCAACAACCCGGCGCGGCAACTACCTCCCTCCCCAACCATACGCCATGCGTTCCTCCCACTCCCTCCTCCCAACAGACATGCCTCCTCCCCCCTTACTTCGCTCGCATCCCTCCCCTCCCATCCCCCTCCGCCTTCCCCGTTTGCCAATCCCACCGTTCCGTCGATAATACCTCACCATTTCACAAAGATACCCCCGAAGCGACAGAAGATACGAGGGCATGGCGGAGACTGGTGGATCTTTGGTGTGTGGGGATTTGGCCTCGGGATGTGGCGTTGAAAGGCTTGGAAGGTTTGAGATGGTGGGAAGGTGGATGCTGGGTCAATAGTAGGGTAAGGGAAGGAAGGGGAGGGTAAGGGATGGGTGGGTGGCGGACGGGTGACTGGCTGAGATTGATGAGGGTTCGTATGTGGGGTTGGGGGGTTGGGAGGTTGGGGGGTTGTCATTGGGTATATGCCCTCAGGAACCACCTCCATCCTTGTCTTCGCATCTCATCTCGTTCCGTCTTGATCTTCACTTTTTTTTTCCCCTTTCGACTTTTCCTCGTTCGCTACTTCTTCCCGGCTTTGTTATCTTGATTTATTCGCAAATTCTCTCCTCGCATGAGCTTGAGTGCAAGAGAGGAGAGATTATGGGGTATGTGAGGTGGGGGGCGTGGTTGGTTGTGTTTTTGTTTTTGTTTTTGTGGGTGGAGGAAGGCTTGAGAGGGTGAGAGGGTGAGAGGGTGAGAGGGTGAGAGGGTGAGAGGGTGAGAGATATGGGGGTGTGATGAATGTGAGATGACGAAGAAAACGTAGAGGCGTTGATGAAAACTTTGACGAGTAACAGATATATATACATGACCCTGAAGGTGTGAAAGATCGAGCGGGCTGAATTGATATCTTTCCGCCGACTATCCACCCAACTCAACCATCTATCTCCCTTCCCTTTTCTAAATCATTGATCACATCTGTTTTCTGTTTCATCAATTTTTGTATCATATGATGAATTTAAATTTCTTCAAACGAATTTTTATTGATTTTACTTATGATAAATTTTGACAATTCTGTTGATATCAAAATTATTATTGTAAATGCTTGAAAGATTTCTTAAATCTGAAATGTATATTGCAACGACTTTTAAGCCTGTCATTCACATATTGTTGAGCGAAATTTCAGCTTCTGTGATGATCAGCGTTTGATGAAATGTTGAATTTGCGATTTGAATAGAAGATACTCGATCTAGACATTCGACACTCTCATCAATGATATCATGTTCTGTCTAAGTGGAAGAATTGCCTTAGAAATTCCAGTCCAAGGTCATGATGGTCTAGGCGAGATATAACTTTATCGAAGTGGAAGAATAGTCTTAGAACCTTCAGAAGCCACTAACTAACTAATAGTGAATGCTTTGATCCTATTCCCAAGATCTTCATTGTCTAAGTGATAGCATTCTCAAATCCCGACCCACTGCCTTAATTTATGTCATGATATTTCTCTGCTATCCAAGCAGTAGAATAATGCGCTTTGCCTTCCAGTGTCTTGATACCAACGCCAACATCTTAGTAGACTTCCCTTATCAGTACTTTAGCGCCAGTTCTAGGATCCGAAGCCAGCATTCTTCTTCGATATGACCTGTCCCCTGCCAGTGAGGGCATGAAATCTCAAGGCCACTTCTAGATACACCTAGACTAATGGCTCTTGCATAGCAACGCTAATTCTTCATGCTGACCTCCTCTTCCAAGTCCCTGAGCAGTGTACTTAGATCTGGCAACTTGTTTTCATTCCGGGCCCGTTCCCTCAGTATGATAGCATAGATCTCCAATTCAGGCCCAAGCGAATTAATAGTCTTATGGACGATGTAGTCCTCAATAGTGATTTTCAGCTCATGCATAGCCTCGAGCACATCCTTGAACTTTTGGCCCATAGCTTGGACGCCTTCTGATTTATTGTATTGTATAGCGTTTAGAGTGTTGAGAACTTCCCACTTGGATGATGGGGTGTAACGGGTTTGAAGGAGGTCCCATGTATCTTTCGCCGACCTACATGGCTTGAAATCT